>Ga0210410_10000077_pt1 | contig 163746 bp, 140 predicted proteins | sample IncBWC4MmetaG_FD_161058 | JGI IMG/M metagenome (GOLD analysis project Ga0210410, IMG submission 161058) | Forest soil microbial communities from Barre Woods Harvard Forest LTER site, Petersham, Massachusetts, United States - Inc-BW-C-4-M | ecosystem: Environmental > Terrestrial > Soil >...
GGTTTGGAACCAGCACCACGAACGCGTTGCCGATCAGCGTGGGTGGCACGGGCCAGCGTGGCTTCACCATCGACAACACGGGAGTGATTTACTTCAACCTGACCGGTCTAGCAGCGCCAGTGCCGGGTACGGATCCGGTGTTGCAGTAGTTAGACGATTGGCTGAATTAGGCTGAACGAAAGGAGGGAGCTTAACGCTCCCTCCTTTTTTTGTAGGTTCTTTTTCCAGCCTTGGAGATGCATTCTGGGTTAGAGTCTTGCTCAACGGGATTAAAGAGCCATGAACGCAAAAAAGGGTTTCTCGCTTATCGAATTGCTCATCGTCGTGGCGATCATCCTGATCATCGCGGCGATTGCTATCCCGAACTTGATTCGCTCCCGCATGGCGGCGAACGAAGCTTCGGCAGTCTCGACGCTTCGCACGCTGACCACGGCATTTGTCACCTATTCCTCGACGTATGGTAACGGCCTTCCCCCAACCCTGACCTCTCTGAAGGAGCCCGCACCAGGCACGCCGCCTGACTGCGGTACCAACGGGGCTGGGCTGGTAGACAACGTGTTGGCCGGACTGGCTGCTGGTGGTGGCGCTGCGAAGTTCCTAAAGAGCGGCTACACTTTCACATACGTAGGGGCTAACGCGCTTGCCGCATCGCCCGCAGGTATCGGCTGCACGGGTCCTGGGTTTGGAACCAGCACCACGAACGCGTTGCCGATCAGCGTCGGCAATACAGGGCAGCGTGGCTTCACCATCGACAACACGGGAGTGATTTACTTCAACCTGACCGGTCTAGCAGCGCCAGTGCCGGGCACGGATCCGGTGTTGCAGTAGTTAGACGATTGGCTTGAATTAGGCTGAACGAAAGGAGAGAGTTTTACGCTCCCTCTTTTTTTGTGGATTCTTTTTCGAACTTTGGGGACGTATTCTGGATTAGAGTCTTGTTCAACAGAAGTTAAAGAGCCATGAACACGAAAAAGGGTTTCTCGCTTATCGAATTGCTCATCGTCGTGGCGATCATCCTGATCATCGCGGCGATCGCTATCCCGAACTTGATTCGCTCCCGCATGTCGGCGAACGAAGCTTCTGCCGTTTCGACGCTCCGCACGCTGACCACGGCCTATATCACGTATTCCACTTCGTACGGCAACTCTCTTCCTCCGGATCTGAACTCGTTAAGAAATCCTCCCGTAGGCACGACGCCCGACTGTGGCACGAATGGGGCCGGATTGCTTGATAACGTACTGGCCGGCATGGCTCCGGGCGGGACCCCTACCACTTTCGTCAAAAGCGGGTACAATTTCACCTATCTCGGAGCCAATCCTCTTCCAACAGCCCCCGCAGGCGCTGGTTGCACGGGTCCGGGCTTCGGAACGAGTCAGACTTCGGCGGTTCCCCTTAGTATCGGCAGCACCGGGCAGCGCGGTTTCCTGATCGATCAAACAGGCATCCTTCATTTCACACTCGACGGTAGTGTGCCCACGAGTTCTTCTCCGGTCGCCTTCTGATAAGCCGTCCAGCTCGACCTGGACAAGGTGTCGAAACACTCGATGAGATCTCCTCTCAGTTTCTTAAATAGGGGGTCTGCTAGCTTATTTGATTTCGCAAATGACCTTCTCCACCTGCTAGACTGACAAAATGGGGATGTGCTTACCTTTCTGGACTCTTGTTTTCATCTCGCTGACCTCGGAAAGTATTGATGCAAATCTAATTGCCGCGCGCCTGCAAGCGAGGTACAAGGCAGCGAAGTCGCTGCAAGCGAGTTTTCTTGAGAAGTACACGGAGGGTGGGAGCGTCGTACGTTCGGAAGCAGGAATTGCCTACTTCCTCCGGCCGGGGAAGATGCGTTGGGAATACGAGTCCCCGGAGAAGAATGTGTTTCTCGTGGACGGAAAGACGGCATGGTTTTATGTCCCGGCGGATCACACCGTCACTCGCGTTCCGGCAAAGAAGAGCGGCGACTTGCGGACGCCTATGGCCCTCCTTGCGGGCGAAATGAAAGTGTCGCGCGTGTGCGCTCGCGTCGAAATTGCCCTGGTAATCCAGCCAGATAGCCCTGCAAATGCGGTGATTCATTGCCCGCTTCGTGGGGAAGCTTCCTCCGCGAACAAGATCGATCCCAAGGATGAAGCTGCGCATGAAGCCGTATCGAGCGACGACGCATTTTTTGAGGTGGTGCGAGATACAGGGGAACTGGTGCGGATTATCGTGCGCGAGAGCGGCGGAGTGGAGGTGGAGTTTAGCTTTTCCCGCTGGCAGATCGACCCTCCGCTCCCTGTCTCTCTCTTTCGTTTCGATGTTCCCAAAGGAGTAGCCATTGTGAATGGGGAATTACCCCCCGGAAACGAGTAGAAGAACGGCAGTTGGCAAAAGACGCCGCGGGCACGTGCTATTCAGAGAACGGCCAACCATCGGCTGTTAGCACGCATACTACCTAGATGAGGTAAACTGACAAGGTATGGGGGAATTTGTCTGTCGTGTCGCGGATGCGGACGGCCGTGTGTTCTCACACGTCGAGGCCGCAGGTTCTTTGAATGAAGCCCGCCAAAAGCTGGCAGACAGGGGCTTGTATGTCTACTCGGTGGAGTCCCGCAGTGGACTCTTCTCAGGTCTCTCACAGCGCCGGACGGACCGCAAAATCGGTGGCACGGAATTTCTGATCCTCAACCAGCAGTTCAATACGCTGGTTAAGGCGGGCTTGCCGATCCTTCGCGCCCTTGACCTCCTCGCTGATCGCGCCGCGTCACCAAAACTGCGGCCGGTTGTGTCTCAACTGCGGGATCGCGTGCGCGAGGGGAAGTCACTGTCCGAAGCGGTCACCGAGGGTGGAGTGTTTTCGAAAGTCTACTCGACGGCCATTCTCGCGGGGGAAAAGAGCGGAAATCTCTCCGGGGTTTTGGATCAATACATCACCTATCAGCGGGTCAGTACCGGAGTTAAGAAGAAGATTCTGGCGACACTTGTCTACCCTTCGATCCTGATCGCTACCGCAGGACTGATTGTCACCTATCTGGTTACCGTCGTAATACCAAAATTCGCGCTGCTGTACAGCGACCTGGGAGTGAATCTGCCGGCCCCAACGCAATTTCTGATCGCCGTGACGGTCGAGTATCGATATTTTGTTCTGGCAGGGATAGGGGCTTTGGCGCTGTTCGGCTTGGGGATCTACGCTTGGTCGCGGACGGAGAAGGGAGGCACGGCTTTCGACCGGATAAAGTTCCGTTCTCCCCTCATTGGTGACACGTTGTTGAAATTCCAGGTAGCGCAGTTTTCCAGGACGCTCGCCACGCTCTTGTCCGGCGGAACTCCGCTGGTTGCCGGGCTACAAACTGCTGCCGAGGCCATTGGCAGCAGTCTCGTGCGCGGAGCCGTCGAGCGCGCTACGCAATTGGTCCGCGAGGGCGAATCGCTCCATGGTGCGCTGGCCTCAACAGGCATCATGCCGGAACTTGCACTCGACATGATTGAAGTCGGAGAATCGAGCGGCGCGCTAGGGCCGATGCTCACCAGCGTCGCGGAATTTTACGAGGAAGAAGTAAATCTACGGCTCGGCGCTCTTGTATCCGCGATCGAACCCGCGCTGCTTATTTTCATGGGTTTGTTTGTCGCCTTTATTTTGATTTCTCTGTATTTACCCATTTTTTCGCTGTCAAGTGGAGCGATCAAGTAAGGGAACATGGCTGCCACGGATCAGAACGTGCACTCGACAACGGGGCTTGGCCCGACAGCCGAGGAGCAGCACGAACGCGAGTTGGCTCGCAAACTCGCCGAGAGATACCGGTGTCCCTTCATTGATCTACGCGACCAGCGGATCGATCCCGAGCTTTTCCGCAGCATTCAGGCCGATCTGATGTTCCGCTACAATTTTGTCCCTCTCGAGTTGCAGAACAACGTGCTGTCCATCGCCGCCGCCGACCCCAGTCAGGTTTTGCTGAGTGATGAACTACCGCTTTTGTTGGGCAAGAAGCTTGCCATCAAGGTGGCGACACCCAGGCAAATCGGCGACATTCTCAAGCGCACAGAACAGTCTCAACGCGTCCTCGAACAGGCCACAGAAGCTTTTACGCTTCAGGTTTCCAAAGAGGATCAGGAGGAGAGCGAAGAGACAATTTCCGCGGATCGGTTGACGCGCGACACCGCCGTCAGCCCCGTGGTCCGGCTCGTTGAAACAATCATTTTTACCGCCCTGGAGCGCCGGGCCAGCGATATTCACATCGAAGCCCGCGATGCCGAGGTGGCTGTGAAGTATCGCATCGACGGCGTATTACAACACGCCATGCAGCCGATCGCCAAGGAGTGGCATTCGACTGTCATCTCGCGTATCAAAGTGCTCAGCGAGTTGGACATCGCCGAACGCCGCGTGCCCCAGGACGGGCGTTTTCGCGTGAAGTACAAGGGACGGTTCATTGACCTCCGTGTCTCTATCATGCCCGCCAGCCACGGCGAAGATGCAGTTCTTCGCGTCCTGGACAAGGAAACGCTTTCTGAAAAGTTTCAAAGCCTGAGCCTGGATGTGGTGGGTTTTTCCGCGGAAGAGACGAGGCGATTCCGCCGTTATATCCGCGAACCGTACGGCATGGTGTTGGTAACAGGTCCTACCGGCTCCGGCAAGACCACGACGTTGTATGCCGCCATAAACGAAATCAAGTCGGATGAAGACAAGATCGTCACCATTGAGGATCCTGTGGAATACCAGCTCCGGGGCATCACGCAAATTCCTGTAAACGAAAAAAAGGGACTGACGTTCGCCCGGGGACTGCGGTCGATTCTTCGCCACGATCCCGACAAAATTATGGTCGGTGAAATCCGCGACCACGAGACCGCGCAAATCGCCATTCAGTCGGCGCTCACGGGCCATCTGGTGTTCACCACTGTTCACGCCAACAACGTCACCGACGTCATCGGGCGCTTTATTAACATGGGAGTCGAGCCGTACAACTTTGTTTCCGCATTGAACTGCATAATGGCCCAGCGCCTGGTGCGCGTGATTTGCCCCAACTGCAAGCGGTCCAAGAAACATTCCGTGGACGAGTTTAAGGAGTGCGGGCTCGACCCGGCGGTCTGGGGCAGCGTGGAGTTCGTGGAAGGCTCCGGATGTCTGGAATGTTCGGGCACGGGATTTCATGGACGCACCGCAATCTGCGAACTCTTGGATTTGACCGACCACATTCGCGAAATGATCGTGGATCGCAGGCCAACTTCAGAAATCAAGCGTGTCGCCCGGGAAGAAGGCATGATAACGCTGCGCGAAAGCGGTATGGCCAAAGTTCGGGCAGGTGTCACGACCCTGAAGGAAATCAACAAGGTGACTTTCGTTGACTAGCGCTGCCGCGTTTCAACAGGGAATCTACAAAATCGGTTTCGTGCGCCGCTTGGCTCAATGGCTGGACGCTACGCCTCACCCGCCCCTGGCCATTGAAATCACTCCAGATTGTATTGCTGCCGCGCGTTGGTCCCGGACGGGCGGCCTGGATGACCTCGCAGTGCAGCCTCTTCCCCCTGGAGCCATCGTGCCCTCCGCGATTGATGTAAACCTGGTCAATTCTTCCGCTGTCAGAAGCGTCATGACCAGCGTTTGCCGGCAGTTGAAGACCAAGGAGGAAGAGGTTGCTCTCTTGCTGCCCGATACGGTGATTCGCGTTTTCGTTCAGCATTTCGAGGAATTTCCGCGGAAAGCGGAGGAAGCCCTGCCCATGCTCCGATGGAAGTTGAAGAAGAGCGTGCCGTTTGAGCCCGATGAAACCGTGCTCTCCTATATGTTGCAGCCGCCTCGTGAAAGCGGAGTGGACGTGGTAACGGCGCTGGCGCGCCTGCGCATCATTCGCGAATATGAGGGGCTCGCGGAAGCAGTGGCGCTTCTCCCGGGCGTCATCCTAAGCTCCTCGCTCGCAGCTCTTTCGCTTCTCAGTGCACCACGCCCCACCTTGCTTGCCCGTGTTTCGGGGGCGGCACTAACCACAGCCATTGTCCGCGAGGGCGTTCTTTGCGGCTATCGATCAACGGAATTGCCGGCTCACGGCCGTGAACTTACGCCGCAAATGTTGCTCGAGGAGATTTTTCCCTTGGCTGCCTATTATCAGGACACATGGAGCGAAGGCGTTCAGTCTGTTCTCTTGGGCGGGCTCGGAGTCCGCGTGGCTGAATTTATTCAACCGCTGGAAAGCGAATTTCATTGCCCCGTGCGGTCGCTTCCGGCAGCTACTCTGTCCGAGGGGCGCATTCGAGAGGATGCCCGCGTCCTGGCGGAGCGCGAACTAGATGGCCTGGTCGGCTGGTCCCTGCATGGCGATTGAAACCCTTCAGAAGGGTACCGGAGAAGAAACGCGATGATAGTCGGGCTCAATTTGGCCACGAAGCCGCTCGAAACCCACAGAACATTTTTTGCCGGGTCGATACTGATCGCTGTATTCGCCGTGGGCGCTTTGATCCCTCTGAGCTGGAACGTTTACCAGGTCCGGCAATCCGACGCGCATTTGCGAGAGGCAGCGGAAAAAATGCGCCGGGAACTTGCTCAGTACCAGGAGCAGAGATCCCAGCTCGAGCAGTTCTTCAGCCGCAAGGAAAACGCTCAACTAAGTGAGCGGGCCGCCTTTCTGAATTCTATCATTGACGCACGCAGTTTCAACTGGACGCAAATGTTCGTGGATTTGGAGAAAATCATGCCCCCGGGCGCCCGTGTTGTCAGCATCAATCCCGTTCAGAAAAATGGGCACATCGAAGTCAAATTAAATGTGGGCGCGGTAAGCGATGAGGCCAAGTTGAAATTTCTCCGCTCCCTCGAGGAATCCAGGACCTTTACGCAAGTGGCGGTGGTCAACGTGCGTGTGCCCGCCCAAACTACTGGAGTCGATCGGGTTATCCTGGAATTGACGGTCACGTACGAGACTTCCTGATGCGCAAGGACTTCTCATCGCGGCGGCGCGTAATCCTCGGCCTGCTGGTGGTTTTGGTCCTCGCCGATGGCAGCTTGGCTGCCTACAGCTGGTGGCAGGCGTCTGCTCCGCGTGCGACTCAGCAGGAATTGGACCGCCAGGGTCTGGAGCTCAAGCTCTTGCGAGCTGACATTGAGCGGGCCAAGGGGATCGAGCAGAACATGCCGGCGATCCAGAAAGATTGCGATGATTTTGAGAAGTCGCTTCTCCCCTCGAGCACGGGCTACTCATCCGTATTGGAAGAGCTTGGCACGATCGCGCAAAACACTGGGTTGCAAATCTCAAATGAGAATTTCCGCCACAAGGATATTCCCAACCGTGAATTGACCGAGGTAGTGCTGGATGCCACTATCAGCGGGAACTACGCAAGCGTCGTGAAATTTCTAAACGGCCTGCAGCGCTCCGGAAACGTTTATGTGGTCGATGGTCTCGGCTTGGCTTCTGAGAATAAGACCGAGGGGTTACCGGACATCCTTCGGTTATCCCTCAGCGTGCGGACCTATTTTCGGACACGTGCATGAAGCAGAGAAGCCAGATGGCGGTGCTCGCTGCGTTGTTGATCCTGGCAGCGGTCGTGTGGCGTTCGCGCAGCTCAGGTCCCCAGGTCGTTACCAGCGCGGCGGCGCTTGCGAAGAACTATCCGGCCCTGGGGGTGGACAATCCACAACTCCATTGGTGGGAATTAAACGCTGCTCGCAAGGCGGAATATAAGTCCAGTGGAAAAAACATTTTCACTGCGACCCCTCCACCTCTACCTAGACCTCGGGAAAGTGACAAACCCAAGGATCCTGTCCCTTCGGAGCCTCCGCCACCTCCACCTCCCACCCTTCCCATGAAGTTCTTCGGCTACGGCACAGTGCCGGCGGGGGCGCCGCGCCGCGCCTTCCTGAGCGACGGAGAACAAGTGTACATAGTCACCGAGGGGGAAACTTTGCTGGGGCGGTTCCGCATCTTAAGGATTGGCAACGCGAACCTCGAGTTCGAGGAAATTTCAACGGGCCAGCGGGGTACCGCTGTCCTGGAAGAGCAAGGGCCCCAGCCATGATTGTGCGCAGGGAAAAAGGGAATCGTAATCATCGCCAGGACGGTTACGCCCTGCTGATGGTGATGTTTATCGCCGCCCTCATGCTGGCCGCGGCTATGGTCGCCAACCCAAATGTCCTGACGGAAGGGAAGCGCGAAAAAGAGCAGGAGATGATCTGGCGCGGAAAGCAATATGTCCGGGGCGTCAAGCTCTACTACCGCAAACTTGGCCGCTTTCCCACCTCCATCGACGATCTGACTAAGCCCAAGACAGGTTCATTGCGCTTCATGCGCCAGGCCTATAAGGACCCCATGAACAAGGAGGATGGATCGTGGCGGCTGATCTACGTGGGCGCCACGGGCCAACTCATCGGCAGTCTCAAACCTCCCCAGACCATTAACCTTCAAGGAGCGGCCGGGCTACAGGGTACGCTCGCACCAAAGCTGCCGACCGTAGATCCTGCGCACCCCGGTATAACTCCTGCAGAATCTGCGTCCGGAACACAGACCGGAACAGCTGCCTCCGCTCCCTCGGGTACTGCTCAGCAGAATCCCCCAGTTCCCGGCGACCAGAGCGATTCTTCCGGAAATCTCCCGCCCAACGCGCTGGCTGATACTCCAACCATCATCGGAGGAAACATTATCGGAGTGGGAAGCAAGATCGCAGCCCCATCGGTGATTATTTACGATAAGGCCAAAAATTACCGCTTGTTTGAATTTATCTGGGATCCTTCAAAGGATGTTGTGGTTGTTGGACAGCCGGGGGCGCAAGTAGGCTCGCCAATTGCGCCCGGTCAAAACCCTGCACAAGGGCAAAATCCGTTCGGTGCGCAACCCATTCAAAACCCTGCAAATCCGCCCGCACAGAATCCGAACCCCAATCCGCCGCAATAGGGGCATTGAATTTGAGCCACGAATTGTTGGCTACGAGCGAGAACCTACCTGTTTCCAGCTCGAATGGTTACAGGATCGGAAAGTGATTTGCCCGCTGAGCTCGGCTTCACGCCCGCTCCAGACTTGCGTAAATCCAAATCCCGTTTAACGCGGCGGACATAGGAGATGGTTTCGGCATACGGTGGAACCTTGCCAAATCTCTCAACCTTTTCCGGCCCGGCATTGTACGCGGCGAGCGCCAGCACGAGATTGTTGCTATAGCGTTTGAGCAGTTCGCCGAGGTACCGTGTACCCGCGCTGATATTTTCCTTGGGGTCAAAAATGTCTTTCACACCGAGCCGCGCCGCCGTTTCGGGCAACAATTGCATCAATCCGCGGGCGTTGCGGCGAGAGATGGCCTTGGGATCGAAGTTCGATTCGGCGGCGATCACGCTGGTGATCAGGTCGGCATCCACGAGGTATTGCGCCGCGGCGGCATCGATCAAGTCGCGAAACGGGGATTTCACCGAGTCGTCGGGTTTCACCGGGATGAAAACTTCTTCCGGTTCGATGCGAACGATCTCTTCCGCGGCAACCTCCACAGTGCCACCCGCGATTTGCAGCTTGTACTTGTCGCCTTCCCGCTGATAGCTGGTAACGCTGAGCCGCTGGCCGCTGCGCAGCACGATGTATTCGGCCCGCGCCGTGGAGACCATAGCTGTCATCGCACAACAGAAAACTGCAATGCGGCTTAGGCGCACGATCCGGCCTCCCGCAAAGCGAACTGTTCGATAGCCGCCGCGACGCCATTCTCGTCGTTGGTCGCCGTCTCATGCCAGCCGAAGCTTTTCAACTCTGGCACGCTGTTCCCCATAACCACGGGAATTCCCGCGAAGGTGAGCATCTCGAGGTCGTTGTGATTATCCCCGATGGCCATCACTTCCTCGCGCGCGAATCCCCGAAGCGCGGCCCATTCCGCGAGCGATGATCCTTTCGAGCAGACCGGGTTGATCACGTCGATCATGGCGAAATCTTTACTCTCGTAGACCGTCACCGCAAGGGCATACTCGTCTGCAAAGGGCAATTTTCTCAGCACCGCTTCCGCTTCTCGCACTGGCGCCACCGTCCCCGTGAGCATCACCTGAATGGGATCTTCCACCAGGCAGCTCTCGAGCGGCTGGGCTTGTCCAAGGAATTCTTTGTTCCGCGTGTAATAGCCGTAGCGGTTTGGATCCTCCCAGTTGAACGTCTCCATCATAATCTGGTTCTCACGCAGGCGGTCGAATACGACTGCTGCTCCGTCCCGCCAGGGCCGCGTCGCCTTCAGCACGCGCTCGGCCGTATCTCGGGGTAGCAGGTGCCGTAACCGTGTCTGTCCGTCCGCCGTGCGGATCATCGCGCCATTGTTCACGATCATCGTGACCGGGGACGCGATCTTTCGCGCCACCGGCATCGCAAAATCATACCTGCGGCCGGTAACCAGCGCGACCTCTATTCCCCGGCGCGTTGCTTCTTCGATCGCCCCACGGTTGGCCTCGGGCAGTTGCCAGCGGCTGTCCAGTAGGGTGCCGTCAATGTCCAACGCAATTAGGCGTATGCCCACGTTGCCATTGTACCGTGAAAGGGGCGCTGATCGGCCTTCTTGCGCGACTTCTGTGCCTCGCGGGAATAGCCAAAAAGGCCTGTGCTAGACTCAACGGGCCATGACCCTGCGTACCACGCAGCGCCTTTATTACGACGATTTGTTCTCGCGCAATTTTGACGCGGAGGTGTTGCATTGCGAGCCATTCAAGCCGGATCGTGAATCTCCCTCCCCTGGGCAGACCTGGAGCCTTATCCTGGATCGCACGCTTTTCTATCCGACTTCCGGCGGGCAGCCCAACGATACCGGTCGGATCGGCAATGCCACCGTTCTCGACGTCCGAGACGAAGAGGACCGAATCCTCCACATCGTCGATAGACCTTTGCAACCCGGTCCGGTAAAAGGTTCCATCGATTGGAACCGCCGCTTCGACCACATGCAACAGCACACCGGGCAGCACCTCCTCTCCGCAGTTTTCCTGGAGCGGCACGCCTTGCCGACCGTTTCGTTTCACCTCGGCGCGGAGCTCTCTACAATAGATCTGCGCGGCTCCGAACCTTCGCTTGGCGTCTTGGAAGAGGCGGAGCACGCGGCCAATCAAATCGTATTCGAAGATCGTTCCATTACGGTCCGATATGGCACCGCACAAGAATTGGCGCAGATGGGCGTTCGGAAGCAGGTTGACCGCGCCGGAATTTTGCGGGCCATTGAGATCCAAGGCGTTGATCTCCAGCCCTGTGGAGGCACGCACTTGAAATCCACCGGGCAAATCGGAATGCTCCTGGTCCGCCGCTGCACAAAGATTCGCCAGGATTGGCGCGTCGAATTCGTCTGCGGCCAGCGCGCCGAGCAGGCTGCGCGTGCGGATTTTCAGTTATTGCGTCGTGTCGCGGAGCGCCTCAATTCCGCCCCGGCCGATGCCGTCTCGATGGCGGATCGCGTCCTGACCGAGCGGGACACCCAGCGCAAGTCTCAGCAACTCCTCACCCAGCGTCTCGCTGAAGCGGAGGCATCTGTGGCCTTGCAGATTGCTCCGAGTGACTCGAGTGGAACTCGACTCATTTTCCGCGTGATTCAGGGTGTTGAGCCCGAATACCTGGCATCATATGCCACGCAACTTGCTCGCACCGAGAAGTCCATGGCGCTGCTTGCGCATCAGGATTCCGGCCACCTGGTGTTCGCGCAACATCCCACCGCGGGGAAAGACATGAACGGTCTACTACGGCAGGTTCTCGAAAAGCTGGGTGGTAAAGGCGGCGGCACGCGCGATTTTGCTCGTGGACGCCTGAACGATGCTGCTCAGTCGGCTGATGCGCTAGATGCCGCCCGAGCCATTTTGCGATCTAACTCAGTGAAGGCCGAGGGTTCGGTCGCGTGAAGACCTCTCTGTCGAAGAGACTCGGGAACATTGCACGACGACAAAACTCTTCAGGAGGGCGAATGAGGTGCAAAATGACGAATAAACTCACACGTCGAGAAGCCTTGCGCTTCGGCGCAACGGCCGCCGTTTCAGCAACCGTCGGCCCCCATGTCGTATCCTCCCTCACCGGCCCCTTGGGTGAATCTTCACCGCCATTCGATTCGCGGGAACCTGCCAAACCTGGCGATGCGGATTCAGACACCGATATCTGTTTCATGAGCGCGCGGAGAATGGCTCAGCTCATTCGCGACAAAAAGCTGTCGGCGCGCGAAGTGATGCAGGCACATCTGAAACAGATCCAGCGCGTAAACCCCAAAGTCAACGCCATTGTCACTCAAGTTCCAGAGGGTCGCTTGATGGCCCAAGCCGCGGCTGCGGACGAGGCGCTGGCGAAAGGGAATTGGTTGGGCCCGCTGCACGGCCTTCCCGTGGGTGTGAAGGATTTGCACTCAACTAAAGGCATACGCACTACTTTTGGATCCCCTCTCTACAAAGAAAACATTCCAAGCTTTGATTGCCTCGTCGTCGAGCGAGAAAAAAATGCTGGAGCCATTGTCATCGGCAAGACCAACGTGCCCGAATGGGGTCTTGGCTCGCAGACATTCAATCCAGTTTTCGGACCGACTCTCAATCCTTACGATTTGACCAAGACTTGCGGCGGGAGTACGGGCGGTGGCGCGGTGGCTCTCGCCTGTGGCATGGTTCCGCTCGCCGATGGCAGCGACAGGGGAGGTTCATTGCGAAATCCGCCCAATTTCTGCAATGTGGTTGGCCTGCGAACTTCCCCAGGACGCGTTCCGAATCCTCCCAGTGCCCTCGGATGGTACACGCAGAGTGTCGCAGGCCCCGTCGCCCGCAGCGTCACCGACTGCGCCTTCTTCCTTAGCGTACTCGCCGGCTTCGACCGCCGCTCGCCCATTTCCATTGATCAATCCGGAAGTCAGTTCTCCCAGCCATTGACTGGCCGAAGTTTCAAAGGCGTCCGCGTAGCCATGTTTAAAGATATGGGCCTGCCTTGGGAACCCGAAGTGAGGAGAGCCGTACAAGCGCAGAGCAAAGTATTCGAAAGCCTCGGCTGCATCGTCGAGGAAGCCGAACCAGATTTCATGGACGCCAATGAATGCTTCGTATCCTGGCGCCACTGGAGTGACGAACACGAGTTCGGCGACATGCTTGAAGCCAATCCCGACAAGCTCAATGAATTCGTCCACTGGCACGTAGAGGAAGGCCGCAAGCTTACGGGACCTTATTTGTCGAGGTTGGAAGTGAAACGGACGGCGCTTTACCAGCGAGTGCGGAAGTTCATGGAAAAATACGAGTTTTTCCTTCTCCCCGTGAACCAGATACTGCCGTTCGATGTGAACGTGCACTATCCGACAGAGATTGCCGGCGTGAAAATGGAAACTTATATCGATTGGATGCGTTCGGCGTACTACATCTCCGCCGTCGGAAACCCTGCGGTCGCCGTGCCATGCGCTTTTTCGGCCGGCGGTCTTCCCATCGGCCTCCAGATTGTTGGCCGTCACCACGACGACTGGGGAGTCCTGCAACTAGGTTACGCCTTCGAGCAGGCCACCAACGTCGGCAAGCGTCGCCCTGTGGTTCTCTAATGGGGACAATCCTTCGCCAAGAAACGTGACAGTTACGGAAATTTGCAGCGTAAATCTGGTGGACGAGAGGGGACTCAAACCATCGAGCCTGTCCGACCCGATCGGGCTGCTCTCACGCGCCTGTGGTGAAAATGTGAATGTGAATTTGGTGGACGAGAGGGGATTCGCACGAACAGGCCATGTCGTTTGACAGTCTATTCCTTTCTCCATGGTTGCTAGCCTTTGTAATTCACCTTCTTGAATTCGACACGGTAGTAGTGGGCGGGGAAATTGTCGTTGTTTTCAAAGGCGTGGGGTGGCTGGGCACCCATCCGGATGGCTGTAGGGAACTTAGCGCCCTCGAACTTGCGGTCGATCTGGGTGGTCTTGCCGTCATGGGAGGTTTCAACACCTTTGGGTTGGGGCTCGAAGAAGAGTAATGCTGCGGGCCACAGAGTCTCGCCCGTGGCTTGCTTTTGACCCGGTGGGATTGTCACTTCGACAAAGCGTATGTCATAAGTCTCGAACAACACTTTGTCTGTTTCCTGCGAGGTGATGACCGCGTCCATAGAAGCAGGCCAGCTCCAGGAAGCCACCTGAAGGGGTGGCAACGTTTGGATGGCTTCCTTGCGGAATATCATCGCGCCATTCTTGCCGGGACACTCAAAAGGGATCTTCTTGAACTCCACGCGGTAGAAATGCTTCGTAAAAGTGTCCAGGTTTTCGAATGCGTGCGGAGCCTGGGTACCGGCAACGCTCAGAGCGGGAAAGAGAGCGTCGGCGGGAACTTCGCCTCCCGGTTGCGTAGGCGTGCCGTCTGTGCCGTGGTCGCGGCCGCGAGGCTGCGCTTCGTCTTGGAGAAAAATGGACAACCATTGGTGGTCGTGCTTGCTGTTGGTGGTGTGCGGCGGAGTGTGCACATCTAGAACGCGGATCTTGGCGTCTTCGTACATGACCGTGTGGTTTTGAGGATCTGCGGCGACGGCGTCGAGGGAGTCCGGCCACGTCCAGCAGCCGGAGGACGATTTATCTTGCGCCTGGGCAGGCCCGACCGCTAAGAGAGACAACAGTCCGACAATGCCGATACTCTTCGACACTGTTCGACTGACCATGAGCTACCTCCAATCTGACACTGCATGCTTTAGCAAAGCAAAAGCTGCTACCAGACAAACTTCAAGGCAAACTGAATCTGCCTCGAAGTTGTTGATGTCCCATTGAGCTGACCCGCACCGCCGATGGGAGCGCCGGATACGTCGAAAACCACGTTGTTCGCTGTCGGTGGATTGAAATTGGCGTGGTTCAGGCTGTTGAAAATTTCCACGCGGAACTGCACGTTGAACTGTTCGGAGATACGTTTGATAGGATTGTTCTTGAATAAGGAGAAGTCCAGATTGACCAATCGCGGCCCGACCAGAGTGTTTCGCCCGCCATTCCCTATTAGATTCGCGCAGTAGACCGTGCCGGCGGGTGCCGCTTGTGCCGCACCCGGAAAAGAAACGGGGTCGCACTGCGCGGCCATGGAAACAGGCGCAGTCGGCAGGGCGAAGCAGCTAAGATTAAGGTAGTTGAAACCTCCTTGGATTGGGTTGCATCCCTTCACGCGATTCGGTAAATCGAACTGATCCGTGCTGTTCATACCGAGCGGATCAGGGGTGATGACCGCGGTAAATGGCAGGCCGCTGCTCGCCTCAAAAATTCCGCCGAACTCCCATCCGCTCGCAGCCCAGCCTACGGGACCGGTGACGTTTTTGGAACTTGGCACGTCCCATGTGAAATTGACGATTAGTTTATGCGACTGGTTGAAGTCAGAGAGGCCGCGGCGGAACCCCTGGTCGAAATACAACATGCTGGTAAGTCCATTCTGAAACTGATCGCCATCGGTTGAGCCCGAGCTGCTGTCGATGCTTCTGCCGAAAGTGTAAGAGGCTTGTGCTTCGAAGCCGTGACTCATCCTCTTTTTTACTTGCAGCTCGAGGGCGTGGTAGAGCGAACTCGAGCCCCAGGTAGTGAGCGCGATGCGAGCGAAGTTCGGGTTGAATGTCTTGGCCGGGGCGCATTGCGGCGGGTCGGTGAGGGTGGGATCAAGTTGATTACATTGCGGTGTAAAAACATTCCCGAGGGCATCTATCTTCGGCCAGAGATAGCCTAGCGAAGTCTTGGCGATGGGCAGCACAATGTCGGAGTCGTCCGTTTGAAAGGTATTATGCACCGCATGCGAGCCCACGTACGCGACCATGACTGTCGTGCTGGGACTGATTTCGTGCTGAATGTTCAGATTCCATTGCATCACGTAATTCCGCGGCGGCTTCTGCTCGATGAAGGCCGCGCGGTTCGCAGACTGCAGAGTCGTAAGTTGGGCGAATGCCGCCGTCGGAAACGACCCGGACAAATTCGCGCCATTGGCCGACAGGGAAAAGGGGACTGTTCCATCCACGGTGTGCCGCAAGTTCACGGGGAGCGCCAACACGTCGAACATTCCGAAGCCTCCTCGTACGGCCGTCTTGCCGTTCCGGAACGGGTCCCACGAAAAACCCACCCGTGGCTCGAAATTTCGAAGCGTGGGATTCGAAAATAAGGGCGACCTCACGATTACTGTGGGGTCGGTGAGATGTAGCAGCGAGGCGAGTTGACCATGAACCTCGGTAGGTACAGTCGCCATCTCATAGCGCAGTCCAAGGGTAAACGTCAGGTTGGGGCGGAAGTGGAAGTCATCCTGAGCGTAGGCGCCAAAGATGGTCTCTCGAACCCCTTTCGGTGATGACGCCTTGTCGGCGGTGAACGTGGCAAGACCGTTGGTCAGAAAATCCTGAAGCGATTGAAAATCGAACTCTCCGCCGGGGCGGGAGGGCGTGAATTGATTGTTTTCGATGCGCTCCACGTTGGCGCCGAACTTGAGAGAGTGCCTCCCTCTAGTTAGAAAGACGTTGTCATAAGCCTGCCAGGAGTTCCAATGAAAGACTGCGGGAATGGCGGTGCTCAACCCTCCGGAGAAAACTGTCAGTCCGGGCACGTTGATGACTCCCGCCGTATCCCCCGGAAGAAAGCCCAGGCTGGGATCGGCTGCAATCTTCTTGATGAATGTGCTGCCCGATGGTGCAGCCGCAAAGACTCGACTGTAACCTACGCGGAAAGAATTCCCCAAAGATGCGCTGAACACATGGTTCTCTTCGAGCGTTACGAGCTGGCGTCGCGCCCGGTTCAGGAGCAATTTGTTGTTGAACTCGTCGTTCTGCGAAGACGGAGAGTTGTCAAACATGTAGCTGCCCGACAGGTTGTCTTTCTCTGAGAAATGGTGGTCGACCCGCGTGGTAAAGTAATTCTCGCTGGTAACCTGCGCACCGCCGAAGCTGAATAGTGCCACATCCCCCGCCCCCGGGACGCAACCGGGGCACTGGAGCGGACCGTTTGGCAAGGGGAAGAAATCTAGATAAGGTTTGACCAGCGGGTCCACCCCAGAGTTGATCGTCTTCGAACAATCGGGTGAGCTTGGATCGCACAAGATACCCTGCCGAGCATTGAGCGAAGGTACGTTGTCGACTATGCTCGTGCCCAGCGACTGGCGCACCCCTTCATAAGCACCGAAGATGAAGGTCTTATCTTTGCGAATCGGGCCTCCCGCGGACACACCGAATTGATTGCGCCGGAAAGCCGGAATCGGCCCATCAAAAAAGTTTCGCGCGTCGAGCGCGCTGTTGCGCAAGAATTCGAAAGCGCTCCCATGAATCTGGTTCGTGCCCGAACGCCCGACCGCGCTGACCACCCCACCGGAGGTGCGCCCGTATTCCGCGGAATAATTGGTTGTCAAGACGGAGAACTCTGCAACCGCATCCACCCCCAGGTTCCCCCCCAGGATGCTGCCCGGTGACTGGTTCGAATAATCGTTGATGCTGATCCCATTGAGCAGGTAGTTATTCTGCTGCGGGCGTCCACCCGTGACGCTCAACTGGACTCCCAATCCTCGGCCCAGCCGGTCTGGGCTTGCGACGCTCACGATGGCACGAATGGTAGAGACCCCCGCCTGCAGCGCGGCCAGGTCCGTCCAGGAGCGGCCGTTCAAAGGCAATTGGAGAACGGTGTTCGAATCGATGACCCCGCTGATCGTTGCCGACGCCAATTGGACGTCGGGAGCGATTTCCGAAACCTGAACCCTCTCACTGACGGTCCCCACCTTCATACTGAAGTTCAGCACTTGCTGGGCTCCTACCGCCAGAACCACATTGCTGATCACCGTGGTATCGAAGCCTGCGGCCGTGACTGTCACCTCGTACGTGCCTGGTAACAGGTTCGGCGCATTGTAAAGGCCTTGGGCGTTCGAGGCGGCATTCGTGATCACTCCCGTTGCCCCATTCTTAATCGCGACCGTCGCGTTGGGAACTGCGGCGCCTGAGGCGTCCGTGATCGTGCCAGACAGCGTCCCGCCAACAATTTGTGAATAGACAGCCGTGCATGTTATGAATCCGAGCGTCAAGATCAACGCGAGCACACAAACGTAGAAAATTCTTCCAGGTTTGCCTCGACTCAGCATGGTCTTCTCCTTTTTGATCACCTCGTCATCAAACGCCCGGTCATCTGTAGCGGTGATGTGTACGAAGGGTGCCCGCGCGGCAATCACTTCCAGCGATAAACTTGAGAGCAAACACAAGATGCGAGGTTGACGCGCTGCAAAGAGGGCACAAGGCGTATCTTTGCTTGCGGGTGTTGGCAGGATTAGCTTTCGATTTTGGAGACTCAAGGCAAGACGCAAAAGGCGCGAACGAAACACACGCCCCATGCATGCAGAATGAAACGCCGCTCCACAGTGAGCTCGTTCAGTCATGAGGATTTCGCGGATATACGCCGAGCCCGCCCCTGAGCGCGGAAGATTTTGCTTTTACGCCAGCTACTATACTCCGACTAACGCGGTGTGCATTAAGTTTTAATTAGTATTACTTCATGTCTTATTTTGGCCGATTGTATTTGTTTCGATTCCCAACTCCGGCACTTCTGGTCAGGACACGCACCGAAACACGTATCCAAACTGAACGCTACATCAAACTCCGCGAATAACAGGATTTTCGTTTGGAATGGGCAGAGAAGATTGGGCTCGGATTCGAGCTATCGCCCTCAATTGGGCAACTCGGGCAACTTCGCCTCGTTCCGAAAGTGGCCTAAGTTATTGAAATGATGGTGGACGAGAGGGGATTCGAACCCCCGGCCTCCTCGTTGCGAACGAGGCGCTCTCCCAGCTGAGCTACTCGCCCACGAGCAGCAACAAAATTTTAGCAGAGGGGCACTACCTTGCCAACTGCGTGAGCATTCTGATTTTCCTGCAAATTGAACGCAGTTCGTCTGCAAGCCGCCGGGACGCGCGAATTGCGTGCGTAATTTACGCCGTCTAGGGTTGGTCAGGTGAGCTGCCGCCGGAGCGTTGCGCGACAATCTTCCGCGCATTCTGGTAAAGGGCGCGCGCTTGGGGAAGCGCTTCGACAGCCTTCTGGATTTGCGGATCTGCCTCAAGCAGCACTTTGAATCCCTCCTGCTGCCCGAACACAGTCAAGAAAATCTCCTGCTTGATCTTGCGCTTGATCCAATCAAGATTATCGTCCATCTCCGTCTCGGTGTAGTTCACTTTGTGCTTCGAGAGGTAGCTGCGGAACTCCTCGATCACCCTGTCATCGACGGTGAACTCTTTCGTGATCGTCGGCTTCGTCCCCAGATAATATCGCGTGAACCCTCCCACGCCTGTTTCCGCCGGATAGAGAACATCGCTGCGCAGCAGTAGCTCTTCGAACTTGGTCAGCTTGGGCGCGGGCACTTTAATGTCCGGCGTGATTCCGCCGCCGCCGGTAACCTGCCTTCCGCTGTCCGTCAGCTTCACTTCCGTCGGATGCTCCGGCACCTTGCGCTCATAATGGTATTCGTAGAGCGAGACAGTCTTGTAATCGCGCTGAATCAGCCGCCCGCTCGGCGTGTAATAACGCGCCGTCGTCAGCGCCAGCCCGGTGTTCTCGCTGAGCGCGCTTACCGTTTGCACTAGGCCCTTGCCGAAGGACGTTTCTCCCACAATCAGGCCGCGATCGTGGTCTTGCACCGCGCCAGACACAATTTCCGTGGCCGAGGCGGAATTGTTATTCACCACAATCACTAACGGCACCGTGTCACCCTGGTTTCCTCGAATCGCGAAATACCGGCGTTCCGGTGATGACCGTCCGTGATGCGACACGATCAACTGGTTCTTGTCCAGGAACATGTCCGCGACCGCAACCGCTTCATTCAACAAACCTCCGGGGTTACCACGCATGTCCAGGATCAGTCCGTCGAGTGTCCGCGCATCAAGCTGTTTCAAGCTCTCGGCAATTTCCCGGTCCGTTGTCTCGTTGAAGCCCGAGAGGCGAATGTAGCCGATTCCTGGCCTGAGCATAAACGTGATGTCCACGGAATGGCGGGGAATCTCATCGCGCGTTACCGTAAAAACCAGCGGCTCCGAATAGCCTTCCCGCGACACGGTGATCTTGACTACCGTGCCCTTCGGGCCCTTTAGCATGTCGGCCACTTCGGTCGTGGTGAGGCCCTCAGTCGATTTCTCATCCACTTTCACAATCACGTCGCCGGGCCGCAAACCGGCGTTATACGCAGGCGCGCCAACATAAGGCGCGATGACTACCGTGTGCGTGTCGCGCGGCGCCACGATCATTCCCACGCCGTAATACTTGCCTCTCTGATCCTCCCGCAGCAGCGCGAACTGGCGCGCATCAAAAAAATTGGAGTGCGGATCGAGCACCCGCAGCATTCCCGGAATCGCCCCCTGATACACCGATTTGTCGATGTCTACGTGCTCGGCGTAATTGGCCTGCACCACGTCCAGCACGCGCGTAAATTGGCGCACGGACGATTCATAATCGTCCGCAGAAGCTGCGGTCGCCCGCACTGAGGGGCCATAAACGCCGCCAAGAACCGCAGATACCAGCAGAACGGCTACTACAAGCACCAACCCGCGACGCTGTGGATTCATTATTAGCCTCTCAAAGCCTCGTACAGCCTCAGTATAACATGCAAGGCTCAAAGTCCAGTTTGACAGTCCTAGGCACCCTTTCTATGATGCCAATGGGCCTATTAGACGCCCCCCGGACGCAATGTTGAGCATTCCACACATGGTTGTGCTGTTTGTCGTGGTACTGGTCGTCTTTGGCCCACACAAGCTCCCCGAGCTCGCCCGCGGCCTGGGTAAGCTCATGGCCGAGTTCCGGAAGGCTTCCACGGACTTTAAGACTGCTTTCGAGGAGGAGATGCGCGACCTGGAGCGGCAGGCTCGCGAGGTCGAGCGGAAGAAAATTGCGCCGCCGGAGCTTTCCAATGGAACGCAACCCGCGACTTTGGGAACCCCGGCAGGAGCGGCAACGTCCGCCGAGAGTTCACCGGAGACACAGAGCATGGAAGCGTCTCCATCAAACCCGGTGATTGCGCCGGTTGCGGAATCAGTACCACGTTCCTCTGAAGACGCCTCGCAAGAAAAAACGAAAGACCTGGCCCCCTCGACCCCATCCGAAACCCCCCATGACCACCAGCAACCAGCCTGACTCCTCTCTCGCAGCTCGGGACGCCGAAACTGGCGGCCAGATGACTTTTTTCGAACACCTGATCGAACTTCGCAAGCGCATTATCAACTCCCTCGTCTCGGTGCTGATCGGCGCGATGATCGGCTGGGTCGTGGCGCCTCGTTTTGTCAACTGGATCGTCAAGCCGATGACCGATGCCTTGAAGGCCGCGCATCTCGAGCCCAAACTCGTCTACTCTCATCCCGCTGGCTTGCTCAATCTCCTGATCACCCTGAGCGTCTACTTGGGGATTGTCATTGCCTCTCCGTGGATTCTTTATCAGATCTGGCTCTTTGTTGCCCCCGCGCTCTATCGGCATGAAAGAAGCGCCATCACCGGATTTCTGTTCTCGACCGTATTCCTGTTTCTCGCCGGCATCGCTTTTGGGTATTTCGTTTCGCTCCCCTACGTTCTGCGTTTCCTGATTAGCTTTCAGGGCCCGGTAGTTCCCTTGATTAACATTGATGAATATTTCGATTTGATCTTGCTGGTGCTTCTCGGCCTGGGACTGGTCTTCGAGTTGCCCATTCTTATTTTCTTTTTGTCCCTGTTCGGCATTGTGACCCCAAAATTCCTCATGAAAAACTTTCGTTACGCCCTTTTGATCATCGCCATCCTCGCCGCCGTGCTTACCCCTACTCCGGATGCCCTCACGATGCTCGCGTTTATGGGCGTTCTGACGGCCCTATATTTTGTTGGTGTCGGCGTTTCGTGGGTAGTAGTCCGGCGACGCGATCGCCGTTTGGCGCCAGCTGCGGAGGCCCACTAAATGCAGCGCGACCGAAATAGGCCCAACTCACGGCTTTGCGGACTCCTATGCGCGTGTATTTTCGCGATTTCTCTCTGCGGATGCCGGAACAAAGCCGAAAGAAATGCCGGTGCTGCTTCCGCGACGGTCGCCTCGGCTCCATTCATGAGCGCTGTCGCTACGGTGCCTCCGCAGACGCCCGATGACGCACCGCTGGCCGCCTCAACCGGCGGCTTTGACGGAAAGCGCGCCTTCGCGCATGTCGCCAAGCTGGTCAGCTTGGGTCCGCACCCGTCAGGCTCACCGGCCATAATTCAGGCGCAGGACTACATCAAAGCCGAATTAAATAGCTACGGGTGCAAAGTCGAAACCGACGCATTTTCCTCCGACACCCCCGCGGGCCGCCTCCCCATGAAAAACATTCTCGTAAAAATCGCTGGCGAAAAGCCCGGCATCATCCTCCTCGGAACACACTACGACACCAAGCGTTTGGACAATTTTGTCGGCGCCGATGACGGCGGCTCCTCGACCGGTGTAATGCTCGAGCTGGCTCGCCTGCTCTGTGCGCAGCACGGCCTCTACAACGCCTGGATCGCCTTTTTCGACGGCGAGGAGGCCGTGAACTTCGAGTGGAAAGATCCCGACAATCGTTATGGAAGCCGTCAGATGGCCGCGCGCTTTTCGATGAGCGGTGACCTATCAAAAATTAAAGCGTTCCTGCTCGCCGATCTGGTGGGCGGGCGCACCCCGCATTTCAAGCGTGACGATACTTCAACGGAGTGGTTGAACACTTTTGTTTGGGGCGTGGCGGCCAAGCTCGGCTACTCGAGCATCTTTGTGCAGGAACGCGGCAATATCGGCGGAGACGATCATTTTTCATTCACCCAGCGCAAGGTTTCTTCCGTCGACGTCATTGACCTGGACACCCGCAACGACGTGCCCTATTGGCACACTCCCCAGGACACTCTGGACAAAATCAGTCCCAAAACTCTCGCCATCGTTGGCCACGTTTTTCTCGAATGCGTCAAGCAGCTTCAATCGAAGTAGGTCTCGGGCTTGCCTATCCTTGCGAGCCATTTTGTGCGAGAAGTCTAGAGCTCCGGAGATTGATCGTCGTAAGGGCATGGCTCCACTAGTCGCGCAAAAAGCGAAGCTTGTCATTCTGAGGGCATCCGGCGAGGATGCCCGAAGAATCTCAACTTCAGCCGCGCTCAGAAGTAGCGGCGAATTACACTCATCACCGCTCGTACCTCAAGTCTCGAATCTCACGTCCTTGTCACGCTCAACCGCCGAATGTTTCCCGAAGTCCTCATCGTTTCGGTAGGGGAAATCCGAACGGTAATGGCTCCCGCGGCTCTCCTCCCGCGCCAGGGCCGAGCGCGCGATCAACAGTGCCAGGGAATGGAGGTTGCAAAGCTCTTTCTCCGCCCGGCCGGGCCTCTCACAGCTTGGTAACTCCATTCCCCGTAGGCTCTCAATCGCCGCGCTCAATTCTCTTCCATTGCGAAGAATCCCGACTTGCTTCCACATGACTTCCCGGATTTTCTCGAGCGCCTTCGCAGATGGAAGTGTTGTCTCCAGTTTTCCCGCAGTCTTCGCCGAGCGCGAACTCGCCGAAGCTCCCGGCTTCGGTGCCGGGATTGCGGGAAGCGTCGCTTTGCTCCGCTTAGCTACTGGTGCGTCCTTGATCATCGCCTGACCAGCGCGAGCCCCAAACACCAGTCCCTCGAGCAGGGAATTGCTCGCCAGACGGTTCGCTCCGTGCACTCCTGTTGCCGCCGTCTCTCCCGCGGCGTACAGCCCGGGCAGGGAAGTGCGCCCCCACAAATCTGTTTCCACACCGCCCATCATGTAATGAGCCGCCGGGCAGACAGGCGCCAGGTCGGCGCCGAGATCTAGCCCATAAGTCAAGCAAGTCTCATAAATCCGCGGAAAGCGTTTCTTCAAAAACTCTTCCGTCTTCGCCGTCATGTCCAGATACACGTATTCGCTTTGCGTGCGATGCATCTCGCTGACAATCGCTCGCGCAACAATGTCCCGCGGCGCCAGTTCCTGTGCTTCGTTGTATCTCTTCATGAATCGTTCGAGGTTGGCGTTTCGCAGAATGCCGCCCTCGCCGCGCAATGCTTCGGAAAGCAAAAATCTCGGCGCGCCCTTTACCAACAGTGCCGTAGGATGAAATTGTACGAACTCCATGTCGGAGAGTACCGCCCCCGCCTCAAACGCGATGGCCATGCCATCGCCTGTCGCAACCTCGGGATTAGTTGTCTCTCGGTAGATTTGCCCAAGGCCTCCCGTAGCCAGTAGGATGGCCCGCGCATGTACCTCGTAGGTCGCTCCATCCGTCTCGTCAAGGAACCGCAGTCCCACGACCCGCTTCTTTTCAACGATCAGCTCGGTGGTAAACGCGTGCGCCCGCAAGTGCAGGTGGGGAATACTGTGCGCGCGCGCCAGGAGCGCCCTGCTGATCTCGCGCCCCGTCGAATCTCCATGGGCGTGCAGAATGCGCGACCTGCTGTGCGCCGCCTCGCGCGTGAACGCCAGCTTCGTCCCCGCGCGGTCAAACTCCGTGCCCCATTCGATCAGCTGTGCGATGTACTTCGGTCCTTCTTCGACCAGCAATGCCACCGCTTCTTGACGGCACAGGCCGTCTCCCGCCTTGATAGTGTCCTGCTCGTGAAGGCCGATCTCGTCTTCGTCGCTCAGCGCGACCGCGATTCCGCCTTGCGCGTACGCCGTGGCGGATTCGCTTAAGTCCGCCTTCGCCAACACTAGCAGGCTGCCCGCGCCGCTCAGCTCAATTGCCGCACGCAATCCGGCCACACCCGAGCCCACTACAACGTAATCGGCGCGATAGGTTTTGAAGGAGGTCGTCATGAGGTCGACCACGTTTCCGCCGCTTTATGGTATCACGATGAATTTCCTTCCATTTCAGGTTCACTTACTGCATGAACAGGCGATGTCGATCGGATTTCCCTCCTTCTTCTCTGCGCTCCTCCGCGCCCTCGGCGTCTCTGCGTTATCTTTTGATTGTTCTTCGATCAAAGGATCGAGGACCGTCGATCCGTTATCCCGTGAAGTGGCGCCTCGTCTGCCCTGTGTTACATTCAAATAGTCCAAGAATGAAACGAAAACTCATCAGGGTGAAATCCTCGGCGGGGAACTATGCTGTTGTTTGTGGCGCCGGCATTCTTCGCCACGCCGCGAATGAAATTTCGTCCCTTGGCAGAGTTTCAAGCGTGCACCTCGTGTCCTCTCCGACTGTGTGGCATGCCGTCGGCAAAAAGGCCCGGCGCATGCTGAATCGCAAGGACAAACGCGCCCTACATCTTATCGACGACAGAGAATCCGCCAAGAATCTCCGCACTGTCGAGGCTCTTTCCCGCTCCTTGGTTTGTGCCGGTGCTGATCGCCATTCGTTGCTGGTCGCCGTTGGCGGCGGAGTCGTCGGCGATGTCGCGGGCTTGGCAGCCGCAACTTACCTGCGCGGTGTCGCGCTAGTCCAGGTGCCCACGACATTGATCGCTCAGGTAGACAGCGCCCTAGGCGGAAAAACCGGCGTAAACCTGCCGGAAGGGAAGAACCTCGTCGGCGCTTTTTATCCGCCCCGCCGTGTCTTTGCTGATCCACAACTCCTGTCCACGCTGCCGGAGCGGCAATACCGCAGCGGTCTCGCCGAAGTCATCAAATACGGTGTCATCGCCGACAAGAAACTCTTCGCCTATCTCGAAAACAATTTCGTGAAACTCTTACGCCGCGACTGCAGGGCTCTCGACTACATCATCCCGCGCTGTATCGAAATCAAGGCCGAGGTCGTGAGCCGCGACGAGCGTGAAGCCGGCCTCCGCGAGATCCTCAATTTTGGCCACACCTTTGCTCACGCGCTCGAAACCGTCACCAACTATCGCCGCTATCAGCATGGCGAAGCTGTCGCCTGGGGCATGATGGCCGCCGCTTTGCTCGGTCACGAAGCAGGTATCACTCCGGCCGATGATGCTTCGCGAATCATTTGCCTGGTCCGCCGCATTGGACATTTCCCGCCTTGGCCCCGTGTCTCTTCGAAAGTTTTAATCGCGGCCATGCGCTCCGACAAAAAGGCCCGCGCTGGCAAACTTCGCTTCGTTCTCGCACCGCGGATAGGCAAGGCGCGCTCCTATGACGACATCCCTCTCGCTCTTGTCGAGCGCACTCTTCGTTTTGCCCCGCAGCTCGCGACCTGTACAGGGAAGTGGAATGCCTGACACGGCTGTAGCGAAGGGCACTCGTCCCGAAGGTGCTCAGAGCGAAGCGGACGCCTCGCGCCAGGTCCGCGAAATGTTCTCGCAGATCGCGCCTCGCTACGATCTGCTCAATCATTTGCTGTCGTTACAATTCGACAGGCTTTGGCGCGCCCGTGTCACGCGCCGCCTGCGGCCCATTCTTGACCGGCCCGACGCCTTGGCGCTCGATCTCTGCTGCGGCACTGGGGATCTCGCGCTCTCACTCGCCGCGGCTGGAAAATCCCGCGTGATTGGCGCCGATTTCGCTCATCCCATGCTCATCCGCGCAAAAGAAAAGAGCGCATCCGCGTTCGGTTCTTCTGCTCACCGCGATGCCCACGCGATTTCCCTCTGCGAAGCCGACGCGCTCCGTCTGCCCTTTGCGGATTGCTCTTTCGATCTCGTCACGACCGCTTTCGGTTTTCGCAATCTCGCGAGCTACGAAGCCGGCCTGCGTGAAATTCTCCGCGTTCTGAAGCCTGGCGGGACTCTCGCCATTCTTGAATTTACCGAGCCGCCCGCCGGCTTCCTTGGCGGCCTGTACCGCTGGTATTTTCGCAACGTTCTCCCGCGCCTCGGCGGGCTCATTTCCGGCGACCGCTCGGCCTACACCTATCTTCCTGCGTCGGTCTCGCGCTTTTTCCGTCCCGCGGAATTGTCCTCGCTGATGAAATCGGTAGGCTATTCGGAATTGGATTTCTGCATTTGGACGCTCGGCACCGTCGCCCTGCACACAGCCGTCCGCCCATCCTGACGCGCTCTACTCTTCCAACCCCGCGCTACGCAACTTTGCGAGCAGAGTCTTTGGCGACACTCCCAACTTTTCAGCCGCTTTCGTCTTATTCCACTTGCACTCGCGCAGCATATTCTCCAACACCACGCGTTCCACGTGCTCCACGGCTCGGCCTGTCACTTCCTCCAGCGTGCCTTCCCACTTGAAATTCTCCTCGAGCATCCCGCCAGGCAATCGTTCCGCCTCCACTCGCGGGGCCGGCAACTGTAACCCCGCCGCGTCGATGCTCATTCCGTCGGCCAAAATCACCGCGCGTTCCAGCGTGTTTCGCAACTCGCGCACATTTCCCGGCCAGCGATACCCCAATAGTTTTTCTCGTGCCTCGGCAGATAGCTCCAAACCCGGCTTCACGAATTCCCGGCTGAATTGCTCCAAAAAATGTTCCGCCAGCATAATTACGTCGTTCCCGCGTTCCCGCAGCGGCGGGATGGTCATGGGCACAGCCGCAATCCGGAAATACAAGTCCTCGCGAAACAGTTTTTCCTCGACCAATCTCTGCAAGTGTCGATTCGTCGCCACCACGATGCGCACGTCCACGTCGATCGGCTGCGTTCCTCCCACTCGGTCGAATTGTCTTTCCTCGAGCACGCGCAACAGCTTGGCCTGGATCGCCAGGGGCAGCTCTCCGATTTCGTCCAGAAAGAGCGTTCCCCGGTGCGCCATATCCATCTTGCCGACTTTGCGTGCGCCCGCTCCTGTAAAAGCCCCCTTTTCGTGCCCGAAGAGCTCATTCTCCACCAGCCCCTCGGGAATCGCGGCGCAGTTCAGCGCCACAAACGGTTGCTCGCGCCGCGGCGAAAGATGATGGATTGCCCGCGCGAATAATTCCTTTCCGGTACCGCTCTCTCCCAGCAGCAACACCGTCGAGTCCGTTGCCGCCACCTTTTGAATCTGCTGGCTGACTTCCCGGATCGCCGCATGCTCGCCCAAAATTCGGGGAAATCCATACCGTGTTGCAAACTCTTCCCGCAAAATTAGATTTTCCCGCAGCAGCTCTTGTTGCCGCGCCGCGCGCTGCACCAGCAGCTTCAAGTGGTCTAGGTCAACGGGCTTCTGCAGAAAATCAAACGCACCTTCCTTCATCGCCGTAACCGCTTCGTCTACCGATCCGAACGCGGTCAGCAAAATCACGGGAATGGTGGGGTCGGCCTGCTTGGTCTCTCGCAGCACGTCCAGCCCGGATGCTCCCGGCATTTTCAGATCGGTGATGACCAGCAAATAGCGCCGCGCACGTACCTTCTGGATGGCCGCCGCGCCGTCGGGCGCTTCGTCCACGGTGTGCCCGGCGCGCTCCAGCGCCTTGCGCAACATCGCGCGCAGTTCGTTTTTATCTTCGACAAGAAGAAGAGGTTCCATCTACTTCGTTTCTATCATGAAATCAGGGCGTGCCCGGGGACAACTGGGCGCCAATGTGCGGTGTTATAAAGTAGCCTTACGATCTGATGAAGGGCTTAGCTACCGCAGGTCATCGCAGAGTTTCTGCAGCTTTAGCGGAAACTTAATGCGTTGCCAAAAAACTACGGTTGTCATTCTGAGGGCATCCGACGAGGATGTCCGAAGAATCTCAGCTTCAACTCCTAAGCCGTGGAGTGCCGGAGAATTTCCACGACCAACTAAAATCGCCTCGCCCGATAAATTACTTAGCACCCAGCTAAAAACCTAAGCTATCTCGTCATTCCGCCACGGCGGAGTATTGCTATTCCCGGGCCCATCCAATATCGCCACCGGATTTGCGAAGCGCGTCTTCCATGTTGCTCAGATCCTGCTTCAATTGTTCGATCTCTTTTTTCTTTGCGTCAATCTTGCCTGTCTTCTCGTTGATATCTTTCCGGTTGTTCTGTTCTTCCATCGCTTTTTGTGGGTTGGTATAGTACTGAACTTGGCCCTTATCCAACTCACGCTGCAGGATGTTTAGCTCTTCTTCCGCCTGCGCGATTTTGTTGTGCATTTCCTTGAAGCGCTTGCGCCATTTCGTCTCTTCGTTTTCCCCCGGCGCTCCTTCCTTCTTTTCGTCTTTGGCCGTCTGCGTGGTCCCCTCAGCGCCTTTTGCTCCGGCCTTCGCCGCCGCTCCTGCTTTCTCGCCCGAGGCAGTCGCAGGCGGTGGCGCACTGCGAAAATCGTCGTCCGTATAAACCTTCTTCGGTTTAGCCTCTGCTTTTTTCTGCTCGCGGGCTTTGCGCGCCGCTTCGGCCAAGGGATCCGTTGTCGGCTGCTGCCCCTGTCCTTGTTGCTGAGACTGGGTCGCCATGGGCCACGCCGCCACGCACAGCACACAAAGCAGCGCCCGCGATTTCAGCCAAGCTGTCAAACGCATATCGACCTTCCTTTAGGCCGCGGGCTGCATCCCCGCTGCTTTCTTAGATGCTTTCTCGCTTCGATTCTACTGCTTCCGGCACGCTTCGGTACACCGGTAACGTAACAATAAACGCAGCGCCGCCTTCTTCCCGATTCCGTGCCTCCACCTGCCCTCCGTGCTGCACGATAATCTTTTGCACCACTGCAAGTCCTAAGCCGGTTCCATTCGCCTTCGTCGTGAAAAACGGCCGGAACAGCTTCGGCAATGCCTCTCTGGCGATACCCGGTCCGTTGTCGAAGATCGTAATCCTCTGAAATCCCAACTCTTCCCCGGACACAACTTCTCCCCGGACGAGCACCTTGCCGCCGCTCGCTGCATCCGAGCAAGCTTCCGCCGCGTTCCGCGCCAAGTTCAGCAAAGCTTGCCGCAATAGCCCTTCGTCTCCCGCCACTTCCCCAAATTTTCCCTCAAACCGGATACGCACCTGGGAATTGGCTTCTCCCACCTCCGTCACGACCCGCTCCACCACCTCCCCCATCGTGACTGTTTCACTCGAAATCTCCAGCGGCCTCGCGTATTTTAAGAATTCCGTCACCACATGCGTGATGTTTCGCGTCTGCTCGAGGATTTGATCGGCATACTCCGATGTTTCTCCGCTCGCCCCCTCGCCCCGAATCATCTGCGCGTAGCCGGAAATTGTCGCCAGCGCGTTCTTGAATTCGTGCGCGATTCCCGCGGAGAGTTCCCCCAACGCCGCCAGGTTCTCCTTCAACTGCACCTGCCTCTGCAACATGGCCAGTTCCGTGAGGTCGCTCAGCAGGCAGAGCACACCGCTGATTTTCTCGCTGCCCCGCTGGATCGGCGAGATGGTCACGCCCAGATGCCTTTTTTCTCCGCTGGGAACGGTGTATTCCACTTGCTCGCGTCGAAATATCTTTCCTGTCGCCAGGCACTCGGCCAGTAAATGCGTAAGTTCTGAAGACTCACCAAGCACTTCGCTGTACCGTCGATATCCGAGCCCTTGTGCGCCTAGGGCTTGTTCGGCCGCGGGGTTGGCGCTCGAAATGATTCCCGTCGAGTTCACCACCAGCAATCCTGCGGGCATGTTGCGGGTCACTTCTTCGCTCAGCTTCTCCGTCTGCTGAGCGCGTTCTTTCTCCAGCCGGTGCAGCCGCTCTAGTTCCTTTTCCTGTTCACGCAACTGCTGAATCACCGCTTGCATGGATGCGGCCATGAACGCCGACGCATTCTCGGTGCTGGGAGATGCGGTAAGAATGTTCCTCTGCGCGTCGCGTGTATTCTGAAAAAAACGCCGCAGGAGCGCCGAAGCAAGCAGCACGCCAATCAGTACAACCAGCAGCGCTGCGCCCACGAACAACCATCCGTGCGTTGTGCCTCCGGTTTGTAATGTCGAAATCATGCTTTGTACTTTCTCCGGCAAGATTTCCATCTTCAGATTATTGGTAGGAACGAGAGCGCTCTTATAGCCAGAGGTATCAAAAAAACGATCAGCAGCGCCGCTATTCCCAGAAACGTCCCCAGAGGCAGTTGATATTGCCTCGCAATCGCCCACCGCAGCGCGCTTACGCTTCCAAGGCCTCGCTTGCTCGCCCTTTCCGCTACCTGTTTTCTCCACCCGCCCGCGTATAATCCAAGAATCACCGCAATCCCGATGATGCTCCCCAGAAGCGTTCCCACCAAAATCGTAAGAAATGTCCAACGCAGTCCCAGGAAAGCGCCGGCCATTGCCATCATTTTCACGTCTCCCATGCCCATTCCTTCATGTCCGCGCACCAACTTATACATCGCCGCAAATCCCCACAGTAGAAAACTCCCGAATGCCGCGCCTAGCAGCGCATCCAGGACGCTCAGAACTGCCTGCGGCGGCGGCAACAGCCCGAAGCTTCCTGCCAGTGACAACGTCGTGCCGTCGTTCAACGGAACGAAAGCCGCAAAGATCAGTCCCGCCGCGAAGCCAGGCCAGTTCACCACATCCGGCAACATGCGCACGCGCAAATCCGTTATTGTCAGCACCACAATCAAACACGAAAAAACCATCCACTTGAATGTCGCGGGCCCCAGCCCGAAGCTCAGGTAGCACGCCACGAACAGCAGCCCCGTGAGCAATTCCACCAGCGGGTACATCGGCGAAATCGGCAACCCGCAGGACCGGCATTTGCCACGCAGCAAAATCCAGCCGAGAATCGGCACATTGTCGTATGGCTTAATAGGCGTCCCGCAGCGTGGACAACGCGATCCCGGCCGCACAATCGATAGGCCCTCCGGAATGCGCGTAATGCAAACATTCAGGAAGCTCCCCAGCACGATCCCAAATAGAAAGAAGAAAGTGATGACCACAGTTTTGTTGGCCGCTTTTCAGCCGCTCTTAGTACTCTCCCATACTCACTCTACCCTCTCAACGGGCCCCGCTTCCCCCGTGCCCCATCCCTAAACCGCTTCTCTCTTAACAATTCCGCGCAAGCGCCCAAGCATGTTTCTGATCTGCTGGAAGACACACACTTGCCAGCGCCTGTAGGGGCGCAGCATTGCTGCGTCCCAGTTAGGCAATCCGCCAGACAATTGCCTTGTGTTCACTTTTTCCTTTTCTTGTCTGACGCCTGTAAACTAAGAGTGGAGTTCTTTTTGTGCATTGGTTCGAACAAAAAATCCGTCGCTACGAGCACCGCCGTTGGACCACCGACGACAATCGTCGCGTCCAACCATTTCACTGGGGGCTAGAACACATCGGTGGCGCCGCCCACGAAGCCAATCCCCGCGCTTTCTTGCGCGACTACTCTCGCTGGGCCATCGAATCCAGCAAGGACTGGTATGCCACCACTCCCGCCCCGGACTACCGCGTCACCGGTCCCTTCGTGACCCCGGGTGAAAAAAAATACGTTCTGACCTTTACCAGCCCTGTCGAATCCCCCTGGCCGGAAAACAACACCGTCTACGCCCGCTATTTTCCTGCGAGGAACGGAAGCTCTCACGGCTTGCACAAAATGAGCCCCGCCGTCCTCGTCCTTCCCAATTGGAACGCCAAATGGCACGGCCAGGACGGCCTCTGCGAATGGCTCCAGCGTGTCGGCATCACCGCCCTAAAAATGAGTTTGCCCTATCACAATCGCCGCATGGCCCACGGTCACGAGCGCGCCGACCAGATCTGTGGCCCTAACATCGGCCTCACGCTTCAGGCCAATCGCCAGGCCGTTCAAGACGCCCGCCGCTGCCTTCGCTGGCTCGAGCAGCAAGGCTACAACCGCCTCGGCATCCTCGGCACCAGCATCGGTTCTTCCGTCGGTTACATCACTTTGGTCCATGACGAGGCCGTCCGGGCCGGCGGCTTCTTCCACGTCTCCACCTATTTCGCCGATGTCGTCAGTCAGGGCATGACCACCACTCACGTCTGGGAAAGCCTGCGTCACCAGGTCACCGTCGACGAACTCCGCGAGTACTGGGCGCCCATCAGCCCCATGCCTTTCGTCGAGCGTGGTCAAGGCGCCGGCCGCAATTGCTTCATGGTTTACGGAAAATATGACCCGACGATGTTGCCCGAGCTTACCGAGCAGATGCTTGCGTCTCTCCGCCGTCACGGTGCGCATCCCCGCACGCTCCGTCTCCCCTGCGGCCACTATTCCCTCGAACTCGCCCCCTTCTCCTATCTAGCCGGCTACAACATGCTCTCCTTCTTCCGCTCCGCCCTCGCCTAGCAGCACGAACGCACGCGATCCGTCAGCGTGTCTCCGCTTTGCCATTCCTCTTAGTTAGCCGCGCCCTAGCCCCTATTCTTCCGCCAGTGATACACTCCGCTCACCCTCAACCTCAAGCTGCACCAGCTTGCGCACAATTCGAGGGCGGAGGCTCGCATGACCCGGTCTGCGCTCGCATTTGTTGCGCTCCTTTGCGCTGTCACCACGGCCGCGCAATCGGTCTCTCCAACCGCTCCTGACGTCCCCGAGCCCGGCTCCGTCGAAGCCATCGCCTCCGCCACCGGCGACCCACACTTTCTTTCTCCTTGGGTTTCCTATCTTCCGCAATCGTCGACCGTGCCTTCTCCGCGCGTCTTCCTGGGACGCATTCCCGGCGCGCCCGGCGAACTTGCCGGCACCGTCAAGACCTACGCCTACTTCCGCGCCCTCGCCGGCGCTTCGCCCCGCGTCCGTCTTTTCACCATCGGCCGCAGCGAAGAAGGCCGCGAAATCCTGATGCTCGCCATCGCCGACGAAGCCGGCATCCGCGATCTCGATCGCCTGAAAGCCGCGACCACGTCGCTCGCCGATCCTCGCCGCACCGATCCCGCCGCCGCCGAAAAACTCATCGTCACCGCCCGCCCCATCTACTACTTCAACGCCGCACTCCACTCCGACGAGACCGGTTCGACCGAAGCCACTCTCGAGCTCGCCTACCGCCTCGCCGTTTCCGAACTCCCCATGATTCGCCGCATCCGCGAAAACCTCGTCGTCCTCATCAATCCCATTTCCAATCCCGACGGCCGCGACAAAGTGGTCGATTGGTTCTATCGCTATCTCAAGGGCAAGACCGATTTCGCCACGCTTCCGCGCCAGTCTCCTCCGTACTGGTCCAAGTACGCTTTCGTGGACATCAACCGCGACACCCATCAGCAAACTCACGAAACCACCAAAGCCGTTCACCGCATGTTTCACGAATGGCATCCCACCGTCGTCCACGACCTCCACGAAGGCGTCCCTCTCTTGATGACCTGGAACGGCACCGGCCCCTACAATCCCAACATCGATCCCATCACTTACACGGAATTTCTCGAACTCAGCTTCCACGAAGTCCAAACTATGACCGCACTTGGCATGCCCGGCGTCTCGACGTGGAATTTCGGCGAAGCCTTCGCCCACCTTTATCTCGACTCCGTCGCCATGAATCACAACAGCATCGGCCGCGGGTACGAAACCTTCGGCAACGGTTCCGCCGAAACTTTCCGCCGCGCCGTCGAGCCTTCCGAATCTTCCATGGAGTGGTACCGCCCCCTGCCTCCCCCGAGCGGTGAAGTGACCTGGTCGGCCCGCGACAATCTCAACTATCAGGAAACCGCCGCGCTCGCCGCGCTCGATTACAGCGCGCGTGGCGCAAAAGAAATGCTCCGCAACTTTTACAAAAAGGGCTGGGACTCCTGGCAAAAAGGTGTGAACGAGCCGCCCTACGCTTTTCTTATCCCCGCCGATCAGGGGGACCCTTCGCGCGTCGCGCAAATGGTCGATCGCCTCATCAGCCAGCACATCGAAGTTGGCCGCGCGCAGTCTTCGCTCAGTCTAAAAGAAGGCGGGTTTCCCGCCGGCACTTACGTCCTGCGCCTCGATCAGCCCTACCGCAATTACGCGGTCGATCTGCTCACTCCGCAGCACTATCCCAAGGACGGCAGCGAGCCTTACGACGACGTCTCTTGGGAATTGCCCGCGCACTATCGCTTGCAGGCCATCCCCACCGCCGACGCCTCAGTTCGTGCCACATCCCTCAGTCTAGTCAGCGAAGCTCCACATCCCGCTGGCACCGTCGACGGTGCCGGCCCTGTTTTTCTCCTCAAAGACACCGGACAGGAAGGTCTCCTCGCCGCCCGCTATCGTCTCGCCAATTTCGCTCTCGAAATTGCCGAGCACAGTTTCCACGTCGCCGGCATGAACTTTCCGGCCGGCTCCTGGATCATCCCCCCCCAGGACGCCCTCGCTAAAGCCGTCCGCGCCTGCGCCACCGAATTAGGTCTCGACTTCACGAGCGTCTCCTCCGTCCCGGACATCCCGCGCCATCCCGCCAAGCCCGCCCGCATCGGCGTTTGGGTTCCGTGGGCGGACACGGACTCCATCGGCTGGATTCGCTACTCCCTCGACCAGCGCAAAGTCCCCTACACCTACCTTCGCGATGAGGACATTCGCGCCGGAAAACTTCGCGACAAAATTGATGTCTTGCTCTACGGCCACGTCGATCTCGAGCTGGCCGAGCAAATCCAGGGTCTACCCAAGGCTTGGGGCCCCATGCCGTTCAAAAAGACTCCCGAGACCCCCAGTTTTGGCACCCCCGCCGAGTCCGATGACATTACCGGCGGCATCGGCTGGGAAGGCCTCGCGCAAATCCAGCGCTTCGTCGAGGATGGCGGCCTGCTCGTCACCCTTGGCAGCGGTTCCACGCTGGCTCTCGAAGGCGGCATCGTCCGCGGCGTCCGCCGCGTCGCCGGCGGCATTCCACGCAGTACCCAAGGAGGTGGAGCCGCTTCCTCCGCTGCCTCACAAAACGCCGCCGCGCGCACGCCCGGCGCGCACGTCCGCGTCACCTTCGACCGGCCTGATCATCCCCTCGCCTACGGCTATCCCTCCCGCACCCACGTCTTCCGCCAGAATTTCCCGCTCTACGACCCGCCGCGCCGCTGGCTCCGGATGGCCTACTGCACCACTTGCCTCGACGGCCCCGAAGACCGCTCCGGCATCGTCCTCGAGTGGGGCGACAACAGCCCTGATCATGACAATGTTCCGTTCGTCGTCAGCGGCCAAGCCTGGGGCGAAGAACAACTCATCGGCCGCCCCGCCATCCTCGATCTGCCCGCCGGCCGCGGCCACGTCATCTCCTTCAATTTCAACCCGCTCCACCGCGACCTCAACCGCGGCGACCACCGCCTCGTCTGGAACGCCATCCTCAACTGGCAATCCATCCTCAACCCCAAACCTTGAAGCAGGCATCTTCGGTGGAAGCCCCTGACTTTCAGTCAGGGGAGCGGCGCCCTTGGGCGTCGCGCTACGCGTAGTCACTCCTCAGCGGGCTTCAGCCCTGGCCATCGCTCTTGCCACACTTCGCGCATTCTTGTCTTCGGGTTGTAGTGGCGGGTATTCATACCCGTTCTTTTTCTTCGTTCTCCCGTAGGGGCACGTTATAACCTGTCCCGCCTGTTTACCCTGAACGAAGTGAAGGGCCCCGAGCTCTCGGGGGCTCCTGTCGGGATCGTGCCCGACACCTAGGGCCGCAGGCCCGCTACAATTTAGCCCAACGCGTAAGCGTTGGGTAAATGGTGCGTTGAGACGGCAAGCGCTGTAGGTGCGCCACACTTCGCCTTTTGTGGCACACCCTTTAGGCTGTGCTCCCCGCTTTAGGAGGCCGGAGCTTTCTTGTCCCGAGACTTGTCTAGGGAAGCTCCGACAGAACCGCCTCCCACACCCCGTGTCATTCCGAGCGGAGCGACCCGATTCGGATTAATGGACATCTAGCCGGGGCCAATTCCACTTCTCCGGTAACCGCGTTAATCAACCACTTGAGCTGCTGGGGGCTTTGACGCGTGACTTTTCCAAGAATATACTTAGCCACTTTTCGAATTCGGGCCCATCCCTGTTGAAGTATTCCCTGGTTCTGTCCCCGAGCCATCCAGTCGAGATCACTTTAGGAGACAAGCATGAGACTAACGTCCTTTATTACGACCATCTTCCTATCCGGATCCATCCTCTGCATTGCAACTCCTGTGTCCCTTGGGCAGAGTGCCAAGGACAATGTTGGGCAGAGTGCCACTGACATTGAGAAGCTTCTATCGCGACCCAAACCCACGGACCCGCGGCCGGGCGAGGTCCCTTTCCATTGCGGCAGTTCCACCGGACAGGCTCTGGGTAATTTTCTGGCACACCTCACGCCGTCGAGTTCCCACACCATCCGGGTCTCGGGAACCTGCCATGAAAACATCACCATCACCGGATTCAATCGGCTGACGCTGCTGGCTGCGCCGGGTGCCTCGATCAACGATGCATCTGGTGGAGTAAATTCCGCGGTGACTGTCTTGGGAGCTTCCACCTTCGACTTTGAAGGCTTCACGGTGAATGGTGGAGGCCCGCAGGGAGCGCTCATCTGCGCGGAATACAGCACGTGCACGTTTGCGGGGAACGTTTTTCAGGGTTCCCCCGGAGATGGGGTTGGCATCGTACGCTCCAACGCGATTTTTGTGGGGGACGTAATGCAGAATAATGCCTTTAGGGGGCTCGCGGTGGTGAATAGCGCCTCTGCCCTTCTACAAGGGGTGACGCTGCAAGGTAACAGTGCTGCAGGGGCAGCGGTTGTATCGGGGAGCAATCTTACTGCCGTGAGCTCTACGAGTCAGAACAATGGCGGCCAAGGATTATTCGCATCTGCGCACGCAACCGTACGCCTTTTCGACTGCTTGATTACGGGCAATGGACTCTCGGGGATCCGTGCGGAAGCAGCCTCAGAGGTGAGTCTCGCCCCCGCAAGCACCACGGGAACGATCATCACAAACAATGGCGTTTTCGGAGTCAACCTCCTCGATCTATCCTTCGGTGGAGTCGGGCCGGGCAACAACTTGACGGGCAACCTTGCCGGACTCGATGTGCAGTGCGTGCCGCAGTTTTCGGCCACGCGGGGTGCGCTCACAAACATCAACGGTGGGATCACGAACTGCGTCGAACCCTGACCCTTCATCGAATCAAGGGGGCGACTCCAACGTCGCCCCTTCAGTCCTCGCGACCCTGCCGGGTGCCCCATCCTTGCGGGTCGTGCAAGGGTGGGGATTTTGTCTTTGATTCTCTCCACGCTGCGTGCCGCCTGGCCCCGTCGCGGGCATCTTTGTAGCTCACGCCTGAAGGCGTGAGGTCCATCCACACTCTGTGTCATCCCGACCGAAGCGACCCGGTTTTCCGGGCGCCGGGTCGCGCAGTCGAGAGCCTGCCCTGAGCGCAGCCGAACGGGAATCTCTCCTCGCCGCTGGCCGCATATTGGAGGGACCTGCTTCTTGCCCTTTCGGTGGAAGCCCCTGACTTTCAGTCAGGGGAGCGGCGCCCTTGGGCGTCGCGCTACGCGTAGTCACTCCTCAGCGGGCTTCAGCCCTGGCCATTAGCCTGCCAGCGCCGTAGGCGCGCCAGAAGTTAGCCCAGCGCGTAAGCGCTGGGTAAATGGCTCCTGCCCTAGTCGTGTCTTCATGTCGTGTCGCGGGTACGTTCACCATTCTTTGTGACCTCTTGTGCGTTTAGCGGTATATTCGCCGCGTGAACCTTCGCGAATTCCTGTTGGAAAACTTTGCGGGCGACCTCGAATACCATCCGCGCCGCGCTACGCTCTATCTAATTATCGGTGCCGCAGCTGCTTCCTTCTGGATCTTCTCTCCTCCGGAGACCAAGTTCACCACGATTCCGCTCGTGTTTGCCCTCGGCTCGCTAACACTCTTCACCAAGGGCATCTTTCTTTTTCGAAGATCCTCCGAAGGCTTGGGCCTTTCAGACAGCGACCTGGCCGATCTGTCCTCATCCTCCAATCGGAAAGCCCTCCCGCAAATTCCGGCCCAAGTCGCCCAACTCGTCCAGGACTTTGGCGCCGGCTCGCTCCTCCTCTGGCCCCTCCTCAACGTTGCAAAAGACATCGACCAATCGTGGATCAATCCTCCGCGTTTACAAGTCGGCGCCACCGGTGCTGTCCTTTTCCTCTTAGGCTGGGCGATCCGCCGCTTCACCAGCCCTTGAGAAAATAATTCCTTCCATGGACCGTCGCGGCCATCTTTGCCGATGAATTTGTAGTGGCCGGTATTTATGGCGGGTGACCCACAGACTGTTGTCCCTTACCACGTGCCGAGGATCAGCACTAAATGAAACCCAAACTTACAGTCGCGAGGGTGCCCGACCCTTTCGGTTCTTGAAAGGGTCGGGCATTCCCCCGCTACTTCCCACAGCGCGACGCAGTAATCCCTTCACCACCCTTCACTTACGGCGTCTCATCTCATTCGAACGATACCATTGAAAGAATTACCTTGACAGTAAAATCAATCTAGGCTAAGATCTGTTATGAACTCGGCGCCACGACCCGCCCTTTTCGCGAGCCCTTGCCTCTCGCAACTTCTACTGCCACGCCCCTATTCAATTTCCGAGACTCCTGTCTCGAACTCCCCTGGATTCCCGTGTCTTTGCCAACCGCCCGCACGAGGAACTCTGCCCCTTCGCGCGCCCTTTGCGCGAAGAATCCTGGGGCCACACAACTTATTTAGAATCAACACTTACAGGGTGCCCACAAGTGTTGATTCTAAAGAACTTACACAACACCTAAGTCCTTTAGCAGCAACACTTACAAAAAACCCGGGGGGGGAGGGGGGTCTTATTGTTAACCAGATTTCTCGGAGTCAACGATGCGTTACCGCAGGATGGCAGAGAACGCGCCCTCGGCGGCGAGGGCAGCCACCATCTCAATATCCCCGGCCAAAGGGCGGTCGGAGGCGACCATGCGCGACTTCGTGCGCAGGATCGCATACGCTTTTTTCGCCAAGGCCCCGGTTTGCAGGGGCGTCAGCAAATCGATTCCCTGGCACGCGCACAGCAACTCAATGGCGATGGTATGCCGCAAATTCTTCAGCATGCGGTCGAGCCGCCGGGCCCCGCTCATTCCCATGGACACGTAATCTTCCTGATTCCCGGAGGTGGAAATCGAATCGACGGAGTGAGGTGTCGCCAGCGTCTTGTTCTCGCTCGTCAGCGCCGCCGCCGTTACCTGCGCGATCATGAACCCGGAATTGAGCCCCGGCTCGGGCGTCAAGAATGCCGGCAGCATGCTGGTCAGCGGATTGGTCATCTGCTCGATGCGCCGCTCGGAAATTCCTCCGAGCGTCGCCAGCGCCACGGCGACTTGGTCCGCGGCCATCGCCAGCGGCTGGCCGTGGAAATTCCCGCCGCTCAGGATGTCGCCGTTCTGGGCGTCGCGCACGAAAACCAGCGGATTGTCGGTCGCGCTGTTGAGTTCGACGGAAGCGATCTCCCGCGCTTGCACCAGCGAATCGCGGACCGCGCCGTGCACTTGCGGCGTGCAGCGCAGGCTGTAGGCATCCTGCACTCGCGGATCTTTTTCCGCCGCGCGGTGGGACTCGCGAATCTGGCTGCCTTCATTCAAATGCGCGAGGTTCCGCGCTGTCAGCGCCGCGCCGGCATACGCCCGCGCGTGCATGATGCGCGCGTCGAACGCCGCCGGGCTGCCGCGCAGCGCATCGAGCGTCAGCGCCGCCGCGACGTCCGCAGTGTCCACAAGAATGTCCGCTTCGCGCAGCGCGAGGCTCAGCAGCGCCAGCATTCCTTGCGTGCCGTTCAGGAGCGAGAGGCCTTCCTTCGCTTCGAGCGCAACCGGCGTAATTCCGGTGCGGCGCAGAGCTTCGCCGCCGTCGAGGATTTCGCCCTTGTGCGCCGCACGGCCTTCGCCAATCACCACCTGCGCGAGATGCGCCAGCGGTGCCAGGTCGCCCGAGGCTCCGACGGATCCTTGCGACGGAATCACAGGATGCACGCCGGCGTTCAACATAGCGCAGAGCGTGTCCACCACCACGGGACGGATGCCGCTCAAACCTTTCGCGAGAGCGTTTGCCCGAAGCAGCATCATCGCGCGCGTTTCCGTTTCGCTCAGCGGCTCGCCGACACCGCAGGAGTGCGAGCGCACCAGATTCACTTGCAGCATGCGCACCTGTTCGGAGGAAATGCGCACCGAGGCAAGTTTCCCAAAGCCCGTGTTGATGCCGTACGCCGTCGTCCCGCTCGCGACTACTCGTTCGACCACCGCGCGCGAAGCGTTCATCCGCTCGATCGCCGGAGAAGCGAGTCCAACGGCTTCGCCGCGCAGGGCCACGCGGTGAAGCTGCTCAAACGTCAAGTCGTTGCCGGTGAGGGCGATGCTCATTCTTTGCTCCGCTTGTGGTCATGCGCCGCGAGCGCGTCAAAGATCGCGCGATATTTCTCCGGCAACATTTTCGGTTTTCCGTTCCGGCCGCAGATGATGTGCGTCGTTCCGCCCGTGGCGAGCAATTGCGCGTCGGAATCGCGGAATACTTCGTATCCGAACCGGATGAGGCGATTTTTCGATTCCGTCACTTTTGCGCGCACGCGCAACACCTCGTCGTACTTCGCAGGATACAGGTAACGGCAATGCGCCTCGGTCACGACAATGCGGCAATCGTCCTCGGCTTCCATCTGCTTGTATTCGGCGCCCAGCGCGCGCATCAGCTCGACGCGGCCGACCTCGAACCACACCAGATAGTTGGCATGGTACACCACGCCCATCTGGTCGGTCTCCGCGTAGCGCACACGTACAGTCACGTCGTGATGATCGATCGTTCTCATTTCGCTTATTCGGACTCGCCCTGCCAGACGGGTTTCCGTTTTTCGAGGAAAGATGTAATGCCTTCCTTGAAATCGGGAGTGCAGCGGATGCGCGCATTTTCGAGGATCGCGCGTTCCAGGTCGGCGTCCACGCTGTTCGCGACCGCAGACACCAGCAGCCGCTTCGCTCGCGAGAGACTGCTCGGGCTCGCCGCGATCAGCGTGTCGGCAAGTTCGCGCGCCGCGTCCATGAGCCGCTCGGCGGGGAATACTTCGGTCACCAACCCGTATTCTCTCGCTTCCGTGCCGTCGATGATGCGCCCGGTCAGGAGGAGATCGCGCGAACGTTTTTCTCCGATCTGGCGCGTCAAAAAAACGGAGACGATGGCGGGGAGAAAGCCAATCTTGACTTCGGTGTAGCCGAATTTTGCTTCGGAAGATGCCAGCGTGAAATCGCATAACGTGGCGATGCCGCAGCCGCCGGCGTACGCTGCGCCATTCACTGCGGCGATGAGTGGCCTCGGGAAACTCCAGATGCGGCGCAGCATTTTTGCGATGCGCCGCGAATCTTCCTGGTTTTCCGCGGGCGATTGTTTGGCGATCGCGGCGAGCATCTCGAGGTCCATGCCGGCGCAGAAGGCTTTGCCCGCGCCGGTCAGAATCGCGACGCGCGCGTGACTTTTTTCAATCGCGTCGAGCGCTGATTGCAAATCCGCGATCATCTGCGCCGAAATCGCATTTCGCTTGTCGGGGCGATTCAACGTGATGAGCGCGACTTTTCCGGAAATGTCGAGAAGAAGTGTCGAGTACATGGCGAGAACTCCTCCTCAATTCACCATTGGGGCGTGCGCATACTTGGCGCGAATCTCATTCGTCAATGCTAAAACTTTTGCGAGACGCGCGCTATCGATTCCCGGATCCGCTCCGGCTTTGCGCAGGGCCGCAATCACTTGCTCGGTCGGGATATTTCCCACGAGGTCGTCCCCGGCGAAGGGGCAGCCGCCGAGGCCGGTCAAAGCTCCGTCAAAGCGCCGGCAGCCCGCCTCGTACGCGGCCATGATTTTTTCTTCGGCATTTTCCGGCCTGCTGTGCAAGTGTACTCCCAGCTCCACGCCAGCTACGTGCTCTTTCACTTCGCGGTAAAGATCTTCGACAAGTTTTGGCGAGGCGGTTCCGACAGTGTCGGCGAGGGATACGGTGCGCACGCGAATATCTTTCAGCCACTCGAGAGTATCTTGCACAATTTCCGCGCCCCAAGGCTCATCGTAGGGATTTCCAAATGCCATCGAAATATAGATCACCAAGTCGTGTTTCGCCGCGGTTGTTTCTTTTCTGAGCTTTTCGACGAGCGCGCGCGATTCGGCGCGGGTCATGTTGGCATTCGCGCGGCGAAAATAGGCTGAGATCGAGTAAGGATATCCAATCGTGGTAACGCCTGGGGTTGCCAGCGCGCGCTCCAATCCTTTTTCATTCACGACGATGCCGATGATTTCCGGAGCTTCGATTCCGGGGGGAAGGGAAGCGTTGAATTTCGCCATCACTTCTTCGCTGTCTGCCATCTGCTTCACGTGTTTAGGCGAAACAAAGCTCACAGCGTCAATGTGCTTGAATCCGGCGAGGACAAGCTCGCGAAGATAATCTGCTTTCCGCTCCGTAGGAATTATGTCTGGCAGTCCTTGCCACGCATCCCGTGGGCACTCGATAAGTTTAGCGTTGTCAGTCATTTGTTCTTTTCAGTACGAACGTAATCCAAGAGAAGAGAAATTAGCGCACCAACGAAGCATGCGATTCCGGCGACGACCATGGCAGTGAAGATGTGCGCAGGATAAAAGTCCAAGAGGAATCCGCCCCCGGCTCTTGCTGCACGCTGCGCCTGCCCATACTGGAAGGAAACAATACCAAGAGAAATTGGCGCGAGGATTGAACCCGAAAAGAGAAGCCAGGATCGGCGCGAGGGCGTCACGTCTGCAAAACTCCTGTTTTGAATTCGCGGATTTCGGGATTCAGGGCGGCGGCTTCGAGGGCCCAGATTAGAGCGTCGCGGGTGTGCGCGGGATCGATGATGGCGTCGACCCAGAGGCGCGCAGCAGCGTAACGCGGGTCGGTTTGTTGCTCGTAGGTGGCGCGGACGGATTCGTGCAGTTCTTTCTTGTCTTTTTCGGAGAGCTTTTTTCCTTCGCGTTCGAGTTGTTTCAGTTTGATTTCGACGAGCGTGCCCGCGGCGGCATCGCCGCTCATCACCGCGAAGCGCGCCGTGGGCCACGCGAACATGAAGCGAGGATCGTACGCTTTGCCGCACATGGCATAATTTCCCGCGCCGAAACTTCCGCCGCATATCACGGTGATTTTTGGAACGACGCTATTGGCGACGGCGTTCACCATTTTCGCGCCGGCGCGGATAATGCCGCTCCACTCCGCGTCTTTTCCGACCATGAAGCCGTTCACGTCGTGTAAAAAAACGAGTGGGATGCGGTTCTGGTTGCAATCGAGAATAAAGCGTGCGGCTTTTTCAGCGGATTCCGTGTAAATGACGCCGCCGAATTCCATGCGCTTCTGGTCGGAGCCGCGCGCCAGTGTTTGCACGTGTTTTTTTTGATTGGCGACGATGCCGACGGCCCAACCGCCGATGCGGGCATAGCCGCAAAGGAGGGTCTCTCCATATTCGGTGCGATATTCCTCGAACTCGCTGGCGTCGACGATGCGCGCGATGATTTCACGCATGTCGTATTGCTTTCCGGGGTCGCTCGAAAAGATTCCGTAGATTTCTTCGCCCGAATAGAGAGGTTCCCTCTCAGCAACATGACTGAAGGGCGAAGGGTTGGGTGCGCCCATTTTGTCGACGAGGGCACGGATTCGCGCAATGCAGGCGTCGTCGTCCGGCTCGCGGAAATCGACCGTGCCGCTGATCTGCGCGTGCATTTTTGCGCCGCCGAGATCTTCGGCGGAGGTTTTCTGGCCGATTGCGGCTTGCACTAGCGCGGGGCCGGCAAGGAACAAGCCGGAGCCTTCCGTCATCAGAATGTGATCGCACATCACCGGCAGATAGGCACCGCCGGCAACGCACATCCCCATGATGGCGGTGATTTGCGGGATGCCCATGGCGCTCATGACAGCGTTGTTGCGGAAGACGCGGCCAAAATCATCGGTGTCCGGGAAAACGTCTTCCTGGAGCGGCAAGAAGACGCCCGCCGAATCGACGAGATAAATCGTGGGGATGTGATTATCGATGGCGATGTTTTGCGCGCGGATTACTTTTTTCGCGGTCATGGGGAAAAACGCGCCGGCTTTGACGGTGGCGTCGTTGGCGATAATCATGAATTTGCGCCCGCAGACTTGCGCAAGCCCCGTCACCGTTCCCGCGGAAGGCGCGCCGCCCCAATCCTCGTACATTTCGTAGGCAGCATAGATTCCCAACTCGAAGAATTGTGATCCTGGGTCGATCAGCTTGGCGATGCGTTCGCGGGCGGTCAACCGGCCTTTTTTATGCTGCGATTCAATCGCGTTTGCGCCGCCGCCCTGGCGGATTTCTTCTTCTTCGTTCTTGAGTTGCGTGAGGAGGTCGATCACCCGGCGGGTATTCTTCTCGAAGTCAGGCGACTTCGCGTCGATCTTGGATTTTAGAACGGACGCGGACACTCCGGAACCTCGCGCGGTAAAGTGATCAACCGCCTCGATTTTCAGTTAGGTAGGCGGTCAGCAAACCGCGAAACAGTATACGGTCTCTTACTCATGGCGGGAAGCAGTTAGCCGGGACGCGCCACCGCGTGGGAATTCTTGCGAAAGGCCATATACCAGGTGTCGGCAAGAGGGCGAAGGATTGTGAATTGTTGTTCGAGGCCTTCGTAAAGGCGATATGTCCACCGTTTCCAGGAGCGGGGCGAGGTTCCGCGATAACTTGAGTTGTTTGACTCCAATGTGCGGAGCCCGAGAGTGAATCCTAGTTTTGCCATGGCGCATTGCATTTCGACGGTTGTATAAAGGCGAATATGCCCATAAAGCCCCTTGGCGTAGGGGAGTTCATCCGGAAATTCGAAAATGCTTTTGCCTCGGAAAAGCCGCAGACGATTTTCAAGCGAAGCCTGGTTCGGAGAAGAAGCGATGAGAATGCCGCCGGGATGGATGGTCCTGGCGATCTCGCGAAGGATGAAATTGACGTGGTCCGGTGGAAGATGCTCGAGGACTTCGGAAAAGGTAACGAGCGAAAAGTGCCCATCCGGAAAGGGAAGGGGAGAATGAAGTAAGTCGAGGAGCTCGAACCGGCATTGGCAGTCGCGAAAGGCTTTCTGATACTTCTTGCGAGTTGCAAAGGGTTGCGCCGGGTGCTCTATGGTGGACCAACGGATCTGCGGGAAAAGCGCGGCCAGCGAAAAGAGCAAGTACCCGAAGCCGCTGCCGACTTCGAGAGCCTCGCCGGCGGGATCGTTCCCGCATAGGGAGACAACCATGGAAGCGATCAGCGAGACGCGACGGATTTCGGGGCGCAATGATTCCTGCGTCGCGGGCGCATCGGCCTCATCGGAAGCCGTAAGAGCAAAACGGCTGCGGCAACTTGCGATAACGGGCGCGATCCTCTTTTCGATTTCCGCTCTGGTCATTGGGGTTTCAGGAAATTAGGCGCCCCATAATATCGCAAAAAATGGAGCTAGGGGGCGGCGAGCAAACCGTGAAACAGCATACGGTCTCTCGGCGGATTGTGCGAGAAAGGGCCCGGGCGAGCGTGGGTCAATTTTTGATTTGCCCGTCAATCGGGCGCAGACTTAACTCGTTGGCCCACAACATCTCGATTGAAGCAGAATTTATACAGTGAGAATATACTCGTTAAAAAGAGCACCAGTCCAAGGGCTAGAGAGTTTCATGCGAAATTGGATCGCCGCTGCAGCGGCTTATTTGATTTGTAGTATAGCTGCGTTCAGTGCGGACGGCGTGACGCTGAAGGGGAAAGTTACCGACGCAACCGGCAAACCTATAGAACACACTATCGTCATGGTCTTTCATGCGGGCGTGAAGAAGGGCTATAGCACCTTTTGCCCTAGCTGCTACGCCGACTGCGGAAAACGCACATTTACCGACGCCACGGGGACATATACCTTCACCAATCTCAACCCGGACCTTTGGTTCGAGCTGCTATTTGTCCACGACGGGTATGGGCCAGTTTCTATTAAAAAGGTCGATCCTTCCAACGGGCCCCCGACAACTGCAGTCCTGAGTATTCGGTCCGCCGTTGAGGATCCAACCCGAATGGTTCGAGGTCGCGTGGTAGACGAAGGTGGGAATCCGGTGCGCGATGTGGCCGTGCAGCCACAAGGCATCACAAGGAATCGGGGAGCCCTTATCGGCACGATCCCAGGTCTCGATCCCCTTGCAGTGACCAATGACAAAGGGGAGTTCGAGGTCACCTACGCTGAACCGACCTCCAGGATGCTGCTGTTACTGGAAGCCCGTAGAATGGCGCCCAGGTTTGTTGCCCTGTCCACAGGAACTAAACGCGGGACGGTTCTTTTGCACGAAGGAGCTGTCATCCGCGGCCGTCTGGTCGCAAATGGCAAGCCTGTTGGCGGTGCCGAGGTCGGCTTGATCGGCCGAACGCAGGGTGGCTTTGGACCCGATCTCAATATGGTTGGAAGCGCGTACCCCGAGATGAAAATCGGCACGCAAGAGGACGGCTCATTTGCAATTACCGGCGTTCCATCGCCAGGGGAGTGGTATATCTACGGCAAGATGGAATCTATCGCCGATCGGGGTGCGACTGAACCAGTGTTGTGCACGACCACGAGGAATAACGATTTATTAGATGTCGGCGAGGTACAGATCAAACCCGGCCATCGCCTACGAGGAAAAGTGGTCCTGAGCAACGGCAAGCCTATCCCCGAAGGGACACGGATGGTCATAGCCTCCGATCAGATCTGGGACTTCCAAACGGCCATCCTTGGAACGGATGGCCACTTTCAAATTGAAGGCTTACGCGGCGGGAAGTATTCGGTCACCTTAGCTGTCAAAGGCTACACTTTGCCGGACGGAGCTCAGGCGGTTGCCATTTCTATGGATCGCGATGTCGATAACTGGTCGATCGTCCTCTCACCTACTAACCGCATTCCCTGAGCCAGCAAGTGGCAAATTGACCGGTCCGGAAGGCGCAAGAAGAATCCTTACCTGGCCGTCCTTAGGGCGGCACATTCCAACGCGGGAGGCGTCTGTGCCAAGGGTTATTGCGATTTGGGCGGGCGTGTGTCTCCCAAGTTCCGCGGCGCGGATAGACGCAGCCCGTTCTCACCATTTCCTGATTCCATTTTTCTTGATAAGAAAAGTTGAGATCCTTCGGCTAGCCTTATGGCCTAGCCTCAGGATGACAGCGCGAGGCTTGGGTCGACGTATAAGGTGCCCGCGATGATCTTTGAAGGATCGGGGCAGTGCGGCGGCACGGACCAGGGCTGAAGCCCGCTTTTGGGCGAACTCTAGTGCCACGGCGCCTGAAGGCGCCGCTCCCCTGACTGAAAGTCAGGGGCTTACACCGTTGCAACATCACCAACATGAGCTGTGAAGGGTAGTCTTGCCAAGCATGCTGGATGGCAGGCGCCCGGATAGGTTTCTGTAGAGGCGACGGCGACAGCGACGAGACGCTGGGTTAGGGGCAGTGCCGGAATTGAAATCCAATATCGCCTTGAGGATTGGGGGCGAGCGTTTGAGAATGCAGAGGAGTTAAACGTGGAAACACTTCTACTGGATTTGGAATTGGCGCGGAGAATCGAGTTGGCGGAGGCGCGGTCGGCGGTGGAGGCGGCGGCGATGCTCGCGAAGTTGCGGCCGGAAAGCGGGGCGGCAGTCGAATCGATAGCCGGGGGATTTGCCGTGTATTGCGGAGCGAATTCACCGCTCACGCAGGCGGTGGGTTTGGGGCTCAACGGTGGAGTGAGCGAAGAGGAGTTCGATCGACTCGAAGCATTTTATAAGAACAAACAAGAGCCCGTGCGCGTGGAGACATGTCCCTTGGCGGATGCGTCGTTGATTGAGCTATTCGGGAAACGCGGTTATCGCGTGACGGAGTTTTCGAATGTGATGGCGCGGCCCATCTCACAGAATGACTCCGCGCACGAGTGGCCGAAGCCAGCTCCCGGAATCACGATTGAAAAGGCAGGGCGGGGGCAGATTGATTTGTGGACGTTAACGGTGGCGCAGGGATTTTCGGAAAATGCGCCCGTGCCGCAGGAACTTTTTGAAGTGATGAAAATGTTTGCGCAAACGCCCAGCGCGGAGTGCTATTTGGCGCGGGTGGACGGGAAAGTCGCGGGTGGCGGAACGCTTGCGGTTCGGGATGGCGTGGCGGGTCTTTTCGGGGCGAGCACGCTGCCGGAATTTCGCAAACGCGGCGTGCAGACGGCGTTGTTGCATGCACGGCTCGCGCGGGCGGCAGAGGCGGGGTGTGAGATCGCGGCGTGTATTGCGCTGCCGGGGAGCAGTTCTCAGCGGAACATGAGTCGACGGGGATTTCTTACCCTTTATACGAGGGTGAAATTCGAGAGGGCGTGGGGGTGAGAAGGCGAGGTTGTTCGCAAAATTTGTGTCGATGGCGGCTTGAGTTGAGGTCCTTCGGCCACTCCCAATCTTCCTGTGCCGTACCTACGGCGCTCATGATTCATTTGCAAGCGGACCCAGCGCTTACGCGCTGGGCTAACTTCTGGCGCGCCTCCCGCGCTCAGGGCCTCTTCAGAGTGAGGCGGCTACGGGCCGATCTCAAAAACGCGGGGGCTAATGGGCGACGCGCTTGTGGATGAAGTCGATGATGTCTTGCGTGGAAGTGCCGGGGAGGAAAATTTCGGCGATGCCGGCTTTTTTCAGCGTGGGGATATCGGCTTCGGGAATGATGCCGCCGACGAGGACGGTGACGTCCTTCATGCCTTTGTCGTGGAGCAAAGCCATGAGCTGGGGGCAGAGCGTGTTGTGCGCGCCGGAAAGAATGGAGAGGCCAATTACGTCGACGTCTTCCTGAACGGCGGCGGAGGCGATCATTTCCGGGGTTTGGCGGAGGCCGGTGTAGATGACTTCCATTCCGGCGTCGCGGAGGGCGCGAGCGATGATTTTGGCGCCCCGGTCGTGGCCGTCGAGGCCAGGCTTGGCGATCAGAACTCTGATTTTCTTTTCTGGCATGAGTGTAGAGACTATGCCTAAGTGATGGCGACTTCTTCGTAGGTGCCGAAGACGTCGCGCATGGCGTCGCAGATTTCGCCGAGCGTGGCGTAGACTTTGACGGCATCGAAGAGGAAGGGCATGAGATTGTCTTTGCCTTGGGCGGCTTTGCGGAGGGCCGCCAAGCGGCGCGAAACTTCGTCTTTCGAACGATCCGCGCGGAGCTTGGAGAGGCGCTGGGCCTGGCGATGCGCGACGGTTTCGTCGATTTGCAGAACGTCGAGAGGTTTTTCCTGCGCGACGTAGTCGTTCACGCCGACGATGATCTTTTCTTTTCGGTCCACGGCCATTTGGTAGCGGTAAGAAGCTTCGGCGATTTCACGCTGCGGGTAGCTGCGTTCGATAGCGGGGACCATGCCGCCCATGGCGTCGATTTTTTCAATGTAGTCCCATGCGCCGCGTTCGACTTCGTTGGTGAGGGTTTCGACGAAGTAGGAGCCGCCGAGGGGATCGACGGTGTTGGTGACGCCCGTTTCGTGAGCAATGATCTGCTGAGTGCGCAGGGCGATGGTGGCGGCGAACTCCGTGGGAAGCGCCCAGGCTTCGTCGAGCGAGTTCGTGTGGAGAGATTGCGTTCCGCCGAGGACCGCGGCGAGGGCCTGAATGGCGGTGCGCACAACGTTGTTGTAAGGCTGCTGCGCGGTAAGCGAGCATCCCGCGGTTTGCGTATGGAAACGAAGCGCCCAGGTGCGGGGATTTTTTGATTTGTACCGCTCGACCATGGCCTTGTGCCAGATGCGGCGCGCTGCGCGGTACTTGGCGATTTCTTCGAAGAAGTCGCTGTGGGCGTTGAAGAAAAACGAAAGCTGGGGAACGAATTCGTCGACGTCGAGGCCGCGGCGGATGCCCCAATCCACGTATTCGAGACCGTCGCGCAAGGTGAAGGCAAGCTCTTGAATGGCGGTCGAGCCCGCTTCGCGAATGTGGTAGCCGCTGATGGAGATGGGATTGAACTTGGGAGTGTTTTTTACGCCGAATTCAAAAGTGTCGATCACCAGGCGCATCGAGGATTCGGGCGGGTAAATATATTCCTTCTGCGCGATGTATTCCTTGAGGATGTCGTTCTGCAGTGTTCCCGAGAGTTTTTTCCAGTCAGCGCCTTGTTTTTCCGCCACTGCGAGATACATGGCCCAAATCACCGCGGCCGGGGAATTGATGGTCATCGAAGTGGTGACATTGGCGAGGGGAATTTTGTCGAAGAGGACTTCCATGTCGGCGAGTGAACTGATGGCCACGCCGCATTTTCCGACTTCGCCTTCGGAAAGGGGATGGTCGGAGTCGTAGCCCATGAGGGTCGGGAGATCGAAGGCGGTGGAGAGGCCGGTCTGTCCCTGCGCGAGCAAATAGCGGAATCGCTCGTTGGTGTCTTCGGCGGTGCCGAAGCCGGCGAACTGGCGCATGGTCCAGAGCCGGCCGCGATGCATGGTGGAGTGGATGCCGCGGGTGTAGGGCGGTTCGCCGGGGAAGCCGAGGTCGCGGTCGGGATCCCAATCGGGGAGATCGGCAGGAGTGTAAAGGCGGCGAATGGGGTGCGCGGAAATCGTGGTGAACTCTGCGAGACGTTCGGGGCTTTTCTCGAGCGTGGGGCGGAGAGTGTTTTGTTCCCAGGCGAGTTCCTTGGGAGAAGGCTCGCCGCGTTTTGCGGGCAGCTCCGAGGTAGGAAGGGTCTGGGTCGTGGCTTTATCGCGCTGGCTCATGCCTTGCTGCTCCCGCTGCGGAGAGATGCGAACCGCTTGAATCCACAATCAAGTTTAATGCTATGTGAAAGAGGGGGCAATAGGAGCGGCCCGCGGCATTGTAAGGAGGCGGCGGGGAGGTGAGCAGGATGGTGCAAACGGAATGCGAGCCGGGCTTCACCTAGCCCGGCCCGCATTGAGCAAGAGGAAAATTGACCCCTCAGCGCTGGCCTCTGTCGGTGAAGAGTTTGTCGGTGCCGACGACCTGGCCGTGGAGCGTGCCGGGGATAAGAGTGTCGCGATCGACTTCGCCGGATTTGGCGTCGGCGATGGTGACGTGATTGACGTCGAGAGTGCGGCCAAGGGCGCGTTCATAGTTGGCCTTGGCTTCTTCGAGATCCGCGAGGGCGCGAATCTCCGTGCCTTGAGCGGAAATGAGGTCGCGCTGGGTCTGAATCACGAGGTAAACGGTGGACGCACCGAGCTGGTATTTCTTTTGTTCGGCGTCGAAGGTTTGCTGCTGTAATTCGCGGGCCTTGCTGGCGGCTTCCACGCGGGCGCGGTCCTGTTCGAGAGCGATAAAGGTGTTGCGAACGTCGAGTAGCGCGGCGTTTTTGAGCTGCTGAAACTGCATTTCGAGCTGGCGCTGCACAAGGAGCGCGCGAGCGTTATCAGCCTGCGCGGAACGGTTGCGCAACGGAAGATTGACGGTTAACTGAACGGCGTACTCGGGAAATTTATTATGGAAGAGCTGGTTCTGCGCCGTCGTGAAACCTTGCTCCGAGGTGCCTTTGACGGGTGTGTTGAGCGTCGATTCGAAAATGGGCACGCCACTGACGAAGACGGGATTGCCGTTGGCATCGACGATTGGGACGCCGCTGCTGACGACGGCAGGAGTGCCATTGATGGGAGAGTTGCCGGCCAATCCAACCGACTGGTAAAGCGCGCCAAGAGTGGCCGACGGAAGCAAAGCGTTGCGCGTGGCTTTCACGTCGATGTCGGAGTTTTTGAGATTGAGGAGTTGCTCCTGAAGGTCGGGGCGCTTGGCGAAGGCTTCCTTGATGGCTTCCTCGAAGGAGGCAGCCTCGACGGCCTCCGGCTGCTTGGGTTGATCGAGAGTAATAATTTCAACGTTGATCACGCTCGGAGCCAGGGGATCCCTTGAGATGGCGTTTTTGAGAATCTGCTCATCTTGCAATTGAACCGTCTTGGCGACGATGAGATTCTGGCGGTCAGTGGCAAGTTCGGATTCGGCGCGAGTCACGTCGAGCGGCGCCATGCTGCCGATCTCGAGCTGCTTTTTGTTGTCCTCGTATAATTTTTGCGCGACGGTCACGGCTTGCTGCTGCACGCTGACGTTTTCGCGGGCGAAAGCCAGCTCCCAATACGCGGTGACGGTGTTGGTGACCGTGGTGATGGCTTGCTGCGCGAAGGCCCAGTCCGCAATCTTGCGGTTGTTCTTGGCGATGCGGATGTTGCGAGTGTTGACGGAGAGGCCGAAACCGTTCAGCAGGGGCTGGGAAATAAAGACGGATAGAGTGGATTGTATCGCGGGGTTGAAGAAGTTGGCCGCAGAGGAAGAACTGCGCGTGTTATTCCAGCTCACGTTTATGTTCGTTCCCGTCTGGAAGGTCTGCGAATATTGGTTGTTGAATTGAGTGGAATGCGAAATAAGAGTGGCAAGGCCGGTCGTGCCAGTGCCGGAAAGGAAAGGGTTGTTAATGGGAGTGGCGATGTCAGCGATCGAGGTGGTGCTAGTGACAATCGGATCAAACGTCAAAATGTTGGTGGAAAACGGATTGGTGTTCGCGGTGGAAGAAGAGAACGCCGCTCCCGGCGTGCCAAAGCCAAAACTTCCTGCACTGGCTTTGAGGATACTGTCGTCTGCAATCCAGGGGTAATAGCGCTGGACGGCAATGTCCACGCTGTTTTCCAAGGCGAGCTCGACAGCGTCCTGGAGGGTGAGTTGAAGCTTACCATCGCTGATGAGCTGTTCGAGGCGCGGGGAATTGGTGAGCACGGAGCGTTCAACGTGGATGGACTGATAGGGCTTGAAGATATTGGGAAAGGCGCGAGGGCTCTTGCTGAAATTGTGTTTGGCGAGGCCGAGGGAAGAGACGGGAGCAATCGTCGAGGCCTGCGGGGCAGGGGACGGAGATGGAGCGGGATTCGACGGCGGGTTTTGCGGGGTATCCTGCGCGAAAGCGGGCGAAATAGGACCCACGATAAGCATTCCCGCCAAGACGGAGGCGAGCAGAGGCCTAACCAGCTCCGAGGCGGCTCGCTTTGCAGCACCCTTTGAGATAAACAATTTGGTGGCTACCTGTACAACGGACCGCCTTGCGGTCTCCCGCAGAGTTCTCATAGTGATATTTCCCCCTCGATATTCTGTCCCTCAGGACGTTGTTATTTTGCCTTAACTCTCTAAAACGCTGGAACTACTGATTTTGTTTCACGAAGCCGGCCGGTTTGGGAGCACGCACACGTAGGCTTTACGCGATCCAGAAACGGAGAGGGCAGTTTATCAGGGGAGCTGCGCGGGGGAAAGGATTTGGGAATACGCCCACCGAAGGCGAAACAGGGATCAAGTCCGCGGAAAATGGTAATGGGCCAGACTCTTTGGGAACATAGCCCTGTCTAGCCCGTGAAACTAGCGCTGTCCGCGGTCTGTAAATAAGTCTTCAGTTCCTACAACCTTTCCATGAAGGGTTCCCGGGATCAAAGATTCGTGCTCGACTTCGCCGGACTTGGCATCGGCGATGGTGACGTGGTTGACCTCGAGGGTGCGGCCGAGGGCGCGTTCGTAATTGGCTTTGGCCTCTTCCAGGTTGGCAAGGGCGCGGAGTTCCGTTCCCTGAGCAGTTATGAGGTCGCGCTGCGTAAGGATGACGTTATAGACGGTGGAGGCGCCGAGACGATACTTTTTTTGTTCGGCGTCAAAGGTCTGTTGCTGCAATTCACGAGCTTTGCTGGCGGAGGCGACCTGGGCGCGGTCCTGCGTGAGCGCGATGTAGCTGTTGCGCACGTCGAGGAGGGCCGCGTTTTTCAATTGTTGCAGTTGGGTTTCGAGCTGGCGCTGGGTCAGCAAGGCGCGGGCGCTGTCGGCCTGAGCCGCGCGGTTGCGTAGCGGAAGGTTTAAGGTTAGTGAAGCCAAGTATTCGGGGAATTGGCCGTGAAAGATTTGGCTCTGGGCGGTGGTGAAACCTTGTTGTGAGGTGCCGATGACCGGAGTGCTCAGAATCGGCTCGAAGATATCGCCAGAACCGACGATCACCGGAACACCGTTGGCATTCACAATAGGTATGCCGCTGCTGCCAGCCACGGTAGAGGCCCCTTTAATTGGCGAATTTCCGGCCAGTCCAACGGAACTGTACTGAGCCGCGAGAGTGGCAGTGGGCAACAGCGCTTTGCGAGTGGCTTGCACGTCAAGGGCGGCGTTTTTCAAATTGAGGAGCTGCTCCTGAAGCTCAGGCCGCTTTGCGAAAGCTTCCTTGATGGACTCTTCAAACGGAGCGGACTCAACCGCCTCGGGCTGCTGCGGCTGATCGGTGGGGACGATTTCTACGTTGATCAGATTCGGCGCGAGGGGGTCTTTGGCGATGGCGTTAAGCAGAATTTGCTCGTCCTGAAGTTTAACGGTTTCGGCGACGATGAGGTTTTGGTTGTCGGTGGCGAGCTCGGACTCGGCACGGGTCACATCGAGCGGGGCCATGGTGCCGGCCCCGAGTTGCTTCTTATTGTCGCTGAAAAGCTTCTCCGAGACGGTGACGGCCTGTTGGTTGACGCTGACGTTTTCCCGAGCGAAGACGAGTTCCCAATAAGCGGTGATGGTATTGGTGATGGTGGTGATGGCCTGCAGCGCGAAAGCCCAATCGGCGATCTGGCGATTGTTTTTCGCGATGCGGATGTTGCGAGTGTTGACAGAGATTCCAAAGCCGTTGAGCAGGGATTGAGAAAACCCAATCGAAAGCGTTGATTGGACGGCGGGATTGAAAAAATTGGCGGCGGAGGTGGAGCTACTGCGTGTGTTATTCCAGCTCGCATTAAAGTTCGTGCCAGTTTCGAAGCTCTGTAAATACTGGTTGGCGAATGCCGTGGTGTGGGTGACAAGTCTCGCGAGATTGGCAGCGCCGGTGCCGGCGATGAATGGGTTGTTAATCGGCGTGGAACGATCGTCGACCGAAACGCTGCTGTTGAATTGGGGATCGTAGGAAAGGAAGTTCAAGTTCGCAGTGGAACTGCTGAAATTCGCTCCGGGGGTGCTGAAACCAGCGCCGCCAGCGTTGGTCTTGAGAACCCCAGCGTCAGCGACCCACGGATAATAGCGCTGGATGGCAATGTCGAGATTGTTTTCGAGGGCAAGCTCGATGGCGTCCTGAAGGCTGAGTTGGAGTTTGCCGTCGTGGATGAGTTGGTCGAGTCGCGAAGAATTTGTAAGCTCTGGGGGAGCAATCGAGATCGGCCGGTAGGGGTTCAGCAGATTGGGAAATGCGCGGGGAGTGCGCGTGAAATCGTATTTAGAAAGGCCGAGGGAGGAGACGGGGGCCATCGTCGGAGCGGGAGCCGCTGCAGGAGCCGACGGATTTTGCGCCGGGCTCTGCGCGAAAGCGGGTGAAATGGAGCCGGCAGCAAGCAAGAATGCGAGCAAGACGGAAAGCAGGGATCTCGCAGTCCGCGAAGCTAAGCGGTTCGGTGTCACAACTGAATTGGTCCGCATCAGGGAGCGCAGCGAGATGGAACGATTGGAGTTTCCCCAGAGAAATGTCATGATCGTTTTACTCCTCTAAGTTCTGTCCCAACGGGACATTTTGATTTTCACCAATGTGTGGAACGTGTTGTAAATCCGTGCTGTTACGCCAGTCTGGCCGGGCCGTTGCGGAGGGGAACAGCAAATCCTGGAGCATGCCCGGGAAATAAGACCATTCCGAGGGCAGCCAGCGAAATTTGGCCGGGAAGGGGGTCACAAGGTCTTCGCCAGAGCGCAGGCCGGAACTAAACAGGCAGTCTAGCAAGTGCTCGATTCCTTGACAACGCAGCGAACGGCGGCTAGGCTGCTGACGATTCGACGTTTAGCGGCGGATGACGGTTACCAGGTGGCGATGCTTTCACGCGAAGAAATCTTGCGGATGTTCGAATCGTCGGGGGCCATCCGGCATGGCCACTTCGAGCTTTCAAGCGGCCTGCACAGCGGGACGTACGTGCAATGCGCGCTGGTGCTGCAGTATCCGCGTTACGCGGAGAAGCTTGGGCAAGCCCTGGCGGCGCTGTTTTCAGACGCTGTGATCGAGGCGGTCGTGTCGCCGGCAATGGGCGGGCTCATTATCGGGCAGGAGGTAGCACGAGCGCTGCCCGAGCCAAAAAAGTCCACCGGCGGTGGAGTTCCCGCAGTGTTTGTGGAGCGCGACGCGAGCGGGATGATGACCCTTCGCAGGGGATTTTCGCTGGCTCCTGATCAACACGTCCTGGTGGTCGAGGATGTGTGGACGACGGGAGGCTCGACGCAGGAAGCGATTCGCGTGGTCGAAGAGGCCGGGGCCCGCGTGGTTGCCGCGGGCGCGCTGATCGACCGAAGCGGCGGGAATCTTGAGTTCGAAGTCGAAGCTCAGTCGCTCCTCCAGCTTCCCATCGCGAGCTACGAGCCGGAGGATTGCCCGCAGTGCCGGGGTGGCGGGGCCGCGCAAAAGCCCGGCAGCCGCTTCGTGCGCTCGGCATCGTAGAGCTGGCACGATAACATCGTATAGTTGATTCCAGGGCTAAAGCCCTCTTGATGGCAGCAGAGCTAAAGCTCTGACCCCCTAAAGAATCGGAGTCACTGCGTAGACTCCATAGGCCCGATATCATTCCGCACACCGCATGCGCCACTTCAAACTGACCATCGCCTACGACGGGACAGAGTTCCACGGCTGGCAGATTCAAGCGAACAAACCGACGATTCAAGGTGAGATCGTAAGAGTTCTACGCAGCATCACGCAGGAGAGTATCCAACTGCATGGGGCGGGACGCACGGACGCTGGCGTGCACGCGCTGGGGCAGGTGGCCAGCTTTCGAACGCAATCGGTGCTATCGGCGGGTGAATTCCAGCGCGCGTTGAACGCGCTGCTTCCGCAGGCAATTCGAATCGCAGGCGCCGAAGAGGTTGGACCGGATTTTAACGCGCGGTGGTCGGCGCGCGCAAAAATCTATCGTTACCGCCTGTACCGGGGGAAGGTGGTTCCACCGGCGATCTGGCGCTACGTCTTGCACTACCCGTTTCCGCTCGATGAGGATGCCATGAGGATTGCCGCTTCGCGCTTCGTCGGCCCTCATGATTTCGCGGCGTTCGCCGCGTCCACGGGCTCCGAGGACGACGACAAAGAGCGTTCGACGGTGCGGGAGATTTACTCGAGCGAACTCGTTCGCAGCGAAGACGGCGAAGAACTTGTCTATACCGTGCGCGGCCGGTCGTTTCTGCGCTACATGGTTCGCAAGATGGTCGGCACCCTCCTCGAAGTCGGCCGCGGCAGGCTCACCCCGGACGACATCCTCCGCCTCTACCAGTTGCGCGACCGCTCCAAGTCCGGTCCAACCGTTCCGCCGCAAGGGCTCTGCATGGTGAGCGTGGAGCATGAAGAGGCCTGGAAGATTTGAGAGCGAGGCCATCAGAAGGGGAAATCGGTTAGAATTCCACGTATGGCTGCAACCGCCATACCCATCGAAGCGCTTCCTTCGATCAACCCTGCCACGGGCGAAGTCATCGCCTATGTGGAAAAGACTCCACCAGCAAACCTTCCGGCGATTTTCGAACGGGCGCGCGCTGCGCAAAAAGCCTGGGCGAAACTGGATGTCCGCGAACGCTGCGCGCAACTGAGTGTCCTGCGGGAGAAGATGCTCGCATCACGGGACGTGCTGGCGAACACAGTTGTGCTTGAGTCGGGAAAGCCACGAGTCGAAGCCATTTTTGCTGATGCGTTTGTCGGGCTTGACACGGCGGCGTATTTAGCTCGGCACGGCGAGCGTCTGCTGCGGCCGGAACGCATCCGGCACCACAGCATGGCCGCGAAGGCGAAGTCCGGATGCATTGTTTATGAACCGATTGGCGTCATTGGAATCATCAGTTCGTGGAACTACCCCCTAGCGATTCCCCTCAGTCAAATTATTCCGAGTCTCGCGGCTGGGAACGCGGTGGTATGCAAGACGAGCGAGTTTACACCGCAGTGCGGCACGCTAATCGAGAAGCTTTTCTTGGACGCCGGTTTTCCAAGAGATCTGGTTACGATAGTGCAAGGCGGGGGAGAAGTAGGCCAGGCGATGATAGATGCGGCGCCGGACAAGGTCCTGTTCACGGGGAGCGTGGCGACGGGCCGACGAGTGGCGGAGGCCTGCGCGAAGAAGCTGATTCCGACGGTACTCGAATTGGGCGGCAAGGACGCCATGATTGTCCTTGCGGACGCTGACTTGGATGTGGCGGCGAGCGCGGCCGTGTGGGGAAGCTACACGAATTGCGGGCAGGTGTGCCTGTCGGTCGAGCGGCTGTTCGTTGAACAATCCATCAGCGAGAAATTTATCCGATTGTGCGTCGAAAAAACGAAGAAGCTACGGCTTGGCCCGGGAAGCGATCCCTCGACGGATGTCGGGCCGCTGATCCGCGCGCAGCATGTGCAGCGCATGAACGAACTGGTTCGAGACGCGGTGGAACGAGGGGCTCGCGTACTTTGCGGCGGGCGTCCCCGCCCCGATCTCGGGCCAAGTTTCTTCGGGCCGACAGTGATCGTAGATGTCGATGAGTCGATGAAGCTCTTTCAGGAAGAAACGTTTGGGCCGATCCTGGCGATTGCGACGGTGCGCGACGCCGAAGAAGCCCTGGCTCGCGCCAATGATTCTCCTTTTGCCCTTTCCGCAAGTGTCTGGACGGGCGACGCCAAACGCGGGGAAGCGGTTGCCTCACAGCTCCGCGCTGGGGCGGTCATGGTCAACGATGCCATCAGCTATTTCGCGATTGCAGAAGCGCCGCACGGCGGGTGCTCCGCGAGCGGTTGGGGCCGCACGCACGGCAAAGCAGGCTTGCAGGAATTGGTGCGGACGAAATACATCGATGTGGACCGGCTCCCGCACCGGGAAAAGCCTTGGTGGTTCCGGTATGGCAGGGAACTTGAAAGGGCTGCGGATTCCTTTTTGCAGTTTGAATTTGGCGGCATCGGAGCGCGCTTGCGCCACGCACGCGGCGCGCTAAAGACGATGTTTCGCAAGCACGGCTTATAGAGAATTTTAAGGAAAGGCATGCCGAATAACGAATGGATCTACGACTGGAACCTGGCGGGACGTCTCGCCATCGCTCCGGGAACGCGCGTGCTTCTCAATGATGAAACTTTGCGCGACGGTTTGCAAAATCCGTCAGTGCATGACCCGAGCATCGGAGAGAAGATAGAGATCCTTCACCTGATGGAGGCTCTCGGGATCGAGTCGCTCAATATCGGCCTTCCCGGCGCCGGCCCGCGCGCCGTGGAGCACTGCGAAGCACTGGCTCGCGAAATCGTTTCTTCCCGTATGAAGATTCGGGCGAATTGCGCCGCGCGCACGATCGAGAGCGACATTCGCCCCATTGCTGAGATTTCGCAGCGAGTAGGCATGGCCATCGAGGCAGCGACGTTCATCGGTTCGAGCCCGATTCGCCGCCTGGTGGAAGACTGGACGGTCGATCACCTGGAGGGCACCACAGAAAAGGCGGTAAAGCTGGTGGTGAGCCTGGGTCTGCCCTCGATGTACGTCACGGAAGACACGATTCGCACGGATCCTGAGACGGTCAAGCGTTTGTACACCACCGCCATCCGCAGCGGCGCCAGCGCCATCGTCCTGTGCGACACCGTCGGGCACGCAACGCCAGAGGGTGCCTACAACCTGGTTAAATTCGTGATCGAGGAAGTTGTGAAGCCCAGCGGCGAGACGATTCGCGTTGATTGGCATGGCCACTGCGACCGGGGTCTGGCAATCGCCAATTCGTTGGCGGCGGTTGCCGCGGGGGCGCATCAGGTACACGCAGCGGCGAACTCGCTGGGCGAGCGAGTTGGCAACACGCCGATGGAGTTGATGCTGGTCAATCTTCGCCTAATGGAGCTCATTGACCGCGATCTCTCACGGCTCAAGGAATACTGCGTCAAAGTCGCGGAAGCGACACACACGAGCATTCCGCCAAATTATCCCGTCATCGGACGCGACGCTTTCCGCACGGCGACAGGAGTTCACGCGGCTGCGATTATCAAAGCCTTTCGCAAGGATGACCCGACGCTCGCGAATAGCGTTTATAGCGGCGTGCCCGCGCATTTGTTTGGGCTCGACCAAATCATTGAAATTGGTCCCATGAGCGGGAAATCCAACGTGCTCTTCTGGCTCGAACGCCATGGCATTCCGGCAGATGACGCCATCGTGAACCGTATCTTCGACGCGGCGAAGCAATCCGCGCGCGTACTCACTGACGGCGAAGTCCTGGCTCTGTGCGAGGAGACGACTCGGCATTGAGACTGGCACGACGATTTGCCCAAGGACTCCCCGTGAAACGCGTGCTGGTTTGGGTTATCCTTCTCGCCATGGTTCTCCGCTCCGCAATCGCTCCCAACGCGACGCGTGCAGGTTCCGGCGCGCAATTGCCTGAAAATCCTCGGGTTCGCGCGGCGCTCGATTGGTTTTCGCTAAACTACGATTGGATCAACGACGAGCAGGCTCGACTGACGGAAATTCCAGCGCCGCTATTCAAGGAAGCGCAGCGCGCCGAGGCGGTGAAGTCGTTGCTGGGCGCGGCAGGCTTGGCGGTGCAGGTGGATGAAACCGGTAACGTCATTGCGGAATTGCGAGGAAGCAATACCAAGGAAGCGGTTCTTCTCTCCGCACACCTGGACACAGTTTTTCCTCCGGGCACTGACGTGAAGGTGCGCCGCGAGGGCGGGCGGTTGTCCGCTCCGGGCATTTCCGACAACGGAACGGGATTAATTGGCTTGATTGCGATTGCGCGGGCCATTCACGAGTCGCACATCAAGCCGCAGCGCACGATTCTGTTTGCGGCAGATGTGGGCGAGGAAGGCGAAGGGAATTTGCGGGGCATGCGCGCTCTGATCGAGGCCTACAAATCGCGGCTGCGCGCCGTGATTGTCCTCGACGGTTCCGGAACAGACCACGTGACCACGAAGGCGTTGGCGTCGCGCCGGCTGGGAGCCATGATTACCGGGCCGGGCGGGCATAGCTGGTCAGACTTCGGTATACCCAACCCGATCAACGCACTCGTTCGCGCTTCGGTTCGGTTCATCAACACGAAAGTGCCAACGACGCCGCGCACGACCTTTAATCTGGGGCAGATCGAGGGGGGCACCTCGGTGAATTCGATTCCGTATGAGGCAAAGCTCAAGGTGGACATTCGGTCGGAGAGCGAAGACGAACTCGCGCGCCTCGAATCCGCGCTGCGCGAGTGCGTCGCGGCGGGTGTGCGAGACGAGATGGAATCGGCGCGGGACCGGTCGAAAGGAAAGTTGGAAGGAAAAGTAGAACTCCTTGGCAGCCGTCCCGGCGGGGAGCTTTCCCCCGATTCTCCGCTCCTGGCTGCTTTGCGTGCGGCAGACGCGTATGTCTCCAACGAATCGCGCATCGAGCGCTCTTCGACCGACGCCAATATTCCGCTTTCCCAGGAGATCGACGCGATTTCGATCGGAGCCGGAGGAAACGGCGGGGGCGCACATTCGCTCCAAGAATGGTACGAACCCACCGGGCGGGAGATGGGGTTGAAGCGCGCACTGCTGACCTTACTGGGTGTGTCGGGCGTCGTTGCGGAGAAATCCAAATGAGTTTGTGCTTCGCGGGCGGCCTGCGATTCTCCGGGGTTTGGTGCATGGTGGCACTCTGCGGCGCATTCGTTCCGCGCTTGCTCGGCCAGACAGATGATTCGGCGCCGAAGACGACCGTTTACCTGCATGGGCGTATCTACACCAACGACCCGAAGCAACCCTGGGCCGCAGCGATGGCGGTGACCGGCGACAAGATTCGGTGCATCGGAACGCTCGGACACATTCTGCTTGATTGCGGCGGGAGTGAGCCAGGCGTCGAAACAATCCAGCTCCACGAGGGGTTCGTCATGCCCGGGTTTAACGACGCTCACACGCACCTTGGCGAGGGGGGCGCCGATTTGCTGGCGGTACGGCTCAACGGCGCGAATTCGGTGGATGAAGCACAGGAACGCCTTGCCGAAGCAGTCGCTCAGCACAAGGAAGGCGAATGGATCACGGGCAGCGGCTGGGACCACACGCTGTGGCCCGACAAAAAATTTCCCAACAAGCAAGAACTGGACGCCGTAGCACCCAAGAACCCGGTCCTGCTGACGCACATCTCAGGTCACGTAGCGGTAGCAAATTCTCTCGCGCTGAAGAAGGCGGAAATCACGAACGAAACGCCGAATCCCGGCGGTGGCGAAATCGAACGGGACGCCAACGGCGAGGCCACGGGCATGCTCAAAGAAGGCCCGGCGATGCAGCTCGTCGAAGTCCGAATTCCCGACCCGTCGCCCGAGCAGATGCGCCGGGGCGTCGAACTTGTTCTGGAAGATGCCGCGAAAAATGGTGTTACGTCGGCGCAGGATTATTCGCCATGGGAATATTTCCAGGTCTACAAACTGTTGAAGGAGCAGAAGAAGCTCACGCTTCGCATAACGGAGTGGCTGACATTTACGTTGCCGCTTGGGCAGCTGCAAAACATGCGCGCCCAGGGCGGCACGACGGATCCGTGGCTGAGGACCGGGGCGCTGAAGGCCTTCACCGATGGGGCGCTGGGCTCGCGCACCGCGGCCATGCTGGTTCCTTATTCCGACGATCCTTCCACCAGCGGCATTCTCATCAACGATCCGGAAAAACTGCGCGCCATGGCCATCGAGCGAGACAAAGCAGGATTCCAGCTTGCCTTTCACGCTATCGGGGATCGCGCCAATCGCGTAGCGCTCGACGTCTTTGAGGCCGTCGTAAAAGCCAACGGGCAGCGCGACCGGCGCGACCGCATCGAGCACGCGCAAGTTGTGTCGAGGGAAGATTTCCCCAGATTCGCCCAGTGGAAGGTAATCGCCTCGATGCAGCCTTCGCACGAAACGAACGACATGCGCTGGGCCGAGCAGCGCGTCGGCCCGGAGCGGGCGAAGGGCGCCTACGCCTGGGCTACGATGCAGGAAAGCGGCGCGCGGCTTGCCTTCGGCACCGACTTCGATGTGGAGCCCATCAACCCGATGCGCGGCCTCTATGCCTGCGTTACGCGCGAATTGCCCGATGGGGGACCGAAGGGCGGCTGGCAGCCGCAGGAAAAAATCTCGCTTGAAGATTGCATCCGCGCCTACACGACCGGGTCGGCGTATGCGGAATTCGCGGAAGGGAAGAAGGGGGAGTTGAAAGAAGGGGAGTACGCCGACTTTATCGTGCTGTCGAACGATCTCACCAAAGCACTGCCATCCGAGTATCAGAAAACGCAAGTACTCCGCACCGTCGTGGGCGGGCGCGTCGTTTACGAGAAAAAGTAGAGTTGCTTGAGATTTCGCAGAGGGCTCGCGTCCGGTCTATGGACGATTTATTGGCTCTTTGCCTTCCCCTGGAGTTCGTGCTCGTGGATCCGGATCAATATCTCACGCGCTGATTTTTGTTCGAGGGGAGTGCGGGCGGTTCGGAGCACATTTTCCGCCAAGACGCGCGCTTCAGAATCGCGGAAATTGCTCACCAGCAAATCACCGAGATTCAAAACATAAGATGTCGATCCCGGCTCGAGTTCCGTTGCCCGCCTCGCTGCCGCTATCGCCTCGGCCGGCTTTTTTTGATTCTGCGCGTAAAGCAATGACAGGCGGAAGTATGCTGGCGCATACGCGGGATTCCGCCGGACAGCTTCCTCGAGGCTGTCTTGCGCCGCCTGGAGGCTCTCTGGTGAGAAGGAGTGGTTTTCGAGGAGCGAAGCGCCGTAAAGAAAATAGGCCTGAAAACTCGAGCCGTGAAGGTGGATAGTTTCCTCCGCCTCTGTGATTGCCGCGTCGTAATTCTTCTGCTGGTAATAATAAAATCCCATGGACTCATGAGCCACCGCCAGGTTTGGTTCCATCTGCAAAGCCTGGGCGAGGATGTCCCGGCCCTGCTGCGACTGCTCCAGGCGGACATAGAAGTCGCCGCGCAAGACGAGCGTCTCGGCGGGCGAAAGGTTTCGCTCCGGATACGCATCAGCCGTGCTTTCCAGAACGGCCGGGACTTGTGTAGTGGAGAAATTGGGTTGCCGGATGTATGTCCGCATGAGTAGGTCGAGCCGCTCGGTGTCGCCGAAGGCTTTCTTCGCTGCTTCGACTTGGTCGCCGGATTCTTGCCACGCGGCTAGGAATTTGGCCAGCAATTGTTGCGCGCGGGCCTGCGGATCCAGCATCAGGTAGTGCGCGAATGCCCAAGACTCCGCGTAAAAGAGAGACGCGCGGTTTTCGTCGTTGTAATAGGCCGAACCCTGTTGTACACGGAGCAACTCGGCGAGAGGCAGGAGCTGGTTTTCAGCAAGCGTGCGCAGATGATTCCGGTCAATCTGCCCGACGCGGACTTCCTTTTCACTGAAGGAGCAATTTCCCAAATACTCGGCTAAACCTTCGTTCAGCCAGGGAGGAAGGACGCGGAAATTCAGATGGAGCAGGGCGTGCGCATATTCATGGCAGAGCGTGTGATACGGGTCCTCCCCCGCCGGGTCCATGCGGAAGACCACGAAATCGCGTTCGGGAGTGGAAATGTAGACGCCCGAAGGGTGTAAATGGATTTTCGCCTCCCAATCTTGCGGCAACCACTCCTTCATCTCTTCTTCATTTTTAACCGTCACGATGACGATGGGCTGTCCCAGGTCAACACGAAAAGCGGGGAAGGAGGAGTGAAAGGCACTCCGCAATTGTTCGAACTGTTGCGCAATGTGCCTCTCTTTCTTGTCTCCGGCGTCGCCTACCACGAGGAAGTGGGGTGAGAGCACCTCGCTCCAAACATCGGGATGTTCGGTTGCGTACGTGCGTCCGCCAGCCAGGAGCGCAAAGAGAGCGACTAGCCTGAAAATGTGGGTCGTGCGGACGCTCCTAGGGCCCATAACTAGAGTTCAGCGAAAGGCAGGGGGCAAGTCAAGGTAACTCTAAACCATTCCATCTGGCAGAGTCTCCAGAAAAGAGCGAGGGGGCCGCAAGGCCCCCTCGGTTGGTTGAATTGTTGTTGGTTCGCGTTGCGCTACTTCTGTGCTTACCAGCGGATGCGGAGTGCCACTTGCATGATTCGCGGAGTCACACTGCCGCCCGTGGCGCCCCCAGGAGCTGGATCTCCCAACTGGTTCCAGTTGCTGAGATTAGGATTCAAGTTCGAATCTGGGCGGCCGCTCGTGAAGACGCTGAGAGTGAGGGGTTTACCGTCAGCCCCGAGATAGAGACCGGTGAAGGGGTTGACGCAAGATGCGGTGCAGTTGAAGCCCAGGTTCGGAGTGCCGTCCTTATGCGTTAAGTGGGGCAAACCAATGGCGTTGATGGCGTCGTTGGCGTTGTTCCCAATTAAGTTGGCGTGGTTAAAGACGTTGAACACGTCCAACTTAAGTTCCACGCGCATAGATTCCCGCTTCGGGATCCTAAACGCCTTCAAGACGGAGATGTCAAACTCCTTTATCGGTAGCGTCATGCCAGCATTGCGGGCAAGGTTGCCATTGATGAACTGGAAGTCGACTGGAATGTGACTCCTAGTATGATTAGCAGCCGTCGGCGCACTGCATGCTACAACGGTGACTACAGCACCAAATGTATCGTCACATGCAAAGCTGTCTCTTGGACCCCCGGCGCTAGCGCCAGCGGGCGCATCAAACGTGGTCTGCAGGCTCGCGCAATTTGCAAGGCCCAGGCTCTGGCACGCCACAACCGCGGAGTTTCCGGCCGCGAGGGTGGCGCCCGAGTCATTTCCGATGTTGGTAGCTACAAGCGCGCCGACTGGCGCACCTGCGCAGCCGGGGATGGTCGCCGCGTCGCCAGCGTTACAAATGTTCGGGCGTTGGTTCGACTCCGAGCCAATGCCTGGGAGGACCGACCCAATAACGGCGCCTTGCGTCGAGACCGGGTACGGCCGGCCGGATTGCAGTGTTCCAATCAGGCCGAACGTCCAATCGTTGACAACAGTTCTCACGAACCGCGTGCCCGTGAGCTTTTCCGTATCGAGTACGAAGGTGAAGTTCGCCAAGTGACGTAGATCGTTTTGCACCGGAGCCCGGTCAAGCTTCAAGCTCGCGAGCGGATTGCCCGGCTCGGAGAGACCATAAAAGTCCTCGCCGGTCCCTAGAGTCTTCGAGTAAGTGTAGTTGGCGCCAAACTGGAAGTGATGCGAGAGCCGCTTGTTGGCGCTCAGCATCAGACCGTTGTAGGAGGAGGTTCGATTGCTGAAGTTGGTGCGAATCGCGGTGAACCTATGGTCTGGCCGCGGCGGCATATAGAAGAACCCAGGATGCGCCGGGTCGGCGATCGGCGTCGGGTAGTTCTCGTCAGTTTCGCCGAAGAGTCCGTTGCCGAACACCCCTACGTAGCCCACGCTATACACAAACGACTGCCCCACCTGCCGCGTAATAGAAAGGGAGGCATTATAGATGGTGGGGTTCTTGATCGTCGGAGAGATAGGACGAACTCTTCCAAAAGTCCCCGGCGGAAGAAGTGCCTGGAGCTGCACGTTGGTCGGACCGTTTGGGAACTGACTAAGGATGGCCGCCCCATTCGGGGTTGAGCCGTCAGCGCCGGTGGTAAAGAGGCTGACGCCGTCGAAGTTCAGCGAATCGAGGACGACGTTAAGATAAGCCAACTCGGTGACTACACCCCCCGCCGCGCGCACCACGGATCTGCCGGGATCGCCGAAGAGGGTATGCAGGATGCCGTTCTGGTACTGCGGGCTCCATGCGAAGCCGAGGCGGGGCTGCCAATTGTTGTGGTCCGAACCGCAGGCGGGAATGATGTCATTCCTCTGAAAGCAGCCGCTCTGCGAGGCCCTGGGGTCCTGCGTCCGGTTAATCGTGCCCCCCGTGAACGCGCCTACTTCGATGTCGTAGCGCAGGCCAACGTTCATGGTCAGATTGCGCTTGAGCTGCCAGGTGTCCTGTACGTACAGGCCGTAGGCAGTATCCGGGATGTGATTGAAGGCCGCGCCGACTCCGACGGTAAATGAAGTCGGGCACTGTCCCTGAGCCTGAGGATACTGCGGGAAGGCTGGGTCTGTGCAGTTACCGGGGACGAAACCCGAAAACTCGCCGTTGCGGAACTGGGTGAAGAGCGAATCAGTCGCAAGGTGGGTGATTTGCGTGCCGGCCTTCATCGTATGGGCACCGTGTGTCCAGGAGAAGTTGTCGCTGTATTGGAAGCGATTGTTTCCGGAGGCTTGCGGGCAGCAGAAGTCCGAACCCAGATACGCGCCAGAAAACGCCTGACCGGGAATATTGGTCTTGTCCGGCGTCTGCGACAGTGTATGGTGCCAGAAGAATCGCGCCTCGTTGACCGTGTGCGATGTGGGCGTAGATATCATCCCAATGTTGAGGGTATGGTCGTGGACCACTGACGAGACAAAACCGCTTGGGTCCGTCGCGCCCGCAGTCTGTACGATCAAGTTGTCGGATAGATCGCGCTGCACGTTGAAGCGGGCCGTCAGCGTGTTCTTGTCTGTCAACTTGGCATCCACCTTGGCTGACCACAGGAGTTCCGTCGTCGGCGAGCTAACAGTGATGGAGTTTCCGAAGGGAGCCGTGGTAGTCGGCGAACCTTCCTGAACCTGCTCCAAGCTCGTAAACCAGAAGAGCTTGTCCTTAATGAACGGGCCCCCGGCAGTGAAACCATATTCGTGCTTGTAAAACGGCGCCCGGTTTACCGGAAAACCGGCGTCAGTCTTATTGTCGCAGGAGCCGGGCCCTGTCCCAAGGGTGGGGTCGCAGGCTGTCTGGTTATAGAAAAAGTCAGAGGCTCCCATGTTGCGGCCGCGGACGTAGGCATGGCCATCACCGTGAAGGCTGTTCGTCCCTGATTTGGTGATGGCATTCAGGATAAGGCTCCCAGCTTGGCCGTATTCGGCGTTGTAGTTGTTGGTGATAACTTGGAATTCTTTTACTTCTTCGACGGTGGCGCCGAGCGAATCGCGCGCAGAGGTCGCGACGTCGGAAAGATCTCCGCCGTCAACGTTATGTATCACGCCGCGGTCGTTTACGCTTCCCGGGGCGACGACTTCGTTGCCGAGGTTGCCGGTGTAGTCGGCCCTCACGCCCGGCGCAGCATAGGCCAAGCCTTGCCAGTCATTGGCCACGCCGCCAAGCCCTGCAAAAGACGTCGTCGTTGGCAAGTTGGCCACGTCTCTGTCGTCAAGATTGGTAGAAACGTCTGTCTTTGTCGTTTCAACCAGCGGAATTTCCGACGTCACAACAACAGACTCTTTCTGTCCGGCCAACTCCAAGTTAAAATTGATGTCGCGAGATTCGCCGACAAGTATTTTTACACCTTTGGCAACAGCTTTAGTAAAGGATGTTGTCCCGACCGTGACATCGTAAATACCGGGCGCAAGCTCATCGAACCGATATAGACCGTCAGACGTCGTCGTGGTAGTTCGAGCAAGACCGGTTTCCGTGTTCATGGCTGTGACTGAAGCATCCGGGACGGAAGCGCCCTTCGGATCCAAGACACGCCCTGTGATTGTCGCGTATCTGCCTTGCCCATAAGCCAGGCCCGCGGTCAAAACTAAAACAGCAGCGATAGTAAAAGCAAAAACACCCCAACTACGTCCCCGATTTACGAGGTTCATAGACTCCCCCTTTAAGAGTTTTGAGAAATTGAACAAAACACCCCTTGCGTTTAAGCAATGCAACCTGATTTGCCCCATACCATACTTCCAGCTAAACCGAATGTCAACCAACATCAAATTCTTATCCATACCAGTAACTGATATCGAGTAGCGCTTGGGTTGATGTGATTCGTCAAAAAAGGCATCGCGTGGATGTGAATATCGATCATCAAGAAGAAACCACCCTTGTTGACTGACGCGAAGTCCATAGCTGGACACTCGATGTTGGGTTGACTATGCAAGAAGTAGGCCAAGCCTCAATATAAATAAGCTATGTTAAATCTGTAAGTTAGAAGTGGCCGCTTATCGCATAGAGATGGATTTCTTCGTTTTTAGGGATGTGATACATAATTACGTAGATTTTGCACATGGCGGGATCGTGGCCGAATCGGGCGCCCGGACGACTCGCTCGGTCGGATACTTTCATGCAATTGGAAGAGGCCGTCAGCGGCCGTTCGAGTAATACTTGATGTCGAGAGGCTCGTACATGGTTGCGGTCGAGGCGTGGGTTTTTTCGTAGGCGGTGATTTCGGCTTCGTGTTGAAGCGACGTTCCTATGTCGTCCAGGCCCTTCAATAGAACTTCCTTTCGTGAAGGTGCAATCTCGAACTTCAGCATCAGGCCGTGCTTGTCGGCGATGGTCTGGTTCGGCAAATTCACAGTGAGCGAATAGCCCTCTTCTTTTTCCGTGCGCTTGAATAGCTCGTCCACCTGTTCCTCGGAAAGAGTGGCCGGCAGGATCCCGTTCTTGAAGCAATTGTTATAGAAAATGTCGGCGTAGCTCGGCGCGATGATGACGCGAAAGCCGTAGTCTTTCACGCCCCAGGGTGCGTGTTCGCGGCTCGACCCGCAGCCGAAGTTGGCGCGCGCGAGAAGAACCGAAGCACCCTTGTAGCGCGGGAAATTCAAAACAAAGTCGGGATTGGGCCTTTCTCCCGGCAGGTAGCGCCAGTCGTAGAAGAGAATCCGGCCGAAGCCCTCGCGGGTCAGCGCCTTTAAGAATTGTTTGGGCACCATTTGGTCGGTGTCGACGTTGACGCGGTCGAGCGGTACGACCTTGCCGGTGTGGGTCGAAAAGGGTTGCATTAGAGTAGGTCTCCGCGAACTTCAAAACTCTTTGTCTTGCTCAGTTCTGCCCAAAGGGCCGCACCTTACCCAAAAGGGTGCAGCAGTGCTGCGCCCCTACAAGAATTTACTCGACCGAAGAGACGTCGAACTCCCGCACATCCACGAAATGGCCGGCGATTGCCGCCGCCGCGGCCATCACCGGGCTGACCAGGTGCGTGCGGCTGTCCTTGCCCTGTCGGCCCTCGAAGTTGCGGTTCGAGGTGCTGGCGCTGCGCTCATGAGGCGGCAGAATATCCGCGTTCATTCCGATGCACATGCTGCAGCCCGCGTCGCGCCATTCGAATCCGGCGTCGCGGAAAATCTTGTCCAGGCCCTCTTTTTCGGCCTGGGCCTTGATCCCGCGCGAGCCGGGCACAATGAGTGCCTGTTTGATGCAGCGCGCCACGTGTTTGCCCGCCACGAGATGCGCGGCGGCGCGTAAATCGTCGAGGCGCGAATTGGTACACGAGCCGATGAAGACGCGGTCCACGGCAATGTCCATTATCGGCGTGCCCGCCTTGAGGCCCATGTACTTCAGGGCGCTTTCTGTGGCTTTCTGATCATTCAGGTCCTTGAAGGATCCCGGCTCCGGCACGCGCCCAGTGACGCTTGTGACCATGCCGGGGTTAGTGCCCCAGGTGACTTGTGGCGCGATTTGCTCGGCGTGCAACTCGACGGTGGTGTCGAACTTTGCGCCGTTATCGCTCGTAAGCCGCTTCCAGCGCCCGACGGCGTCCTGAAACGCTTTGCCGCGGGGAACAAACGGCCGCCCTTCGAGATAGGCAAAGGTTGTTTCATCCGGTGCGATCATTCCGGCGCGGGCGCCGCCCTCGATGGTCATGTTGCACACGGTCATCCGCCCGTCCATGGAAAGCCCGCGAATGGCTTCGCCGCCATATTCAGCGACGTGGCCGGTGCCGCCGCCGATGCCGATCTTCCCGATAATAGACAGGATGATGTCCTTTGCCGTCACACCTCTCGGCCGCTTCCCGTGCACCAAAATATGCAGAGTCTTTGAGCGCGACTGCGCGAGGCATTGCGTCGCCAGAACATGCTCGACTTCGCTAGTGCCGATGCCAAACGCCAGGGTGCCAAAGGCGCCGTGCGTCGAGGTGTGGCTGTCGCCGCAGACGATGGTCTGTCCGGGCTGAGTGATCCCGAGCTCCGGCCCGATGATGTGCACGATTCCCTGATTGCGGCTGTTCATATCGAACAGGCGCACGCCGGATTCGCGGCAATTTTTCTCGAGCGCATCGAATTGCAGTTTGGCATCCTGGTCAATAATCGGCAGAGTGCGGTCGGTGGTGGGAACGGAGTGGTCCATCACAGCAAACGTGAGATCCGGCCGGCGCACTTTTCGACCTTCCGCGTGCAATCCGGCGAAGGCCTGAGGCGAGGTGCCTTCATGGATGAGGTGGCGGTCGATGTAAATAAGGGCCGGCTTGCCGGGCTCTTCGTGAACGACATGCGCATCCCAAATTTTTTGGTAGAGCGTTTTGGGTGTGTTGGAGGTTGTCATGGCGGCTCAATGTGATTTTAACACCGGGGAAATGGAAGTCCACTCTCCGAGTTGGCTATGGCAAGCCTGACGGCTCAATGCCAGATTCCATGGAGGCAGCCTTCGGATTGCTCGTCGAGAGGAGGTTGTGTGCATGCGGAAGAAAAGGGAGTAGGCGGAAAACCGGGCCGCACCACTCCCCTCACGCTACTCCTTGTGCCGTTTTTCGCAGAGAGAGACGATTTTGGTGGGGTCCACCGCATCGTTATCAATCTGCATTTCGACCACGCGGCCGCTCTTGTCGATCAGATAATTTACCCGCCGCGCCGCTTTGTACTTGGGATTGTACAGGCCGTACTGCTTGGTGACGTCACCTCCCCAGTCGCTTAATAGAGGGAAGGTCACTCCGATTTTCTCCGTCCACGCCGCATTGCTGAAGGTGCTATCCATACTTACACCCAAGACCTGGGTGTCCGCAGCTTCCAGTTTCTGCAAATTCTTCTGGAAGTTCTGCATTTGGGTCGTTCACCCGCCGGTGAAGGCGAAAATATAAAATGCCAGCGCGACATTCTTCTTGCCGCGGAAGTCGTGCAGGGAAACGGGCTTCCGGCTGGTGTCGAGCAGTGTAAAGTCCGGGGCCGTATCGCCAACCTTTATAGCTGGCTCCGGCATGGCGTCTTTCTTTTCGGATTGTCCCCAGAGCAAATTGCCAGCGCGAGGAACAACGAGCGCAAGCATCCCGAGCAACAGGATGCCTATAGTCTTGCGCATAAAGCGTCTCCTCCTTCAGTAATGTGGCGTGCAGGCCCACGCTGAGCGCGGGTCCTGACTGGAATCATACCAGCGTCGACGGAGAATTGGGCACTCCTCGGGGCGTGGCAGTGTTCGGAAATTGCCGAAACCAGAGAAGGTACGTGTTGACCGCGCGGATCAGCTTCCTGTGGCTGAGCGTGGGCGCCTGCCCTTGCGGCCGGATAAGGCGCGGGCGCACTGCTCAATTGTCTTGCAACGGCATTTCATGATTCCACCGAGCATCCGCACCATGGCGCGCTGCTTGGCGATGGAGCTTTCGAGCTCGGAAATCTTGCTGCGTGCCAATTTGCTCCAGCGAGAGCCTGGCGGGGTGTTTTGCGGGAAGCCATGGAGGAACAGCCGGATTTCCGCAAGGTTGAAGCCAATCTCCTTTGCAAAGCAGATGAGGGCGACCTGGTGGTCAGCCTCGAACGAGTAGACGCGGCGGCCATTGCGTCGAGTTGGCGCTGGAAGCAACCGCGTTTTCTCATAAAAGCGAATCGCCGATGACTTCAAATTGTTGAGCGCTGCCAATTCACCGATCGTCATAATGCCTCCCGGCTCGTGTCTCGCATTGCCTGCACGCGGAAACCCACTTTTGGTTGATGCAAATACTTCTTGACTTAAAGTCAACTTCAACTATTACCATTTTCCCGTGGTCGCAGCAACTGCTGGAAGGAGAAAAGCATGGAAAAGGGAATTGGTCTACTGCCAGGAAGCGGAACAAGTCGAGCTATGCGTCTGGCCGCTTTATATCTGGGATTTGGAGTCTTGGCTCTCTCGAGTGGGGTACAAGCCCAGAGCCCGGAAGGCGAAAAGAAGGAATCTCCTTTTTATTGCAACATCAAGGTTTTAAGCGTCACAGAAAGAGCTCACAAAAAGCAGATCGGGGAGAAAATGGCCGCTTCGCAAGTTGAGACCAAGGAGCTGCCAAACGGCTATGCGTACCGATATCGGCCCGGCGGGGTCTCTCTGGTGGAACTGGCGGACTGGGTGGAAAGCGAACGGCGATGCTGCCCCTTCTTTGACATGGCCCTCGAAACGGAGCGGGAAGGCGGACCGGTGTGGTTGAAAATTACGGGCAGAGAAGGCGTAAAGCAATTTATTCGCGGAGAGTTTAAAGGCTCTAAGGTCGAGTAAGGAGATTGATCTCGGACTGCCCCGCTTGAACGAACAAAACACAGCCATAACTTTCAATAGAGAACAGAAGGCATCCACACCTCTTCGGGCGGCTCGTACGGGCCCATGGCCATTATGGTCATGACTTTAATCGCGCGGCAGCCTGCCTTCAGAGCATTGCGATATAGCCCCGCTTGGCTGAGAGGGCAGAAAAATAGAGCCGCCTCCGGCGGCAATAAGCGCGCGGACTCGCCGATCATGGAAAGCGCGTCTTCTTCCGTTTCGGCGACACCGTGGCCGAAAACTCCGGGAATGTAATAGCCGACGACTCGTCCGTGGCGTTCTCGAAGCAAGGGCGAAAAGCCTCCGGCAACGGCGGCACCCGCTTCGTTGCGGCGGCTGGTCTTGTAAATACGTCGCGACAGTTCGTCAATCGCTGCCAGATCCGACTCCACGACAAGCCGAACGCTCTCATCAGGCTTCCCCGGGGCCGCTTGCATTAAGGCCGCGGCATCTTTCACTGCGAATCCTAGCGAGGTATACAGGGACAAAGAGCCCATATTGAAAGCGTCCTGCAACAGGCGAACTCTTTGAATCTTATTGCGCCGCGCGTAATCGATCACATCCTGCATCAATGCCCGGCCGATGCCGTTTCCTTGGACGGAGCGATCCACGGTAACGGGGCCGACTCCCGAGGTGGGGTCGCTGAGCGATAAGAAGTTCGAGCCCACAGGCCGGCCGTTCACGAGCGCGGCGACGCTGTAAAAATCGTCCCGCGCAATCAGCATGCCGATAACGTTTTCGGCGATCCCGGCGCTCGGAAAATCCGGCGGAAAGCCGTGGGACTCGGCGATGTTCTTGAAGGCTTCGTAACAGATTCTTCCGAGCTCCGGTACGTGTTGGCGTGTGGCAGGCACCAGTTGGATTTCAGTTTTGGGCTGGGTCGCTCTGCCGGTTGACATCATGCTTGGCCTTTCTCGACCGCTCTGGCGGGGGTTCTTAGCGAGAAAGTACTCGTCTGGCCCGTGAACTGTCAAGCGGCCGGCCCTTTGTTCGGAAAATAGAATTAGGTCAGGCGCGGATCCGTAAACCGTCTAGCGCGAAGGGTTCAGGACAGACTGAATCTGGCTGACGAGGTGCAGGCTCGCTTCGCTTGCATCGGTGGCGACAAATTCGGGCGGGAGGAGGAAGAGTTCGACGTTGCGGTGAGCGTTGCGGAACTTATCGAGCATAGAGTGGTTGGCTTGCGCGGCAGGGCCGCAGATGACCATCGCGGGTTTCGTGGCGCGCATGAACGTGGTGGCGTCGCCAAGATTTTTCGTGGTGTAGACCTCGTACCCCGATTGCTTCAGCAAGACACTTAGGTAGGCGAGCAGATCCGCTGAATCTTCCACACACAAAATTTTCAGTTTGGAGGGGTGGGGTGATCCGTGAGGCTGATGGTGACGCTGGGAGAACGCATGGATGGCCTCTTTTTCGGAGGTGTAGATGCCGAAAATGGCGGACAAGTTCATCGTCGATAAGACTTTGAGCAGAAAGGGAGAAAGTTGGCAAAGCTTTAAATCGCCGCGCTGAGCGCGGAGGGAACCCAACAGACGAACCAGAGCTCCGAGGCCGCCGCTATCGAGAAAGTTGACCCCCTGGAGTTGCAGGACGAATCTCTTCGTTTCAAGGGCGTGCTTCTCGCATTCCTTCAACAAAGACTGGGCTTCCTCGCCAGCCACAATCCGGCCGCGACATCGTATCACGACAACATCGCCGCAAAATCGGTGCTGCAGTTCGAGTTGCATCGGGGCACCGCGCGTTGTGCGGCATGGTAGGCGGCGGCGAAAGAGAAGTCAAAGGAAAAGCCTGCTGGGTCTTAGTTCAAGGTGAGGTCGCCGGCTCCAACGTGGGCGTGGAGCTGGTATTTGCCCGTCCCGGCTTTGTGGAACGAGCGGAACAACCCGCCATGGGATTCGCCAAACGGAGGCGCTTCAAGGCCGCCCGAGGTGACCGAGGCATCGACCCGGGAATAGTCGGCCGGGTTAGTGCCGGAAATCGTCAAATCGCCGGCGTGCAGCTCGACGTCTTTGTCACCTGAAATTCCCTCGACCCGGAGTTCGCCCGCTGGCATTCGAACGAAAAGCCCCGAATTCTTGGGGACGTTAATAGTGACCTGGAGATCATTCTTGGGACCGCCCGAAACGCTCAATTCCGCTTCGGTCGAGGACGGTTTGAACCGGACGGTGAGATCCCTGGCGTCGTCCGCTTTTGTCCCAGATAGCTTAACCGTAATTTTGTTTTCGTCGCTCCCCACAATCCGGAAATCGCCCGAACGAAGATACATGCGGAGTTTGCCTCCGGAAGGGAAGGCAACGGAGAAAGGGTGATGCTGAAGGTCGGAGACCTCGATTTTCGATTGGGCCAGTATCCCGGCAGGACAAACGACGGTCAGAGCGACAAAGAATAGAGTAGCTTTCATGGGCGCACACCTCTCGTGTTGCAGTCTATTAAGAAGACGGAAAACGAGAGGGCGATGTTCCCGAAAAATTGTGGAGGTCACGGTAGTAGAGCTGCGGCATGAGGGGCCGGAGCTACTGGACATGCTTGGAGAAGTGGCCCAGGTATGAGCTTGCGCGAGTCAGAGTAGCGCGGGCTGACCAGTGGCGAGCGATCATGTCAGTCAGTTCCCGTCGACTTGGCGCGAGACTCTTCGTTGCCGATTACGACGTTCCAGGGTTTTACCTTCCAGCGTGTGACCAAGCCATTTTTCACGTAAGGATCGTTTCGGGCGAAGGCCTCGGCGGTCGTTGCGTCTGTAGATTGAAAAACTAGCAGAGCGCCATTGGGGGGATCAGCGAAAGCGCCGGCCATCACGAGTTCGCCGGTGGATTGAGCTTCGTGGGCCATCCGGAGGTGCTCGTCACGATAGACAGCACGGCGCGCGATGAAGTCATCAACCGTTTCATACAGGAGTGCGAAATAGGGCATATCCGTTCTCCCCTGGAGCGATAAAGCGAGCCTACCACGAAGCACGGGACGCGCAGGTGCTGATGCGGATGGCACCGGCACCTAGAGCTGATTGTGAAGCGTGGTTCGAATTAAAGAAACTATCTCTAGGGAAGCTTGAGATCGATTAATTCATTGGGGTTGCGTTCATCGGGGGGAGCAGGCGGCGAGTCGTCGTAGTCCTCGGGCAAAGTCTCGAGGTAACGAAGACGCCGCTGGACGCTTCGGAGCATGCCGAGACCCAGAGCCAGTATGATGAGAAAAGCGAGGAAGTTCTGCCAGCGGTACCCATCCCATAGCGATTCGTCCGCAAATTTGATGCGCGGTCCGGCGGGATCATAACGAATCTGGGTTGAAGAATTCAGCGGATGTCGCCGCGCGAAATCTTGGGCTTCTGCCCACGACTGTCTGGGCAGAGAGTGAATAGTGCCGATGCAGGGAAATTGGCTTGGCACGCCCCAGGATGCACCGGTCTTGCATTGTGCGACCGAGACGGCAAATTCCACTTCGAACTCTATCCAGTAGACGGTGCGACTGCTGGAGCTGCCGGGCACCACGTGCCGCTCATCGTCTGACTTGTCTTGTAAATTGGTCACCTGTGCCTCGGCAACAGGCCAATTGTGGCGCGCGTATATCTCGGCATAAATCGCGCCTAGCAGTTGAGCGCAAAACACAATAGCTATGAAGATGAGAAACCACGCCGCGAAACGCAGAAATTTTGCCCGCGTTCGATTGGGCATAAGTTGCGCGAGAAAGGTGGGTTGGTCCTGTGCTGAGGGTACAACGGGTGTGTTCTGCGGCATGAGTGCAATTCTCTCCCATCACACTATGTCAGCGCAGCACCTCGAAATCCCTTCTGTTCGCAAACAGGCATCAACAATTGGGAATCGCGCTGGGCTAGATCCCGCCGGCAATCGAGGGAACTAGCAGAACGCGGTCGCCGTCGTTCACGGCGCAGGATTCGCCACCAATGAAGCGGATGTCTTCTTCATTGAGATAAACGTTGAGGAACTGGCGTATTTGCCCGCTGTCGTCCCTGACGTGGCGCGCGATGGCAGGGAAGCGCGAGGTTAATTCGTTCAAAGCCCCGGCGATGTTGCTGGCACTACAGTCAATCTTCGGCGCGCCGTCGGTGAAGCGGCGGAACGCCGTGGGGATTTCAATCGTTACTGGCATAAGGCAAATAGTTCCTTTCCATTGTGATTCGCGAGTCCTTAGAAGCTTTCGTCATGGGCTCTTCCATGAAAGTCGCCCCCCTTACCTGTTAGTCCCTGCGGCGTGGGTCAATTGGTTGTCGAGGTATGCCTCGAAAGCGTCGAGGCGGGGTGCAATGGCTTCCGCGGCTGGAAATTCCGCCGTCACTGCGTCGATGGTCTTCAGCCCATTGCCTGTAATGCACACGACGGTTGTTTCTTCGCGCGAGATGCGGCCTTCGCGAATGAGCTTCTGTGCGACGCCGGCCGTCACTCCCCCGGCCGTCTCGGTGAAAATTCCTTCGGTCTCAGCGACCAGCTTGATGGCCTCCACAATTTCGCGGTCGGACATATCCTCGGCCCAGCCGCCGCTTTCGCGGATGAGTTTTATTGCATAGGGGCCGTCGGCGGGATTTCCGATGGCGAGCGAACGCGCAATCGTGTTTGGTTTTTGCGGTTCGAAGCGCGCCAGGCCCTGTTTCACCGCGGACGATATCGGCGAGCAGCCCGTGGCTTGCGCGCCGAAAAAGCGCACGGGTTTTTCTTCGACCCAACCCAGTGCGGCCAATTCACGAAACGCCTTGGCGATTTTCGTGATCAGCGAGCCGCCGGCCATGGGCACAACCACGTTATCGGGCAGGCGCCATCCTAGTTGCTCGGCGATTTCGAACCCGTGCGTCTTCGAGCCCTCAGAGTAGTACGGCCGCAGGTTGACGTTGACGAGGCCCCACTTGTAGCGGTCGGCAATCTGCGCACAAAGGCGGTTCACATGGTCATAGTTCCCGTTGATGCGCACAATTCGCGCTCCATAAACGGCAGTGTTGGTGACCTTGGCCGCCTCCAGATCAGCAGGAATGAACACGCACGCGCCAAATCCTTGCTGCGCCGCTTGCGCCGCAACAGCATTTGCGAGATTTCCGGTGGACGAACACCCCACGGTCGCAAACTCGAACCTGCGCGCCGCGGCCAGCGCCGTGCCGACAACGCGATCCTTGAAGGAAAGAGAAGGAAAGCACACGGCGTCGTTTTTTAGAAACAGATTCTTGACGCCCCAGCGCGTCGCGAGATTCTCCGCTGGAACAAGCGGTGTGCCGCCGATCGCATTGGGCGGGCAAAAATCTTCGGCGAGCGGCAGCAGTTCCGCGTAGCGCCACATATTGAAGGGGCGCGAAGCGACTTTTTCGCGGCTGACCCGTTTTTTCAGTCCGTCGTAATCGTAAGTAATTTCGAGAGGCGAGAAGCAATCCTCGCAAAACGATGTGGGTCTATTCCCCCAAAGCTTACCGCATTCCCGACAGCGCAGTTCATATAGATCGGACATGAATTACCCTCGGCTTCCTTGTGGAGGTCGGCGATGCACCCCGGCCTCGTCTAAATACACGGGAGATTTGTTCAGGGCAGCGCGGAGGGAACGAAAAAACCCTCCGGCCAAAGAGTGCTCGGAGGGTCTCAGAAAACTTTCTGGGAAACTCAACAGCTCTTTAGCAGTTTTTTACGTGGAGCAAGTTGCCCTAAATCGCCACGTGTCGCCGCAATTGCGGCTGCTCCTTTATGCAACAAAGTAAAGCACTTGTCAAGTGCGACCCGGACCTGGAACCAAGTGTGGCGGCCAGAGGAATAGTGAGTTACAACAGATTGACGATTTCATGCGTCAAATAGAAAGGCGGACTTAGAGAGGCAGCGCTGGGCGCTTGCTTGGGGATGCCCGTCCCAACGGACAGTGCTATTCCGGGCGCACCAAAGGATGGAAACAACTCACCGCAATTTGCGGTGTTATACTTATTATTTAGGAGCCGCTGCGGGCGGCTACCTGCAAGACAGGAGCACGAGACATGGGCGAGCAAGTTCGAGAAATCTTTGGGTGGGCGCGCCGGCGCAAGATCATGGCATCGGTGTTTTTGGCTTTTACTTTAACTGTGGGAATCATGATTGGGACAGTAATCTCCGGACGCGTGTCGGCGATGAAGTCTCTGTCGTTTTCCGCTTCCGGAGCGACCCCCCTGGCAGTACCGGACCCGGTACCCTCGTCCAGTTCCTTCGCCTCGATTGTCAACCGCGTCGAGCCTGCGGTCGTAAACATTGCCACCACGCAGGTACTCGAGCGGCGCTCCAAGAAACGCCGTGTCCAGCCGAATGAACCGGAAGATCCCATGCAGGATTTCTTTGACCGTTTCTTTGACGGGCAAAAAGATGGTCCGCCGCAGGCCGAGCGCAGTCTCGGCTCGGGAATCATCGTCGACAAAAAAGGTTTCATCCTGACCAACAATCACGTCGTCGAACAGGCCACCAAGATTCAAGTGCAATTGAACGGCGACTCAAGCAAGTACACCGCCAAGATCGTGGGCGTGGATGAAGAGACCGACCTTGCCGTCATCAAGATTGAAGCAGGCAAGGATTTGCCGACGGCAAAACTCGGGAATTCCGACGGTGTGCAGGTCGGCGACTGGGTGCTGGCGATCGGGAGCCCGTTCGGTTTGCAGGCCACCGTCACCGCCGGAATCATCAGCGCGAAAGATCGGGGCGGAAGTGGGCTAGGACGCCAGTTCCAGCGTTTTATCCAGACGGACGCGGCCATCAATCCGGGAAATTCGGGAGGGCCGCTGGTGGATCTCGCCGGGGAAGTGATCGGGATCAACACGGCCATTATTACTGGCAGCCGTGGTTATGAAGGCGTTGGTTTTGCGCTTCCTTCCTCAGCCGCAATCAACGTCTATAACCAGATCGTCGCCAAGGGTCGCGTGACCCGTGGTTCCATCGGCGTAAGCTTCCAGGAAGACCTGGGAACGAATTCCATCACACTGAAGTCGTTGGGCGCGCAGTATGGCGTGGTCATCGAGGGCGTGGAGCCGGGCAGTCCTGCCGAGAAGGCCGGCCTGAAGGGCGGTGACGTCATCACCAGCGTGAACGGTCAGCCGGTCAAGAGCGGAAATGATCTTGTGAACCCCATCGCCACCGCGCAGATCGGCAGCAAAGTGAAGCTCACTTACATTCGCGATCGCCAACAAAAGGAAACTTCTACCACGGTCGAGGATCGCACACGCGTGTTCCCGAACCAGGCGGGCAAAACGAGTGATCAGCCGGGCGAAGCCGCCCCGGCGGAATTCGGACTCCGCGTGGATGAACTGACCCCGGAACGCGCTCGCAAAGTCGGCCTGGAAGGGCAAAAAGGTGTTCTCGTCACGGACGTCGAACCCGCCAGCTTCGCCGAGGATATTGGATTCGGACGGGGTGACGTGATCGCAGAAGTCAATCGCGAATCTGTGAACTCGGTCGAGGAATATCACAAGGTCGTAACCAAACTAAAGCCCGGCGATAATGTCGTGTTTAAAGTTTTGCGGAAGCAGGACGATAAACTCTTTACGGTGTATCTGCCCGGCGTTGTGCCGTCGGATAACCAACAGTAAAGAAAACCCGAACGGCAAAGAACCGACTATGAGAAAAACAAAATATCTGGCCTTGGCTTCTGTGCTCGTCGTGGGGCTCGCTTTGCATGCGGCCCCCGCGAAGGCAGGGAGCACGCCCGCCAAGAAGAAAAGCGCCTCGCTATCCGGGAGCAAGTCGCGTCGGACAAAATCTTCAAGGCGTTCTGGCCGCCAGCGCGGTCAAAAAGCCCCGGATCCGCAGCGGATTGCCCAGATTCAGGAGGCGCTGGCGAAGGATGGCTCCTTCGCTGGCACGCCTAACGGGAAGTGGGATGCCTCTACCGTGGATGGCATGAAGAAATTTCAAGCCGCGCACGGATTGAATCCCAGCGGAAAGCTGGACGCCAAGACTCTTCAACAACTCGGATTGGGTTCCCAAACAGCGGGAGTCGCGCCGCCTCTGCCTCCCATCAGCTCGACTGCCGCAACGATCACCCCTATGCAATCCGTGCGCCGCCGGCAGTAGACGGCCGGGCTCCCTCACCCGGATTACTTCCGGGCATTGTTTTCCAAGCAAAGATGAATTAGAACTCTTGCGCTGCGCGTACTGTGCCCGAACGCCAGCGGGGAGAATCGTGTCATGAGATTGATTCGCATTGCGACGGCGTTTGTGGCGTGTGCGTTTGCGGTGATGCAGCTCTCCGCGCAGGGCCAGACCGATCCAACAGTAAAACCCATCAAGGCGGTGCGATTTGGCAAGCTCTGGGATGCGAGAGGGAAGCCCTGGACAAACGCCATAGTGGTTGTCGATGGCGAAAGGGTCCGGAGCGTAACGACCGACACCTCCGCAATTCCGGCCGGCGCGGAAATCATTGACCTCTCGAAATACACAGGTCTGCCCGGCCTCATCGATGTGCATACCCACATGACCATGTACACCGACGAGACGCCGGGTAGTCCCATGCTGAAGCAAATCACTAATAATTCGCCCGCGGTTGAAGTCTTTCTCGCGCGCAAGGGCGCGATGCGCACTCTCGAGATCGGTGTGACCACCGTGCGCGACCTCAGCGCCGATCAATATATGGACATCGCTATGCGCGACCTGATCAACCAGGGCGAAATGATTGGGCCGCGCATGTTCGTCTCGGGCTACGGACTCTACGCCACTCAGACGCCTACCAAGAGAGATATGGCGATTCCAGGTGGCGTTCCGGCGGACGGCGTACCCCAGGTTTTGAAGGCGGTGCGCGAGCAAGTCGCCGCCGGCGTCGACCTGATCAAAATGTACGCCTCTACCGGAACGGATGACGATGTCACCGGCTTCGAAACCTACACCTATGAGGAGATCAAAGCTGCGGTCGACATGGCGCATAAGTTCGGCAAGAAGATCGCGATCCATTCTTACGGCCCTGACGGAGCTCGCGACGCTGTCCGTGCAGGAACCGATTCGCTCGAACACGCAACCGACGTGGACGACGCGACGATTCAGGAAATGGTCAGGCGCGGCACCTACTACGTTCCCACGATCGATCACAACCGCTACTACATCGACAACGGAGACAAAATCGGTTACGAGCCGGGATATAAGGAAAAGTTGAGCGCATTTATTCCCAGAAATCTGGAAACGGCGAGAAAAGCGTTCAAGGCCGGGGTGAAAATCGCCATGGGTTCCGATGCGATTTACACCATGTTTGGGCAGAACACGCGCGAGCTGGGCTGGTTCGTGAAGGCGGGTATGACACCCGAGCAGGCGCTTCAGACGGCGACGGGAACCGCGGCGGAGCTCCTAGGAAAAGAAAAAGAACTTGGCGCGGTCGCGCCAGGCTATTTTGCCGATTTGGTCGCGGTCGAAGGCGACCCGCTCACTGACATCAACGTAGCCATCTACAACGTAAGATGGGTGATGAAAGCCGGCACAGTGGTGGTGGACAAAAGGAAGAGCACCAAGAAATAAGCGCCTCTATAGCGTTTGTAACGCATATCACGTGGGAGCGTGACGGCCATTACAGCCAAAGAATAATGCTTCGCGTACAAGCATAGGAATTGGTTGTCATTCACCGGACGGCTGCCCTATGACAGGCGGGTTTCGTTTTGTGTTACGTAAAGAGCGAGGTATACTCCGCGGCGGCGAGTCAATGCGCGCTCCTTACGGCCTGGAAATTATCGAGAGTTGCCTGTCCTGTCCTCACCGCGAGGACCGGCTTTTCTGCAACCTCGCTCCCCCTGCGGTGCAGAAGTTGGCAGCCATCACCTCGACTGCGGTCTACCCTAAGGGCGCCACACTCTTCGTTGAAGGGCAATCCCCGCGAGGAGTCTTCGTTTTATGCAGTGGCAAGGTCAAACTCTCGACATCGTCTGCCGACGGGAGAAGTCTCATTCTTAGGATCTCGGAACCGGGGGAGGTCCTGGGACTGCCCGCGACGGTCACGGGGAAGCCCTATGAGCTCACGGCCGACGTAATTGAACCTACGCAGGCGAATTTCATCTCGCGGGCGGATTTCTTGCTTTTCTTGCGGGAACACGGTGAGGCAGCACTGCGCGTCGCGCAGCAACTGGGTGAAACCTATCACTCGGCGATTGCGGAGATGCGCACCATTGGACTCTCTCATTCCGCAGCTGAGAAGTTGGCTCGTTTCCTGCTGGATCTCTCTGAAGGCCATGACGAAGAACAGGGCGAGGTCAGGCTCACGCTCACCCTCACTCACGAGGAAATCGCCCAGATGATCGGCGCCTCCCGAGAGACGGTGACGCGGCTCTTGGCCGATTTCAAGAAAAAGCAGTTCCTGCAGGTCAAAGGTTCCACGGTCATCATCAAGAACAAGGCCGGCCTCGAAAACCTCACAGGCGCCTAACCCCGCTCGAGTTCTCCTACCGGGCCGCAGGCGGCTTTGATGCTTGCGGGTGTGCAATATTGAACATTCATGGACTCGTGAATCGCTTTACGATTTACCTTTCGAGAAAAGATCCATGACAACCGCTGAGCTCGGACTGGCGACCAGGAGTGCAGCAACTCTGAGCATCAGCACTACCATAAAATCGCTGGTCCACCACGGTCCGGGCAAGTGTGCATGGGAAGATAAGCCACACCCTTCCATCTGGGACGCGGGTGACGTCATCTTTAGGATTACCACCTTAAGGTGGGTTTCGAAAGCGTGGCGGACTCTTACCTCTCTATTCCCCTTTCCCGAAATCCTCCCTCTTCAAGGTTGAGTGTGATGTCCGTCACATCAAAGCGTGACGAGCGTCACAGAAGTAGTCTCTGCAATAAGTGACAGTTGGCGAGGGTCGGATAAAGCCGGAACCGAAAGGATTTCCAATGAAACTTACTCGCCCGATTGTTTGCCTGATGGCAGCTGGCGCGGTGATTCTGATTCTCAGTGCATCGCGCGACACGCGAGCCGTCCCTAGTTACAGCCGCCAAACCGGACTGCCATGCGCTACGTGTCACTTCGCTCCACCTGAGCTAACGCCGTTCGGGAGAAAATTCAAGCTGGACGGTTATGTGTTTAGAACGAAACCTGAGATCACCACCGAGGACAAAGACAAAAAGACTCATGACTCCGCATTGCACCTGCTGGAGGCATTCCCTCTTTCCGTGGTTTTCGACACGTCGTTTACGTCCACCAGCGCGCCTCAGCCCCTGACTCAGAATGGAAACTTCCAATTCCCGCAGGATATTTCTTTATTTTTAGCGGGCGAATGGGCGGACCACCTGGGGAGTTTTGCGCAAGTGACCTACACCGTCCAGGGGAATCACTTCAGCTGGGATAATACGGACGTCCGCTATGCAAACAGCCATGATCTGTTTGGGAAGCCAGTCGCCTACGGAATAACATTCAATAACAATCCCACGGTGGAGGACCTTTGGAACAGCACACCGGCCTGGGGATTCCCGTTCACGGCGTCCAATGTCACGCCGTCACCTCTCGCGAAGGCAGTCATCAACGGCACCTTGGCGCAGGACGTCGCGGGCTTCGGCGGATACGGTATGTGGAACGAACATTTGTATATCGGAGGCACGATCTACCGTTCGCAGCATCTTACTGGAACTGAGCCCAACCCGGGGACAGGATCCCCATTTAATATTCGTGGATTGGCTCCGTATTGGAGGATCGCGTGGCAAACCGTTACGAAGAATAATAGCCTGGAAGTCGGGACCTACGGAATGCACATGAAGAGTTCTCCGAACGCTATTACCGGTCCCATGAACGGCTATACGGATTGGGCGTTTGACTTTCAATACGACCGTACCATTCCACAGTTCAAAAATGATGTCTTGTCTTTCCGCGGGACGTACATCAGGGAAAATTCATCCTTGGGAGCGACTTTCGGTGCCGGCCTCGCCTCACTCATTGGTCATCACTTGAACACCGTGCAAGGAAACGTCGAATACCACTACGGGACGAAACTGTCGGGGACAGCCGGCTTGTTTGACATCACAGGAACAACGGACCCGCTGCTTTATGCGCCAGCTTCTGTGCTCGGCAGTGCTAACGGAGATCCCCATACCAACGGCTATATTCTGAATGTTTCGTGGTGGCCCCAGCAAAACGTTGATCTGGCCGTGCAGTATACGGGGTATCGGCGATTCAATGGTGGGGAGACAAATTATGACGGCGCGGGAAGGAGTGCAGGGGGGAACAACGCGGTCTTCTTACTTGCGCGATTTGTATTCTGAAGAAAACAGGGCGACGCAAGAATTTGTGCGAAGGAAAACAGCTTAGAGAATTATGGAGAACACATGCCACGAATTTTGTTTCATCTTGTCGTACCCGCAGCAATCTCCGTTTGCCTAGTAGCGCTCGCTCTGCCTGCCGGCATCCACGCGCAGAGCGACGTCGCTAAGGTATACAAAAAAAACTGCGTCTTATGTCACGCGGCGGACGGCAGTGGAAACTCTTCTTCAGGAAAGGCGCTGGGAGCGAAGGACCTTGCGTCCAGCGAAGTACAGAAAAAAACTGATGAGGAGCTCACGGAAGTTATCGCCAAAGGTAAAGGCAAAATGCCCGCCTTTAGCGCGAAGCTCAAGCCTGAGGATATCACGCAGTTGGTGGCTTATATCCGGGCAATACCGAAGAAGTAGTACGCGCAAGCCAGGCGTGTTGGAACCTAACGCGATTTCTAACCGCCTTGCAGGCGTTACGGTAAAGGAAAATCCGATGTGTGCTCGCGCGGGAGATCCAGAAAATACGATTCGAGACCTTTCCGTTTCGGGAGCGCCTCTCGAGGCCAGGCGGTCGTTTCTCGGCGGCTTGCTAGGAGTGGGTTCCGTTTGCGTGGGAGCTCTCCTTTCCGTGCCGCTGATTCGCTTCGCGTTGTTCCCTCTGTTGCGGCGGACTACGGAGCTTAAGAGTTCTCCGCTCGGAACACTGAGCGAGTTTTCGGCTTTGTCGGAGCCGGCGATGCGAACCATTCAGATCGAGCAAGTAGATGGCTGGCGCAAAGCAATATCGGAAAAAGCGGTGTACGTAACGAAGGGCACGAAAGGAACCCTTCGTGTTCTCACATCCGTCTGCCCCCACCTCGGTTGCACGGTTCCTTGGAACAAGGAGAAGAGCCAGTTTATCTGTCCCTGCCACGGCGCCACGTTTGCGTCGGATGGCGCGCGAATCAGCGGCCCCTCGTTACGCGGAATGGACACACTGGAAACATCGGTTGAGAACGACCAGCTCTTGGTGCGATTTCAGTACTTTAGGCAACTTGTGTCCGACAAGGAAGTCATCGGCTGAGGAGGCTTCTCAGGGATGCATTCGACGCAGAAAGATCAAGACAACCTTCCGCCGGCCTCCCAGCCAGGAATATGGGGATGGCTAGACAGGCGCACGGGCCTCGACTCTTTCCTTAGAACCGCCCTCTATGAGCCAATCCCCGGGGGCGCGCGCTTCGCTTACGTCTTTGGTTCGGGACTGTTGTTCGTTTTTATCTCACAGGTCATCACGGGAGTTTTTCTGGCGTTGTATTACGTCCCGTCAGCGGATCACGCCCACACCACCGTCGCATACATAACGAAATCCGTCACGGCCGGTTCGTTTCTGCGAAGCCTGCACGCCTACGGCTCGAGTGCGATGGTCATTGTGTTGCTCCTTCATCTGTCGCAAACGTATATCTATGGAGCGTACAAGGGGCGGCGCGAGCTGCTTTGGCTTTCCGGTTGCCTGCTTTTCGCGCTGGTTATGGGAATGGCGTTTACTGGCTACCTGCTCCCATGGGATCAGAGAGCCTATTTCGCCACTGCGGTGGGAACCAATGCAATGAGTGAGCTTCCATGGGTCGGCGAGAGCCTGAAACGCATGATGCGCGGCGGCACTGAAATGGGCACCCTGACGATCTCGCGATTTTTCGTGGCACATGTTTTCTTGATCCCTGCGTGCATCTTTGCTCTCGTGGCAACCCACATTTTCCTTTTTCGCAAGGCTGGGGCTGCGGGACCGTTCAGCGAAAATCCTAGTAAGCTCCAACATAAACCGGAGCTCTTCTACCCTCGCCAAGTGTTGATGGATCTTTCGCTCACGGCTCTGCTCATCATCGGCCTTGGCTTGATGGCTTTTTTCGCGCCCTTGCAACTAGGCCCTCCCGCGAATCCAGCTGACGCACAGTACATCCCCCGGCCCGAGTGGTATTACCTGCCCATCTTCCAGTGGCTGAAATACTGGCACGGTGCGGCGTCAGTCGTCGGGATTCTAGTGATTCCCGCTGTTCTGGTGGTGGCCATCATCGCTCTTCCTTTTCTCGACCGCAGCATCGAGCGACGCCCCTGGAAAAGGCCCGTGGCCATGGGCGCCTATGCATTTGTCATTTTCCTGCTCATTGCGCTCGGCCTGCGCAGCCAATATGTGGACAAGCAAGATGCTGGCGTCGCGCAACAATTGGCTAAGCAGAAAAAGGAAGAAGAAGACTATATGCGCAAACCTTTTGAGCCCGAGCTTTCTTCCGCTTCGCTAGCCGCGGCGAATGCAACCCTCGCGGACCCGTTGGCAGCGAAGGGGAAGGCCATTTTCGAGGCGCAATCGTGTAACGCATGCCATGGTGATGCAGGCGTTGGCACGGCCGCCGGCCCTTCGCTTGTCGGAATCGCAGTTAAATTTACGCCCGATCAGTTGGCCGAACTTCTCCACCATCCCACAGCCAAGATGACCGCTGGCGGGATGCCAGCGATAGATCTGCCTGAGGACAACCTAAAGGCGCTAATCGCCTATGTGCAAAGTCTTAAGTAGGCAGACAAAAGCCGGCTCGTTGTGCCATGGGTTCGATGTCATTAGCTATTCCAGACGACCCTGTACCTGAAAAATTGTTGAAACTTCCTGATTGACTGTATGGAGAGCGATGCGAAACTGACTGCCTCCAGCAGTATGTGATCAACTGCCGAATAATCGGCAACCGAAAATTAAACTACTACCACCTTTCCCGCTCATTTGACGCGACACAGCAGCAAAGCTAAGATTTAGTTTCCACGCGGTCGAGTGCCGCGTTTACATCCTCACATAACAAACTTAAGGGGCATCGTTTTCCAGGAGGGAGTATGGCTACCGCAGTCGCGCCACGGGTTTTCAAGAATTTTATCAATGGCGAATGGGTGGAGTCGCGGAGCGGCAAGGCCTATGAAAACCGCAATCCCGCGAACACGGATGAATTGATCGGAATGTTTGTGTCCTCGACCGACGAGGACGTGAACGTTGCTGTCGATGCGGCAAAAGAGGCCTACAAGACGTGGCGCCTGGTGCCTGCGCCAAAACGCGCGGAAATCCTTTTTCGCGCAGCGGAATTGCTCGTTCAGCGCAAGGAAGATTTTTCCAAGGACATGACTCGCGAGATGGGCAAGGTCCTGGCGGAAAGTCGCGGAGACGTCCAGGAAGCCATTGACATGACGTATTACATGGCCGGAGAAGGCCGCAGGCTATTTGGACAAACTACGCCGTCCGAGCTGCCGAACAAGTTCGCCATGAGCGTGCGGCAGTCGATCGGCGTGTGCGGATTGATCACGCCGTGGAATTTCCCGATGGCCATTCCGTCTTGGAAGATGATGCCCGCGCTGGTCAGCGGCAATACCGTCGTGTTGAAGCCGGCCGAAGATACTCCACTCTCCTCCTATCACCTTGTGCAGATTTTGACAGAAGCGGGCGTGCCGTGCGGCGTGGTCAATCTTGTGAGCGGCGACGGTTCCAACGCAGGCGCGCCGCTGACAAGACAGAAAGACGTGCCTGTCATCAGTTTTACCGGTTCGACGGCAGTGGGCCGCATCATCGCGGAGGCCTGCGCGCCCGACTTCAAGCACTACAGCCTGGAAATGGGCGGGAAAAACATCATAATCGTGATGGACGATGCGAACCTCGACTTGGCCGTGGATGGCGCGATCTGGGGAGGATTTGGCACCAGCGGACAGCGTTGCACCGCGGCGAGCCGGATTGCGGTGCACAAGGCGGTCTACAAAGAATTTATGGAGCGCTTCGTAGAACGCGCGAAGTCTCTCAAGGTTGGCAATGGCCTCGATGCCTCGACGGAGATGGGACCGTGCATCAACGAACAGCAACTTAGGACCGTGATGCAATACGTGGAGATCGGAAAGAATGAAGGCGCCAAACAATTGACCGGCGGCAGTCGCCTTGAAGGCGGAGTGTTCTCCAAAGGTTGGTTTCACGCCCCGACAGTGTTTGGCGATTGCTCGCCGAAGATGCGAATCGCCCAGGAAGAAATCTTCGGGCCGGTCGTTTCCGTGATTCCGGTGGACAATCTCGAACAGGCCATCGACGTCGCAAACGGCGTCGCTTATGGTCTTTCTGCCGCGATCTACACGCGAAACGTGAATCGCGCATTCCAGGCCACCCGCGATCTCTATACGGGAATCGTGTACGTCAACGCGCCGACGATTGGCGCCGAAACGCATTTGCCTTTCGGCGGCACCAAGCAAACAGGCAACGGCCATCGCGAAGCCGCCATCGCCGCCATCGATTTCTTCACCGAGTGGAAGACCGTCTACATCGACTACTCTGATAAGCTCCAGCGCGCCCAGATTGACAATAATTAGAGGATTTTTGGGGGAGGCAGCAACGCTTGTTTGCCAAACACAAGATCGGCCTGGTCACAATCTCGATGGTTGCTCTGGGCTACCTGAGCGCTGGCCTCCGTTACTGGCGCTGGGGAGGAATCCCAAGCATCGTGCAAAACTATGCCTGTCCCCTTTGTCCAAACATTGACAGTTCAGGCTCAGACTTGCAGAAGTTCTTTGCGCGAACCATCGTGTTGGGAACGATACAAGCCGCGATACTCATGGGGATTCTTGTCTTGTTTGTCGTTGTACGGGAGGCTCGGGAACGCCGCCTCAAGAAATCCACCCATAACTGATGGGCTCTCCTTCGGCGCCTGCGTTGACGCTGCTCGAAACCATTCCTACAATAATAGTCAGGCTCTTTGACACTTGGAGTAGAGTGCTCTTATGAAGAATTCCGCGCTCCAGGAGCGGCGAAATCGCCTGATTCTCGCGGACATCGTGCGCATGTACATCGAGAAGGGTGAACCGGTATCCTCGCGCGCTCTCTCTGGGCGTTTTGAGGAAACGCTGAGCACCGCCACGATCCGTAACGTAATGGCCGAACTCGAAGAAGAAGGCTTGCTCTACCAGCCGCATACGTCGGCGGGACGCGTCCCGACCGCCGCGGCCTATCGCTTTTTCGCGCAGGAAATCGCTTCACAAGCCACGCTGAGCGTCGTGGACCGCGACTGGATCCGCCGCGAGTTCAAGTCCGCAACAACTCCCACGGAGATTACCGAGCGCGCCGGTCACGTTCTTGCCGAAGTTTCCAACGGCCTCGGTATAATCGTTTCGCCTCCGCTGGCAAAAACTGTGCTCGAGCACGCCCGCATGTGGCTCCTGCCCGACGGCCGCGTCGTAGTCGTGCTTATTTCTCCCGGGGGCGGCACGCGCGACAAAATTCTCCGGCCGAATCGACAGTTCACCCAGACCGACTTGGATGCCGTCGCGGATTTTCTCAACCGGCACTATTCGGGTTGGACGCTCGAAGCCATTCGCGGCGATCTTCTGCAAAAGCTGGCCACAGAGCGCGAGCGTTACGAAGGAATCGCTCGCAATGCCTTGACCCTTTGCGATCCTGCGGTCCTCGGCGACGAATCGGCCCACCAAATCCATGTGGAGGGCACGGCGCAGATTGCCGGTGCGCCGGAATTCGTCGGTCAAGCGCAATTGCGCGACCTGCTGGCAGCCATCGAGGAAAAACACCGCCTGGTCACCATTCTGAACGCCTGCATCGATACGCCGGAGCCGGTGCACGTGCAGATCGGCGTAAAAGAAATGGCACCGGCCGGCGAGAACTTGGCGCTTATCAGCGCAGCGTACACGCGTCACGATCAGGTGCAGGGTTCTCTCGGCGTGCTTGGCCCCACGCGCATGCACTATGAACGCGCCATGACAGCAGTGGCTTATGTGGCGCAGCTTTTCAGCGAAGCTTTGGACAAGACTTGAAGAAATTCCTGAAGGGGAGTCTTGGAAGAGTGCCTGACAAGGACGCAAATACGACTATGAACATCGAGAAGGATTCTCCGGCCCGCGACGATGATCGGCCCAACGACGCGGACTCCGTTGCCGCCGATACCGATCGCGCCAACACCGAACTGGCGAAGCTGGCCAACGATCTGGACGACCTCCGTCAGACGCTCTTGCGCCGCCAGGCCGATTTCGATAACTACCGCAAGCGCATCGAGAAAGAGCGCTCCGAAGATTCCAGGCGCGCCACCGCTCGCGTAATCGAAGGGCTCATTCCCGTGCTTGACGGTTTTGAGCACGCACTCGCGGCGCATCGCGAGGCGGAATACGAAAACTACCGCAAAGGTTTCGAGCTCATCTACAAGCAGCTCCTCGACAACGTGTCGCGGCTCGGCGCGGAGCGCGTTGAACCCACGGGAAAAATGTTTGATCCACACTTGCACCAAGCCATGGACCGCACGGAAACCGCCGACTACGAAGACGGCACCATCCTTCAGGTTTTTCAACCAGGGTATCTGTTTCACGGACGCGTTTTGCGCCCCGCTATGGTCCGTGTAGCTGTCCACCCGAGTGCCGCATCGAAGAGTAGCGTGAACTAAAAGAGATTCAGGAGCAGGAATGGCCAGGACCAACCAAAGGGATTTCTACGAAGTGCTCGGCGTCGCGCGCACCGCTTCTGTGGACGAAATAAAATCCGCCTACCGGAAGTCCGCGCTGAAATGGCATCCCGACAGAAATCCCGAGAACAAACAGGAAGCCGAACACAAGTTTCGCGAATGCACGGAAGCCTACAGCGTGTTGAGCGACGCCCAGAAGCGCCAAATTTACGATACCTACGGTCACTCGGGACTTTCTGGCGGCGCTGGCGTTGACTTCAACAGCACCATCTTCCAGGACTTTCACGATATCTTCGGCGATTTCTTCGGCTTCGAGGATGTGTTCTCTGGCGGACGCCGCGGCCGCAGTCGTGTCCAGCGCGGTGCTGATCTGCGCTACGACATGACGCTCACCTTTGAGGAAGCTTTTGCTGGTGTAGCTACCAAAATCAAGCTCGCGCGCCAGGAATACTGTGAAACTTGCAACGGCACGGGCGCGAAAGCAGGCACCGGGGTCGCTGCGTGTCAGACCTGCGGTGGCCGCGGTCAGCTTGCCTATCAGCAGGGATTCTTCACCATTACACGCACTTGCCCCGCATGCCAGGGCGCGGGTCAGATTATTCGAGAGCGGTGCCCCGATTGCCGCGGGCAGGGCCGCCTCGAGCGCGAACGCACCATCGAGTTGCGCGTTCCACCTGGCGTGGACACTGGCACGCGCTTACGCGTCGGCGGCGAAGGCGAACCCGGACCAAACGGTGGTCCCGCGGGCGATCTCTACGTCGTGCTCGAAGTGAAGGAGCACGCCTACTTCGAACGCCGCGGCGCTGATTTGTACTGCACGATTCCAGTGAGCCTCGTCCAAGCCGCGCTTGGCGCCGAGATTCAGGTTCCGGGGCTCAACGGAGAAGAAAAGCTGAAGATTCCTGAAGGCACGCAGAGCGGCGCGGTTTTCCGCCACAAGGGCAAGGGCATGCCCGACCCGCGCGGCGGCGGCAAAGGCGATTTGTACTATCACGTCTGCGTGGTCACACCGGTAAAGCTCACGCGCGAGCAGCGCAAACTCATGGAGCAGCTCGGCGCCACATTAAAAGTGGAGAACAAGCCCGCGGAGCGCAACTCCTCCATCTTCGACAAGGTCAAAGACATTTTCGGCTAATCGCGCATCCCTCGTCAGCCATTGATAGCGATTCCCTCATCTGCGGTAGAATCCCCGCATGCGCCGCCGCTTTTTCGTTGAACATTTTGGAGACGGCATCGCCGCGATCGAAGGCGAGACCGCGCACCATCTCGGCCGCGTACTTCGCGCGCAAGAAGGCCAACTCTATGAATTGAGCGACGGCGAAAAAGTTTGGCTCGGACGCATCACAAAAGTTGCTCGTGACACCGTGGAATTTGCCCTCCAGGAAGAACTCGAAGCCTTTCGTCCCGCACTGGATGTCACGCTTTTTCTGGCCGTCGTGAAATTCGACTCCTTCGAATGGGCCATCGAGAAAGCCACGGAGCTCGGCGTCACCACGATAGTCCCGCTGGCCGCCGCTCGCAGCGAGAAGCCGCTTCTTCATGCCGCGGAGAAACGCGCCGCGCGCTGGCAAAAAATTCTCGCGGAAGCCGCCCAGCAATCGCGAAGGCTGGGCATGCCTGTGCTCGATCCTCTCACACGTCCCGAACATGCCTTTTCGCGCATTCAGGATGGAATAAAACTCCTGCTCTCGGAAAAGCCCGGCGCTCCCCCGCTGCGTAAACTCTTGACCGAACAGCGCGCGACGAGGGCCACCATCGCCATCGGTCCTGAAGGCGGCTGGACCGACGACGAATTGGAGGTCGCAACCAAGGCTGGATTCCAGCACGTTTCCGTCGGCAAACTAATCCTTCGCACGGAAACGGCCGTAGTTTCGGCGCTCGCGTCGCTCAACTACGCTCTCGGCGAAGAGGAGAACCTCGGTTAGCACATCTGTCGGGCAACTGCCCACATCCCCAGCGAATCTCAGGGAAAAGCGATATGAATTCGACAGCGTCAGTACAGCCAGTTCTCGCATGGAAATCGAATCTGGCGCACTCCGCAAAGAACGTGTTATAAATACTAGGCAGCGCGAAAATGCAGAACACGGGCGAGAAACCACTTCCGACGACCGCCGTTCCGGAGAATCCTGCTCCCAGTCCATCCTCTGTTGTCACTCCAGAACGTGTACCGCAAACTGTTGTCCCCGATAGCACCCGCCCCGAGCGGTCCTCCGCGGCGCATTCCCTGCGAACGGAAATCCGCATTTGGTCCCGCGATCTCCTGATCGCCATCGGCCTCGCTCTCGTCATCATCGTATTCTTGTACCAGCCCGTAAAAGTCGAGGGCACCAGCATGGCGCCCTTGCTCTCCGACCAGGAACGCATCTTTATCAACAAATTTGTCTACCGCTTCGAGCCTATCGAGCGTGGCGATGTGGTGGTGTTCTGGTATCCCCTCGACCGTTCCAAATCCTTCATCAAGCGGGTCATCGCTTTGCCCGGCGAAACAGTGGAGATTCGCCAGGGCCTCGTCTACGTGAACGGCCACGCTCTCACGGAGCCGTACGTTCCGCCGCAATACGAAGATTTAAGCGACTTCGGTCCCAAACCCGTCCCCGCGGACAGTTATTTCGTCATGGGCGATCACCGCATCAGCTCGAACGATTCCCGCGTTTTTGGGGCGGTCGAGAGCCGCTTTATTTATGGCCGCGCGGTGTTCGCGTATTGGCCGGTGGATCATTTCGGCTCGCTCTCCACTACCGAAGCGAACACCAAATGAGCTGTCAATGAACAAGAGCTGCGCAGGAGGACACACTGACGGAAGTTCAGCACCGACCCGCGATTCTCGCGCTGGAAGACGGGCGCGTTTTTAACGGCCGCGCAGCCGGCGCGATCACGCGCCGCGGCGGTGAAGTCGTTTTCAATACCAGCCTCACCGGTTACCAGGAAGTTTTCACGGACCCAAGTTATGCCGGCCAGATCGTCTGCCTGACCTACCCACATATCGGAAACGTAGGCGCCAATCTCGACGATGAAGAATCCCCGCGTCCATACATCGAATCGTTGATCGTGCGCGAGTTTTCCCAGGTCTCCTCCAATTGGCGCTCCGCGGAGACCGCCCATCTGTATTTGAATCGTCACCAGATTCCCGTAATCTGGGACATCGATACGCGCGCGCTGGTTCGTCATATCCGAAACGTTGGCGCTTTGCGCGCCATGGTTTCGACCGACGGCACCCCCGCAGATCAATTGACTTTTGAAGCCAAGCAGTTGCCCCTCATGACCGGGCAGGAATTGGCCAGCCAGGTCACTTGCAAGAAATCCTATGAATGGGACAAAGGATCGATCGAGCTTGCGACTTCGCCCTGGGCCGAACAGATGGGTGAAGCCGAAGATCATGACCGCGCACGGAAATTTCGCGTCGTTGCCTACGACTTCGGAATCAAGCAGAACATCTTGCGCCTTTTGGTCGACCACCATTGTGAAGTTGCCGTGGTTCCCGCGCAGACCTCAGCCGAAGATGTTCTGGCCATGCGGCCCGACGGCGTTTTCCTTTCGAACGGCCCCGGCGATCCCGAGCCGGTCAGCTACGCCGTCGAAAACATCCGCAACCTGGCGGGGCGCGTTCCGATCTTCGGGATTTGTCTTGGGCACCAGTTGTGCGGCCTCGCCATGGGCGGAAAGACCTTCAAATTAAAATTCGGTCATCACGGCTCCAATCATCCCGTGAAAAATCTCCTGACCGAGCAAGTGGAGATTACGGCGCAGAATCACGGCTTCGCTGTGGACCCGGACTCCTTGCCTTCCCGCGAGGTTGAAATTACCCACGTCAATTTGAACGACCATACCAACGAAGGCATGCGCCACAAATCGTTGCCGCTTTTCAGCGTGCAGTATCACCCGGAGGCGTCGCCCGGTCCCCACGATTCGCACTATCTCTTTACGCAATTCACGGATCTGATGAAGGAATTTCAAAAGCCCGGGAGTTCTCGCCGATGAAGCGCATGGCTATTGTCCTTGGGTATCTGCTTTGGGTGGGCCTGCCTCTCGGCAGATGCGCAGTCGTCGAAGTTCTGGATCTTAAGCCCTCTTCTCAGCATGTTCGCATTAGGGTTTTGCAGGACTCGAACCCAGTCCCAAACGTTGCACTCGTCGTCGCGGAGGTCGCTGACGGCCAACCGCGTTTTTCTCTGGTCTCCGACTCTCACGGCGTCGCCAAACTCCCGGTCTTGTTTCCCGGAAACTATTGCATTAGGGCTTCTGCGACCCCGACCCTGCGCGCGGATTTGTGCCTCGCCGTTTCGAAGCGGTTCGGTAAGAAGACCAGCGAGTTTTCGATGGATCTCCTGGTTAAAGCGCCTTTGCCTCCCACGCTTGAGGAAAAGGTGGAAACCGCGGAAAACGCGCCGGTCACGGCGCGACTCCAAGAGTTCCTGGGAGTTGTAGTAGACCCTTCCGGTACTGGAATTTTGGGGACAATGATCGAGATCTTTCACAAAGGATCGCGCGGCCACGGGCAAGTAGCAAAAACCACCTCTGGGCCTAACGGACATTTCGCGGTGCATCTGCCAGTGGGCGCGTATACCGCCGTAATCGAGTTCTCTGGCTTTGACACTCGGATACTAACTTTCGAAATAGCAGAGGACGGGGATGCGAAGGATTTAGGGATTCGTTTAGACCTAGCACCCTCCACTTGAGCGGGAGAGCTTAACGAAAAGTTTTTGGCTAACGAAATGCCGAAACGTAAAGACATCAAGAAAATCCTCATCATCGGCTCCGGCCCGATCGTCATAGGCCAAGCGTGCGAGTTCGACTACTCCGGTGCGCAGGCCTGCAAAGCCTTGCGCGCCGAAGGCTATGAAGTCGTGCTGGTCAATTCAAACCCTGCGACCATCATGACCGATCCCGAAATGGCGCATCGCACCTACATCGAACCGCTGACCAAGGAATATCTGACCGAAATCATCGCGCGGGAAAAGCCCAATGCTATCTTGCCGACCGTCGGTGGGCAAACCGCGCTGAACTTGGCCGTGGAGCTTTCCGAAGGCGGTGTCTTCGAAAAATACAAAGTCGAAATGATTGGCGCTTCTTTGCGTGCCATCAAAGTCGCCGAGGATCGCCTATGGTTCAAAGATGCCTGCCGCAAGATCGGCCTTGAGGTTCCCGCTTCCGCGCTGGTCAACAATGCCCAAGACGCCATGCGCCTCTGCGAGCAGCTCGGCTTTCCCCTGGTGATTCGCCCGTCGTTCACGCTCGGCGGCACGGGCGGAGCAATCGCCTATAACCGGGAAGAGTTCTCCGAATCCATCGCCCACGCCCTGGACATGAGCCCGGTCCATGAAGCCCTCGTCGAGGAATCGGTGCTCGGCTGGAAAGAATTCGAGCTCGAAGTGATGCGCGACTACCGCGACAACTTCGTCGTTATTTGCTCGATCGAGAATTTCGATCCCATGGGCGTGCATACCGGCGATTCCATCACTGTCGCGCCGGCTCAGACGCTCACCGACAAGGAATACCAGCGCATGCGCGACGCCTCCGCCGCGATCATCCGCGAAGTCGGCGTCGAGACCGGCGGTTCGAATGTGCAATTCGCCATCAATCCGGAAAACGGGCGCATGGTCGTCATCGAAATGAATCCGCGCGTTTCGCGCAGCTCGGCCCTGGCCAGTAAGGCCACCGGCTTTCCTATCGCGAAGATCGCCGCGCGGCTCGCCGTGGGAATGAGTCTCGACGAGATTCCCAACGACATCACCAAGAAGACTCCCGCGTGCTTTGAGCCGACCATCGACTACGTCGTGGTCAAGATCCCCAAATGGCAATTCGAGAAATTTCCCGGCGCGGACACCACCTTGGGCACGCAGATGAAATCAGTGGGCGAAGTCATGGCCATCGGGCGTACCTTCAAGGAAGCGCTGCAAAAAGGGATTCGTTCCCTGGAACCGCACGCCCCCTGGCGCGCTCCCGCGGAAACGCCGGATTCGCTCTTACGTGAAAAACTGGCGACGCCAAGACCGGACCGCATTCACTGGGTGCTCACGGCCGTGGAGAAAGGCCTGCCTTCTGGAGAGATTTGCGATCTCACCAAAATCGATCCCTGGTTTATCCACCAAATCGAGGAATTGGCGGCCATGAATCGCCGTGCCGCGAGTGTGACCGTGGAGACGGCCTCCCGCGACTTGTTGCGTGAGGTGAAGCGCTACGGAACAAGCGACGAACAACTCGCCAAAATTTGGAAGACCACTCCGGCCGTGGTGCGTTTGCAGCGTGCCCGGTACGGCGTTTCTCCCGTCTTCAAGCGCGTGGATACCTGCGCCGCGGAATTCGAGTCCTACACGCCCTATTTGTATTCGACTTACGAGGACGAAGACGAATCGGACGCGCAGCAGCGGCCGAAGATAATCATACTCGGCAGCGGCCCCAACCGCATCGGGCAAGGAATCGAGTTCGATTATTGCTGCTGCCACGCGTCGTTTGCGCTTCGCGAAGATGGATTCGAATCGATCATGGTGAATTGCAATCCGGAGACTGTTTCGACCGATTACGACACCTCGGATCGTCTCTATTTCGAACCGCTCACGCTTGAGGACGTTCTGGCCATCGTCGAACGCGAAAAACCGCAAGGCGTGATTGTGCAGTTCGGCGGGCAGACGCCGCTGAATCTCGCGCTCGAACTAAAACGCAATGGCGTTCCCATCATCGGCACCGCCCCGGAGTCCATTGATCTCGCGGAAGATCGTCGGCGGTTCGGTCGTTTGCTCGAAGAGTTACGCATCCCGCAGCCGCGGAACGGCACTGCTCTCGTTCCCGAAGAAGCCGCCCGCGTTGCCGGAGATATTGGGCTGCCTGTTCTGGTGCGGCCGAGCTACGTGCTTGGCGGGCGCGCCATGGTGATCGCCTACGACGTGAACACCGTGCAGGAATACGTGGCGCAAGCGGCGTTGATGGGGCCCGCGCGGCCTGTGCTCATCGACCAATTCCTCGAGGAAGCTACTGAAGTCGACGTCGATGCGCTCGCCGATCGTACCGATGTCGTCATCGGCGGAATCATGGAGCACATTGAAGAGGCCGGCGTGCATTCTGGCGACTCTTCGTGCGTGATGCCTCCGGTCAGTTTGACGCCCGCAATCCTCGATACTATTCGCGATTACACCAAGCGCTTGGCGCTCGCCCTCAAAGTCGAAGGGCTGATGAACGTGCAGTACGCTATTCAGCGGGACACCGTCTACGTCCTCGAAGTGAATCCCCGTGCCTCGCGCACCGTTCCTTTTGTGAGTAAAGCGACAGGCGTTCCTCTTGCAAAAGTGGCGGCGCGCTTGATGGCAGGCCGCAAGCTTGCGGAAATGAATCTCCCGCTCGTGCGGCATGATGGCATCGCGGAAATTGCCGTGCACGAATTTTATTCCGTAAAGTCGCCCGTGTTTCCCTTCAACAAATTCCGCGGCGTGGACACAATTCTCGGTCCGGAAATGCGTTCCACCGGGGAAGTGATGGGCATTTCGACTTCGTACGGGCAGGCGTTCGCGAAAGCACAGCTCGCCGCGGGACAGCGGCTGCCGCGCAAGGGAACCGTTTTTTTGAGCGTCAACGATCGCGACAAAAAACAGATCGGCGCTCTCGGAAAAGAATTGGCGGATATGGGATTCCATTTGCTTGCAACGCGAGGAACAGCGGCCGCTTTGCAGTCCGCTGGAATCGAGGCCGAATCCGTCTTCAAAGTGAACGAAGGGCGGCCCAACATCGTCGACCTTGTGAAAACGGGAAAGATTGATCTGGTCATCAATACTCCGCTGGGCCGCGAATCTTTCTACGACGAAAAATCCATTCGGCGCGCGGCTATTCGCTACAACATTCCGTGCATTACGACGCTTGCGGCGGCGCACGCGGCCGCGCGCGGAATTCACGCGCTGCTCGAGCAGGGAATTGAAGTCGCCGCGCTCCAGGATTTGCATCGCGGACAAGTAGCAGCCTCCGGCGGTACCACGGGAGGTCACTAATCCATGGATCTATCCGGAGTTTATCCCGCGCTTACTACGCCGTTCGCCGCGGACGGCAGCCTGGCGCTTGCGGATCTAAAGCATAATCTCCATCGCTACAACGGCACGGATCTCGCGGGCTACGTCGTACTCGGATCGACCGGCGAATCCGTGCTTCTCTCGCGCGAGGAAATCGACGGCGTTCTGGTAACCGCAAAGGAAGCGGCCGCGCCGGAGAAAAAACTAATCGCCGGCACCGGAGCGGAATCCACCGCCGAGACAATAGAAAAAGCGAAACGCGCAGCGGAACTCGGTTATCACGCCGCGCTGGTCAAGACGCCGCATTACTACAAGCCGGCGTATAAACCGGACGTGCTGATCACACATTACCGCCGAGTAGCCGATAACTCGCCCATACCGGTGCTGCTGTATTCCGTTCCGCAATTCACTGGCGTAACGCTCGAAGCGCCGGAGGTCGCAGCACTCGCCGAGCACCCGAATATCATTGGCATCAAAGACAGTTCCGGCCACATCCAACGCGCCGCCGAAATGCTCGCAGTCGTTCCCCCGAAATTCCACGTGCTGGTGGGATCGGCGAGCACGGTTTTTCCCGCGCTGGCAATCGGCGCACGCGGCGCGATTCTTGCGCTCGCAAGTGCGCTGCCGGAAAAATGCGTCGCGCTGTATGACTTTGTTCGGCGTGGCCAGTTCGAGCAAGCGCGCGACCTGCAAAATATTCTCCTCAAAGCCTCAAAATTGATTGTTTCGGAAGCTGGCATCGCCGGCGTCAAATTCGTCATGGACCAGCGCGGATATCGTGGCGGGATTCCGCGGCCTCCGCTCCTTCCGCTCACCGAAGAAGTAAAGAAACGTCTAATAGCTCTGCTCGCCGCCTTAGAGCCTGCCGCTGCGCGGGTGTAGCAGGCGAGAGTCAGGCCGAGTTGCTGTGACCAAACGCACTGGGTATCATCTAACTCTCGATGGACTGTCGAACCCTCCCGTTTAGCCAGTTGCCCCACCAGCCCAAGCTTTTTCTCCAATTTGCCGAGCGATTTTCCTCCGTTAAGAAATTCTACGCGCACCCTCCGAATATGAGCGCTGTGCGCAGCGTGGCGCGGAAACTCAAATTTCCCCAGGAGCGACGCACCGAAGTTGCCTCCGCCCTGCGCGAACAAAACGCCGCATTCGGCGCCGGCGAAGCGACATTTCAAAATCTCGACAGCCTTGAGAAAGGCGCACTCGCCGTCGTGTCCGGTCAGCAGGTTGGACTATTCAGCGGACCGGCGTACGCGATTTACAAGGCGCTGACGGCCATCCAAATCGTGCACGAACTTTCGCGCTCCGGCATTCGCGCCGTGCCGGTTTTCTGGATGGCCACGGAGGACCACGACCTCGAGGAGGTGCGTCACTCCACATGGTTCGCCGGCAAAGACCTCCGGCGTTTTGAGCTGCCGCTCGTGCGCGAGACGGGAATCCCCGTGGGGCGAATTCCGCTCGGGCCGCAAGTGGCCGAGATGGCGCGGGAAGCAGGAGCGCTTCTTGCGGGTCATGGCAGCGAGCTGCTGGTGAAATATTTGGAAGAGAGCTACGCGCCCACGGAAACCTATGGGAGCGCCTTCGGCAAATTGTTCGCGCGGCTCTTTGCGGAGCACGGCCTGATTCTGCTCGATCCGCTCGATGCGCGCCTCCATCGCGTTGCGGCTCCGCTCTACCGGAAAGCGATGGAGGAGCGCGACGCGCTGAACGAAAAATTGCTTCAGCGCGCGAAGGATCTGGACAACGCGGGATATGAAGCTCAAGTCCGTGTAACGGCTCGAAGCACGCTTCTATTCCGTATGTGCGGCGCCGAGCGCCAAGCTGTCGCAGCGAGCAACGGCAAATTTACGAGCGGCGACAAGTCCTGGACGCGGGAGGAACTGTTTCACGCGGTGGAATCGGAGCCCGAATGTTTCAGTCCGAATGCTTTGTTTAGGCCGGTGGTGCAAGATTATCTGCTCCCGACGGCTGCCTATATCGCGGGGCCCGCGGAGATTTCCTATTTCGCGCAGGCCGAAGTTATCTATCGTCATTTACTGGGGCGGATGCCGGTGATCCTGCCGCGCGCGGGATTCACGGTACTCGACGCCAAAGCGGAGAAAATTCTTCGCCGCTACGGGCTGAAGGTCGAGGACGCCTGGGCGGGCTCGCAGGAGCTTCGGCGCAAGATGGAGACCGCGAGTGTCCCGAAGGTGCTCGGCAAGAACCTCGACAGAGGCGTTGCGCAGACGGAGCGCATGCTGGCGCAGTTGAAGAAACAGATCGTACGGCTGGACCCGACGCTCGGCGGAGCAGTGGATACGGCGCGCAAGAAAATCGTCTATCAGATGGAAAAGCTTCGGCGCAAAGCAGGGAAAGCCCAGGACCAGAAAACCGCGCTGATCGCGAGTCACGAAAAATTCCTCGAATCGCTGCTCTATCCCCACAAAGGACTCCAATCGCGCGAGTTGTGCCTCCTTCCGTTCCTGGCGCAGTGGGGCCCGGAGGGGCTGCGGAAACTACAAAAGCTCTCGGGCAGCAAGACGCTCCGCGGCCACAAGATCCTGCGCTTCCCGTAAGCACAGGTGTCCCCAACGTTTCACCGCTTTGCCCTTCCCGCCCTGGAAGTAAAAAGTTGAGCACATTCCGTCCTTTTGGTACTAGCGGTCTATCGCAATACGCGCTTCCGCATGCCAAGCTCTTCGAGCATGGCAGTTGCTTGCGGTGGGATGTTGTCTTGGCGGAAAGCGGCGGCGGGGCGAGTCGAATAGGGTAGAGAGCTGCCATTCCGGTCCCATCCTTCCTGGTTATCTCTCTGAACTTTTTCGCTGGGGGACATATCAATGAGCTTTCTGACCAGGGCCACGATGGCAGCTTACTTTGTGTTCGCGCTGGTTTCCACGACGAACGCGGGAGCGCAGGCGCCGGTCCAGACGTCGGCCCAGGCGACGGCGCCGCCGCTGGACAACGACTTCTACTCTGTTCGCGAGCCCGCCGCTGCAGGCGACGCGCAGGCGCAATTCGCCTTGGCGAACCACTATTTCTACGGCGTCGGCGTTCCCCAGGACTACAGCCTGGCTCTGCTCTGGTACAACAAGTCCGCTGACCAGGGCTTCGCTCCTGCACAGAATCTACTCGGCTATATGTATCAACATAAGTTCGGTGTTCCGCGGGATTACAAGCGCGCGCTGGCCTACTATCGTTCGGCGGCGAAGCAGGGCTATGCGCTCGGGGAGTACAACCTGGGCATCCTGTCCGAGGGTGGTGTTGGCGTCAAACGTAATTATAAGCAAGCCCTCGATTGGTACCGCAAGGCGGCGGACCAGAATCTCTCGCAAGCCGAAAAGCAAGTTGGCTACTTTTACCAGTGCGGATACGGAGTGAAGCAGGACTTTGCGCAAGCCCATGCCTGGTATCTTCGTGCCGCCGGTCACGGCAACTCCGACGCCGAAAACCAGTTAGGCTCCATGGCCGAGAATGGATGGGGCCAGCCCCAGAATTACGCTGAGGCTCTTGCCTGGTTTTACAAATCTGCGGAGCATGGCAGCGACACCGCCAAGGAAAATATAGGCTTTATGTTTCAGTATGGCATGGGCGTACAAACCGATTATTCCAGGGCCATGTCTTGGTTCGTCGAAGCCGCGGCGCACGGGAACAGCGACGCGGAAAACCAACTCGGTTGGATGTATCAATTCGGGCAAGGCGTGGAGCCCAACGACGCCAAGGCCGTGACCTGGTACCGCATGTCTGCCGATCGGGGCAATCGGCGCGGCAATGACAATCTCCACGCTTTCGAAGAGGTGCTGGAGGATCGCTGCTCGGGGTGCTGGGAAGCCGCCAACACAACCGTCACCGATGCTGCTATGGCGCGGGCTCAGCGCTGGGCGAGAATCCAGGATCTTCAAGCCCGCATTGCCGGATTAGAGGGCGACGCACAAAACCAGGACGATCTTGCCAACCAACTCGAACACACCGGCAAGGGCAAGAACGATGCTCTCACCAAGCTCTTCAATGCGGTTGGCAGCGTTCCCGCCGTCAAGTACCATATCGAAGCTGCAAAGGATCGCGACGAAGCTGCCCGCCTGCGCGAAGAACTCGCCAAACTAGAGAATGAAGAGAGATTCACCACCAGCGATCCGCGGTGACGAACGTTCTTGCCTTTGCTTCTGCAGTGGTCGGTTTTCAAACCAGTGATTTCGTCCCCGCCTGTGTAGCGCCAGGTTCTCCCCCAAATTGTGGGGAGCTAAACGGTGGAAGCCTCTGACTTCTAATCAGGGGAGCAGCGCCCTTGGGCGCAGCGGTAGGTAAGCCTGCTCATCGCCTGGCTTAAGCCTGGGTCTCTTCCGTTCCATTCGACCTTGTCGGGGGGAATGAGACACGTATCCGTCGAACGGCCCATGATTCAACCCGGCTAACCCTCCGGCGGGAAGGCCAATAGTTTGCGCGCAAGCCGCGCGCGCTGCGTTGTGCACTTCATCCTTATAGCTCGGGCCAAGGGAGAACACAAAGCGCTGGTAGTATGCCGCAATCTCAGACGCCTGCCAGTTGCTCGCCAACGGCATCGCAACGCCCAGCGCTGCTAGAACTGCGACGGCTCGCCCGCAAAGCGAGGCACGCTCACGGCCAAGTCCTGCTTAGTCGCAGTACCAGAAATTGACGGCTAGTTTCCGGTGACCGCGTTTACTAGGGACTTGCCCTACTTGAACTAGCGACTCGATTACAAAACGCCATTCATTGACTTGCTTCGGGGTCGCCAACTAACATGACGGCACCATGGCGTCCGGCTCTCTCATTGGCCAGACCATCTCGCATTACCTCATGGTCGAAAAAATCGGTGGCGGGGGCATGGGTGTCGTCTATAAGGCTAAGGACACGCGCCTCGCACGCTTCGTGGCCCTCAAATTCCTGCCCGAAGACGTAGCCCCTGATCCGCTGGCGCTCGAGCGGTTCCGACGCGAGGCGCGAGCCGCGTCGGCTCTAAACCATCCCGGCATTTGCACGATCTACGACATCGGCGAGCAGGACGGTCGGGCGTTCATCGCCATGGAGTTCATCGACGGCGAAACTCTGCGCAGTCACATCCATGGGAAGGCGCTTGCCTTCGAAGAAATACTGAAGCTTGGGATCCAGATAGCGGAAGCGGTGGAAGCAGCGCACGTCGAAGGAATCATTCATCGCGATATCAAACCCGCGAACATCTTCGTGACAAAGCGCGGACAGGCGAAAGTGCTTGATTTTGGCCTTGCAAAGCTTGTTCCCAAAGGGCTCGCGAGTGCGGGCGCGGATTTAGGCGGCGAATCGCCGGAGTCCCATTCGATAGTTGGAATCATAAGCGGCACTCCATCCTACATGTCCCCCGAGCAGATACGAGGAGACGATCTGGACCCGCGCACCGACATCTTCTCGCTGAGTCTCGTGCTGTATGAAATGGCGACAGGGCGCCAAGCGTTTGGCGGCGGCTCGAGCGGCACGACTATCGAGGCTGTTCTGACGCGTCCGCCTGTTTCGGTGCGAAGCATCAATGTCGATATCCCGCCGAGGCTTGAAAGAATCATCGACAAGGCGCTGCATAAGGATAGAACCCAGCGCTACCAGCACGCGGCCGACATGCTTGCTGACCTGCAACAACTGAAGCGAGATACGGATTTCGGCCGGAGAGATCGGGAAGGAGACGCGGGATCTGTCCTCATTTCAACCGCAAGGCCTTTATCTCCGGCCGGCAAGCGGAGGTCAAAGACTTCGACAGTGCAAGCACGCTCCCTCCGCCCAGAGCGATTGTCAAAGAACATTGGCTCGCTTGCAGTTTTTCCTTTCGAGAACGTTAGTCGCGACCCTGAGAACGAGTACCTCAGCGACGGGATCCCTGGGAGCCTAATCAATATCCTGGCAACGATACCGAGACTGCGCGTGATCGCGCAGAGCACGGTATTCCGGTACAAGGGCCGGCAGATTGACCCTCAAGCCGTCGGCCGCGAGCTCAATGTGCGCGCCGTGCTCACTGGCAGATTGATGCAAAGCGGAGGCTCTTTGCGCATCGGAACCGAGTTAGTCGATGTGGCGACAGGGGCTCAATTATGGGGCGCGCAATTTGATCGTAAGCCCGGCGACATTTTCGTGATCCAGGACGAAATTGCGAACGAGATATCGGGAAAATTACGGTTACAGCTGACGCGGGCAGAGAAAAAGCGACTAATCAAACGCCACACGGAAGATGTCGAGGCTTACCAGCTCTACCTGAAAGGCCGTCATCATTGGAACAGATGGACTGAAGAAGGGTTCTACAAGGCGATCGAGTACTTTGAGCAAGCGGTCGAGAAGGATGCCAGCTTCGCTCTCGCCTACACTGGTTTGGCTGAATCGTACGTGCTCTTGGGATGGAACAGCTATCTGCCTCCGAAGGACGCATTTCCTAAAGGAAAAGCGGCCGCGAGGACCGCACTGCGGCTCGACACGCGTCTCGGCGAAGCCCGCACGCCTCTGGCAGCCGTGTTGTGGCTTTACGATTGGCAGTGGCAAGATGCTCAGACGGAATTCAAACGCAGCCTGGAACTAAATCCCGCTTATCCAACTGCCAATCATTGGCACGCCGAGTATGTGATGACCATGGGCCGGCAGGTAGAAGCTATCGCCAAGATGAAAAACAGCCAAGAGCTAGATCCGTTGTCCCTCATTATCAACGTTGCCATCGGATGGGCCTCCTACATGGCCCGTCGATACGACGAAGCCGTCGAACAACTCCTGCGAACTGTCGAATTGGATCCGAACTACCCTGTTACGCACTGGATTCTCGGGCTGGTGTATCGGATAACGGGCCGCTACGATTTGGCCATCACTGCGGGTGAGAAGGGTGTGAACCTGTCAGGCGGCAGTCCTCTGATGCGTGCGGCACTCGCGCGCACTTACGGAATGTCGGGGAGGGCAAAGGAGGCGCTGCAGCTGCTCGATGATCTGACAAGACTAGCAAAGCAGAAGTATGTCGCACCTCACTTCTTGGCTGAGATCCATATCGGCTTGGGAGAAAACGAGCGTGCGATGGAATACTTGGAGAAATCTTACGAGGAGCATTCCCACTGGCTCATCTATCTTCATATAGATCCGAGCATGGACGCTCTGCGGAGCAACCCTCGTTTCCTGGACCTGTTGAGACGTGTCGGCCTTCCCGCCGTGGCGGCCGCGATTCCCGCCTGAAAGAAACAAAGCCGGGATAGGCAGGCGCTTCAGCTTGCATGGCAGTCGAAGCGGAGGCGTATAATCGGGCACAAGGCAGGAGGTGCCGACATGGCGAAGACCAAACAGTTCACAATTCCGGTTGCGAATCAACCAGGAGCAGTAGCAAAAATCGCGCGGATACTGGGGGATGCGAAGGTCAACATTCTCGCTCTTCTGGGAACCGCGGAGGGGACCGGCGGCAGGGTGCAACTTGTTGTGGAAGATGCCAGGCGCGCGAAGAAGGCGCTCGACGCGGCGCGGATTGCATACGACGAACTTGCGGCAGAAGAGCACGAGTTGTCGAACAAACCCGGCGCGCTGGCGGATTGTCTGGATACGCTGAAGCGCAGGGGGATCAATCTGAATTCGATCTGCGCCACGGCTGCCAAGGGCGGGAAAAAAGCAGTGGTAGTTTACGCAGCGGAGGCCAAGGAAAAGGCGGCCACGGCAATCGCGTAGGAATGTCAGCCGCGTGGCGGGGCAAGGCCGGGGCGGCTACTTGAGAAGGTCCTTCGCGAATTTGGCGGGGACGGCGAGATTGGAGCCGCCAAAATCCCTAAGGATGGCGAAATTTACGCCGACTACTTTGCCGTTGCGGTTGAAGAGCGGTCCTCCCGAACCGCCGGAGGTCGTGGCAGCGTCGTAGACAATTTTGTCCTGCAGGACGTCGCCGATGTGGCCCTGCGTAGTGGTGGGGCGAATCAGGTGCTCGGAAGCGAGCTGCGACATGATGTGATTGACGTCCTGCGTGTCGCCGACGATTTTATGGGCCACGTCCGTGCCCGCTCTGGCGAGAATGCCTTCAATTCCAGTGGGGTAGCCGATCAAGACGACGGGGTCACCGGTGACGGTGGCGTCGGCGCGGTCGTCGAGCTCGAGGACTGCGGAATTTGACGGGAGTGGGGATTCGAGCTGCAAAGTGGCCACGTCCGCTTTGGACGAAATGCGATCCAGCTTGGCGCGTAGGCCTTCGGCTTTTCCAGGAAAGAATGCATCGTAGGACAAAACGTACGCTTTGGCGCCATGATCGAGGAGCTGCTTTAGATCATCGTTGTTCCACCAAGGTTCCGCAACGTGGTGATTGGTGATGAGTTTTCCGTCATGCTTGACGAGAAAACCGGTGCCGAAAACATCAATCTGAAGGTGAGGCCCCGCGCCGCCCTCGTCGATCTGCACCATGCCTTTGTCATCGACCAAGGGCTTGCCCGCGGAGTCCACGGCGATCTGCAGCGGCCGGCCGGACTGCGTGTCAAGAAATTCCACAACTACGTGAAGCAAGCAAACGCTGGGGCCGTAATCGTGGATGACCGTTTCAGCGATCTTTCCTTCGCTTTCCAAAAGCTTTAAGCGATTCTGCGTTTCCGCGAACTGCTGCTTAAGGGAATCGGAGTCTGAGCCGCCGGCGGCGACGCGTTTGCGCAGATCATCGGATTGCGCTTTGAGAGCGTCGCGCGCGGCAGAAGCGGAGCGTGATTGCTCGTCGAGCGAGCCGCGCGTCGATTCGGCGCGCCGAAGAAGATCGCCTTGCGGGCCGAGACCGCTGTTAAGACGCGCGATTTCCGCGCGCAACCGAAGAGTTTCCTTTCGCGCGCCGTGGCCGGAAATGCCGAGATAGACCGCCGTAAGCACAACCGCGGTGCCGATCACGGAAACAAGGGGAAGCAGCCACCAGCGGCGTTTGGTGAGTGGGTCGCTCAGAGATTCGACGGCAATATCCGCATAATGCTCACGCTGCACGGCGTACTGGAGCATGGTCTTGAGTTCTTCTTGCGGCTTGCGCTCACGGAATTGCGTTCGAACGCGAGCGGCAAATTCGACGGGTTCGAATGGAAAGGAGATAACGTCATCGGCGCCGAGGTCCAGCGCGCGAGCGCGCTCGAGCGCGCCGCCTGCCACGATCATGACGATTTTGAGGGGCGACTCGGTTTCGGGGCGCGATTTGAGCTGGGTGATGAGGCCGCAACAACTAAGGTCGGAGGGAGTAGCTTCGGTGATCAATACTTCGGGAGAAAGAGTCAGAACCTCGTCGACAGTCAGCGCAGCTTCCGTGGCGATTTCGTAGCCCTGCCCCGACAAGGCGCGGGTTACTGCGTCGAGTGACTCCTGGCGGAGATTGAGAACCAAGATACGCATCAAGTGTTCGATGCGCGGAGGGAGTCAGCGGACGCAGTCGAATAGGAAGAACCGGCCGCTAGCAGATCAAGCCTCAGACGTGGGAGTAGTGTGCGCACAATCGAGAGCATATCATGACGGTTGTTTTTGGGGACGGTTGGACCAGACGGGGTAAGCGGCGGCCCCTGTGGCGGACTATCCGCAGCGCGCCGAAGCGAAGCAGATAGTAGATTCCTGGCCTCGATCGGAACCACAAAGGGTGGAATAGGGGGAAGGGAAAAGGAGGAAGAAAAAAGTGCTTGACATATGCCCATATCGGCATGTAATGTAGGGGCATGGCAAGGGCGGCGACAACATCGGATGCGTTCAACGCGGTTGCGGAACCGCGGCGGCGGGAAATACTGAACTATCTCGCGCTGCAGGAACGGCCCGTCGGGGAGATTGTGGAGTCGATGGGGCTGCAGCAGCCGTCGGTGTCGAAGCATTTGAGGGTGCTGCTCGAAGTTGGGCTGGTGAACGTGCGGCGGGACGGGCGCCGGATGCTGTATCGCACCAACGCAGAGGCAATACGGCCGCTTCACGAATGGACGGGCATGTTTGAGCGATACTGGCGTCATCAATTGAGCCGCATCAAGGAACGCGCCGAAAGGAAAAGCAATCCGTCAAACGGGACGAAAGGGGATTTCAATGCAAGGAGGAAACATGATCTCGACAGCAGCAAGAATTGAGGACTTGACGCTGAACATCACGGAGGAAATCCACGTGCGGGCTTCGCTGGATGCGACGTTCGCCGCGTTGCTGGAGCAACTCGGGCCGCTGAATGATACGCCCGATGGAAAACCGATGCCCCTGAAGCTAGAGGAATGGCCGGGCGGGAGATGGTATCGCGACCTAGGGGACAACAACGGCCATTTCTGGGGGGTTGTGCAGGCGATCAAGCGGCCGACGCTGCTCGAATTTGCGGGGCCGTTGTTCATGTCGTACCCGGTAATGTCAAACGTGCAATACCGCTTGACCGAGAAGGATGGAGGAACACTGATCATCTTTCATCACGCCGCATTAGGGCTAATTCAGGAAGACCACCGCAAGGGGGTAAGCAAAGGTTGGGGCCATATCAATGAGAGCGTGCGGAAGAGGGCGGAAGCAGCCGGTTCGCGGCGAGCGACATCGCACTGAAAAAAGAACAACCAAGTAGAAGAGAACGCCGAGAAAGAGGCGAAGAGCAAATCCAAGTTCATCGTAGTCGGTTCAGTAAGACAGTAGTTGATTCAGAAAAACAATAAAGAAAGAGGAGAAAAGGAACAATGGAAACTAAACCCACGCACGAACAAGCGCAACTTCATCTGCAGGTCTATGAAATGCGCCGCGAAGCCCGCCTGCGGTACGGACGCGATTGGTTCTTCAAGAACTACTTCGCGGACAATCTCGAGGACGGCATGCGAATCGCACCCCCGGGGACGGAAAACGGCGCGCTCTTCATGATGGTGCTCGGCTATTGGGAGCAAGCCTGCGCACTACTTAACTACGGTCTGCTCCACGAAGGCCTGTTCTTTGAGACCAGTGGGGAATTTTTCGGGGTCTGGGACCGCGTCAAGCCCATCGTCCCGCAGGCTCGTGAGCGGTTCGTGAATAAGCAGTTCCTGGCGAATCTGGAAAAGGCGGCGCAGCGCTACGAATCCTGGATCGAAAGCCGTTCGCCAGGCCATATCGCCGGCATGCGCCAGTTCATGAAACAGTTGCAACCTCAGCTTGCGGCGGCAGCGAAAGCCTGATTCAGGATCCAAAGTAGATAGCGAGCCTGTTGCCGCCGCGCTCAACCGTATCTCCGGGTCGCAGGCTCGCTTTTTCGCTTGAAGGAGAAGTCAAATGTGTCCCGCATGCATTGCGAGTGCGGCGTTGATGATCGGGAGTGTGACGTCTACGGGCGGGCTGACGGCGCTTGCTGCGAGACTACTTCGTTCGAGCATGGCGCGGAGAAGATTTCGTACAGAAAACCAAAAGAAAAGGAGAAGCGATCATGACTACGGCGACGAGCAAGAGGGAAGGTCCGAAAGTAGTTTCGCAAGCGGAATGGGTGGCAGCTCGCAAGGAGCTATTGAAGAAGGAGAAGGAGTTTTCGCGGCTTCGTGACCAACTGACGCGGGAACGCCAGGAACTGCCGTGGGAGAAGGTGTCGAAGTCCTATGTGTTTGATGGGCCGAAAGGGAAAGAAACGCTGGCCGATCTTTTCGGCGGCCGAAGCCAACTGATTGTGTATCACTTCATGTTCGGGCCCGAGTGGGCGGAAGGATGCCCGAGCTGCTCGTTCATTTCGGATCATATCGACGGCAGCGTCGTGCACCTTGCGGCGCGAGACGTGAGACTGGTCGTGGTATCGCGGGCGCCGCTGGCGCAGATCGAGGCGTTCAAGAAGCGAATGGGCTGGAAGTTTCACTGGGTGTCGTCGAACGCGAACGACTTCAACTATGACTACCAGGTGTCGGCGACGAAGGACGAGCTGGCGAAAGGCGAAGCGTACTACAACTATGTAGTGCAGAAATTCCCGAGCGATGAACGGCCCGGCACGAGCGTGTTCTTCAAAGATGCGGGCGAGAACATTTTCCACACGTATTCGAGCTACGGTCGCGGGCTGGAAGTATTTATCGGGGCGTATAACTGGCTGGACCTTGTGCCTAAGGGGCGCGACGAAGCGGGGTTGAAGCATGGTATGGCTTGGGTGCGGCACCATGACAAGTACGGCGAAGGGTACCAGGTGGACGCAAAGGCAGATTACGTGCAGCCCGCGAAGGCCACGGATTCCTCATGCTGCGCAGGTGAGCAGCGCTCGTAAAGACTCATACGCGCAGTGAAACGGCTACATGGATTTGAGCCCAAGGTGGCACGAGAGGCATGCTTGCAAAAAAAGAGCCGGGCGGATTTCCCGCCCGGCTCTTTGTGACATGGGAGGTGAGATCGTAGTCTAGGCTTGGAACTTCCGGCGTACGATACCGCAGAGGCTCAACAAGCCCGTGCCCATGAGCAGGAGCGATGCAGGTTCCGGGGTGTTCCCTCCTCGGTTCACTTGTCCCCCGATGCTATTCCAGTTGATCGATTCATTGCCGTCTTCACCGAAGACACCATTGTTAACGAAATCCCATCCGCCTGTGTTGAGAATCTGGCCGGTGTCACTGAAAGAAAAAGGGTTGCCATTTTCCATGAAGGAGATTACTGGGACGTTGGCAGCACAGGTGGCCGCGTCGACCGGATCTGTTGCTAGGACTGCCGGTGTGCTGGAGCAGCCTCCAATGCCATTGTTGCTGGGGTTGAACGGGGCCGGGGCCAACGCCAACGGCGGAAATGCTCCGAATATACCGAAGTCGCTGGTATCGAACTGCGTGTCTATGAAATTGTTCTCGGTGAAGATGCCGGTTTGGCCGGCACCGATCACTAGTGTGTTCCATATTGCAAAGGTTGTGGCAATGTTTGGGAAGAACACCTGAAAGTTTGTGATGGTAATAGAACTTGCCCCGGTGTTGTCAATGCGAATGGCACCAGTGTCCAAGGTTTGCCCGAGCGGACTCTGAGAAACCACGCCAGCATCACCGAGCCAGGGTGTGGGGAAAAATCCGCTAGCACGGAGATTGTCTGCGTACCCGACAAAGACGTTAAAGCTGTCTGCGGTCGCACTTGGGGCCGCAAATCCAAAAGCCACAAGAAGCGCGACAAAAACCAATAGGAGCCTATTCATTCGATCACCCCCAACGAGATAACAGCAATGGGCCTGATAATATGAGTCGATTTAGGAGCAGTTTAGGTTCCAAAATTGGGAAATTAGCGGAGTACCGTATCCGTATGAAAGACAATGGGTTGCCATTTCTTCCGACACCCAATTGTCTATCCGTGTGGAAAAACCTTGCATATAAGTGAGAACGTGCTTCCTGTGTTGAGAGCTGGTACTGGAACCATGTCTTCCAGAGCTAAGCCGATATTGAGATCAAAAGATGCGGTCCCTTCCGACCGAAGAGGGAATCTTCGATTAGTTCGACTCGATTCGGAGCCTCGGGGTAACATCGAGGCCACGATACTCGTAGGGGCGGTGTGGTAGAGTTTTTCGGGTGACGATGCGGGCCGGGGTATACATACAAGTTCCTTTCTGCCAGACGAAGTGCACCTATTGCAACTTCCATACGGGAGTGGTGTCCTCGGCGAGGTTTGCGCCGTATGTGGAGGCGGTGTGCCGCGAGATTCGCGGCTTTAGAGCGTTGTACAAAGGCGGCGACATCGTGTTGCCCGAGGGTTTCGACGAAGCGGCCGTGGACACCGTGTATATCGGCGGAGGGACGCCGAGCTTATTGGAAACGCAGGGCGTCCAGAATTTGCTGGATGCGATTCGAGAAAGCTTTTGCTCGGAATTCGTTGAGGTGACGCTGGAGGCGGATCCGGAGACGATTGAAGCGGAAAAGGCGGCGGCCTGGGCGCGGGCTGGAATCAATCGCGTGAGCTTCGGGCTGCAATCCTTTTCGGACAAGGAGCTGATTGCGGCGGGGCGAATGCACCGCCGAGCGGATATTTATCGGGCGGTGCCGATCTTGCGCGCGGCGGGAATCAACGATATCAGCTTCGACTTGATTGCCGGGCTGCCGCACCAGACGAAAGGGAGCTGGGAAAAAACGCTCGAGGAATTGGAGGCGCTTTCGCCTGAGCACGTGTCGGTTTATTTGCTCGAGGTAGACGAAGGGAGCCGACTGGGGAAGGAACTGCTGCAGGGCGGGGCACGTTATAGCGCGAGCGCGGTGCCGAGCGACGACGAAATGGCGGACTTTTATGAAATGGCACAGGATGGCTTGCGGCGCATGGGTTATCACCATTACGAGATTTCGAACTGGGCGAAGCCGGGATTCGAATCGAAGCACAATCTAAAATACTGGCGGCGCGAACCGTACCTGGGATTTGGGGCAGGGGCGCATTCGTTCTCAGGGACGGAGCGATGGGCGAACGCGCACGATGCGGCGGCCTATGTAAACGCGCTGGAAGGCGGACGATTGCCCGTGGAGCAGCTTGAGAAGGTAACCGTAGAACAGGCGCTGGAGGAAGAGCTGTTCTTGGGCCTGCGACAATTGGATGGGATCGACGTCACGCGGATCGAGCAAGAGTATGGCGTCACGCTGAAGGCAAAGTTTGATCCGCTCGCATCGGCGGGATTGATTGAGCGAGAGGGAAGCGTGGTGCGTCTGGCACCGGGGCGGCTGAGTATTTCGAATGAGGTTTTTGTGGAATTGATGAGGTAAAGAAGAAAAGAGAAAAAGATAACGCAGAGATGCTGAGAACGTAGAGGAACGCGGAGATTAAGAAAGAAAAGCGCGAGGCTGGAGGCTGAAAACGTGAGTGCAGCGATTGCGAAGAGCGGGTTGAGGGCCGATCCCGACGACGTAATTTCGATAGAAAACGTGGTGGATTTGCGGAGCGATACGGTGACGCGGCCGACGGCGGAGATGCGTCGGGCGATGGCGGAGGCCGAGGTCGGCGACGACGTGTATGGAGAAGACCCGACGGTCAACCGGTTGGAGAAGCGCGCGGCGGAAATGTTTGGAAAAGAAGGAGCGCTGTTTGTTCCGACGGGGTGCATGGGGAACCTGATCGCCATCAAGGTGTGGACGCACCACGGCGATGAGGTGATTTGCGACGAGCGCAGCCACGTGAATCTATACGAGCTGGGGTCGATGGCCTCGATTGCGGGGGCTTTTCCGCGAATCGCGCGGGGTGAAGACGGCATCTTGACGTGGAAGCAGGTCGAGGCGGTGATCCGGCCGAAGATTTACTACGACTCGCAGTCGGCGCTGGTGTGTATCGAGAACACACACAACATGGCTGGCGGAACGCTGTTTCCGACGCCGCAGGCGGATGAGATCTGCGAGCACGCGCATGAAGCGGGATTGAAAGTGCACCTGGACGGGGCGCGGATTTTTAACGCCGCGACGGCGATGAGGGAAAATGTCGCGCGGATGACGCAAAATGTCGATTCAGTGATGTTTTGCCTTTCGAAGGGGCTGGGGGCACCGGTGGGGTCGATGATTGTGGGGACGCGAGCGTTCATCGAGAAGGCGCGGATCTACCGGAAAATGTTTGGCGGAGGGATGCGGCAAGCGGGAGTGATCGCCGCGGCGGGGATTGTGGCCTTGGAGAAATCACCGGGGCGCCTGCACATCGATCACGAAAACGCGCAGCGGCTGGCAGATGGAATCACGCAAATCAAGAACTTGAGAATCGATCCGCGGAAGGTGAAAAGCAATATCGTGATTTTCGATTGCGAGAAGACGGGCAAGAACGCAGTGGAGATTTGCGATTTGTTGCGAGAGAAGGACATCTGGGCGCTGGACACGGAGCTTTATTCGGTGCGGTTTGTTACGCACTGCGACGTGAACCGCGCGGGCATCGAACGCGCGCTGACGGCGCTCGAAGAAGTAACGCGGCAGCCAAGGGGGATCGGAACATGAATGAAGGGGAAATAAGAGTTTTCATACTGATCGGCATTTGCGTGCTCTTTTGCGTCGCGGGAAATGCGCAAGAGGCCACGTACACCAAGGCGGAGGCGAGGAAGACGGCACCCACGGTGGAAGAGGCACGAGCGTTTCTAGAGACGGCGGAAGCGAAGTTTTTTGACCTGACTGTGAAAGCCGCGCGAGCATCGTGGGTTCAAGAGAATTTCATTACCGAAGATACGGAGGAGATTGCAGCGGAGGCAAACGAGGAATTGAACACCTTGAGCGCGGGACTGGCCAAGGCTGCGCACCGCTTTGACGGATTGAAGCTGCCGCCGGAGATGGCGCGAAAAATGTTGCTCCTGAAGCTGTCGTCAACCCTGCCCGCGCCGAATGATCCCAAAGAGCAAAAGGATTTGGCGCAGGTGCTGGCGTCGCTCGACGGAGACTATGGGAGAGGGAAGTGGTGCCCGGGGAGCGATGCGAGCAAATGCCTGGACGTGACCGCGATCGGGAAATTAATGGCGACGAGCCGGGACCCAGAGGAGTTGAAAAGAGCGTGGATTGGATGGCACGCGGTGGGCGCGCCGATGCGGAAGAGGTATGCGCGCATGGTGGAGCTGGGAGACAAGGGGTCGCGCGAGCTCGGGCTTCAGGATGCCGGCGCGCTGTGGCGTTCGAACTACGACATGCCGCCGGATGCGTTTGCAAAAGAGTTGGACCGCTTGTGGGAGCAACTGCGCCCGCTCTATTTGTCGCTGCATGCGTACGTGCGTGGGCAACTGGCGAAGAAATATGGAAAAGAGGTGGTGCCGCCGAATGGGCCGATTCCCGCGCATTTGCTCGGAAACATTTGGGCACAGGAATGGAACAACGTTTACGACCTGATGGATTCGCCGAAACCGCCCCAGAGTTACGACCTGACAAAGATTTTGCAGGAAAGAAAAACGGATGCACGGGGGATGGTCCGTCACGGCGAGGCGTTTTTTACGTCGCTGGGATTCGCGCCGCTGCCGAAAACATTTTGGGAGAGGTCGCTGTTCACAAAGCCGGCGGACCGGGACGTGGTGTGTCACGCGAGCGCGTGGGATGTGGATTCGAAGGAAGACTTGCGCGTGAAGATGTGCATTCAAATTACGGAAGAGGACTTTCGGACGATTCATCATGAATTGGGACACAATTTCTACCAACGGGCCTACAACACGCAGCCGCCACTGTTTCAAAACAGCGCGAACGACGGGTTTCACGAAGCAGTGGGGGACACGATTGCGTTGTCGGTTACGCCGGAGTATTTGAAGCAAATTGGATTGATCGAGACTGTGCCTCCAGCTTCGGGAGACATCGATTATCTGCTGAAACAAGCCCTCGAAAAAGTAGCGTTCTTGCCGTTTGGATTGTTGATCGACAAGTGGCGCTGGGAAGTTTTCTCCGGAGAAGTGAAACCCGAGGCGTACAACAAAGCGTGGTGGGAACTGAGGAGAAAATATCAAGGAGTAGCGCCCCCGGTGGAGCGTTCGGAGGCGGACTTCGATCCAGGGGCCAAATATCACGTGCCGGGGAACGTGCCGTATATGAGGTATTTTCTGGCGCGGATCCTGCAGTTTCAATTTCACCGGGCGCTGTGCCGCGAGGCGGGAATCCAGGGGCCGCTGCATCGCTGCTCGATTTACGGAAATAAAGTTGCCGGTGAAAAGTTGAACAAGATGCTGGCGATGGGCTTGAGCAAACCATGGCCCGAAGCGCTGGAGACGCTGACAGGAGAGAAGCAGATGGACGCGACGGCGCTAGCGGATTATTTTGTGCCGCTCATGGCGTGGTTGGACGAGCAGAATAGGAAAAACGCGTATGCGGTGGGATGGTAGTTAAGATCCTTCGCCCGCGGCATTAAGGCAAGGCATCGCGGCCTCCCGGATGGCATGCTCCGCTATGCCAGTGGGCCCGGATGCTTCAGGTAGCGGTCGATGAGGGCGTCGGCAGTGCGAAGTACGAGAGCAAGAAGAGTGAGAGTGGGATTTGCGGAGGAATTCTGAGGGAAAGCTGACGCGCCAAGAACGAACAGATTTGTAGCCAGCCGGTGCTGGAGATAGGAATTAACGACTGAGCGATCGGGGGATGCGCCCATAATCGCGCCACCTTGGACGTGAGTCGATTGGTAGCGCGTCGCGTCATAATCGCGCAAGCCTGGAAAAGGCGTAATGTCTTTGGCTCCCATTGCGCGGCCGATTTCCACGGCCTTGGCCGTTGCGAATTCCGCCATTCTGCGTTCGTTGTCCTGCCAGTTCAGCGTCAGGCGAAGCAAGGGATCGCCGAGCGAATCCTTATAGACCGGGTCCAGGTCGACGTAATTGCTTTTGTAAGCCAAATGCTCGCCATAAAAATGGATCGCAGCCGCACGGTCATAATAATGGAGGGCGGCTTGTTTCCATTCTGATCCCCAAGTGGCTTTAACCGACTGAGGAACAATCCCAAAATTACCAATAGGGCGATGGCCGGTGATGAGCGCCTCAAGGGCGCCGCCGCGGAAGAAGGGCAGATTGCTGTGATCGAATACGTCTCCGTCGAAATCGCCCACGCGAATTCCCGCCGCCCCCGCACCCATGAACAAATTCATCGGCTTTTCCATGAAAAGAGTGGCGGCGGGAATGGCGACCTGGTGAGTGAGATTGCGCCCCAGTGTGCCCTCGCCGGTCTTCGGATCGTATGGCTGACCCATGCCTGAAAGGAGCAACAGGCGGGCATTGTTAAAGGTCCACGAAGCCAGGAAAACGAGATCCGCCGGCTGAAAGAATTCCTGGCCCTTTGCATCGACGTACTTGACGCCGCGAGCTTTCCCTTTTTTGTTCTCAGCTTCGGGCACGACGCGTCGAACTGAGGCCCCCGTACGAATAGAAACGTTTTTGTGCCGCTGAATCACGGGAAGAAGAAGATTACTGGGCTGCGCTTTCGCGCCGATCATGCAGCCGAAACGTTCACAATACCCACAGTAGACGCAGGCGGAGCGCGCTACACCGTCCGGATTAACGTAGGCCCTGCTCGGCGTTGCGGATGGAATCGGGTAGGGATGATAGCCAAGAGATTTTGCCGCGTCCCGAACCAAAGCGGAAAAGTATGGGATTTTGTTGGGGGGCATGGGGAATTCGGAGCTTCGCCAACCTTCAAAGATGTTTCCATCTTCGGACTTTCTCCCGCGAAGATTTCCCGCCTTGCCGCAGATGCCGAGCAGTTTCTCCGCGAGCGTGTAATACGGCTCCAGTTCATCGTATTTCACTCCCCAGTCAAGAAGGGCATGATTCTGGGGCAAACGATTTACGCCGTATTTCTCCGTGCTGCTGGTAAGCAATTCGAAACAATCGGGAAACATGCGAGGCGAGACACCGTTCCAGTGCTCGCCTGCGCCCCCGATCCCCGAACCTGGCAGGAATGCCCCGTGCTGGCGGAGGGGAAGCGCGCGTTGCTGCGACGAGTGCCGGAACGTCACGGTCTCCTGAGAAAGGTCCTGCATCATGTGCATGCGGATGGCGTAATCGAGCTCATCCATGTCGGTGGAATAATTTTCCGTTTTGCGTGCGCCTCCGCGTTCGAGGACCACGACAGAAAGCGACGTGCGAGCGCCCAACTCCTTGGCCATGAGGAGGCCGGCCCAGCCGCCTCCGACGATGACGACATCCACCGGAGGCAGAGTTTTCATTACTCGTCCTCGCCTGGGCCGACTACCGCGTTGGTCACCTGTTGCAGACTGATTGGCTTGGGCCGGAATGCTTCTCCGAAGTGTTTGTCGATCTCGTCGAAGTTGCTCATGCGCGGGCCGGGAAAGCCGATGAGCTGCCAGCCAATCATGTCGACGTTTCCCCCGTGAATGGGGTCGGAAAACATGCCTTCGATGGTGTGCTGGCGAAGAAAGGAAAAGAAGCGGGATGATTCGATCTGTTGAAGGCGGGCGTCCTGTTCCGCATTAGCGAGGCGGTCGAAGCCTTTAAGATTTTTTATGCCCCCGCGATAGATTTCGCGAGGAGTGGGTTTCCCCTGATAGCCGAGCTCGGGAGGGCCGTCTTCAAAGGGGCCCTGCGTGTAACGATAGCGGTCACTACCGTAGGGGCCGGCAAGCTGGCGGTCGATATAGATGACGACGCCAGCCTCGCGCGCGCCGGGCCCGGATTGATCAGTGGGAAAAATCCGTGAAGTGGCCGCGGCCACGATGAGCGCTTCTTCTTCCGTGAAGAAGCAGAGGGGAACGCGCAGCCGCTTGTCCTTCGCGCCGAGCAGGAAACTCTTGCGATCCAGCGAATAAACGAGAACGCCGCCGAGGCTGGCTGCAGAAAGCGTGAGGAAATGGCGGCGCCGCATGGGCAGGAGTGTAACAGAGTGGAGAATAATTCGAAGCCGATCCCAGCTCTGTTATAAAATAAACTTTGCCTGGGTATAGGAAAAACTGAAGGCAGGCGAGGACACCGTGGATTTCGCGTTTACCGAGGAACAACAGCAGTTGCGGCGCACCGTGCGGGCATTTGCGGAAGGTGAGATAGCGCCGCACGTGATGGAGTGGGACGAAGCGTCTCATTTCCCGATGGAAATCATGCCCAAGCTGGGCGAGATGGGCCTGCTGGGGATTATTTTCCCGGAGCAATACGGCGGCGCGGGGCTCGGATACGTCGAATACGTCATCGCGATCGAAGAGCTCTCGCGTGTGGACGGATCGGTGGGCTTAATCGTCGCGGCGCACGACTCGCTGTGCAGCAATCATATTTTCAAATTTGGGAACGAGGCCCAGAAGAAAAAATACCTGATTCCGCTTGCGCAGGGAAAAAAGATCGGCGCGTGGTCATTGACGGAGCCGGAAGCAGGCTCCGATGCGGGCGGCACGCGAACGACAGCAGTGCGCAACGGCGGCCACTGGGTGTTGAACGGGGCGAAGACGTTCACAACGAACGGGCACTACGCGGATTTCTGCGTGGCCATGGCGGTGACGGACAAAAGCAAGGGTTCCCACGGCATCAGCGCGTTCATCTTGGAGAAGGGCACGCCGGGATTCCGGCCCGGGAAGAAAGAAAACAAGCTGGGGATGCGCGCGAGCGATACGTCCGAAGTAATTTTTTCGGATTGTCGCGTGCCGCACGAAAATATGCTGGGGCCGGAAGGCGAAGGATTTATCGGAAGCTTGAAGATCCTGGATGGCGGACGGATCTCGATCGCGGCGCTGGCGCTGGGAATGTCGCAAGGCGCGCTCGAGGCCGCGACCAAGTACGCCAAACAGCGAAAGCAATTCGGGCAGGCGATCAGCGAATTTCAGGCGATCCAATTCAAACTCGCCGATATGGCAACGCAGGTGGAGGCGGCGCGCCTGCTGGTTTACCAAGCGGCGTGGATGGCAGATCAAAAGGATACGCGGTTTACAAAAGAATCGAGCATGGCGAAGCTGTTTGCGAGCGAGGTCGCGGTGCGCGTCGCGAACGAGTGCGTGCAAATCCACGGCGGGTACGGGTTCATCAAGGACTATCCCGCGGAAAAATACTACCGCGACGTGAAATTGTGCACCATCGGGGAAGGCACCAGCGAAATTCAAAAGCTCGTGATTGCCCGGCAACTTCTCGGCAAGAAATAAGACATAATAGGCAGATGCAACTGGGGGCTTCGAAAGTTCCAGAGGAAAACTGTGTCCCTGCCCGTTGAGACGTGGGCAGAACAAGTGCGCGCCGGGGACGTCCGGGCGATCTCTCGCGCCATTACCGCCATCGAGAATCATCAGCCAGAAGCGGAAACACTGCTGCGATTGCTGTTTCCGCACACAGGAAAAGCCTATTTGACGGGAATCACAGGGGCGCCGGGAACGGGAAAGAGCACGCTGGCGGACCGCCTGGCTGTGCACTATCGCAAGCAGCAAGAAAAAGTGGGCGTAATTGCGGTGGACCCGACGAGCCCCTATTCGGGCGGGGCGATTCTCGGTGACCGTATTCGAATGCAGGGACATGCGGGTGACGCGGGAATGTTTATCCGGTCCATGGCGACGCGAGGATTCCTCGGCGGACTGGCGCGAGCGACGGCGGAGGTCGCGCTGCTTCTGGATGCTGCGGGCAAGCAGCAAGTGCTAATCGAAACGGTCGGCGTGGGACAAGATGAAGTGGACATTGTGCGTTTGGCCGATTGCGTCCTCGTGCTGATGGTGCCCGGGCTGGGCGACGACATTCAGAATATGAAGGCCGGATTGATGGAGATCGGCGACATTTTTGTGTTGAACAAGGCGGACCGCCAGGGCGCGGACCGGCTGGAGCAGGAACTTTTGGCCATGTTGTCACTGGTGATGCCGCGCGACGGCTGGAAGCCGCTGGTGGTGCGCACGGTTGCGACGGAAAACAAAGGCATCGACGCGCTGGCGGAAACGATTGGGAAGTTTCGAAAACACTTTGAAGCGAGCGGGGAACGCGAACGGAAGCACGTCAAACACTGGAAAAAACGGCTGCTGGAATTGCTGGAGTCGCGGTTGCTGGAAAAAACGCTGGGTGGCGCGGAAGGGGAAGCGCGGCTCGAAAAACTGGCAGAGGAGGTCGCGCAGCGGAAAAAAGATCCGTTCGCGGCGGTGAATGAGATTCTCGCGAAGAGCGGGATGGTGGTGTGAAGGATTATGGGATGCAGCTGAGCGAGAGCGCAGAAAGACGGCGGAGACGATAAATGGCGGGAGCGAGAAAAAAGAAGAACAAGCGTGGAAACAGCGGCGCGAAACCGACGATCGGAATTATCGGAGGGAGCGGCCTTTACCAGATGAGCGGGCTCACCGACGTCCGCGAAATCAAGGTGAAGACGCCGTTCGGGGACCCATCGGATGCGATCGCCGTCGGAACGCTCGAAGGGAAACGCGTGGCGTTTCTCGCGCGCCATGGACACGGGCACCGCATCCTGCCCAGTGAAATCAATTACCGGGCAAACATTTACGCGATGAAGTTGCTCGGTGTCGAGCGGATTATTTCCGTGAGCGCGGTCGGCTCCTTGCAGGAAGAGTTGAAGCCCGGCGAATTTGTGGTGCCGGACCAGTTCGTGGATCGCACGAAATTGCGCGTGTCCACTTTTTTTGGCGGCGGACTGGTGGCGCACATTACGTTTGACAAGCCGACGTGCGGGCAGATGTCGGCGGTTCTGGCAGACGCGAGCGCTCATTGCGGCGTGAACGTACACCGCCGGGGAACCTACGTGTGCATCGAGGGGCCGCAATTTTCGACGCTCGCCGAGGCGCACATGCACAGGCAATTGCGCTTTCAAATCATCGGCATGACCAACGTGACCGAGGCGAAGCTGGCCCGGGAAGCGGAGATCTGTTACGGATCGCTCGCGATGGTGACGGATTACGACTGCTGGCATCCGGAGCACGATTCGGTGACCTCCGCGCAGATCATTGAGACGCTGGTGAAGAACGCGGAGAACGCGCAACGCGTTCTCCGGGAAGCGGTGCGAACGATGCCAGGGGAACGAACGTGCAAATGCGGGACGTCGTTGCAGCATGCGTTGGTCACGGACGCAAAACTGGTGCCGGCGGCCACGAAAAAGCGCTTGGCTGCGATCATCGGTAGATATATTTCCTAGGAGACACGCTAGTGTCCTTATTGGTTGTGGGGTCGGTGGCATTTGACGCGGTGGAAAGCCCGTATGGAAAAGTGGACCGCATGGTGGGAGGCGCGGCGACGTATTTCGCTGTGGCAGCAAGCTTTTTTGCGCCCGTGAGTATTGTGGGGATCGTCGGAGACGACTGGACGGGGGAGGATGAAGCCATTTTTCGCGGCCGACACATTGACACGGACGGGCTGGAGCGTGCCGCGGGCAAGACATTTTTTTGGGCAGGGCGCTATTCGGAGAATCTGAACGAGCGTGTGACACTGGCGACGGAGCTAAACGTTTTCGCGGAGTTCAAGCCAAGGCTTCCGGAAAAGTACCGCGGCTCGAAATACGTTTTCCTGGCGAACATCGCGCCGGATTTGCAGCGGAGCGTTCTGCACCAGGTAAAGGGAAGACCCAAGCTGGCGGCGCTCGATACGATGAACTATTGGATCGAACGCACGAATGCGGAGCTTCGGGAAACCCTGCGGCACGTTGATATCCTGATGATCAACGACTCGGAGACCCGCGAGCTTTCGAACGAGCACAATTTGCTGCGGGCCGCGAAGCATATTTTCAAAATGGGCCCCAAGACGCTGGTCGTGAAGCGCGGAGAACATGGCGCGATGATGGTCGACAAGAATGGTGTGTTCTGCGTACCCGCGTTCCCGTTGGAAGAACCGCATGATCCGACGGGGGCGGGAGACAGTTTTGCCGGTGGCTTCATGGGCTACCTCGCGGGCGCGGGTCAGAAATCGGACGCCGCGCTGCGTCGGGCGATGGTGTACGGTTCGGTGATGGGGAGCTTCACGGTGGAAAAATTTGGCCTGGATCGGTTGCGAACACTAAAACGCAGCGATATACACTCCAGGGCACGTCACTTCTTGAAGTTGACGCAATTTAAATTGTAGAGGTTAGAATTGCCCTGAGGCGGGCGTGCGCCTCCAAATTTCATGCTTCCTCTCCATGAGATCATTCTGCGTTTGACGATCGCGGCCGTTTGCGGCGTGTTAATCGGCCTTGAACGCGAGTTCCACCGGCGTCCTGCGGGGATACGGACCAGCATGTTGGTATGTATGGCGACGGCGCTCTTCACGGTGCTATCCGGAGAAATCGGCCGCCTCGTGGGTGACACGGGATCGACGAGAATCGCCTCGAATATCGTGCAAGGTATCGGGTTTCTTGGGGCTGGCGCCATTCTTCGAGACGCGGGGGGCGTAACCGGGCTAACGACCGCGGCCACGATTTTCGCGGAAGCGGCCATCGGAATGGCGGCGGGCGGAGGATTCTATCGGGTGGCAGGGTATGCGACAGGACTCGTTTTGTTCGGCTTGGTCTTTCTCGGATGGGCGGCGCAACGGTTCAACCTGAAGAGCAACTGTTACGTATTCCGATTTACGACGAGTCATGCGGAGAATGTCGCAACGGAAGTGCAGCGACTGCTGGCGAGTCTGCACATTGCTATGCGACATTTTCGAGTTTCCATGCTGGGCACGAACTCGGTTGTGGAGTTTGAGGCGGTCGTCAACCACAAACAACAAGAAATCATAGTCACGCAATTGCACCGGGTGGGGATCACGACCGAGGTTGTGCCGCTCGAGGGCCCCCACGAATGAGCAGTAATACCCGGACTGCGAGAAAACCCAAAGCATTGGAGCACGGGTCGCAACTGGCGGTGTTTGCGCCGGCTTCGCCGGCGGACAACGTGAAGCTGAGCGCGGGAATGGCGGAGTTGAAGCGGTTGGGATTTGAGGCGAAAAGTTATCAAGCCATGGTCTCGCGAGAATATTTCGCTGGACCGACAGAAGAGCGCCGCGAAGGTTTCTTGCAGGCCATCATAGCAAGGGATGTGGATGGGCTTATCGGTCTGCGCGGAGGGTACGGGTCGAATTATCTGCTGGAAAATGATTTGGCGAAGGAGTTGGGCGAGCCAAAGGTTGTCATTGGATTCAGCGACCTTACTTCACTACAGATTTACCTCTGGCAGAAATGCGGTTGGGTGAGCATTCATGGGCCGATGGTGGCGGCCGGACTGGCTGCGGGCGCGGACGTGGGTGGAGGTTACGACGAAGAGTCGTTTGTTGCGGCCGTGGGGAAGAAGGATGGCGGCTGGACGGTATCTCTTAAGGGAGAATCCCTCGCCGGTGGGGAATCAGAGGGAACATTGCTCGGCGGATGCCTGACCCTGGTAGAAACGACGCTGGGAACGCCGTGGGAACTTGATACTCGCGGGGCGATTCTCATCCTGGAAGATCGCGGCATGAAGCCGTGGCAAGTGGATAGGGCATTAATGCATTTGAAGCAGGCGGGCAAGTTAATTGGAATTCGAGGGATCGTGCTAGGAGACTTTCCGGAGTGCGAACCGCCCGTCGCGGGCAGCCCCACGGTGCGCGACGTTTGCGCGCGGATCCTCGGGCCGCTTGGCGTGCCTATCGTGTTTGCTGCGCCAGTCGGACATACGCCAAGCGCGATGCTGACGATTCCGTTGGGGGTAAAGGCACGACTAATCTCGAAGGGAGAGGGCAAGCTGGAGATTCTGGAGCCGGCAGTGGTGGCATGAGCGAAACAAAGCACATCCATGTGATCGGGATTGGCGGCTCGGCCATGGCTCCACTGGCGGGCATGCTGCGGGAAAGTGGCTATCGCGTAACGGGCTCGGACTCGGGCGTGTACCCACCCGCCTCCACCTTACTCGAGAGCCTGGGGATCTTTTTTTTCAATACCTTTGACGCGTCGCACATGCAACCGGCGCCGGATCTGGCGGTGATTGGAAATATCATTGCGCGAGGGAACCCCGAGCTCGAAGAAGTGCTGGACCGGAAGATTGCCTACCGATCCCTGCCGGAAATCCTTGAGGAAGTATTTTTGCCGGGGAAACACTCTATCGTTGTCAGCGGCACTCACGGGAAAACCACAACGACAGCGATGCTGGCTTGGATTTTTGAAACTGCCGGACGGAAGCCGAATTTTCTTGTTGGCGGGGTGGCAGAGAACTTTGGGAAGAGTTACGGACTTGGCGGGGGAAAGGAGTTCATCCTCGAAGGAGACGAGTACGAGACCGCCTTCTGGGACCGCGGACCAAAGTTTTTTCACTACCATCCAGAGGATCTAATCGTTACGTCCCTTGAATACGATCACGCGGATATTTATCCGGACTTTCCCACTTACGAGCTGGCGTTCCGGCGGCTGGTGAATCTCGTGCCGCGAAAGGGAAGAGTGATTGTTTGGGGTGATACGGAAGAATCCGGGCCGGCGCTGACACGAGCGGTGGAGAAGGCGTTTTGCCCGGTGGAGAAGTACGGGTTCGGCCTCGGGAACGATTGGGTCGCAAGCGAGTTGAAAGTGGAAAGCGAGGGTATGGGTTTTCGAGTGACGTATCGAGGCAAGCCTTTTGGGGAATTCAAGCTAGCCGCTACAGGGAGACACAACGTTTTGAACGCGCTGGCGGCGATTGCAGTGGCGAATGGGCGGGGCATAAGCAGCGACGCGATCGCAAAGGCGCTGGCAAGTTTCCGAAGCGTGAAGCGCAGGATGGACGTCAAGGGCGAAGTAAACGATGTGCTGGTGGTGGATGATTTCGCTCACCATCCTACCGCCGTCCGCGCCACGATTGAAGCTGCACGCGGGCGATGGCCGAACCGGCGAATGTGGGCGATTCTGGAGCCACGTTCGAACTCGATGCGGCGCAAAGTGTTTGAAGAGTCCCTGCCTAAATCCCTGGCGCTGGCGGACCGGGTAATTTTGGGTGGAGTCTTCAGGTCGCAACAGTTAGGCGACGAAAATCGTTTGGATCCCAAAGCCGTGGCCGCGAGCGTGCGAATGCTGGGAAAGAGTGCGCAGGTTTTCGGCGGGGCGGACGCGATCGCCGAACATTTGGCGGGTGAAGCCAAGCCTGGTGATTTATTGTTGATCATGTCCAACGGGAGTTTCGATGGACTGTGCGACAAACTTCTCAAGAAGCTTGGGCAGACGGTGACGATTCCTTCCGAGGCCAATCTTAGGTGAATATCCTCTCGTCTTTAGAACGCCTTAGAATTCGCGCGGCAATCGTAGTTTTGTGGACGGCATTTTTGCCGCTTGCGTGCAGTGCAGCAATTCGCTATGAAGTCTCTCTCGCTCATCCAGAGCATCACGTGTTCCGCGTAACGATGCTTATCCCTGATGTCTCCGGGGAAGTCACGGTGCAAATGCCCGCCTGGAACGCGCTGTATCAGATTCGCGATTTCAGCAGCCACCTCCAGGACGTGGAAGCTTTTGTGGGGGCGGAGAGAGTCCCCATTCTCAGGATGGACAAACTCACCTGGCGAATCACGGCCACCGGAACGGTCCGCGTTCAATACGCCTCCTATTGGGACGAGCCCGGCCCGTTTTCGACTCAACTCAACGGCGAACACGCCTTCATTAATCCTGCGATGATTCTGATGTATGCCGTTGGAAGCCAAAAGGAAAAGGTGGCGCTGAGCTTCGGCGATTTTCCGAGAGAATGGCAAGCCGAAAGTGCTCTGCTCGAGGGCTGCAAGATTGTGTTTGACCAGCCCGTCTGCCGGGAAGATGCGTCTAACTATGACGAGTTGGTTGACGCCCCGACCGAGATCGGGAAATTCGAGGAATTTGATTTGTCCGGCGTATCGCCGCGGATTACGGTTGTCGTGCATGGAGACAACTGGCAGAGGAAAAAGATCGACGAGCAATTGAGCCGCATCTGCCAGTACCAAATCAAGCTCATGGAAGGCGCTCCGTTCGAACGCTACACCTTTCTTCTTCACATCGGGAAAGCTGCGTCAGGAGGGGGCGGAGGAATGGAGCACGCCAATTCTACCGCAATCTACACTCCCGCCGATGAATTCCTGGCAAGCGTGGGGGCACATGAATTTTTTCATTTGTGGAACGTGAAGCGCATTCGCCCCGCTTCGCTGGAGCCGGTGGATTATACGAAGGAGCAGTACACGCGCGCGCTGTGGTTTGCAGAAGGGGTCACGAACACATACGTGTCGTACACGCTGGTGAGAACCGGAATTTGGGGGAAGCAGCAGTTTTATGCGGATCTGAGCGAGCAGATCACGGAACTCGGAGCACGGCCCGCGAATAGCTGGCAGAGCGCGGAGGAATCGAGCGTTGACGCGTGGTTGGAGAGATACTCGATTTACAACCAGCCGGACATGAGCGTGTCGTACTACACGAAGGGACAAATTCTTGGCGTGCTTCTCGATATATTGATCCGCGACCGCTCTGACAACAAGAAAAGCCTGGACGATGTCATGCGCGAGCTGAACGCGAATTTCGCGAGGCAAGCGAAGTTTTATCGGGACAGTGGCGACGTCCAGGCCACCGCAGAAAAAGTTGCAGGCGGAAGCTTCGGTGAATTCTTCCAACAATACGTCGCCGGAACTGTTGCCTTGCCCTACGAAAATATCTTGAATCTGGCGGGCCTGACGCTCCACAAAATCCCACACAAACGGGCGACTCTCGGTTTTGCGGCCAGCCGCGACACGGGAGCTGGCTTGGTGGTGCGAAGCGTGGAAGCGGAGACCTTTGCCGCGAAAGCGGGTCTGCACGCAGGCGACGTAATCCTGAAATGGAATAACGGGGAGCTTCCTCGGCGGCCCGAACGCTGGGCTATGGAACAGAATCCGGGAAGTATGCTCCGGCTTTCGGTGCGTCGGGGCGAAAAAGAACTAACTCTGGAATTCCGGCTGGGCGAGATGACGGAGACATTCTTTCAAGTGGAAGAAAATCCGCGCACCGGTGAAAAAGCGCGGCGAATTCGGGAGGGCCTCTTACGAGGGGAAACGCAAGCAGCCGGTTCGAACTGAAGAAAGAAGTGGCCGTCAATTCTTGCTTGACCTGAGTTCGTAGTTTCGAGAAAGTTCTGTCGACTTCATGCTGCGTCTTTTATTTGTCGCCGTATTCCTGAGCATTTACATTTTGCTCGCGGGACCCCCGCTATTGGCCTATACGTTTTTGACGAAGCACGTCGATCCACTATATTGGGCAGGGCTAAAGGGTTTGCTTTTTTTCGTCAGGGCGGTGGGGGTTAAGGTCCATGTCAAAGGCCGTGAGAAGATTCCCACCGGAGCCTGCGTTTTTGCGGCAAATCACACGAGCTCTGCGGATGCCCCGGCAGTTTTGGGAGCGATTCCCCGGCGGATTGCAGTTCTACTGAAGGCATCACTCTTTAAGTGGCCCATCGTGGGCCAAGCGTTTCAGCTAGCAAAATTTATTCCCGTCGACAGGAAGAATCGGGACGCGGCGATCGCCAGCATGGAGAAGGCGACGGCAGCGCTGCGCGTGGGGCAGTCGTTCCTGATTTATCCGGAGGGCACGAGGAGCCCGGATGGAAGGCTGCAGCGGTTCAAGAAAGGCGCAGCCGTGATCGCGATTAATGCGGGCGTGCCGATTGTGCCGATGGCATGTTCCGGCGCCCAACGAATCATGGAGAAAAAGTCGCTGGTAATTCATCCCGGCGAAATCGTGGTGGAGTTCCTCGAACCCATTGAGACCACGGGATATTCGCTCGATGACAAGGACGCGTTGAACGAGCGAATTCGTGAAGCGATGGCCGCGGCACTGCCGCCCGATCAGCGGCCGCTCGATGTCTCCGCGCCAGCGGCCGCAGAGCCACAAGGACTCGATTGAACCTGGCTGAGGAATCATCGCGCCTTTAATTCCTTGACCTCCGCTTCGAGTTCGCGGACTCGCTTTATTGTGTCGGGGAGGCGATTGAGCGCGGCCGACATTTTTAGCCACAGCCGGTTATCGACCGCCGGATATCCGGAATAGGTGGCACCTGCCGGGACATCACCAGGGACGCCGCTGCGCGCGGTGATTACGGCGCCATCCCCCACGGTCAGATGTCCAGAGGTTCCCACCTGCCCGGCGAGAATGCAACCTTTGCCGATCTTTGTGGAGCCCGCCAGGCCGGTCTGGCCGCAGATCATGCTGTTGGCGCCAACTTGCGAGGCGTGGCCGATTAGGACGAGATCATCCAGTTTGGCTCCACGGCCGATGCGGGTTTCGCCGACCGTAGCGCGGTCGACACAGGCGTTGGCCTGGACTTCCACGTCGTCTTCGAGGACGGCCGGTCCGGACTGAAGCATCTTGAACCAGGCGCCGTCTTTCTGTTTGGCGAAACCGAGACCGTCGCCGCCGATGATTGCCCCGTTTTGGAGAATTACGCGGTGGCCGATGCGGCAAAATTCCCGGACGACGGCATGCGCGTGAGCGAAAAAGTCGTCCCCGATTTTTGCGCCGCGGTAAATGGTGACGGAACTGTGCAGGACGGCGTTGCGGCCGATCTCGACATCTTCGTCTATGAAACAAAAAGGGCCGACATGCGCGCCCTCGCCGATGCGGGAGGACTTGGCGATTACGGCGGTGGGATGAATTCCGGGAGCGTAGCGCGGCGGCTGATAAAAAAGCTCGATGGCGTGCGCGAAGGCGAGATAAGGGTTTGGCGAACGCAGCGCGGCGAGGGCGGGAAGACCGGGATCGCGCGCGATGGAGACACCCTCCTCAATCAACACCGCCGAGGCGCGGGTGGTTTTCAGAAGAGAGAAGTAGCGCCGGTTGGCGAGGAAGGTGACATGGCCTGGTTCGGCGTGCTCGATTCCAGAGACGCTGCGAATTTCGATGTCGGGTGAACCTTCAAGGCGGCATTCGAGCTTCCGCGCGATTTCAGAAAGTCTCATGGAGTGCTCCTCAACACTGCCTGGGAGTCTCGCACAGCGCGGCGAGAGAAGTACAGACGGGCGTTGGGAGTGCCACAGAGACACCGAGGCACCGAGCGAAGATCTCCAGAAAACCCAGTTGAAAAGGGGCGGAGAGGTGTTCCAACGGGTCGCGGACGGCAAAAAATGGGAGGGAAAAGCAACGCAGAACAAGAATTCACAACAGAGAGCACGGAGCGCACAGAGAAGGGACTTGTGGTCAAACCCCTCCCATACTCCGCTCCCCTCGAAGATCGGGGTAAACGGGGTAAACCCCTCACGCACACCGTTCGGGGCAAGAGTGGGCAAGTCGTTGAAAAGAAGAGGAAGATCCTGAGGGGGGTACCCACCCCCGGTGTTTTTGCCAAAGAGTGCGGAAGAATATGATTGCAAAGGAGTTGTCGAATAGGCTCCTGCAAAAGAGTGCGGAAGTGATTGAAAACAAAAGGAGCAGAAAACGACATTTTGGGAGCTTGGGGTAACTATTTTATAAACAGAATGGTGGGTCGGGGGAGCGTAGGGGCGATTGCCCTGGGCAGAGGACAGCCCAACCATAGCGAATCATAGCGCAGTTTGTCTTAACTGTCAAGGAAATTGTTATAGTGGTATCGTTCGAATGAGATGAGACGCCGTAAGCGATGGAGGGTGAAGGGTTTACGGCGATGCACTACGGGGAGTAGGGGGGGGAACCCGCACCCTTTGAAAAAGCAAAACCCAAAGGGTGCGCCACCCGCCCCCCAGTTCCCTCAGTGCAATTGCCGCCAAACCCAGCAAGCCCGCTGCAAAACGTCAGTTCACTGTCTCCGGCACTACCGGCGACGTGCTGTCGAGGTTGTTTGCGCTGCCTGCGTACACCGCGGTCATGGAGTGCGACCCATGTGCCAGCGAGGAGATGCCGAATGTCGCCTTCCCGCTGCTCAGCGCTATTGTTTGTAAAACAGTTGCTCCGTCCTTCAATGTGACTGAGCCTGTGGGCGTGCCGCTTCCGGGCGCCAGCGTGGCGACTGTGACGCTGAACACTATGGGCATACCCACCGGCGATGGGTTCGGCGAAGCGGTCAACATTGTTGCGGTAGCCGCCTTATTGACGGTCTGCGTTAGAGCAACGGAAGCGCTGGTGTTGTAATCCACGTTCCCGTTATATGTGGCAGTGATGGAATGCGCGCCCACTGCCAAGGTTGACGTCGAGAACGATGCCTTTCCACTGACGAGGGTGACGGAGCTCAAGACAGTCAGCCCGTTCTTGAACGTGACGGTGCCCGTGGGCGTGGCGGTAGCCGACGAGACAGGAGCCACGGTGACGGTGAAGGTCACGGACTGGCCGAACACCGATGGATTGTGCGAGGAGCTCACGGATGCGGTTGAAGTTGCCGGCTTGTTCACCGTATGTGACAGCGCCGACGAAGTGCTTGCGCCAAAGGTGGCATTGCCGGAGTAAACGGCGGAGATGAAATGCGAGCCGGCCGCCAGCGCGGAGGTGACCAACGTTGCTTTGCCGGAGCTGATGATGCCGGAGCCAAGGACGATGGTGCCGTCCTTGAACGTGACGGTGCCCGAGATCGTGCCGGGCGTCGTGGAAGTCACTGTGGCGGTGAAGGTTACCGCCTGACCGAAGACCGTGGGGTTCAGAGAAGCGGCCAGCGCCGTGGAAGTGGCCGCTTTGTTGACCGTCTGTGTTAGAGCAGGGGAAGTGCTGGTGGTGAACTCTACGCTTCCACTGTAGGTAGAGGTAATGGAATGAGCGCCCACGGTCAGGGCTGACGTGGTGAATGTCGCCTTCCCGCTGCTCAGCGCTATAGTTTGCAAAACAGTTGCTCCGTCCTTCAGCGTGACTGAGCCCGCGGGGATACCGCTTCCGGGCGAAACGGCAGCCACAGTGGTAGTGAACGTTAGAGTCTGGCCTAGCTTCGATGGATTTAGCGAGGAGGTCAACGTCGTGGACGTGGCCGCCTTATCGACCGTCTGTGCGAATGCAGCGGAAGCACTAGCGCTGAAGTCTACGTTACCGTTGTAGACAGCGGTGATGGAATGAGCGCCCACGGTCAGGGCCGACGTGGTGAATGTCGCCTTCCCGCTGCTCAGCGCTATTGTTTGCAAAACAGTTGCTTCGTCCTTCAGCGTGACCGAACCCGTGGGCGTACCGCTTCCGGGCGAAACGACGGCCACGGTGGCGGTGAACGTCACGGACTGGCCGAACACCGACGGATTATGCGAGGAACTCACGGAAGTTGAACCCGCCGCTTTGCTCACCGTGTGCGACAGCACTGGCGAAGTGCTTGGAGCATACGTTGTACTGCCGGAGTAAACGGCGGTGAGGGAGTGCACACCGACCGCCAGCACGGAGGTGAGAAGCGTTGCTTTCCCCGAGCTGATGACACCGGAGCCGAGGACGGTAGCGCCTGCCATGAACGTAACGGTGCCGGTAATCGTGCCGGGGGTCGCGGAAGTCACTGTGGCCGTAAATGTCACCGTCTGACCGAAGACTGAAGGGTTCAGAGACGCGGCTAGCGACGTCGCCGTGGCCGGAAGCTGGACGAAATTCGCAGTGACCGTCTGCGGGTTAGTCATGACTACGGCAGTGGACCGGCTGGTTGGATCCGCTACCGCTCCCGTCCAATCGACGAAGCCGAAGCTCGGGTTGGGCGTGGCCGTGAGCACGATCACTGAGTCCAAAGGCTCGTTGTAGGATCCCGGAGCCGGGGTTGTGGAGCCGCCTGCGGCGGGTGAGACCTTAACAGTCAAAGTCTCGGTTTGTTCGATTCCGGCGGAAATAATACACGGCAGCTGAACAAAGCCGAATCCGGTCAAGCAGAGCTCGAAGGCACCGATATCGGGGACGCCCCCCATATTTGGCGCAGGTCGCACCTGACCGCGCTGATCGGTGGAAAGCGAGGTGGTGGGGTCGGCTCCATTGAATGCCGGACTGGTCTTCGGAATCGCCATAGTGGGCGTGGAGCCCTGGTTGTTTTGCAGCGGCCCCAGCAGCGGATCGGCGCTCGACACGACGCCGGGGCATGCAGAAATCGCCGTTCCCGAGCCATTATTCACGATCAGGTTACCGGTCCCTGCAGTGGTGACCGAGCCCTGGAAAAAGCATTCGTTTGCGCCGTTGCCGGCGATGATGGTGTTATCGAGGGCAAAAGAGCTCGCCGATCCATCATTCACCACCACAATGCCGCCGCCACTCCCGGTGCTTTGATTGCCGCTAATGGTCGAGTCGTTTACCGTTAGCGAACCATTGCGTGAAAAGATCGCTCCGCCGCCGTCGGCGCCGTTGTCCGCACCGTTGCCTCCCGTGCCCCGGTCGACGAAATTGCCAAAGAGGGTGCTGTTCTGGATCACAACGGTGCCGGTGTCGCTGAAGATTGCTCCTCCGAGGGCAGCGCCGCCACCGCCGCCGCCGTTGGTGCCATCACCGCCGAAGCGACCACCGACACCCGTGTTGGTAAAGGTATTCGCGGCACCTCCGGGGCCGCCACCGCCGCCGAAGCCTCCGTTACCGGCATGCGAATTGAGGTCAAGAAGGCCGCAGAGCGGACATGTGGCAGGTCCGCCGCCACCACCACCAAATCCTCCGTTGCCCCCGTTACTGTGGGGCCATCCCCCACCGCCGCCGCCACCGCCGTAGTTGCCATTTCCCCCGTGGCCACCTGCGCAGTTTAATGGGGCACAGTTTCCCGGCACGCCGCCGCCACCACCACCGCCGCCCGGGCATGCTGCATCACTGCCGCCGCTGCCGCCAACGTTAGTAAGGCCGGAGTTGCCCCCAGCGCCGCCGCAGAAGCCGGCTGTGCCCCCGCCGGCGTCGCCACCAGACTGTCCCGATGAGTCAGTCCCTCCGCCACCGCCACCTCCCCCACCGAACACCTCGCCGAGGGCTGGGTCAAAGAAGCCACCACCCCCCGCTCCGCCGTTGCCAAACGAGCCGCCACCGCCCGCGCCGCTGCCGAATACCTGGCCGGAACCCCCGTTGCCGGCAAGACCGCCGCCACCACCACCTGCCGAGCCTCCTGCGGCTGCCCCGTTTCCGCCGGTTGCTCGATTGCTGTCGAGCGTGCTGTTCTCGACGGTCAGGGCGCCACCATTAACGTAGATTGCCCCGCCCGCGCCCAAGCCACCACCACCACCCCCAAGGCCTGCATCACCACCCTTCGCGCTGAACCCTTTGATGTAGGCGTTCCGAATGGTCAGGTTGCCTGTGCCCGAAACCGGTGGTCCAATCTCGGGATTATTGACGGATTGAGTTCCGACGGCGAAGGCGCGGACGTGAAGAGGCCCCACCCACTGTAGCGTGGACCCGTTGGCCTCAATGGTGATGTTGGAGAAGATGAGCGGAGTCGCGGTAAACCCCAGGTAGTTGAATTGATCGGCAAGTGGGAACGACATGCTAAAGGTCACGCGAATGGGTAAAACCATCGTGTCATTGCCATCGCCGGGCACGCACTCCGTGTTGATGATTGTACCGTCCACCGTGGAAATAGCTTTGTTAACGTGCCAGTTGGAGGAATAGATGGCCTCCTGGAGCGAGCATCCCCCGGTGCCGTCTGCCTTCTGCACGGTGGAGGTCACGAATATAGTTGCAGCCTGGGCGCGTGTTGCGATCCCGAGCACGACTAGCAGCATCGCGGCTGATGCCAGCCAGCGAAAGGGCCGCACTCCAAACTGCGCCCTGCCAAAGCACAACGGAATACGCGACAACTCACGAAGCAGAAGATGGCTGGGCATGGTTTTGTTCTCCTTAATTGGAATGAGAAGATGACCCCACGAAGCGGCGGCGAATGAACGGGCCGAGGGATAAGACCCCGGTGCCGAGCAGGAGCAGCGAAGATGGCTCGGGGGTGGCTGGCGGACCGGTGGTGGATACCGACCAAGTTCCTGGCTCGCCAGAATTGGTGGCCTCAGCCAGAGTGCCGGCACCAGTCTCGAAGAACTCCTCAAAGTCCTCACCGTTGTTCGTGAAAAAAATAAAGGAGAACGCCGTGCCAGGTAACATGTCGTCTATGGAGACGGCCCAATTCGTTATGTTGCCGCTGGAGTCCGTGGTGATGACGAACGCTGCAGAGGTGCTGGCGGTCGGAAAAAAGATGACTACTCCGTCGCCAAATGTGAAATTGGTGGGAGCTATTGATGCGTCAAATAGGTTTGGGGCTAGCGCCTGGGGCAATGTGAAATTGATTGAAACGGCGCAGAAGAGGATCGCGCAACTATCGAGTTCGTTCCCGGGCCCAGGGAGAAGCGTCAACTGATTCCCAGTGTAGGTGTACGTGGTATCTGCCAGCGCCACTGGTGCTGACCCGATCAGAAGCGCTGCACAGAACAAGGCGGCACGGGGCAACAAGCGCGAAATCTTCCGGTGAGTAAACGGCTGAATCATGATGGACCTCCGGCGACATTCTGTCTTTCAGTCTTTAAAACTGTCTGCACGAGGGACGCGGCAGGTTAGTAGGCATCGCAAATTATGACGCCGGGGTCAATGCGGTGCAGGTCAGGAAAAACCCATAATAAGGTCAAGGCCCAACTCGCTGATCCCAGGAAATTTATGTTGCCGAGGCACAGGATTCAGGCCAAGATTCTGCTTACGTCCCCAGGGCATCTTATGGCGCTACCTGCTGCCAACTACAGATTCGGCCCCTTTGAGTTGCGGACCAGGACGCGGGAACTCTATAAACAAGGAATAAAGCTCAAGCTGCGGCCGCAACCGTTCCAGATTCTCAAGGCTCTGGTGGAGCGAGGCGGGGATATTGTTACGCGGGAAGAGTTGCGCGATCTGCTATGGGCCAAAGAAACGTTCGTGGATTTCGAGCACGGATTGAACAGTTCCATCGGGGAATTGCGGGGAGTACTTAACGATTCCGCGAGCGAAATCCGCTACATAGAAACGCTCCCAAAGTTCGGCTACCGCATAGTGGTGCCGGTAGAAGTGGACGAACCGGCGCCTCCACGGCCGACAATTCCGGAACAACCCGCGCGAGATGAAATGAGCCCCGACAGTTCGCCGCAGGCGTCACGCTACCTGCGACCGGCGGTTGTTGCCGGATTGACGCTTGCGCTAGTCGCGAGCCTGGGGACTTATCTGCGCTGGTCTCGTTCCCGGGCCCGCATCGATGCGTCCGTTGGACGAGCGATGCTCGCGGTTTTGCCATTTGAAAACCTTACGGGGGACGCCACGCAAGAGTACTTCAGCGACGGGTTGACCCAAGAGATGATCGGCCAATTGGGGCGGCTCGATCCACAGCATCTCGGTGTGATCGCACGCACTTCCGTCATGCACTACAAGCACACGCAAGAGCCCTTGCCGCAAATCGGCCAGGAATTGGGCGTGCAGTATGTTTTGGAAGGCAGCGTGCGCCGCGATGCGGACAAGGTGCGCGTGTCGGCGCAGTTGATTCAACTGAAGGACCAGACGCACGTATGGTCGCGGCAATATGATCGGGCGATCGGCGGCCTCTTGGCTCTGCAAGGCGAGATCGCGCAAGAAATTGCCGATGAAATTGGGTCCACGCTTGGCGGCTCGCCGAAGCTGGCCTCGACGCCTAGCAAGCCTAGCGTGCCGTCCGGCTCGTATGAGGCGTACGACCTATATCTGAGGGGCCGCTACTTCTGGAACAAAAGAACTGCCGACGGCTTTCGGCAGGCGGAGGACTATTTTCAACAGGCGATCTCCAAGGACCCCAACTACGCCCGGGCCTATGCCGGACTGGCGGATACATTTGGGTTGATGAGCGCCTGGTTTCTGGCTCCGCAAAACGAGACCATGCCGAAAGCGCGAGCCGCAGCTTTGAAAGCATTACAAATTGACGAAGGTCTTGCAGAAGCGCACGCGTCCCTGGCATTGGTCGCCGAGAATTACGACTACGACTGGCAAACTGCGGAAAAAGAATTCAGGCGAGCCATTCAATTGAATCCCAGTTATGCGACAGGCCACCAGTGGTATGCCGAGTGTTTGTCCTGGCAGGGTCGCTTCGATGAAGCGTTGGCGGAAAGCGAGCGGGCCCGCCTGCTCGACCCCCTCTCGGCGATCATTGCTACGGATCACGCAGTCATTTTGTATTACTCGCGGCAATACGACCGCGCTATTGCTGAGTTTCTCGCGGTGTTGGATATGGACAAGAGCTTTCCGCGTGTCTCAACATTCCTGCTCGGCTCATATGTGCAGGAAGGAAGATTTGCGGAGGCGATGGATCTTATCGAACGCACTCAAGCGAGTCCTGACAATCCCTGGCTTTGGGCATTGAGGGCCTATGTCTACGGCCGGTGGGGCCGAACAGCGGAAGCTCAACATGCAGCCGCCAAAGTAGAACAGCACATACCCGAATTGCAACTCTCTGCGACCCCGGTCCTGCTTTCCGTCTACATTTCCACTGGCCGGAAAGAAGAGGCGATTGCTCTCCTGCAAAAGGCTTACGCGGAACATTCGCACATTCTCGTTACACTCAAGGTGGATCCTCTCTTTATTCCGCTGCGCAGTGATCCGCGGTTTCAGGAGCTGCAGCGCAGCGTCCACCTCGCGGAATAGCGGCAGGCTCCGGCCGGTCCCGTAAAATCGTTCGGGATGCAGAAAACGCAAATGACAAGGGGTGTGGGTGGGCCGCAATGTCGGAACTTAAGCTCCGACCCCCTAACAACCGGTTTGAAAACCGGATGGTTCCCCTGACTGAAAGTCAGGGGCCTCCACCTATTCGTTGAAGAGGCGGGGCTGGGCGACGGCGGCAGCGGCGGCGGGTTTGCGGCGGGCGATGCCGACGACGCCGAGTACGGTGACCTCGGTGAGGGCAGCGCGAGGCACAAAAATGCGATCGGTGGAAGAGTTGAGGTCCGGCGGGGTAATGTGCACTCCGTTATCGAGCAGAGAGAGCAGGTCGTTCGGGATTAAGCCTTCGAGAGTTTCTCCGTCGAGATAGCGCAAGCGGATCCAGAGCCCGTCCAACTTCGGGCGACTGAGAAAGGCTTTGCGCTCGGGCTCGAAGGCATCGGAAAACTCGCGCACAAAATAGATCGAACGGATTTTTGCGAGCGGGATTTCCTGATGCTCACCGTCCTGGGTGAGCAGGTCGACGGGATCGGTCTCGCCGAGGTGCGCGGGACTGAGGTAACCGCGCAGAGGCTTGCGGTCGGAAAGAACGACGATGACTTTCTTATGCGTAGAGGCTGGGGCGCGGTTTTTCAAAGAATTCCGTGTGTCCAAGACAGGAAAGGGCCGAATTTGCCAATTGTCCGGATGTATGTTATGTTAAGCAGGTTTTCCCTGTCAAGTTATTGTTTTTAATGGAGTTAGGCCGAGGAGTTCCGCGCGTTGACGGACAAAAAACAGATCCTCAAGTCGGCCTCCATCATCACTTTAGTCACATTGGTAAGTCGCGTTCTCGGCTACGTCCGCGACCAACGCTTTGCCCTCCTGCTGGGAACTTCGCTCGCTGCAGACTCCTTCATCCTGGCGTACCGAATCCCCAACCTTTTTCGGCGATTAGTCGGGGAAGGTTCGATGACCGCATCGTTCATTCCCGTGTTCACGACTTGGATGCGGGAGAAACCCAAAGAGGAAGTCTGGGACTTCGCGAACCGGCTGTTCTGGACGCTCGCTATTGTGGTTGCCGTCATCACGGTGTTGGGAATGGTTTTCTCGCCGACGGTCATCCATGCCTTTACCGCCAATTCGGGCAAGAATGTATCCTGGGACGAAGCGGTCACGCTGAACAGGATTATTTTCCCGTATCTTTTTTTTATTGCTTTGGCGGCCCTGGCCATGGGGATTTTGAATTGCTTCCAGATTTTTGGGCTGCCGGCGGCCACGCCAGTCCTTCTGAATCTTTCGATCATCCTGTTTTCGGTCGCGGCTGTATGGAAGTACTTCAAGGACCCGGCGGTTTCGCTCGCCGTAGGTGTATTGGTCGGGGGCGCGCTGCAGTTCTTAATTCAGGTGCCGCTGCTGGTTCAGAAGGGAATGAAATTCACTTTTGGAATCTCTTTTTCACATCCTGGAATTCGGAGTGTCGCTCAGCTGATGCTTCCGAGGTTCTTTGGAATCGGCATCGGGCAGATTAATTTTTTCATCGATACGTACTTTGCGACGGCCGCCAGGATGCCTGCGGGAAGCTTGGCGGCACTGTACGTGGCCGACCGCGTGATGGAGCTGGTACTCGGAGGGTACGCGATCGCGGTGGCTACGGCGATCCTGCCGATGATGTCGCACCAAGCAGCGGCCAAGGACTACGACGGCCTGAAGAAGACGCTCACGTTTTCGGTGCGGATCGTGGCGTTCATCACGGTGCCCGCGGCGCTGGGGTTGATGATCCTGCGCGAGCCGATCATCCGGGTGCTGTTTCAACACGGTCAATTCGTGGCGGAATCGACGAGATTGACCGCTCGCGCCCTGCTTTATTACGCGGTCGGATTGCCGGCACTCGCTTCCGTGAAGCTCATTGTGCCGGCCTTTTATTCGGCGCGAGATACAAAGACGCCAGTCATCGTGGCGTCGATATCCATGGTCATCAACATAGTTCTGAACATCGTCTTCTTGCAGTTTTTGTTCAAGCGCGTGCAGAACGGAGGCCCGGCGCTGGCGACCGCGCTGGCATGCTATTTTGATTTCTTCGCCCTATTTATCATTTTCCGGATCCGTTATGGGGCGTTGGGAACCCTGAATATCTTGAAATCCTTTTCGAAGATTTTTCTTTGCGCGGGGGTCATGGGGATGGCCTGTTGGTTCGGCGCGCGTTATACGGAGTTCACGATTCACTCGAGTTTTCTGGTTCAGCTTGGGGTTTTCGCCGGCCTAATTTTCGGAGCCACAGCGTTGTACCTCGGGCTGGCGTGGATCGTGCGGTGCCACGAAATCGAAGAGGTTTATGGAATCGCCGTGCGCCGCCAGGCGGGAAGTTTGGCGGATTATTGATGGAGCTGGGGGCTGCCATTGCGTCATTCCTGACCCACGTAAAAGTGGAAAAGGGACTATCTTCCAACACCGTCTCGGCGTACAAGCGGGACCTGGAGAAATTCGAGGCATTCACCAGAAAGGGAAAGCTATCTCTGGAAGCGATAAGCCGGGACGATTTGGTAGATTTTCTCGCGGGACTTTACCGGCAGAAGCTCGAGAGCCGGACGGTGGCGCGGCAGCTAGTGACGCTCAGGAATTTTTTTCGATTCGCGCAAATGCAGGGGCTTATTTCGGCCGACCCATCCATCAATCTGGAATCGCCGAAGATTCGAAGAACTCTCCCGGGTTATTTGCGGCTAGAGGAAGTGGAACGATTGCTGAAGCAGCCGGACGAAAAGACTGCCCTGGGACTCCGGGACCGAGCCATCCTCGAAGTGCTGTACTCGACGGGCTTGCGCGTCTCCGAATTAATCAGCTTGCGGGTCTCGGATCTGGACGCCAAGGTGGGCTGCGTGCGCTGCATCGGTAAAGGCGACAAAGAGCGAATCGTGCCCACCGGACGGAAGGCGCTGGCGATGGTCGAGAAGTATCTCCGCGAGGCACGCGGGCAGCTGTCAAGCAGGGGCAAGCCAAGCAGCCCGGCCCTTTTTGTCAATCGGCGAGGAGGCACGCTGAGCCGCGTGGGAGTTTGGAAAATCCTGTCGGCATACGGACGGCGCGCGGGATTGCGCATGGCGATCAAGCCGCACATGCTCCGGCATAGCTTTGCCACGCACTTGCTGGAACGCGGCGCGGATTTGCGCTCGGTGCAACTGATGCTGGGCCACGCGGACATTTCGACGACACAGATTTATACGCACGTTGTGGAAGAACGTTTGAAACAGATCTACAAGGCGCATCATCCGCGCGCGTAGCGCGGCGGGCTTGGGGAAATCATCGCGGGCGATTCGCGAACTAGAGACGCGGACGTCCTGAACAAGAAGGAGTGCAATGCCAGACTACATGTTTTTGCTGGAAAGCCGGTTGTCGCCCGAGCAGCGCGCGGCCATGATGCGCGTACAGGAGCTTTCCGCAGCCCTGGGCTTGAATGTGTACCTTACGGGCGGAACCGTGCGCGACCTTATCACCGGCGCATCGCTTCGCGATTTGGATTTCACCGTGGAAGGCAATCCATCGAAGATCGTCCACGAGCTCGAAAAGGGCGGCGCCAAGATTATTTCCGAAGACGAGAAGCTTCGCAGCGCGGAGATCAATTTTGCGGGGGACTGCGAAGGAAGCATCTCCGCGGCGAGAGACGACCATTATGTGCGGCCGGGGACGCGGCCGGAATTACGGTGGTCGACAATCATGGAGGACCTGCGGCGGAGAGATTTCTCGCTCAACGCGATTGCTATTTCCTTGAATCCGGCGTCTCGCGGATTATTGCTCGACCCGACTAACGGCCTCTCCGACATCGAACGCGGAGAAGTTCGAGCGCTCACGATTCACAGTTTTACAAACCAGCCGGTGCGCTTGCTGCGAGTGTTGCGGGCCGCAGCGAGGATGGGATTCAAGCTCGAGTCCCGCACACAAGAATGGTTTGACCTGGCGATCGAGCGGGAACTTCACCATACCATCGTTCCAGAAGAGGCGGGGACGGAACTGCGGGCCGTCGCTCGCGAGGAACGTCCCGGCGTCGTGCTTAAGGACTGGGAAGAACACGATCTTCTCGAAGTGATTCATCCGGTGCTTGCCAAGCGGCATCCTGACTATGATGCGATCGCGCGGTTAGTGAAGGTCCGAGAAGACTTGTTTAGCGCAGGATTGCGGCCGCGGCTAGCAACGCCGATGATGCTGGCCGTGTTGGGACGGTTGAAAGACCGGGAGCTGACTAGCGTTCTTTCAAAGGCAGGATTCCGCTCCGCGGAATCGGAGGTCATTCTAGAATTTGAAGAAGAGGCCCTGGACGCCCAGAAAGAACTCGCGGGAAGAAAAATGAAAGCGCCCGTCGATGCGTACCGATTTCTGGAGAAGATGCCGCTCGACCGCATGGCTTACCTGCTGGCGGAATCAAATAATTCCGGGGCGCTTTCGAAGATTCGCGCATACCTGCACAAGTGGCGGCCGATTCGGACCGCGTTGCCAGCCGTCGGGAACGAACTAGAGACTCTGGGATACCCGCGCGGGCCGAAGTTCGACGCGATCGTCGAGCAGGTGTTCGCCATGCAACTCACCGGCAGGGGCAAAACTTCAGAAGAACGCATAAAGATATTGCGCAAGCTTTCTGGCATTAAGGAAGCGCCGAAGAAAAAAGAGAAGGAGAAGAAGCCCGCCAAAGGAGCGGAAAAGCATGCGCTGGCTAGCGGCGCAATCACAGGAAAGAAACACGAGGGCGCGGAGGGAAAATCGGGCGCTAAGGCGTCGCACAAGGCTGCGACTCCGACTGCAAAACATCCGGGAAAACACCCATCTTCGCGCGCGCACGGAAGGACTTCGGGGGGAGGGAAGAAGAGCCACCGGCGAAATTAGGCGGTCGCCAATCGAATTAGGGGCTGTGGGAAACTACAGAATGCGGGTCGCATTTCGGGCGGCAGAGATTTAGAATTGAAGTCCATGGGTCAGCCCCAGTTCGTTCACCTTCATGTCCATACGGATTTCAGTCTGCTGGACGGAGCCTGCGAAACCTCCGAATTGCTGGACGAAGCGTCGCGTCAGAAGATGCCCGCCGTGGCCATTACGGATCACGGCAACCTCTTTGCCGCTTCGAATTTTTTCTACGAAGCGAGCAAGCGTGACGTCAAGCCGGTCATCGGCTGCGAAGTTTACGTCGCCAAAGGCAGCAGGCACGACCGGGGCGGGAAGACCGGCGAAGGCAATGGCCCGGAGCGCAATGAGACCGAACCTGGAATGCGAGGCACCAACCACCTGGTGCTGCTCTGCGAATCCATCGAGGGCTATCACAATCTCATCAAGTTAGTTTCTTCGGGATTTCTCGAAGGGTTCTACTACAAGCCACGGATCGATTACGAACTTCTCTCGAAGCACAGCAAAGGATTGATTGCACTTTCGGCCTGCCTGCGCGGAGCGGTCACGGAAGCTGTGGCCGAAGAGAAATACGATCAAGCCCGAGAAAACGCTTACCGGTTGCGGGATGTATTTGGCAAGGGCAATTTTTTCCTGGAAATTCAGGACCAGGGACTGCCGATCGAGAAAGGCGTGAATCCCGAACTGGTGCGGCTCTCGAAGGAAACGGGCATTCCGCTCGTGGCCACGAATGATTGCCACTATCTGCATCATGACGACGCCCACGCGCAGGAAGTCTTGCTTTGCATTCAGACGGGCAAGACGATGAGCGATGCCAACCGCATGAAATTCGCGACGGATCAGTTCTATTTCAAGACGGCCGCGGAAATGGCGCAGGTCTTTGGGGAATTGCCCGATGCCTTGAGCCGCACCCTCGACATCGCGTCGCGGTGCAATGTAAAGATCGACCGCATCCCGAATCCGTTTCCGGAGTTTAGGGTTCCGGCGGGCCACACGACATCGAGCTACTTTGAAAAAGTGGTACGCGAGGGATATGAGACGCGGCTTCCGCACCTGGAACGATTGGCAAAGCAAGGATTGTTGCGCAATCCTCTCTCGGAGTATGAGCGGCGATTGAACGCAGAAATCCAGATGATCCAGAAGATGCGCTACGAAGGCTACTTTTTGATCGTTTGGGATTTCATTCGTTACGCTCGCGCGCAGGACGTTCCCGTCGGGCCGGGGCGGGGCTCCGCAGCAGGCAGTCTGGTCAGTTATTCGCTGCGCATCACGGATGTCGACCCCTTGCAGTACAACTTGCTCTTCGAGCGTTTCCTGAATCCCGAACGCGTTTCGATGCCGGACATCGACATCGACTTCTGCATGCGGCGGCGCGGCGAATTGATTGAGTATGTAACGCAAAAGTACGGCCGCGAAAACGTAGCGCAGATCATCACGTTTGGAACAATGGCGGCCAAGGCAGCGGTCAAAGACGTCGGGCGGGCGATGGATATTCCCTACGGGGAAGTGGACCGTCTGGCAAAACTGATCCCAACCACACTGGGCATCACGCTGGACACGGCGCTGGCGGAAGCGCCGCAACTCAAGGCAGCTATCAACAGCGACGAACGCCTGAAGGATTTGATGGCCGTGGCCCTTCGTCTTGAGGGATTGGCGCGGCACGCTTCGACACACGCGGCCGGCGTAGTCATTTCGCCGCAGCCGCTTACCGACGTCGTCCCGGTCTACAAGACAAACCGCGACGAAATCACGACGCAGTACGACATGAACGCGCTCGAACGGATCGGCCTGCTCAAGATGGATTTTCTCGGGCTGACCACGCTGACCGTCCTTCATGACACGGTGCGCATGGTCGAGCAGAACCGCAGCGTAAAGCTCGACATCGATAATTTGTCGCTTGACGATGCTGAAACGTACAAGCTCTTCGCCAGGGGAGACACCACGGCGATCTTCCAGTTTGAATCGCACGGCATGCGAGACATCCTGCGACGCTACCAACCGACGCGGATTGAGGACTTGACGGCGCTAAACGCGTTATACCGCCCCGGGCCGATCCAGGGCGGGATGATCGACGATTTCATCAACCGCAAGCATGGCAAGACCCGGGTCAGCTACGAATTGCCGCAGCTCCAGGATATTTTGGAGGAGACCTACGGCGTCATCCTGTATCAGGAACAAGTGATGCAGATTGCCAATCGGCTGGCGAGTTTTTCGCTCGGGGAGGCGGACATTCTGCGGCGCATCATGGGTAAGAAGAAGAAGGAGGAAATGCCACCGCAGCGCGCAAAATTCATGGCCGGCTGCCAGGCCAACAAGATTCCCGAGAAAAAGGCCGAGCGCATCTTCGATTTGATGGAAGAGTTTGCGGGATATGGATTCAACAAGTCTCACTCGTGCGCGTACGCCTTGCTGGCGTATCAAACCGCCTACCTGAAGACGCACTTTCCGGTCGAGTTCATGGCATCGCTGCTCACTTCGGAAGCTGGAAATACAGAAAAAGCCATAAAGTACATCAATGAAGCGCGAGGAATGAGCATATCCATCCTCCCGCCGGACGTGAATGAAAGCGATCTTTATTTCACTCCGGTGGGAGAAGCTATCCGTTTCGGCCTGGCGGCAATCAAGAATGTCGGTGAAAACACCGCGAAAGCAATTCGTGATTCACGAAATGATGCCGGAGAATTCCGCTCACTCTATGATTTTTGCGAGCGCATCGAGTCACGTTATTTGAATAAGCGGGTATTTGAAAGCCTCATCCGGTCGGGCGCGATGGATTCGCTGGGGCCCCGCGAAGGGATGCTGGCCTCAGTGGATGATGCTCTGGCTACGCTCCAACGTGCTTCCAGGACGCGCGAGTCGGGGCAGCATGGTTTGTTCGGAACCGCCGCGGCAACCGCGCCAGCTCCGTTTGCATTATGCGAAGCTGCGCCGTGGAGCGAAGAGGAACGACTCGCCAGCGAATACGCCATGCTGGGCTTCTACGTTTCCGGCCATCCGCTGGCGAAGTACGCGTCACGCCTCGCAGAGCTGAAAACGGTATCGCTCGGTGAAGTGGAATCCCGACGCAACCGGGAGGAGATCACCGTTTCGGGGTTGATCGTGGGCGTGCGGCCGATGCGCTCTAAAAGAGGCGCGCGTTGGGCGATTCACACGATTCAGGACATGACTGGCGTTCAGGAACTGCTGGTGTTTCCAGAAAGTTTCGCCAAACTGGAAAACGTGCTCAAGACTGGCACGCCGTTGCTCATGAAAGTCCGGGTGCAGGTGGAAGAAGCAGGCACGCGCCTCTCGTTGCTGGAGGCAAGACGTCTGGATGAAATGGCGGAGCGCGCTGCGGCCTCCGAATTCCACTTGCGGCTGGACGTGGGTTCGCTCACGGAAGAGCTGCTCGATCACTTGGAGAATCTCTTCGTTAGCTCGCCGGGCCCCTGTCCAGTGGTATTCGAGTTGCGGTCACCTGACGGCTCGGTGGCACTATTGCAGGCGCAGCAAAAGGTGAAGGTGTCACCCGAGCTTGCGGGTGAAGCCCGGCGAATCTGTGGGGAGCAGTCGGTGGACACGGTGACGGGATGACCGCAAAAGACAAAGCCAAATCCACCAGCGTTCCCGCCGACCGGAAGGCAGAGATAGAACGCCTGGAGAAAGACGTCGAGGAACTCCGCCGGTTTGCGGGAGATGCGGAAGCGGAGACGGAGCTGGAGCGCATCCGGCAGGAAATCGCGGAGCTGCGGCACGAGTTTTACTCGCACATGGGGCCCTGGCAGCGCGCGCAAATCGCGCGGCATCCCCAACGGCCCTATACACTGGATTACGTTGGGTTGCTGTTTACCGATTTTATCGAGCTGCACGGCGACCGAGGGTACGGCGACGACAAGGCGATCATCGCTGGCCTTGGCAAGTTCCGCGGACGCCCCGTCGCGGTGATCGGGCACCAAAAGGGGCGGGACACCAAGCAACGGCTGCTGCGGAATTTCGGCCAACCCAAACCGGAAGGGTATCGAAAAGCGCTTCGCGTGATGCAGCTGGCCGCGAAATACGATCGCCCCATCTTGACGTTTGTGGATACGCAAGGCGCATACCCCGGCCTGGATGCCGAAGAACGCGGGCAGGCGGAAGCGATTGCTCGGAATCTCCGCGAGATGGCCCGTCTGCCGGTTCCCATTATTGTCACCGTGACGGGCGAAGGCGGCTCGGGAGGAGCGCTGGCGATCGCCGTCGGAGACATTGTTAATATTCTCGAGAACGGCTTTTATTCCGTGATTTCTCCGGAAGGCTGCGCGGCCATCATGTGGCGCGACGCGAGCAAGGCGGAAACGGCGGCGGCAGCGCTCAAGATCACACCCAAAGACCTGAAGGATCTCGGAATCATCGACGAAATAGTTCCCGAGCCGGAAGGCGGCGCGCACATGGACCATGAAGAATCCGGAAGAATTCTCGGGGAAGTGCTCGATCGGCAGCTTGTGGTTCTATCGAATCAACCAGTGAAGGATCTGCTTGCGTCCCGCTACGAAAAGTTTCGGCACATGGGGCAATTCTTTGATCTTCGAGGCTGAATGGGCCGCCGCGAGCGGCAAGACCCCGATTTAGCCCCCGTAGCATTTTGGGAACGCTCCGGGAGACCTCTCGTTGTGACTTCTGTCTCTCTGGACTACTCTGGATATGCAAGCATCCATGTTACCCGGTTCCTCAGGGGAGGTCTGCGACCACCCAGCAGGCAGTTTACGGAGGAAAGCAGCCATCATGTCGGAACCCTTCCGCCCTTATGAAAAACTCGTGGAAATTACCGTGCTTGGGAAGAAGTTCCAGGTGCCCGAACGGAATTCGCTTTTGCGCTGCTTTCAATTCATAAGCCCGGAAACGATCCCTTATGGACGCTTTTGCTGGAACCAGGATTGCCAATACTGCCGAGTTTCCTGTCAACTGCCCGACGACGACGAGCCCCGGGAAATGCTCAGCTGTAAGTTCATTGTCATGGCGGGAATGGAAGTTACCGAGTTGAGCCAAGAGTTGAAATGGTGCCTCCGGGCAAAGCTTCCCGCGGATGCCACGGTTCCTCAGGGATGATCGACCGCAACTAGAAGTTCTTTCCCAGCCGAAAACTCCCCCGCCGCGAGTGTTCGATTTGCGCTGCGCGCAGCTCTCGACTACGATTTTAGTACGTCGATGACGACCGCGAACTTCATGCCGTGTGATGGCTGCGGACAGCTGGCTTCAGCCGAACATATTGCCAAGCGGCTGCAGCGCCTGGAATGGACCACGCGGTATCGCCCCATACACATTGGAACACTCCTTTTGGGCGCCTTTCCTCCCGCGGAGGACGCTGAGTTCCTGTATGCTGGCAGCAATCCTTTCCGAGGGGAGGCAGCGCGAGTATTGGAAGTTGTGGGCCTGCCGCACGCGGAAAAGCCATCGGAGGCGGTTTTGGTGGATTTCCAGCGGCGCGGATTTTTGTTGACACACGTTATGGAGTGCCCCTTAGAGACTGCCCACAACAGTAAGTCAGTCATTGAAGGACTTCTTGAGAAGAGGATCGCAGCGGTTTTCTCGCGAATTCGCCGCTCGTTGAGGCCGAAACAGTTGGTGTTATTTTCCGATGAGCTGAGGCCGCTCACGGATCTTTTTGCCAAAGAGGACCTAGGCTGCTCGCTTGTGTTGGACAGTGGCAAGCCGTTCTTGCTGAATGAAGATGACGTGGTGCAGGGAGGTGAGCGGTTGCATAAGGCGCTCGCAAGGTCCATACCGACCGCGCGATGAACGGAATCTCGCCCCGGCGGTCAGCGTTCTGCGGAAGCGATGCTGCCTTAGTCTTGCCCTTGGGGCTGCTGTGATAGGATAAACGATACTAAGGAGCGGGTTGAGGAGCGCACCGGTGAAAAAGCAAGTGAAGTTCGGCATCGGTATCGGCGTGATTGTACTTTCCATGGCCGTTCTGGCGTGGCTGGGTTACGGGGAGAGTAAAACCTACTATCACACGATCGCTGAATTGCAGACACTGAAAGGCGCCGACTTGACGCACCGCATGCGGCTTGGAGGAACGGTGCAACCCGGCAGTATCCGCCGGTTTTCCGGCCGGGTGGATTTTGTTCTTCAAGGGGAAGGGAAGACGCTTCCCATCAGCTATGTCGGCAGTGACCCTCTGCCGGACACTTTCGTGGATAATTCCCAGGCGCTTGTGGAAGGGCGGCCTGCTTCGGATGGCCGATTTGTTGCCGAGCACGTGCAGGCAAAATGCGCTTCCAAGTATGAAGCAGCGCCTGGCGGTGACAGAAGTACCCCTTCAGATCCAACCCAGCGCAGCACTATGTAGCGGACCTGGGACGGCCGGGGGAGAGGCGGGGTCTCCGTGGATGTATTTGGATCGTTCGCACTCGTTCTGGCGTTTCTCTGCGCGGCATACGCCTTCGTCGGCGGCATTGCTGCAATCCTCACCCGCCACCCTCTGTTAATCAAAAGTGCGAGGCAAGCGGGGTTCGCTACCTGTGCACTGATCTTTCTCGCGACGGGTAGCCTAGTCTATCTTTTCTTCAGCGACAATTTTTCCGTGGCTTATGTGGTGTCGCACAGCAACCGCGATCTGGCCACTTTCTACAAGATTGCCGCGCTCTGGTCGGGCCAGGAAGGCTCGCTGCTTTTCTGGAGTTTCCTCCTGTCGATCTATGTGTTCTCGGTTCTGGTGGCTTACCGGAATAAGAACGGGGAATTGATGCCTTACGTCGGCGTAGTGATGGCCGGCGTGCAGATTTTCTTCCTTACGCTGAACAATTTTGTCGCCAGCCCTTTCAAAGTGCTGGGCACGCCGGCCGCCAACGGGGCGTTCGATTTGGTCACGCGTGCTGATGGAAATGGTTTGAATCCGCTTCTGCAATACCCGGAGATGGTCATCCATCCGCCCAATCTCTACTCCGGTTACACGGGGTTTACGATTCCATTCGCGTTTGCGCTGGCGGCGTTGCTGGCGCGCTATCCCGGGGAGAAGTGGATCCACCTCACCCGCAAATGGACCATGATCGCTTGGTGCTTTCAATCTGTTGGGATTCTGCTAGGGGCGCACTGGGCTTATGCGGTGCTTGGATGGGGCGGTTATTGGGGCTGGGACCCCGTAGAGAACGCCTCGCTGCTGCCTTGGCTGACAGGTACGGCTTTCTTGCACTCCGTGATGATGCAAGAGAAGCGCGGCATGATGAAAGTCTGGAACGTCTGGCTCGTGTTCGTCACCTTCATGCTCTGCATACTCGGGACCATGCTGACACGCAGCGGCGTGGTAAGTTCCGTACACGCGTTCGCACAGTCGAGCATTGGAACCTGGTTTGTGGGTTTCTTGTCTGTGATCTTCCTGGTCTGCTTCACCGCGTATGTTTACAATCGCGACTACTTGAAGAGCGAGAATCAGTTGGATTCCGTCGTCTCGCGCGAATCCAGTTTCCTGTTCAACAATTTAGTGCTGCTGGTTGCCTGCATCGCGGTTCTATCCGGCACATTGTTCCCGGTTTTTTCCGAATGGCTCTCCGGTTCGCGGATCAGCGTTGGATCGCCATTTTTCAACAAAGTCAATATTCCGCTCGGCTTACTACTGCTGTTTTTGACGGGAGTCGGACCGCTGCTTGCTTGGCGCAAAACGTCGCTCGACAGCTTGAAGCGCAATTTCGGCTGGCCGGCGATTACGGGAGTGCTTGCCGGGGCCATCGCACTTATCCTAGGGGTTCGAGAGTTCTACGCAGTCGTTTGCTTGATTCTGTGCGTGTTTGTCGCGGTCACCATCGGGATGGAGTTCTATCGCGGCGCGAAGGTCATCCGGGCGCGGTCGGGCGCTTCGTTGGTGGCGTCCGCGATCGACCTTACCATGCGCAACACCCGGCGCTACGGCGGATACGTCGTGCATATGGGCATGGTCTTGATTTTCGTGGGTTTGATGGGCGCGGCGTTCAATCGTGACGCGCAGAAAGATATGCAGCTGGGTTCGAGCCTCCAGATTGGCCCCTACACGCTGGTGCTGCAGAGCTTTGATCAGAAGGCGGAAAAAAACTACACCGCGGAGAGAATGATCGTCGAGGTGCTCCGGGACAATAAACCCGTCATGATGCTGTATCCCGAGCGGCGGATTTTCCGCACCAACGAGCCGTCGGGAACCATGGTGGCGATTTCCTCCAGTTGGCGGGAAGACCTCTATGTTGTCTATGCGGGACAGAACCCGGATACGCAAGCTCCAGTGATTCACGCTTATCTCAATCCGTTGGTGAAATGGATTTGGTTCGGAGGAGCAGTCGTGGTTTTCGGAACATTAGTAGCACTCCTGCCTAACCGTCGTGCTGTGCTGGTCTTGTCCGGTGCGCAACAGAGCGCTGTAGCCCCGCCTCTAACACAAGTGCTTAATCCATCGATGTCTCTCAGGGAAGGCCATGACTAACTCCGCGAACTCACGAAAAAATGCTGCATTACTCGCGACCCTTTTGTTCGTGTGCGCTGGGATAGCTGGCCTCTTCGCCCCGTCGGCGCATTCGCAGCAAACCGATCGCGCCAAACACGTGGGCATGAAAATTAGGTGTATGTGCGGCAGGTGCGACATGGCTGCGGGAGTTTGCTCGCATCCGGGCGGAGCATACTCCGGGCCGTGCGAGGCATCAGCCAAAGGGATGCTCAAGGAAGTCGACCAGCACATCGCCCTGGGCGAGACCGATGAGCAAATCTTGCAGGCGTTCGTGCAGGAGTATGGGCCGCAAGTGTATGCGGAGCCGCCGAAGTCGGGGCTGAGCCTGGTGGCCTGGCTCATGCCGAGCGTGTATCTCCTCCTGGGGACGGGGCTGGTGATTTTCGTAATTTCTCGCTGGCGGCAACGAAACATTGCGCTTCTCTCTGCGCACGGCGCGGGCGGCTCCGCCTCAGTTTCCCCCGAACTTTTGGCGCGCGCGCGCGCGCAATCGGCTGAGGATGCCAAGGACTGATGTCAACCTTTTTGGTTCTATCTGGCGTTATTTTTCTCGGCTCCGCGGATTGGACGATTCTCGGGGCGTGCCTCGCTCTGGCCATTGTCACGCTGCTTTTCATTTTTTACATCCAACCTGACGCTTCGGACCTGGCGCCGCATCGATCCAAGCTCGATCAGCTGCTGGAAAAGCGCGACACGATTTACGACAATTTGCGCGACCTTCGGTTTGAATATCGTTCGGGCAAGTATTCGGAGGGCGATTACGAAACCATGAAGTCCGCGCTCGAAGTGGATGCAGCGATGGTCCTGGCCGAGATCGATCAAGTCACGGATTCGCAGGTGCGGCGCCCGCGCGGCACCCGCCCTGCGCAGACCGAGCGAGGCAACCAGTAATGTGGGGTCGCAAGAGCCGGCTGACGATTTTGGCGGCTATTCTGTTTGTCTCGGTGGGTGTCGCGCAAGCTGGGACCGTTCACGGTACGGTCAAGAACGGCACGACAGGTAAGCCCGCAGCGGGGATCGAAGTCATCCTGATTCAATTGCAGGGTGGGATGCAGCCGGTCTCTAATTCCAAGACTGACGCGCAGGGACAATTTATCTTCGACCATCCTTCCCTTGGCGCGCAACCCATGCTCGTCAGAGCAGTGTATCGCGGCGTGAACTTTCACCAGCCGGTGCCACCGGGGACGAACGAACTGCAGCTCGAGGTCTTCGATCCCACGACCGACTCGAAAACGATTGCCGTACCTTCGCGTATCGTAATTTTTCAGCCGGACGGAGCTTCGCTGATCGTGGGGGAAGAATATTCCGTTCAAAATCATTCGCAGCCTCCGCAGGCCTATTATCGAGCCGATGGGAATTTCGAGTTTACCCTTCCCGAGAAGGCTGACCTCCAGCAAGTGGCGGCCTGGGGGCCATCGGGCATGCCGGTGGTTCAAGCGACGATCGATCACGGCAAGAACCGCTACGCGGTGGCGTTTGCTTTCCGACCCGGCGAAAGCGGAGTCCGTTATTCGTATAAGCTGCCTTATCCTGGGAACACGGCTACGGTAAAGATTCCATCTGTATATGCGGGAGGGCGCTTGCTGATTGTCGCGCCTCCGACGGTTCAAGTTACCGGGGATTGGTTGCAACCCGCGGGACAAGAGCAGGGCATGAGCCTTTACGAGCGCGCGAACTTTCCCGCGAACACGATTGAGACCGTCAGCCTCTCTGGGACTGCGCCGCCACCAAGTACGGATCGCGGCGCCGATGCCAGTGGCCAAGACGGCCGGGACACGCAACAAGGCGGCCCGCAGCAGGGAGTGAGCATTCAAGCGATTCCTGGACGTTTGGACGTCTTGAAGTGGCCCTTGATCGCTGGATTCGCCGGAGTTTTTGCGCTTGGCGCAATCCTTCTGGCGCGAAAACCAGTTGCCGTGGTTGCAAGCGCGGCAGGTGGGGAAGCGCGCCAATTGAGCACGGATGAATTTGCGAGAGTTCCAAAGACGGCGGGGACACCACCCTCTTCTCCCGCAATGTCCCAAGTGGATGCGGCGGTGAACACCAGCCTTGATGCGTTGAAGGACACGCTTTTCCGCCTGGAATTGCGCCGGCAGGCGGGGACAATGTCCGAGGAAGAGTACGCCCGGGAACGTGCCAAGGCGGAAAAAGTTCTCCGCGATTTGCTCAGGGGTTAAACGGTGGGCGCGCCTCACTTGCTCCGTATCCGCGAGGTTGCCCGGTGAATCCACCGAGAATGATTGGCGCCGGCCTCCACTTCGAAAACATTGACAAACGGTATGGCTCGCTATTTGCGCTGCGTCATGTGACGCTCGAAATCGCGGCGGGTGAGTGCGTTGTCCTCGCGGGACGAAACGGCTCCGGAAAAACGACTCTCTTGCGGATTGCCGCAGGACTGGCGCGGCCCTCCTCCGGTTCTCTTGCATTTCTCTCCGCGAAAGGTGCCACAGCGGACGGACGGATCAAGACGGGTTTTGTCGCGCATGCGACCATGGTCTACGACGAGCTGACCGCTGAAGAAAACCTTCTGCTCTTTGCCAGACTCCAGGGAATACCGGACGCGCAGAACCGCGTTCAATCACTCCTCGCGGATGTGGACCTAGCCGACCGCCGCGATTCTCTGGTGCGTACATTCTCGCGTGGCATGCGGCAGCGAGTGGCGCTTGCTCGCGCGTTGCTCCGGGAGCCATCCATTCTGCTGCTAGACGAGCCGGCGACGGGTCTCGACCCGGACGGAACGGCCTGGCTGGCAAGGACGCTCCGGCGCCTCCGCGGTTCCGGCTGCACGATGCTGATGAGTTTGCACGGCGAGTCGGAGATTTCCGCGATGGCGACCCGTGCCGTAAGGCTGGACACCGGCAAAGTCGTGGCCGATACAGCGAGTGGCGCATCACTGAAGTCGATCCTGACGTTTGCCGATGCTTGAATGAGTCTTCTCTCCAACACGTCGGCTCTGCTCGGTAAAGAGCTCCGTACGGAGTTTCGCTCGCGCGAACTCTTGACCACCACGGTCGTTTTTATATTGATGGTAATCGTGCTCTTTAGCTTTACCTTTGATCCTACCTCCAGCGAATCCCGCCGCTTCGGTCCCGGGCTTCTCTGGCTGGCATTTCTCTTTGCCGCGTCGCTGATGTTGCAGCCCTGTTTTTTGCGCGAACAAGCCAACGACACGCTCAGTGCTTTGCGCCTTTCCGTTGACGATCCATTTGCAATTTTTCTCGGCAAGCTAATCGCAAACACCTGCTTCCTGCTTCTGACCGAACTCCTGCTTCTTCCCATTTTCGCGGTTCTGTATAACGTGCCAATTCTTCCGGTCCTGGGTTGGCTCGTTCTCGTGCTGTTTCTGGGAAGCCTCGGGGTATCGATTGCCGGCACGGCGCTTTCGGCGGTATCAGCGCAAGCACGAATGCGAGAGCTCTTGCTTCCCTTGCTGCTTCTTCCATTGCTCACTCCCGTGCTCGTCGCGAGCACGCAAGTAACGGCCGCGCTGCTTGACTCGGCACCTTACGTGGAATGGAAGGGAATCGGGTTTCTGGCGGTCTTCGATCTGGTTTTTTTGACTGCCTTGTGGCTTTTCGGCGAATATTTACTGGAGGAGTGAAAACCCGATGGCCAAGCAGACTATCGCTGCCGCACTGGTCTTACTGCTTGTGGCTGCGGCGGCCTACGCGGCGTTTTTTGTCGCGCCGACGGAGCGCAGTATGGGTCTGATCCAGCGAATTTTCTATCTCCATGTCTCGAGCGCGTGGACGGGCCTCATCGCTTTCTTCATCTGTTTTCTCTCCAACCTGACCTACGTTTTCAGCCGCAAACCGCGGTGGGATTGGCTGGGCGTTTCTTCCGCCGAGGTTGGGGTGACGTTCACTACAGTGGTGCTGATAACCGGGCCGATCTGGGCGCATCCCGTTTGGGGCATCTGGTGGACTTGGGATGCCCGCCTCACCTCCACTTTTGTCTTGTGGCTGTTGTATGTTTCCTATCTTCTCCTCCGAACGCTCATCGAAGAGCCTGACCGCCGTGCTCTGCTCAGCGCGCTGTTTGGAATTTTTGCATTTCTCGATGTTCCGCTGGTGTTCGGGGCGATTCGCTGGTGGCGCACGCAACATCCCCAGCCGGTCATTATGGGCGCGCCAGGTTCGGGGCTCGACCCCAGAATGCGGTCGGTGCTTCTCTTCTGCTGGCTGGCCATGATGGCGTTGATGGCATTTCTTATGCGGCAGCGATATCAACTGGAAGCGATGCGCGGAGAGGTGGAAGTGATTCAGCGGGAAGCGGAGGGGCAATGAAGAATCTCGACAGCGTGTTCGCGGCATACCTTATTGGCTGGGGAGTGTTTTTTGTCTATTTCCTAACTGTGGCACGGCGCACCTCCGCTCTTCGTGCGGACATCGAACGGCTGAAAAGTTCATTGAATCGAGGCAAGTGACGTGGCAGGGAAGAAGCGCGTCGGCATCGTGCTGTTTCAATTGGGCGGGCCGGATTCGCTCGATGCCGTGGAACCGTTTCTTCTGAATTTGTTTCTCGACCCCGACATAATTCCGCTCGGCCCGCTCGGTTTGCTTCGGCGCCCCATCGCGAAATGGATTTCGTCGCGCCGGTCTGTGCCGGTGCGGGGACGCTACGCGGAGATCGGCGGGCGCTCCCCGATCGGTCCGCTGACGGAGCGCCAGCGGCAGCGCCTCGTCGAAGCGGTTTCCGTTTACATCGATCCTGTCGCGGTGATCGCCATGCGCTACTGGCACCCCTTGACGGCAGAAGCCGTAGACACTTTGCGTACAGCCGGTCCCCTGGACGAACTTGTGCTCTTGCCGCTCTACCCGCATTATTCGTTTGCGACGACGCTTAGCAGCTTGAAAGAATGGCGCCGCGTCTATGGCAAACCCGAAGGCGGCCTGCCAGAACGCACCATCGAGCACTTTTACAATCATCCTCTCTACATTCAGGCATTGGTCGAGAGGATTGGGTCGGTGCTGCGCCAATTCACGGAGAGTTCGCGGATTCACCTGGTCTTCAGCGCCCACGGCTTGCCCATGAGCCTGGTCGAAAGAGGCGATCCTTATCCGAAACAGATCGGAGAAACCGTGCGGCTGATCAGCGAGCTGGGAAGGAAACAATTCCCTGAATGGCCTCGGACGCATCTGCTCTGTTACCAGAGCCGTGTGGGGCCTGCGAAATGGCTACAACCCTCACTGACGGGAACAATTGAACGGCTCGGTCACGAGGGCGTAAAGGAAATGCTGGTCGTGCCTCTCTCGTTTGTCACCGAACATATCGAGACCCTTCACGAAATCAACATCGAGGCGCGCGCGGAAGCCAAGAAAGCAGGAGTCGACATATTCCGCATGATGCCCGCGGTTGGGGATTCGCCGATTTTTGTTGCGGCCCTGAAAGATTTGGTATTGCGCGCGGTGGGTATTATTCCGGAACAAGCGTCGGTGCAACTTTCCTCTGCGGCCGGATGAGTACTGCGCGCTTGCGGCAGCAGTAGGTCCGCTGAGGTATAATTCCGCGTCCTGACGGACTCTTTGAATATGGCTACCCCTTACAATCCCGGCGTCCATCGCTTCGCCTTATTCGTGGTGATTTGGACGATTCTTCTCTTGGTTGCGGGGGCTCTCGTCACCTCGAACGACGCCGCGTTGGCCGTGCCTGACTGGCCGCTGTCGTATGGCAGCCTCACCCCGCCGATGGTGGGCGGCATATTTTATGAGCATTCTCACCGGCTTATCGCGGGAGGACTGGGCATTTTTGCCCTCGTGCTGGGCATTTTGGTGTGGGTCAAAGACGATCGCAGGTGGCTGCGCTGGTTCGGCATAATCGCGGTTCTTGGCGTGATCGTGCAGGCGGTCTTAGGCGGGCAAGTGGTGATCCGACTCTTGCACTATTGGCTTCCCGTGATTCATGCGTGTTTTGCTCAGATCGTTTTCGCCGCGGTTTTGAGTATCGCGGTATTCACAAGCCGCTGGTGGGTTTCTGGACAAGCGACCCTCGAAGACCGCGGAACTCCTACCATTCACTCGCTCGCGTTGCTGAACGCAATGATCGTCTATTTTCAGGTGTTCCTGGGAGCGGGGTTCCGCCATCGGGATCTGCCCATCTGGCCGCACATCGCCGGGTCGATGTTGGTCCTTGCGAGCGTCGTCTGGACCGCCGTGGTATTGCGTAAACGATTTGCTCAATCGCCAGAGCTCTCGAAGGCGCGCGTTCTACTTCATGCGGCATTTGGCGTGCAGTTTCTTCTCGGCCTCGCTGCGTACTGGGCTCGGCTCACCACAGCGGAGGCGCCGCAACCCATGCGATTGATGGTTGTGCTCACGGTGACGCACACGGTTGTGGGCGCACTGCTTTTTGCGGTGTCTGTCCTGACCGTTCTATTGTGTTATCGGCTTGTTCCGCGCCGAAGGGAAGTGGCGGCCGCGGCGCAAAACCAGGCGGCTGTACAATGAGCACACTCCGAAGCGCCGAACTGACTTTGTCATCGCGTGCCAGCGCTTACGTTGCGTTAACCAAGCCGGACGTCTCCTTCCTCGTACTCATGACCACAGCGGCCGGCTATTACATGGGCACGCGCGGACCGGTGGCCTGGGCGCCGATGCTTCAGACCGTCTTCGCGACCTTGCTCATCGCCGCAGGCACGGCGACGCTGAATCATTACATCGAGCGCGAAACGGACCGGCACATGCGGCGAACCGCTGCGCGCCCTCTCCCGAGTGGCGTCTTGCAACCGCGTGAAGCTCTAACGTTTGGTGTTGTGCTGTGCATTGCGGGTGCAGCGGATCTGTACTTCACGTCGGGGGCGCTGGCCTGCGGACTGGGTGTTGCGACTTGCCTCAGCTACCTTGTAGCGTACACTCCGCTCAAGAAGCGCACTGTCTGGGCTACCTTCGTGGGAGCTTTTCCGGGCGCCATTCCTCCTATGATCGGCTGGGCTGCTGCCACCGGTTCGCTCGATCGCGGCGCCTGGCTGCTGTTTGCGATTCTGTTTTTCTGGCAGTTCCCGCACTTTTACGCCATTTCTTGGATGTACCGGGAAGACTACGCGCGGGCGGGGATTCTGATGCTCCCGGTAGTCGACCGCGAAGGTTCACGGACGTTCCGGCAAATCATCCTCGCGGCTGCAGCCCTCGTTGGTGTTAGCCTGTTGCCGACCATCCTGTGCTTGACAGGCGTGCTCTATTTCTTTGGTGCGCTGGTCACGAGTCTTGCGATGGTTCAGGTTTGCGTGTGGGCTGCCAGCGCCCGGACGAATGCGCGCGCCAAGTGGCTGATGCATGCGACCGTCTTGCACATACCGGTGCTTCTTGGGCTGATGATTTACGACAAAATTTCGCATTAATCCCGGCCAACAAGGAAGGACCTTACCATCCATGTTCTCGCAGGCAGCTCTCAATGCCTCTCTAAACGGAGTAAGTGCGGTTTTACTCGCGGGAGGTTACGCGGCCATCCGCAACGGGAAAATTGCTGTGCATAAAGCGTTTATGATCTCCGCGTTCGCGGTTTCATCCGTTTTTCTCGTGTCCTACGTCATTTATCACTTGCGGGTCGGAAGCGTGCATTTCCAGGGGCAAGGATGGATTCGCCCTTTTTATTTCGTGCTTCTGGGGTCACACACGATCCTTGCAGCGGTGATTGTGCCGATGATTCTTATCACGCTGCGCCGCGCGTGGCTTGAACAGTTTGACAAGCACCGCCTCATTGCGCGCTGGACTCTGCCGCTGTGGTTCTACGTTTCCGTGACAGGAGTAATTGTGTACATCCTGCTGTACCAGATTTACGCGCCGCGCTGACCAGGGTTTCCCGCAAACCAAGACCTAGAACGATTCCAGGAAGGATAACTTCCGAAGTCAACGGAGATACGAGCGGTTACGGAGTTTTCGTTCGGAGGATTGACTTCTATCGCTGCGCGCTCTCGGCGCGGGGGCCGGGAATGACGAGCGCGCCAGTCAGCGAAGAACGCACCGCCTGGCGCGTTCCAGCTTTTGGGAAAAAAATGTGCCAGAAATTCGTTCGCGGCACGGAGAAGCCGACTCCGACCTGGCGCTCATGCTCGCCGCGCTTCTGCCGAACCGAAGTCACGTAGCAATCCACGGAATCAGAGGTCATTTCGTTGTACACACGGACAGTCTGCCCGGGCATCAAGGATTCTTCCATCACCATCAGCGCCCCGTGCGCGCTCACGGAATGCGTCGATGCCTTCAGGTAGATGGTGTCACCTTCGGGTGACAGGCAACGAACGGTCAGCGGTATCTGTAGGGACACGCGCACCGTGCTTCGCCGCTCCGGGTATCGAGATCGCTGCATAAACCACCTTGAGGGAACGTTTGAGCAGCAGGGGTAAGAGCATGCCACCGGCGCAGGGAAAAAACAAGACCCGATTTCAATAGACCCCTATTGCCGAAGCCACCCGCACGGCGAGACCGGCGGGCTACTTGGGCGGCAGGGCGGCGATTATGGCGTCGGTGAATTCCTGCGTACTGGCTTTGCCGCCCACATCCTTGGTGGTGTGCCTGGCCTCGCGGTATACACGCGCGAGGGCCGCCTCGACCCGGCGGGCAGCGGAGTGTTCCTCAAGATGATCCAGCATCATGATGCCGCTTATCAGCAGTGCCGTAGGATTCGCCAGGCCTTTTCCGGCGATGTCCGGAGCGGTACCGTGCACGGCCTCAAACATGGCCGCATCGTCGCCGATATTCGCGCTCCCGACGACTCCCAGCCCGCCGACTAGGCCAGCCGCGAGGTCGCTCATGACATCGCCATAGAGGTTTGGAAGGAGGAGCAAGTCAAATTGCAGAGGGTTCAGGACCATCTGCATGCAGGCGTTGTCTACGATGAGTTCTTTGTATTCAATGTCCGGATACTCCTGCGCAACGGTGCGAATCGACTTCAGAAAGAGCCCGTCGGAAAGCTTCATGATGTTGGCTTTATGAATGGCATGGATCTTCTTGCGGCCTTTCTTTTTGGCGTACTGAAAGGCAAACCGAGCGATACGTGTGGAGGCCCGCTCGGTAATAATCTTCAGGCTCTCGACAACCCCGGGAATGACCTCGTGCTCGAGGCCGGAATAGAGGTCTTCGGTATTTTCACGGACCAGGACAACGTCCACATGGTCGAAACGGGATTTCACACCCGGTAAATTCTTGACGGGCCGCAAATTGGCATACAGGTCGAGCGTCTTTCGCAGCCCTACGTTGATGCTTGGCGCGCCTTCCGCGACCGCCGTTCCCATCGGCCCCTTCAACGCCACGCGGTTTCGCCGGACGGACTCTATAGCCGCTTCATGGACAAACTGACCCTTTTCGCTGGCTTGCTTTGCCCGGGCTTCCACCTCTTCCCAGTCGATTTGGACGCCAGTGGCATCGATAATCAGGCGGGCTGCCGCAGCCACTTCCGGTCCTATGCCTTCGCCGGAAATCAATGTGACTTTGTGTCTCATAGGAGCATCTCATTGTAAGCGATGCGGATGACCATGTCGAAATGCGCCGCTGGCCCGCGTTTCCGGGAAGGTACGTACCAGGGCGATGCGTTGTGCGGAAAGCCGATTGTTTTGTTATAATAGTGATGGAAGTTAGTTCGCGGGTTGTCCGCGAACGGAGGCCTTGAAATAACATGATTAATCTCACGCCCGTTGCCAGCACCAAGGTCAAGGAGATCATGAACATGCAGAGTCCCGTGCCGGTGGCGCTGCGCGTCGCCGTTGTCGGGGGAGGCTGTTCAGGGTTCCAATACCATATGGCATTCGAGAACCAGACCAACGAAACCGACGAAATTATCGATTTTGACGGCCTCAAAGTTGCCGTTGACCAGATGAGTTCCATGTATCTCGAAGGCGTCGAAATCGACTACATCGAGACACTTGAGGGCGCGGGGTTTAAATTCAACAACCCTCAGGTGAAGAGCACCTGCGGCTGCGGCAGCTCATTCAGCGTATAACATGGTTTTTGGGGGAGCCGTTCGCTCCTCCCGTGCGCGTTTCCAGGCTCTCGGACCTCTCGTTCGAGAGCCTTTTTTATGCCAGCCAGCCTCTCCAAATGGGATGCCAAGCACCGCGCTGCCGCTGAAAATGGGGGCGCGGAACCCGCGAGCATCGTTCGGGAACTCCTCCCACTTTTGCCCCATGGCCCGGCGCTGGATTTAGCGTGCGGTAGGGGACGCCACGCACTGTTGCTCGCGGCTCGGAATCAGCCGATCACCGCGGTGGACGGCTCAAACGTAGCCCTCGAGATTCTTTCGGAACGCGCGCGAGCCACGCACCTGGTCGTCGATTTCGCCGCCGGGTCGGGGATCACCCCAGAAACACGTCCTAGACACATTAGAATTGTGCGCTGTGATCTTGAGATGGCGATTCTGCCTGAGGCGTCGTTTGCCCTGATCCTTTGCATCCACTACTTGCAGCGCTCGTTGCACCCGCAGATAGAACGCGCTTTGCTCCCGGGTGGAACACTCGTCTTCGAGACATACACTCGCGCGCAGTTGGAGTTCGCAGGCGGGCCGCGGGATCCCGCCTTCTTACTGGAAAGCGGCGAATTGCGCAGTGCTTTTCCCTCGCTGGAACTGTTGTTCCATCGAGAGCTCCGCGCCGGGCAGGGAATTGCCACCTTGGTCGCACAAAGGGCGGGTGGGAGAAAATGAGAGGTCACGTTTCCCCGACCATGGCTGCACAGCTCTGTTGAACCGGTGAACGAAGGTCAGGAAAAACTAGTAATGCAGGTCAGCTATGGGTTGTCGGGGATATGTATTTCGTTGGCGCGTTTTTGAAACCGAGCGGAGCATCTGCTCCCAAACCTGAGCAGCCATTGAGAAAATTGACGGTATAGTTCTGTCACAGTGTGGCGCGGCGTGTGTCTAACTCATCAGAGGAGACACAAACATGAGCGTGAATGAACTCCAACCCCTAGCACAGCAATTCGCCGATGCTTTCGATCAGCGCGACCTCCAGCGCATCCTGGACATGCTTTCCGAGGACGTGGAAGTATTTGACCACGTTCCCTACCGGTTCGATGGCAAGGCGCTCTTTGCCAAGTATCTCAACGAGATCATCGCGAGCCTGGCCTCAGCCAGCTTCGGCTTCCGGCAACCATCGTGTCGCATGTACGGCGATACGGTGGGTATCGTAAATGCTCACGACATGTTTGCGGGAGTCACCAAAGACGGCAAGACTCTCTCGATCCATGGCCGAACTACCTTGGTCTTCATCAAACAAAGCGGGCAGTGGAAGATTGTGAGCGCCCACTTCTCTGCAATACCCAAGGCTCTCTGAGAATCGAGCCAAGGCATACGGGCGCTTGGAGGTGCACCATGACTATCAATAATCCGCTAGCAGATAATTCCCCCGACCACGAGGACCAAAGCCTTGTTCTTCGCGCCCGCTCGGGAGATCACCAGGCGCTCGAAGACCTGGTCCAGCGGCACCAAACGTGGATCTACAACATCGCCATTCGCATGCTCCACCATCCGCAGGATGCCGAGGACACCACGCAAGAGATCCTCATCAAAGTGCTCACCCGGCTCTCGTCGTTTGAGGGTCGGAGCAGCTTCCGCACCTGGCTATACCGCATCGTAGTGAACCACGTGCTCAACATGAGGCGCGGGCGGGTGGAGGTGCAGCATGAGTCCATCGATTTCGCTTCCTACGGCGCTGCGCTCGACGCCACGCCGAACCTCGATCTGGCCGATCTCAACGCCACATCGGCGGAGGCTGACCTGCTAGTGACCGAGGAGATGCTCTCCTGCACCTTGGGAATGCTTCTTTGCCTTGATCGTGAACAACGCTTGACCTTTATCCTCGGTGCGGTCTTCGAGGTAAGCGACACCGTTGCTGCTGAGGTGTTGGAGATCACTCCCGACAACTTTCGACAACGCCTGGCCCGTGCGCGGCGAGACCTGC
>Ga0210410_10000078_pt1 | contig 163576 bp, 135 predicted proteins | sample IncBWC4MmetaG_FD_161058 | JGI IMG/M metagenome (GOLD analysis project Ga0210410, IMG submission 161058) | Forest soil microbial communities from Barre Woods Harvard Forest LTER site, Petersham, Massachusetts, United States - Inc-BW-C-4-M | ecosystem: Environmental > Terrestrial > Soil >...
GCTCGGATACAGGTAAATAGTAGACTCTCCCGGTACGGGGGATGTCATGAGGAAGTCGAGGTTTACCGAGTCACAGATCGTTGCGATCTTGAAGGAAGGCAAAGCCGGAGTCGCACTCAGCGAGTTGACCAGGAAGCATGGAATCAGCCGTGCGACCTACTTCAACTGGCAAGCGAAGTACGGCGGGGTGAGCGTCTCGGAGCTGAAGCGGATGAAGGGGCTCGAGGTTGAGAACGCGAAGAACTCTGGCGCCGATATAAAGCTGGCGAGACGGTTCTCGGCATCGCCAACGCGCTGTTGCCGCCTTTTGTGTGGCCATTTCATTCAATGCGGAAAGTTCGGGAGTGACTGAGGGTTGGTACTGAGAAGCGCCCATGTTGTCAGGAGCGATTCTCGGTTGATGACAAATCCCAAAGCGCTCATCGACGGCCGATTACTCGCGAGAAGTCGGCTTGTGGGAAGTAATTCGCGGTTCCTCCCGTATGACGGGCAAACCGGAAATTGACCCACTACCGGCCCGCGCGTAGTGTTGACCGCTGGGCGGAAGTCACATACGATGCGAGGTCAAGAGCCCACAAGGAAAGTATCGTACCGGACAGCCTGATTCTGCCGGGGCGGTGCACGCGGGACGCCGGAGGAGGTGAAGATGCGCGTGTTGAATCGCTGGTGGATTGCGGTGGCTGGCGTGTGCCTGCAAATGGCCTTGGGGGCTGCGTACGCGTGGAGCGTCTTTCGGATTCCGCTGTCCAAGGAATTCGGATGGAGCATTTCGCAAGTCACACTGACATTCTTAATCAGCTGGTTTTTTCTGGGGTGTAATGCGTTCTTGGGCGGGCTGTGGATGAAACGCATCGGCCCGAGGGTTGTCGCCGTGGTGGCGGGCCTGCTGTGGGGCGGAGGAGTGTTTCTGGCCAGTTTTTCCGCGCACAAACTTTGGTGGCTCTATCTGACTTACGGAGTCATCGGCGGAACCGGGCTCGGCCTGGGCTATATCGTTCCGATTACGGTTCTGGTGAAGTGGTTCCCCGATCGGCGTGGGCTGATCACTGGAATTGCCGTGGCCGGGTTCGGCGCAGGGTCGTTATTCTCAGCGCCCGCCGCCGGATGGCTGATGCGGCATGTGGGATTGCTGCCGACTTTTGCGTATCTTGGGATTGCGTACGGGATTATTGCCATCGCTTCGGGATCGTTCATGCAAAACCCGCCAGAAGGTTGGGCGCCGGAGGGCTGGACTCCATCTGCGAAGCATATTTCGCAGCGATCGGAGCGTGATTTTACTCTTGGCCAGGCATTGGGCACCTGGCAATGGTGGGCGATTTGTCTGCTGATGTCGGTCAATACGATGGCGGGATTGTCGATCGTTTCCCAGGCGGCGCCCATTTTTCAGGAGATGGGAAATGCGAGCGCGAAGACAGCTGCCGGTCTGGTCGGCGTGATCAGTATAGGCAACGGCGTCGGACGTATTTTTTGGGCGTGGATATCCGATTTAACTACACGCAAGACAGCGTTTTTCATGATGTACCTCGTCGAGGCGCTACTCTTCTGGATATACCACAGCGTTAACTCACTCACTGTTTTGGGCATTGCTACGTTCATCGTGGTGATGTGCTATGGGGGCGCTTATGGCATTACTCCGGCGTTCGCGGCTGATTATTTCGGGCCCCGGGACGTAGGATCGATTTTCGGATTGATGATGCTGCCGTGGGCATTCGCCGCTGCGTTCGGTCCGTACTTGTTCGCGTATCTGCGGCAGATCAATGGAAACTATATCCAAGCCCTTTATTTCATTGCGGGATTGATGACCGCGGCGCTCATACTTCCGATTCTCGTTACTCCGCCCCGAAGCCGGAACACGGCGATGGAACAGCAAATCAAGAGTCGAATCGATGTGGAAGAGGTAGTTGACTAGGAGCAATTTCCGGTTAGCAGCATCTCGATAGGTTTCGATTCGCGAGCGCTGTGTGGGGAATTTTTTGATTTTCTCGATTCCGCGATTCTCCTGAGCATTGTGAATTGCATGATCTTGCCCGGCTGCAGCGGGGTGCCCCGCGATGCCTGCGTTCGCTTCGGCAAGGTTGCGATGGACGCAACTCCCAGGCATACCTATAATGAAGGTTTAGCATCCAAGTTATAAAGACAATGAGTTGGTGCTGACGTTCCGGGCGAACTTGATCAAGTCTTGAGTCTACCCAGGTCATGATGGATGGCGACACGTTCCATCATAGAGGAGTCAAGAATAATGGGAACCGCTCCCACGAAGAAACCGAGATTGATGCCCGAACAGCGGCCTACCGCTGCCCTGCAACTCTATCTCGAGACAATTCTCTACAAGACGCGCGAACGCCTGGAGCTGATCAACATCACGCGGGATTTAAATGAAGTCGTGCGCAAGCACGGGTTGAAGGCGGGGTTCATCATCGTGCAATCGCTGCACACCACGACCGCCGTATTTATCAACGAATTTCAGCAGGCGCTGGTGGATGACATGAAGTCGTTTCTCGAAAGGCTGGTCGGGCGTCTTGATTATTGGCGGCACAACGACCCGCGTCTTTCGGAGTGCGACCGCAAGAACGCGGCGTCGCACCTTCGGGCGATGGTGCTCGGCCACACACTATCGGTTCCCGTGCGCAATGGCGAATTGATGCTGGGGAACTGGCAATCAGTGATTTTGGCGGAGCTGGATGGCCCGCGCGAACGCTCCGTGCAGGTACAGGTTTTGGGTGTTTCCGAAGAACCTTCCGAGGAAGGCCGTTAGGGCGCTACGAAAAACCCCTGTTGCGCAACAGGCTCAGTTCTAGAACTCCTCTTCATCGTCAGACGGTTTCTTGCGCGTAAGTTTCAGCGTCAAGCGAATGCCTCGTGATCGGACGTCTTTGAGAATTGCCTGGCGATTTTCAAGTGGGATTGTTCCCGGCGGGAAAACGCCCGCGGATTCGCGTGGAAAATGCTTGATGAATAGCGCGGCCATCTGCGCCGTGGCGTAGGAGATGGGTGAAATTGCCAGGCCGCGCTGGCGTATCTGATAGAGCGACGGGAAGAGCGCATCGCTGCGAATCTCGATCGGGTGGTCCTTTTTCAGCCCGCGCACGACCACGGCTGCCGCGAACCTGGCGTTCTGCAGAACGCCATCGCGGATCAAACGCGCGACCTGCCTGGGAGTCGGCGTCTTTGGGAAACGCGAGGCGACGAGTCCTCGAGAGCGCGTGAGTTTCCCTTGCCGGTACCAGCGCCGCAACCGGTCGATTTCGTTGCCGCCGATTTTCACGTCCATTTCTTTCAGACGAATGAAATGAGGAACTGTCCCGACTTCGTCCTGTGCCGCCAACACCACGGTCACTTCTCCAATCGGCGGCGGGAAGCGAAATTTTTCCGGTTCGCCGAAACGCTTGCCGAAGCGGAAACGGCTGTCCCGCACAATGCGTGGGCGCGAGGTGGCTTCATCGAAGGAAACTTCCGCGGACCACTGCGAGACCGGATCGTCACTTTCGGTGCTTTCGTAAAGTCGAATATAAACCCCGTCAACGGCGTCCATCATCGCGACAGCCCGCGCCACCAGCAGATTCGTCAGTCCGGGGGCGGCGCCGGCGGTGATCACAGCGGCGCGCTTCTTTTCCTTAAAGCGCCCGTCGAAACGAAGTTGTTCGGCCTTGAAGGGGTTGCGCGTCAGGTGCGCGCTCAGGTCCAGATAATGAGCGCGAATGCGCAATGCCGCGCGCAAGACGATCTCATTGAAGACGGAAGCCGACGCATTGACCAACAACTGCGAGCCCCGGGCGGCGCTCACAATTCCCCAGAGATTTCGCGCGTTCACCTGAACGACTGGAATCTTGGTCTTCTTACCGAGAAAGCGATGGGCGCGGTCGAGGTCGCGGTCACCACAGGTGACCTGATGCCCCTGACGAACCAGCAAGTGTGCGAGATAGGAGCCGGTCGCTCCGGCTCCCAGGACGAAGATGCGCATTGGGGCAAAACTGTACCATATCCGCTCAGGCTGTGAAGCAGAGGCAGGGGACTTTTTCCACCACTGAAATCGTCTCAAGAAGTGATCTTGCCCGTCTTTGCTGGCAAATGACGGTGCAATGAACGAGAATAGAACTTGCGGGGAAGCCGGGGCATCTAAACGGGAAGAGTTCAGGCAGTGCACACCGATGCCTTATCCCTCAGCCGGTGCAAGCGGGGAATTGATGGACCACGAAGAGAACGAGCCGAAACTTTTCAGTCTGATGGAGGCGGAGCGGGCGCGCCGCGAACTTGAGCCGGTGCTGATCGACGCGATGGAGAATCGCCGCAAGGCGGCGGACCTCGATGAGCAACTCAGCGCTGTAGCCAATCGCATCCTGATGATGGGTGGAATCACGATCGACTACGAAAGCGTCGCACGGGTGCGTTCCGAGCATAACCGCCTGAATTCGCAGATCAAGGACGCGCTCGACCGCATTCATGCAACTGGCTGCGTGGTGAAAGATCTGGACGCCGGCCTCTTGGATTTTCCAGCAATCCTCAAGAACGAAGAAGTTTATTTGTGCTGGCGGCTGGGAGAGGATCGCATCCGCTTCTACCACCGTCAGGATGAAGGTTTTTCAGGGCGCAAGCCGATCGACCCCGAAGATACCGGCCCGAAACATCCGATTCAATAACAAAACGCCCAGAACTGCGCGGCCTCACAGCGAGCGTCCGGGAAGGAATGCCGTGAACGAAAAATCCGCAGGCCGCCTGGCCGATTCAGCGAGCCCCTACTTGCGTTCCGCAGTACACCAGCAAGTGGACTGGTACGAATGGGGCACGGAGGCCTTTGCGCGCGCCAAGGCTGAGGACAAGCCCATCCTTCTCGACATCGGCGCGGTGTGGTGCCACTGGTGCCACGTGATCGACCGCGAAAGCTACGAAAATCCGCAGTTGGCCGCGATTATCAACCAGCTTTTCATTCCCGTGAAAGTAGACCGCGACGAGCGCCCAGACGTGGATGCGCGATATCAGGCCGCCATCAGCACGATTTCAGGGCAGGGCGGCTGGCCGCTCACTGGATTTCTTCTCCCCGATGGGCGCCCATTTTTCGGCGGCACGTATTTTCCGCCGGAGGATGCCATGGGCCGGCCTGGATTCCGCCGCATCCTCGAAGCGGTCGCTGCAGGCTTCCGCGACCGGCGCGCCGAAGTGGAAGAGGCGGCAGGGAAGCTTGCCGAAGCCGTGGCCAAAGCGGAAACATTCACGGGCGCGCGCGGAATACTTAATTCCCGCGTGGCTGACGATCAAATCGAATCCATCGTGAATATGTTTGACGCGCGCAACGGCGGGTTTGGCCGCTCGCCGAAATTCCCGCATCCGGCGGCAATCGATCTGCTGCTCGAACGTCATCAATCGGGCGGCGGAGTGCGGCTCGTTGAAGTTGCCGCGACGACGCTCGAGAAAATGGGCTCCGGCGGAGTATACGACCAGATTGCCGGCGGGTTTCATCGGTACTCGGTGGATGAACGCTGGTGCGTGCCGCACTTCGAGAAGATGTCGTACGACAATTCCGAGTTGTTGAAGAATTTTCTGCACGGCTATCAGGTCACCCAGAATCCATTTTTGCGCGAAGTGGCCGAGGGCATCATTGATTGGACCAATGCCGTGCTCTCGGATCAAGCGCGCGGCGGATTTTACGCCAGCCAGGATGCCGATCAGACGCTCGATGACGACGGCGATTACTTCACGTGGACGCTCGAGGAAGTCCGCGCGGCGCTTACGCCGGAGGAATCGCGCGTTATTGAGCTGACCTACGACGTTGAAGTCCACGGAGAGATGCACCACAATCCGGCGAAAAACGTTTTGTGGATTGCAACGCGTCCCGGCGAGGTCGCGTCGGCGCTCGGCATGGATGAAGCTAGCGCGCGTCTAACGCTTGCGCGAGCCAAGGGCAAACTACTTGCCGCGCGCGTGGCACGGCCCGCGCCCTTCGTGGATACGACGCTCTATGTTGGCTGGAACGCGATGTTCGTTTCGGCGTATCTCGAGGCCGCGGCGGTGTTGGGCGGAGAAAAGGGAACCGCGTGCCGAGTTTTTGCGCTCAAGACTCTGGACCGGATGCTTGCGGAAGCCTGGAGCGATGCGCGCGGACCTGGCCGTCCCAGCCTCGCCGGCAGGCAGGCGGCAGGCGGGTTCGCGCATCGCATGGGAGGCGCGCGTCTCGACGGATCGCTCGACGACCAGATCTTTGCGGGCATTGCGTTGCTGGACGCCTACGAGGCGACGCTCGACCGGCGGTACTTCGATGCCGCTCAGCACGCGGCTGACTTCGCCATCGCCGAATATTTTGACGCCGAGGGCGGGGGATTCTTCGATCGCGCTTCGGGCGCGGCGCCCATGGGAGGGCTCGAAGTTCGCCGCAAGCCGCTGCAGGATTCACCCACGCCTGGCGCGAATTCTTCGGCGGCAATCTTGCTCGATCGTTTGCACGGATACGCAAGCGACGCGCGCTATCGTGAACATGCCGAAGCTACACTTGAAGCGTTCGCTGGCATCGCGCCACAGTTTGGGATTCACGCGGCGAGTTACGGACTCGCGGCGCTACTGCATTCTCGCCAGGCGTTCGAGGTTGTCATCACAGGAAAGAGTGGCGATCCGCAGGCCGCCGCGCTCGAACGGGCCGCGAATTCAGTTTACCGGTTCGCAAAGGCAATGCTGCGCGTGACCCCGGAGCGAATGGCCGCCGGCAACGCCCTCGCGCCCGCGCTTGCTGAGACCCTTCCACATCTCGACGCAAGCGTCGCGCAGGCTTTGGTCTGCGCGGGGACGACGTGCCGCCTGCCGGTTAGCGATCCCGCCGCGCTTGTGGCGCTCTTGATGGAGACCACCGCTAAAGCTTCGGCGGATTGAGCGTGAATTTCTCGCAAGCGTGAAATCCTCCAGCCTGTGGAGGCGCTCCACCGGAGTCCTATTTGTTTCGCGGGTTTTTGGAACGTGGCACCACTGTTGGTCATCACGCCGCCGAACCGGAACGTAAAATGAGAGAATTGGAACGAGCGGAGAAACCGAGGGCGTTCTTGAGATGCTTCATGTGCTTTCAACTGTAGTGCTGGTGATCGTCGCAGTGGGATTCTGGCTGCGCAAACGGCGGAACGTAGTTCATATTCGGCTGATGATTTCGGCCTTTCTTATCGACTTGTCTTTGGTCCTGTACATCGAGTTTTCGCGGCATGCGGTCGAGAAAGTCGTGGCGAGCACGCAGCTTCTCGTCTGGTTCCACGCTGCTGTGTCCGTTATGGTTTTGGTCTGTTATGTAGCGATGATTCAATTGGGGCGGCGCTTGCTTGCTGGGCGTGAGACGGCACGGAAGTGGCATCGGTTGCTGGGAATGACATTCCTCGTCCTGCGCGGCCTGAACTACGTGACGAGTTATCTGGTGACGTAGCGCGGTCGCAACTGGCAAATTGCCGATGACCCTCCGTGAAATTCCACTACTTCACAGCAGCAATCGCGTTCCAATTCCTGGCGTAATGGCCTTGGCGCTCCTCTTGCCCGTTTCGTCCCGGCCATCCATATTTGAACTGTTGCGACCCGGTAATATGCCGACGATCATTCGCGGAGGGCGAATGTGAAGAGACTGTTGCCGGAGGCGATAGTTACGTATTGCTTGCCGTCGACCAGATAGGTCATGGGGCCGGCGATGATTTCCCCTCCGAGGTTTTGCTTCCACAGCAGCGCGCCCGTGCGGGCATCGAGAGACTGGAAATAGCCCTCACGGCCGCCTACGAAGAGCAAGTCGGAGGCAGTGGTTAGAATTCCACTGGCATTTACATCGTGCATTTCGAATTTCCACGCTGGCTTGCCGCTCTCGGGGTTAAGTGCGACGACGGCGCCACTGGCGAGCGCCTCGGTGTAGGTATTGACAGGCCCCTGGCGTTGGCCCGTGGGATTGTCGGCGCCGGGAATGGGGCTTGTGTTTGCGCCGCCGGTGTATCGCTGGCCTTCTCTATAGTCGGCGTTCACTCCGGAAAAAATCGTAGAGTAATTTTCCCATGTAGAAAGGTAGAAAAGTCCGGTGCGCGGACTGTAAGACGGCGAATACCAATTCGTTCCGCCTTGAATGCCCGGGAAAGTCGGAGCGCCGGGAGGCTGGGGTGTCAAGATCGGCCGGCCGTTGGCGTCAAGACCGCTTGCCCAATTGACTTTGACAAATGGGCGGCCGGCGAGAAATTTGCCGGTCGTACGGTCCAATACATAAAAGAAACCATTACGATTGCCCCAGAGCATCAGTTTGCGCGGACTGCCGTTCCAATTTGCATTCGCCAAGACGGGAATTTGTACTGAGTCATAGTCGTAGGGGTCGCCCGGCGTGAATTGGAAATACCACTTGAGTTTCCCGGTGTCGGGGTCGAGGGCGACGGCCGAATCTGAGAACAGGTTATCGCCAGGCCGCTGTTCCGGGTTCCAATCCGGACCTGGATTTCCGGTGCCCCAGTAGGTCAAGTTGAGATCGGGATCGTAGGAACCGGTGACCCAGACGGCAGCGCTGCCATGCTCCCAATCGCCACCGCGCCAACTTTCGTGGCCGGGCTCGCCTGGCTTGGGGATCGTATCAAAGCGCCAAGCCTCCTTCCCGGTCCCAGCTTCGAAGGCGGCAATGAAGCCGCGAACTCCAAACTCGCCTCCGGCGACGCCGACGATCACTTTATCTTTAACCACCAGGGGCGCCATGGTCATGGCATACCCGGCGGCAGGCTCAGCCAACTTCACGTTCCAGCGCGCATGGCCATTCTTGGCGTCAATGGCGACCAAGTGCGCGTCAACCGTGGCCATGAAGAGCGAGTCGCCAAGAATCGCGACGCCGCGATTCACAATCCCGCAGCATGGCCGGGCAGCCGGCGATGGAGCGTAGTGGTAGACCCAAAAGGCGCGGCCAGTCTTGGCGTCGAGCGCCACAACGTCGTTGGGCGACTGAGTGAGATACATGATGCCATCGACGACCAACGGGGTAGTTTCAAATTTTTGCAGCGATTGCGCCTGGAAGACCCACTTAAGCTCGAGATTCTTAAGGTTCGCGGCGTTGATTTGTTGTAGGGCGCTGTAGCGCTGGCTGGCATAGCTGCCTGAATAGGTCAGCCAGTTTTGCGGCTCGTCACTAGCGTGCAGCAGCCGCTCGGCAGTGACCTGGGCGCTGAGTGAACTTGGGATCAGCGAAATTAGAAACAGCAGGAAGGACGCGCGTTGCCCGAGATTCATTTCACACCTCGTAAGGAAAGAAGGTAAGCCTCAAGGTCAGCCAATTCCTGGGAGCTGAATTTGTCTTTATAGGAAGGCATGGGAGTGGACTTCAGGACGGTATATTCGCGCAGGTCGGCTTTCGTAAGGGAGAGCAGGCGCTCTTGCTCGTCGATGAGCTGGACCGTATAGGTATCTTCGTTGAGGCGGCGGCCGTTGATGACTTTACCGTCGCGCGTTACAGCGCGCACTGGACGAATGCCCGGTAGCATCGAACCAGCTGGATCGACGAGTGTCCGGTGGATCAACTCGGCTGTCCTGAGAGCGCCGATGTCGCCTAAGTCGGGAGCGACACGTGGACCTTTGCCGTTGACGGCATGGCAGGTCGCGCAGTTGCCCGCGCCCTCGAACAGGGCTCGACCGCGAGCCGGGTCGCCGACCATCAGTCCACTGGCCTTGAAACTGCTCATGTTGCGAAGATAAGACACTATGCCGGTAAGTTCCGAGGCGCCGAAAGTGAAGGGCTGCATGGCGGTGCCTGGGACGCCGTTCGTGATGGTAAGGCGCAGGTCATTGTCAGAGATAACGCGTTTAAATTGCCCGGCGCGAAAATTGACGCCGGGTATCACGTCGCCGTTCTCGCCGTGGCAGGAGGTGCACTGGGAAGCGAAAATCTGCGCGCCGTACTGGATGTCGGACTGGAAATACTCCGGTGCGCGGTCCTGCCCCTGGGCGTATGTGGCTGATCCGCAAACTGCCAACACGGCGCAAATGAGTGCGCACTGAGATAACACGCGAAGCGATATCCACCGAAGCCTCACGGAAAGCCCTCCACGTAAGCCAGAGTCTTCAGCTAGCTAGAATCAGTTTGAATTCCTTGGCGATGAATATACACCTGCGAGGTTCCGCTTGGAAGGTTTGTAATTCGAAATTGCCGGACTTTTGCCGCAGGAAGATTTGAAAAGGCGGGTTCCGGGGAACTTGTGAGGGGGCCGGAACTTTGAGGGGGATGAGAGTCCGACCTCTCTTGAACCCTCAGTGCCCTCTGCGGCATTTCTCTGTGCCCTCTGAGTTAAATTCCAAAAAGCTCAACACAGAGGTCACAGAGAATCACAGAGCAGAGAGCCGCGACCCACAAACCACGTAATCTTTTTCCGCAGCCTGCTAGGGCGTGTCTTGGCTAGCGAGGGTCGGGCGAGGGCGTAGGACGACGTAGTGCGCGATGGCGTAGCCGAGGGCTGCGCCCGCGAAAACATCGGAAGGAAAATGGGATTGCAGCGGTATCCGCGAGAATCCAACCAGACTCGCCAGCCCGTAAGCCAGCCAGACGTGCCAGCGGGGATTTGGATACCGATTGGCGAACACCGTGGCGATGGAGAATGCGGCAATCGTGTGGCCGGAAGGAAAACTCCCTACGCCTCCCAAGTAGCTCCCATGCGTTTCCTTGAACCAACTTTGGGCAAGATCGCCGTTGGGGGGAATTGAGGCCGGGCGGAAGCGGCGATCGAGGTCCTTCATTACTGTCGTGAGGATTTCCGAGTCCAGGACGCCCTCGCCCGCAAGCAGCACGGTATGCTGCGCGTAGGAGTCCTTTCGCATCAGACCGATGGCGTAAAAAGCGGCTGGGAAGACTTCCATTCCGAGCGAGGTGTTGCTCCCGCTGAAAACTTTATTGAATCGGCTGAAAGATTGAGTTCCCCGGAAGTAGTTCATATTACGCTCATCGAGCGCTACAAGACCGGCGGTAATGCCGGCCACGGCGAGAGTTGGAACAAGATTATGTCCGTGGGCCACGGAGACCGGGAAGAGCCAAATTTGCTTCTGGTCCCGAACCATGTTCGGTACCAGCCGCCGCCATGAGATTGCCCTATCCGGGGTCGGATTCATGATTGGCGCGTATAGCGGTGGGTCAGGCGCCGGTAAGGGCAACGGTGATTCAATTCCCGGTGCGGTAAGGGAGGTCGAGACCAGAGCCTCCTGCGCGGCGCTTCGCTGCGCCAAACTTAGAGCCGCAAATAAAAAGAAGAAAACACTCCCGAACCTCATTGGCCTTGGCATAGACAAATGTTAACAATAATTTTCCATCTAGGATTTCGACTTGGCGGCATGGTACACCAAGATACACGGGGAATAATCAATTGGCCACATCAGCGAAAAACTCTACCCCAAGTGCGGGATGTCGTGCGGCCATGCATTTTGGATTCTGATGTAATACATCCTCCGTGGGGAATGCGAAATGAGCTCATGGGAAAAATGGCTGAACCGCCCTCAGAACCTCTGGTTGCGTAGGGCGCTCTTCCAGGTCCACCTGTGGACTGGAATCGGCGTCGGACTCTACGTTCTCTTGATGAGCGTGTCGGGCACTGTGCTCGTTTACCGTCGGGGGCTTGCCAGGACGTTCTCGAGCGAGCAGCACATTGCCGCCGGGCCGGGCGCGCGGATGACCGTTGACGAACTGAAACAAGCCGCGAAGCGAGCCTATCCCGAATACGAAGCGGCTCGGATCTATGAAGGGAAAAAACCGGACCAGCCTGCCGAGATCTTGTTGGCGCGCGGCGAAAATAGATTGCAACGTCTATTCAATCCGTACACCGGCGCCGACCTCGGCGACCCTTTGCGACCCGGATTTCGTTTTATCCTGTGGCTCGCGGACCTTCACGACAATCTGCTGTACGATCGGGCCGGGCGTAAGTGGAATGCCATTGGCTCGGTGCTTACCATGTTGCTCTGTTTTACCGGCGCGATTATTTGGTGGCCGGGAATGAAGTATTGGCGCAGCAGCCTGGCCGTTCGATGGAAATTGAACCGCAAGGGGATCAACTGGGCGCTGCACAGCGCGCTGGGGTTTTGGTCCCTCGCGTTCATTTTCATGTGGGGAATCAGCGGACTCTACCTCTCGATGCCGGAATCGTTTAACAAAGTCGTCGATTTCCTTGAGCCCGTCCGTGAGGGGAGCAAAGTGAGTCGCTTCGGGGACCAAGTTTTGTTCTGGCTGGCTCGATTGCACTTTGGCAGGTTCGCCGGCGTGCCCGTCGAAATCATTTGGACTGTTTTTGGACTCGCGCCTGCGGTGCTGTTCGTTACGGGAACGATGATGTGGTGGAACCGGGTTCTTAGACCGTGGATGCGGGGGCGAATGCCCGTACCGTCGCAAATTAGGGATGTGGAAACGCAGCGCACGGACAGTTCAATACAGGTCTAGAATTCTTTCTTCTCTGTGACCTCTGTGCGCTCTGTGGTAAATTCCGGAAAAGATTTCACCACAGAGGTCACAGAGAGCACTGAGGGGAGAAGAGCCACCATGAGGTGAACTACTACGCTAGATCACCTGTCGGATACCAGGATTTCACGAGTCACCAGTCACGAGTCACCAGTCACAGCTTTCTTTGTGCCAGTTGCACCAGCGATTCGGACGAGGACGGCGGCGCGGCGACCGGCTTCAGCGTTTGCGGGCCGCGCCAATTGTCCACCACGGCGATCTGCTGGACGCATGACACAGTGCATCGCGGCGCGCAATGCTTCTTCGTAAAATATTCGCGGCGGCGGTCTTCGGCCGTGTATTTTTCAAGCGGCACGCCGGGATATCCGCGCTGCTGCGAGCACCAGTGAACCAATCCGTCTTCGCAGACGTAAAGATAGCGCGAGCCGGAGCGGCATCGCCATTCGTTCGGTTTTCCTCTGGCGATGTTGTGCTGGAAACCGTTGAGGCGCGAAAACCCCCGCTTGCCCATGCCCATGATTTCCTCGAAGATTTCGGTCTCGCGCGTTCCGAGCGGCTTCAGTTGTCCTTGTCCGTCGTGCAGGATGCCCACGGTGCTGGTGAAGCCCAGTTCCTGCGCGCGGCGCGCCACCGCCAGCGCGTCCTCCGGATTTTTCACCCCGCTGCCCAGCACGGAATTGATGTTCACCTGAAACACTGCGTGCTCGGCCAGCAGCTTCAATTTCTGATCGAGCACCTTGAGGCTCTTCTTGGAAACCTCATCGGGCATCGCGTTGTCGATGCTGATCTGCAGGTACTCGAGCCCCGCGCGGTTGAGGCGCTCGATGCGCTCGGCCGTGAGCAGGTAACCGTTCGTGATGATGCCCGTGAGGATTCCGTGGCCGCGCATGCGCGCGATGATCTGGTCCAGCTCCGGATGCAGCAGCGGTTCGCCGCCGCTGATCGTCATGACCGCCGTGCCTATCTCCGCCAGGCGATCGATTCGCCGGAACATTTCGGCAAGGTCCACTGGCTTCGAGAAATCATCGAATTCGTTGCAGTACGTGCAGGCCAGATTGCATCGGCGAATCGGAATGATGTGCACCAGCAGCGGATGCCGCGTCGAGAGGAGTCCTTTCACCACACCAAGCAGTTCGCGCACGCGCGTGTTTACAAATCGCAATCGCCGCCGCGTTCGCGTCCTGAGTGGCATCGCTAAACTATACAGGGATTCGGCGTGATTTTGAACTTACATGGATCCTCGAGAGTGACCAGTTCCCGATATGTGCGCCATTCCGATGGTGGCGCGACAACTGGCCCTATAATGAAAACTCATCCCCACCGCAAACGTGGGGCTACCGAGCATCGGGTACAGCGTATGGCGGTTTAGGGAACTCCTGGACAAGATTTACCCGTGCTGGCGTGGCGCCTTTGACGAAGCGATGAAAAGACCCTGCATGAATCCATGATTCAGCAAAGGAGTGCGAAATGAGGACGCGGTTGACTGAGACCTTCGGAATTCAATACCCAATCTTGTGCGCGCCGATGGCGATGGTTGCTGGCGGCCGTCTGGCAGCGGCTGTGACGCGCGCTGGTGGACTCGGAATCGTGGGCGGTGGCTATGCTGGAACTTTGGGCGGTGAACCGGACCTTGGCGAAGAGCTGGCGCATGTCCAGGGACGCAAGTTTGGCGTCGGGTTCATTACTTGGGCGTTGGCGCGCGTACCTGCTGTGCTGGATGAGGCGCTGACTCACTCCCCCTCATGCGTGTTCTTCTCCTTTGGCGACGCCAAACCGTTTGCTGAACGGGTTCACCGCAGCAACGCCAAACTGATCTGCCAGGTGCAATCACTGCGGCACGTTGATCAGGCGCTCGAGGCCGGCGCCACTGCGATTGTCGCCCAAGGGGCCGAGGCCGGGGGGCACGGTGCGAAGCGTGCAACGCTGTCATTAGTGCCGGAAGTGGCGGACTATTTGGTCAGATGCTCCCCCAAAACGCTGCTACTCGCTGCGGGGGGTATAGGGGACGGGCGCGGCCTGGCGGCAGCATTGATGCTGGGGGCCGATGGCGTTGTGGTGGGCACCCGATTCTGGGCATCGGCAGAGGCGCTCACGCCGTCAGCCGTGACGGATCGGGGGACACGCGCAACCGGTGACGACACGGTGCGAACCAAGGCGGTCGACGCATTGCGCGGCGTTCCATGGCCCGACGAGTTTTCGTTCCGGGTTCTCAAGAATAAACTCACCGATGAATGGGCAGACCGCGAGGCGGAAGCGGCTGCTGCATTCGGCAGCCTGGCTGCCGAATACGCAGAGGCAAGGTCGCGTCAAGATCTGGATATTGTTGTTAGCGGCGCCGGCGAATGCGTTGGACTCATACACGACCGCCCTAGTGCGAAGAGCATCGTCGAAGCGATGGTGACGCAGGCACGGTCATTGCTTGAACGCGGGGCGACGCTGGACTTCAGGACGCGCATGGTTAGCCCTGATTCGCGCCCGATCGGCAGAGGCGCAGTCGGGGGTGAACACAAACCTTAGACCTAACATCTCCTCCCCCCGCTATGAAAAGATAGCCATGAGGTTTAGAATGCATTTCTCACGAGAATTCTGCGGAAGTCCAGTAGCACAGGCTTCAGCCTGTGTGGTTTTGATTTGGGTGGGCGCTGAGAAAAGCACACAGACTGAAGTCTGTGCTACTAGAGGCGCCCTCGTGCGGCGTCTCAATTCTACCCAGGGAGTTGCCATTCCAGAGCCTACTCCCCGGGGTGAGCGTGAGAAATGCGGGTTAGACCTGCTGCGACATGCAAAAGGTGATTCCAAGTACCCGTACGAGTTAGTTTTTCTTCTGCACGGAATCGAGTGGCTCCACCTTGAGGATGGCAGCGCCGTGGTTGCTGGCTATCCAGAACGTCGGCGGCGTTGTGGAGCTGTCAACGAACGCTCTTCGGATCGTGGTTTTGGACGGAAGCAAATATTCGATGATCTGGCCCGTGGTGGGATCGAGGCGCATGATGTGGTCGCTGGAGATTCCTGACGACCACACTTCACCGTTTTTGGCGGGCGCGACGTCATAGGGGGCATCCCAGGGAGACGGCGCAGGCCACTCCCGAAATTGCTCGGTCCGAGGATCAAACATTCCGATCTTGTTTCCCCGGAATTCGCCGAACCAGAGGCGATCCTGCGAATCGACTCTGCCTCTGCGCGGACGTGAATTGGGCGTGGGCGTGGACCACATTTTGATTTTTCCCGTTTTCGCGTCGATCATTCCTACGCTTTCCTTGCCGAAATCCATGAATAACGCATTGTTGTGCGAGTCCGACACCACGCCGTAGACAGTGTGTCCCTGGGCAGGATTGCCGACCGAAGCAGCGCGGAGTTCCGGGTAGGGATCGAAGGTCTCAATTTTTCCAGTCGCTATGTCCAGTCGATCCACAATGTAGATGCCCGCGTCCTGAATCCAGACCTTGCCGTCCACATCGTCGTGATCGGGCATCACCATGGCGAACTGGGTGGCGTCGTTATCAAGGTCCTTCGGCAGGCTCCAGGTGCTGAATTTCTCCGTCGTGGGGTTAAATCTTGCGATCCCTCCTTGCAGCATCATGCCAAGCCAAATGTCGCCGGATTTGTCCGCATCAATTTCGAGTAAGCCGACCGGGAAGCCGGGCTTGAGAATAGGCACCTGATACTCGTTGACTTGAGCCGTTTTGGGGTCCAGCTTTCCGATGACCGACTTTCCAAAGTCGGTGTACCAGACCATGCCTTTGGCGTCCACGATGGCGTCATGCGGCATCGTTTCCTTGCGCGGCAGGTCGTATTGGGTGACGATCACTTGCGTCGCCTTGCCTGAAGGACGTGGAAGCGTCTTCAGCTCATACGACCAAGTATCACCGGAGCTTAGGTTGATCGTGCTCATCCACTCAGCCTGTTTGCGCAAGCGTTCCGCGTTTCCGAAAGACTCGTTCACCTTGATTCGTTTCTGCGGGTGCGTTGGATCGCTCTCGGGGGAGTAACTGGCCATCCGCTCGAACAACGGGACCCATTCGTCAGCGTCGTGGGTGGATTTTACGATCCGCTCGATGGTGTGGCAGGTCATGCAATTCAGCAGAAAACTCTTCTGCTCCTCGGTGCCGGGCATGCTGATAAGCCATTCCGCGTTGGTGAGTTGCGAGCTGAGGTCTTTCGCCTTGTGAAGCTTCAGGTCCGCTGTGGCGGTTTTTTCTGGCGTGACTTGCACTGTTCCCACATCGTCAAGATCGTATCCGACTGCCCGCATCTTCAGGGTATACGTCCCCAGCTCCATGCGCTCCCGCGGAAATCTGTAGCGGCCTTCCCGATCGGTGACGACGGACACTGTGACCGTGGAGCTCGCTCTCTTGGCGCTGACCACCACACCTTCCATGGGGCCTTCTTCCTTGGAGCTGACTTGTCCTGTGAGTCCAATCGAAGTTGGCGCTTGTCCGCGAAGCAAACTCAATTCGGGATAAAACAGCGTTACACCCAGGCCGACGATCAGAATGAGCAGAAAACCTCGAGTTCGCATCAGCGTCTCCCTATCGTATGAATGCGTGAAAAGTAGTTCTTCATGAAACCTTACGATCCAGGTCTCTTCGTGTCAAGCTCGCGCGCGGGTCGGTAGCGGGTCAGTTTGAATCGAAACATGCCCTCTCCGTCCCGAAGAACAAGGGACGGAGAGGCCTCGTACGGGGTGCCTTTGTAGAGGCCACCCGCTTTTTGGGCAGGCAGCCTTTTGTTTCGGTCCTGAACAAAATTGACCCACTACCCACGGCTCCCGTGCATAAAATTCGTAGTTCCCGCCGCCGGGGATTGCCACCGAAGTGCGGGTTGGATGCGCCTTGCGGTTATGCTAACGTCTTTCGCTTATGCCACATCGCATTGGGGTGTTGCTGTCGGGGCGCGGATCGAATTTTGAGGCGCTGGCCGACGGCATTGCGGCGGGGCGCATTCCTGGCGCGGAAATCGTCCTGGTGATCAGCAACCGCGAAGAGGCGCCAGGGCTCGCGCACGCCACGGCACGTAGGATTCCATCCCAAGTGATCCCGTCGAAGGGCTTGCAGCGCGAAGCCTACGACAAACTCGTTGTGGCTGCACTGAAGCGGGCGGGCGTCGAATTGGTGTGCCTCGCTGGCTTCATGCGTCTGCTGTCGCCGTACTTTGTGGCATCCTTTCCGCAGCGCATTCTGAATATTCATCCGTCGCTGCTGCCGTCGTTTCCCGGACTTGAGGCGCAGCGGCAGGCGCTCGAATACGGCGTGAAATTCAGTGGATGCACGGTTCACCTGGTGGATGAAAATCTCGATGCCGGGCCGATCCTCGCGCAAGCCATCGTGCCCGTGCACGACGAAGACACGGACGCCACGCTTTCCGCGCGCATCCTCGCCGAGGAGCACCGCATTTACGCGGACGCGGTGCGGTTGATCCTTTCCGGGCGGTATCGTATCGAAGGCCGCCGGGTGATCGCGCTCCCAAATCAACCATGACGGCCTCCTCATGACCACGAAAAGACAATTCAAGCCGGTGGACGAACAGATCGCCTACCTGCGCAAGGGTGCTGCGGAAATTATCCGTGAAGAGGATTTGCGCGCCAAGCTCGAATCATCGGCCAAGACCGGCAAACCGCTGCGCGTCAAGCTGGGCGTGGACCCCACCGCGCCCGACCTGCACGTGGGCCACACCGTTGTTCTGCGAAAGCTCAAACATTTTCAAGATCTGGGCCACACTGCGATTTTTCTGGTTGGAGATTTCACGGCGATGGTCGGTGATCCCACCGGCCAGTCCGAGACGCGCCCGCCCTTGACGCGAGAGCAAGTGGACGCCAACGCGAAGACATACCTCGAGCAGGTCTACAAAATTCTTAACAAGGAAAATACGGAAGTCCGTTACAACGGCGAATGGCTCGGAAAGTTGACCAGCTACGAGATTGTCCGACTGTGTGCGCGCTACCGCCTGGCTCGGATGTTGGAGCATGAGGATTTCCGCACGCGACTCGCTGGCAATCTGCCCATCGCGGTCCATGAGCTACTCTATCCTCTGTTCCAGGCCTACGATTCAGTAATCCTTGAAGCCGATGTCGAACTGGGCGCGACGGAGCAGAAATTCAATCTGCTCATGGGCCGCGAAATTCAGCGCGAGTACGGACAACCATCGCAGGTGGCGTTGACCATGCCGATCCTGGTCGGCCTGGACGGCCAACGCAAGATGTCGAAGTCACTCGGCAACTACGTCGGCATCACGGAGCCACCCTCGGAAATGTTCGGCAAGCTGATGTCGATCTCCGACGAAATGATGTGGCCGTACTTCGACCTGGTGACCGACCACACGCCGGAGGAGATTGCCGCGCTGGCCGCGAAAGTGAAATCCGGCGCGACGCATCCAATGGACGTGAAGATGTCGCTGGCGCAGGAAATTATCGAAGGATTCCACGGCGCGACTCTGGCGGAAAAAGCCGCGGCCGAATTTCGTACGGTCTACCGTGAACGTGGGGCCCCGAGTGAAGTTCCAACTCACTCAATAAGCCCTGGGACTTATAAACTCCTCGCACTACTTGCTCAGGCTGGCCTGACAAGTTCGCGAAGCGACGCCGAACGACTAATTCGAGGCCATGCGGTTGAAATAGACGGAGAAGTGGTCGACGCGATGAATAAGACCCTCGTATTGCGTGGCGGAGAGAGCTTTCTAGTCCGCGCCGGAAAAAAGAAATTCCTCCGAATCGTCGTCGAGTAATGCCGTTGCTATCCTCAGGTTGTACGGGCCGAGGTGCGGGCAAGTGGTGTCCGTCGTCGGGTTTGTGGGTCGGAGCTTCAGCTCCGACTTCAAACAAAAAGAGAGCAGGGGCTTCAGCCACTGAAGCTTCAGGGCCTGAAGGCCCATTCCCGAGCAGGCACTTTTGTCGGACCTAAAGGTCCGACCCACAAACATCTTCCGCACAATTCACATTGCCGTTAAATATCCGCAACGGAAATTTATTGTGGCTCTCGCGCGGGGTACACTCGACTGAAAATGGCCGCCGCGAGCGCCACCACAACGAAGGCCATGACGCTGCCCTCGGGACCCACCGTGCCGCCCGTGAGCCACACCGGGCCATGAAACGAAGAATTCAGCAAATGACCGGGCGCGACGATACCGCTGTTTGGCACGGAGAACAGAAAAGTCTCGCCCCAATCGAAAGACGCATGCAATCCGACGACGAACCACAAATTCCCTGTGCGCCGCAAGGTGAGGCAGAAAAACATTCCTATTACGAACACACTCACTGCGCCGACAATGTCTTCGCCCCTGTTGCCCAAATGCGAAGCGCCGAATACGGCGGAAATCATAGTGGCTGCGGGCCAAAATCCGATTCCTGAAGCCAGCGTGGCCTGCGTGTAGCCACGAAAAAAGAACTCTTCAAAGAAACCCACCGCGAGAAAGACCATTCCCCACAGCGCCGCATAACCCCAGAGCTCGGGACCGCGCAGCGCCAGCTCTCCGAAAGAAAAACCTCCAAACAGGCGGATCAAAAGAATCATCCCTGAGATCATCACCAATCCCCAGACAAGCCCCTGCCAGAAGCGCAGTCCGAACGCGGCGGCGCCTGGCAGACCATAGTCACCAAGTACCCGGCCTTCCAGCACTCCAAGGATGGCCGCAGCCGCCAACGCGGAGGATAGCGCAATGATTTCGTGTACCAGCAGGGCGGATGCAGTGATGTCCGTCGAAGTGGCAATCGGCAGGTGCAAGAGGAGAGCGACAAATGATCCCGCCCCGCCGATTGCGAGAAAGAGTACGAAATAGATCAGGAGCCGCCATCCGGCCCGCAGCTCGCGCTCGTTCCAGAAAATGGATCTAACGCCGCCGATTGTGCCGGGAGGGGGGGCCAACAAGGATCGCCCCGGCGCCGCGCTTGTGTGGTTTAGATCGGAATTCACAAGTTCACTCCGGCTCTCCATGCTCGGCCAGGCGTTTCAGCCGCAGGAGGTAATCCTGGTTACGGCGCGCGACTGCGTGGCGCGTCACGAGCCAGTCCGTAGCCTTGCCAAGCAGACCAGGCAACGCGTAATCGCTGCGCATCCGCACCTCGGTTTTCGGCGCCACCGCTGATGGAGAGGCATTCACTCGCTCCAGCTCCCAGCGTTCCAACCCCTTCACGCCGTAGCGGTCCTCGAATCGCCATTCGAACAGGCGCGCTTGGTGAAACGCGGTTACGACTGCCGTGTGTGATACTTCGCGGCGTCCCAGATGCCCGCTGACACGCACTTTCTGCGCGACCGCAAAGTCCGAAGCGCCGCCCTGTACCTCCAGGCACGCCTCCATCTCCGCGCCATACCAGTAGGGCATGCGCTGTGGGACAAAAAATGCGAAAACGAGCTCGGCGGGAGCGGCGATCTGAACGGAGGTTTCGATCTGCGCCATAGAGCGGGCGCTACTTTATCATGAGTCAGGGACACGACTGATTTGCATGTGTGTAGCCGGGATCATGCCCGAGAGAGACTAGGCTGCTGGAAATGGAATCGCCGCGGCGGCCAGGACGAGGCGGCTGTGACGTTCCTGCACGAACACAATGGCGCGCAAATTTGCGCCGTTCCATTCGTGCGCCGGGCGGACGGCGATCGCGGAAGAAAATCCGGTTGAGCCGGCATCCGCCTTCCCGACCGTGATGAGCTGGCGGACCACGCCATCGTGTTCGAGCGCGCGCCCCGCATTTTCTCCGCGCTTCACGTCGGAGTGGAGCATATTTTCAGCTAAGGCAAGAACCACCTGCGCCGTGTCTCCCCGCGTGGCATTGGTCAACGGCTCGACATGGATCGCGAGCATTCCACCATCGTCCCACGTCAGATGCACGGCAGGTTTGGGCGCCGAGCCGGCCGCGCGAACAGCCCGCAAGGCCTCGCCTTCCGAACTGCCCACAAACTCCGCATGTCCATCAACGACCATCTGCGGCGTGTACACTTGCTGGCCGCCGAACGCCTCTCCATACTCCTCCTGGCGCGCGGTTGCCGCCTCGGAAGAGAACGGATCTTTCCAGCCGAGCCTGTCCCAGTAATCCACATGCTCTTCGAGCACGATCACGCTGGCCTCGCGGACCGGTTGCGTACGTCCCAGGCGCATGAGCAGGGCATCCGCGGGCGGACAACTCGAGCAGCCCTCTGAAGTAAACAGCTCAACTAGAACCGGCGTGGACCCGACAGCAGGGAGTTGCGTGGTGGAAGGAGCTGGCGTCACCCCGGCGTTGGTTCGGCCCGCCGTGCTCGGAAGGCGAGCAATCAGGCCAAGAAACAAAACGACTGCCGCAAATATAGTGACCCCGCCTGCTCGAAGCCTCATGGCCTACCTCCTGAGCTCGCCGCCTCACCCAGTATTACGTAGTTTGCGCCCCCAGTGGATGAGCGAGTTCTCCTGCCGCGCTTACTGCGAACGGCCATAGCCGCCGAAGTACCAGCGCGCCCCGATCGTCGTATACAGACCGTAAGGGCCAGAGGTGTGGAGATCGGCGACGCCGAGGCCGGCACTGTTGTTGTATTTGCCGAGCCAGTCTAGCTGGTGCTGCGTTACGCGGAACTCGAAATTTTTCGGCAGCTCGATGCCGAGGCCGACCGAGCGCTCATAGGCAATTGCCGCCATCGAGTACGTGTACTTGAATTGCGGCACGTTGTTGCCAAAGGAAAACGTGGGCGTGAAGAAGACGAAGGCGTGGCGTAGGAAAGTCTTCCCGAAAGGCTGCACCTCGAGGTAGCCGCTCCAGAGATACCGCGCGTAGGCGTTGCAAGGGGAACTGGCGCCGCCCGCGCTCACGATGACTGCATGGGAAGGCGAACAGCGGCCAAGATCTGGCTCGTTATGAGGCGGTGCAAAAGAGAAATCCGTGTAGCCGCGCACCCAGTTGTGCGGGAAGAACATGCGGCCTTCCGGGGGGTCATAGGGCGCTGGCCTGGGCGCTGGATTCGCTGGCGCAGCATCCGTGGCGAGCGTCAGGAACCCCGTCGCGTCTTGCGCATGGCCCGGAATGCAGGCAAGCGCTAAAAGGACTGGCAAGCGCAATACAGTCTCTCTCATTCGGTTTTTCAACTTGTTTCTCCTTTTTGATGTGACGGCGGGCTTCAGGTAGAGCCAGCACCAGTCACAAATTCGGGCGCCCGGCCCTGCGACCACGGGTCGTAGGTCTGGGCGAAACGCATACGCTCATCGAGCGGCGGATGACTGTAAAACCAGAATTTCTCGGCCGTCGAGGGATTCGGTTCTTCGAGGTCCACTTCGCCCAGCACCTGGAAGGCATGAGCGGCCACCACGGGCGCGTCAGGCACCAAACCATGAATCACTTCGAGCCCGTACTGGTCGGCCTGATGCTCCAAGTGGCGGCTGTATGCATTCGAGATCGGAGTGAACAGGAAGGCGAAGACGGTAAGCAGCAGGATCAACGCGGGCATTGACGCGAGATCGTCCGGGCCGCGAATGGCCCAACTCCCTCCCCAGCGCGCGAGCATCCAGTAAAGGATGCGGCGGGCGAGAAAGAAAAATATCAGGAGTACGCTACAGGCAAACAGGATGCCGTTGCGCACGTGGCCCAGGACGTAGTGACCCATTTCGTGTCCGAAGACAAACAGGATTTCGTCTTCCGTCATGCGCTGTATGGACGTATCCCACACGACCACGCGCTTGGTGGGGCCGAGCCCGGACGCATAGGCGTTCAGCCCTTTGAATTTCGAGCTGGCATTCATCTCGAACATGCGGTTTTGTGGGATTTCGAGGCCTGCGCGCTTGACCACTTGACCAATTCGCCCGGCAAGTTGCGGTTGCGAATTTACGAGCGGCGTGAATTTGAAAAATAGCGGCTCGACGATCAAAGGTTCGGCCACGGCGCCCAGAACGATCAACGGCACAGTGGCGACCCAGAAATAAAGCCACCACCTCCGGGGGCTCTTGCGAATCACCGCGTACAGGATCCAGATCAAGAAGGCTCCGACAATGATTTCAATGCCCTCGCCCTTGGCCCAATCCACCAGCCACGAGCCCCATCCCTGGATCGATTGCTGATACTTCAGATCCAGCCGGTGACGCCAGATGGCCGCGGGCAGGCTCAAAACGTCAATCGTAAGCAGGATCAGCGGAGCGAAAACGACAGTTTGCATAAACGAGATGCTGCTCACGCGCGCCGCTAAATCGCGAATTCTTGGTGCGACCCGAAGTTGAAGCAAAAGGACCAGGAGAACCAGACTGTAGGCGACATCGAGGAAGTAGAGTTCGTGCTCCGCGCGCGCGTAGGCGATCGCTTGAGCCTCCTGCGCGGGCGAAAGCGTGTAACCCTGCACTTGTCCCGCCGGAGATGGCGCGGGTGAGGAAGGTTGTGCCTGCTGCTGGGCATAACTCCTCGCTGGAAAGGCCAAAACCGCTGCGAGCGAGAAGATGAATGCAGGAAAGAGCAGCGCGATGCGCATCTTTCTACGATTCAATCGATTTCCCCTGAGCGGCCGCAATAGTGCGGGATTGGCCCCTGCTTGCAGAGCGCGGAGTATGATCTAGTCGGCGCCGCGCGGGCAAGTGTACCGCCTCGCGAGACCCGCCGCACCTCGGATTAATTTTTATGCGGCGTCTTCAGGGCGTAATTGCGCGCTGCCCCGCCCAGGGCCACGCTAAAATGAACGATGGAAGTCCAGCGTTCCAGCCGGTGATGCCCAGTACGATGGAACAGGTAGGACGCGCCGATGGATGCCGCCGTGGCCGCCGCTTCGATCCCGCCAAACAGCGGATGGTTATCCACAACAGAGTTCGTTAGGAAGATTTCGTCGAGCCCGCGCCGGCGGAGATTCAGCGTGGATGCGTAATCGAGGGCGCGCGCTGCACCCACTCCCGCAAACCACATGTCATTCGTGCGATCCCAAAAGCGGTGGGTCGTCTGTGGAGGAATTGCCTGCGGAACAACATCTGAAATTTGAGGCGTTGTTTCGGATTGGTCCGTGGCCCGGACTTTTCGACCTGCTGGTTGCTGCGCCCCAACGGAAGTCGCAGCGAGTGTGAGGAGAACCGCGACGAACAGTGTGTGTACCATCCCAATCCGCATCCGAACGCCTACTCTCCCGCACACAATTTGACCGCTGTTCCACTCTGCGAAGGACAGATTGTGTGCAAACCCTGCCGGGTTGTAAAGGGCGGGCGGTTTTTTCTCTTGGGGGCGATTCTCGTCGCGCGCTGGGCTGGCGATGCAGGCGCGGTTCGATTAAGGTTCAGATTGCAACTGTGCCATCCGCAACACGACCACTACAGATTGTATCTTTCCTCTTGACACCACAAGAGACTGGCCGCAGAATCCCTGCAACTTTTCCACTGCGTTTCGGGTCCAGGGGTCCAGTGTGGGAAAGAGTGTGCGTCGTTCCACAGGGAGGAGACCTTTGCAGTATTTGCCGGGTTGGACCGTGCAGTGTATTAATCCGGAATGCTTGGCTCGTGGCCACTGGCTGCGCGCCGGCGCCTCCGGAGGCGAACTTTGCACCAACTGTAATGCCCCGCTCCACAATGTTCCGCCGCCGTTGGGCCCTCGCCTGCGGCTGCGACCTCGCTCACTCGGTAGTTACCGTCCCCCGGGTCGTTCCCCCGGGCGTCCGCGGTAGCCACCGCAGCCGAGCCGATTGGGCCCGCTCGTCCCGCCCTAGCCGGGACGAGCCGTCCCCGCAAGGATTCCTATCCGCGTTTCCGAGCAGCGAATTGAAGCGGCGTGGCTCTGTTGACATCCTATGTGATGCAGGGTATTTCGCTCGCCTGGTGACGCCGAAATTGTAGCTCGCCTCTTTAGAGGCGAGGGCTTGCTTACCAGTGGCTAGGAAAATCCCCGCGTCTGAAGACGCGGGCTACAGCACCCGCTACCGGCATCGCCGGGAGTATCAACAATCTAAGCGGCGTTAAGATTGTAGTTTGAGGCTGATCGCGCAAGCCGCCAGAGCGTCGCGCCGGTCTGAGTGCAATCGGGTGTGGGCACGGGTTTTGCGCTGCAGGCCTTGGCCAAATCGAGACGTGGAACCCGCCAGAAAAGGGGAGAGCGGCCGGGGGGCGCCGGCCGCTCGGGGCTTGGGGCGATGCTTGGAAGGAAGTCTCTGGCCGAAGCTACCGGGGCCCGCTAGAGCGGCCCGTCAAACTCAAGAAGAGAACCACGACGCATACCGAGATGCAAACGGCTAAGATCATCGGTATCCCTCCTGGCTCCTTTCAGCTTCAACTACGCGACCATTCTGCAATTCGGGCCCATCCCCGTCTATGGAACGAGAGTCACATTCCAATCAGTACTCTAGTACTCCTTGCGGAATGGTTACACCCCCAGGTCGGGGATGTTTTCGAGCGCGTCGTTGAAGCGGTTGGTGAAATTGGCCATGCAAATCGCGAGCGTCAGCTCGACGATCTGCCCTTCGTTGTAGAACTTGTGCAATTCTTCGAGTTCGGCGGCGCGAATTGTAGTCGCGGCGCGGGTCACGCGGTCAGCATAGAGGATCGTCGCTTTTTCTTTTTCATCGAAAAGCGGGCTGCGCTTGTAAAACGGGAGCGCGGCGATTTGTTCCGCCGTAACTCCGGCCCGTTTTGAGGACGCGGAATGCGCCCGCGTGCAGTATTCGCAGCCGTTGACCATTGACGCGCGCAGATAGGCCAGCTCCTTGTACTTTGCCTCGACCGTGCCCTGATTGATGATGGTCTTATAGAGTGGAAGAAACGTCTTCAGCGCGTCTGGCCAATGGGCCATTGCCGCAAACATGTTCGGCACTTTTCCTGAGCGCTCGGCGAGCTTCTCGAAGACTTCTTTCGCCTCGGGCGCGGCTTGTTCCATCGTTAGTGGATTTACAACTCCCATGTCAGGCCTCCTTGTTCACTCCCGCTTAGGGGGAGGATAGTCCCGCTTGAGTTTAACAGGCTATGGGCGCAGCTTATGATTTCGCTCTCTAGGATTAAGTAGCAGAAATGGAGGCTCCCTCAATAAAAGACGATGTCTTTCATCGGGTAGTGCTTGCGATTCCGGGTCCAGAGTTCCAATTTGTGGATGAAAGCTGTGGCGGCAATGAGCGCGTCTCCCAACTCGACGGGATGGCTCTTCGCATACTGCCTCAGATAATCTCCTGCCCGCTGTCCGATCTTGATGTCGATCGAGATGCAATGGACCGCGACAAAGAGCGCATTAAGAGTCGGATGTTCCCGCGGTCGGGCGCCGTGCCAGAGCTCTGCAACAGTCACCGGCGAACACAACAGCGCCGTATCGCTCTGGCTTAAGTGGTCCCAGCGGGCGAGGACGGCCTCATCCCTGGCGCGTGAAACTTCAATCAGAATATCCGAGTCCACCAGAACAGACTTCAAGACACTATTCTCCTGAGCCGCTTCCCTTTCCGAAGCCGGCGCACAAGCGCGGTGGAGTCGGGTAGATCCTTACGATCCTTCCACATGCCCACCAGCGCCTGCATCGCCTGCCTGCGACTCGCAGGCGAGCTCCCGTACTTGTCGCTGACCGCCTGACGGACTAACTCCGAAATGGACGTGCCCTGTTGCCGTGACCGTACGTGCAACGCCTTCCAGATGTCTTCATTCAGATAGAGCTGCGTGCGTTTCATGATGTATAGTATACATCAGTCTATTGGCCCTGCCAAAGACTCACCGAGAATCATGGCGGCGGGTGGAGCTAAGAGCAGCAGCGCGGTGGAAACACTCGTGTCAGTTTGTAGGGAGTGCGGAACCGATTTCCTCGAGAATTGCCCTCGCAGCGGCTTCGGGATCGGGAGATGCAGTGATCGGCCTGCCGATTACCAGATAGTCCGCCCCTGCGCGAATCGCTTCCGCCGGAGTCGCGACCCGCGCCTGATCGTCAGCTTTCCACTTTGCCTCGCGTCCGGAGCCTCCTGCAACCGCGGGGCGGACGCCGGGGACCACGATCAGGAAATCTTTCCCGCACGCGCGGCGAACGGCGCGCACCTCTTTGGGGGACGCCACAACCCCATGGAGGCCTGCTCGCTGGGCGAGGCGCGCCAATTTCACAGCCCGGCTGGAAGCTGGGCCCGAAATTCCCACTGTGCGCAGAGAAGCGTTGTCCATGCTCGTCAGGATAGTCACGCCTAGCAATTTCGGGCGTTGTCCCTCGGGGAGTGCGGACTCATTTCTGGCCTTCGCCGCCGCCCGCATCATTTCCAGACCTCCCAGCGCGTGCACATCAAGAAGGCGCACTCCAGGTAGTTTCACCGCTGCGGAAACCGCTCCCGCTACCGTGCTTGGAATGTCGTGATATTTCAGATCGAGGAAGATCTCGACCCCCAACTGGCGTAATTTCTCCACGGCCATAGGACCTTGTGCCGTAAATAAGTGTATATTTATCTTGAATATACCAACCAAAGCGGATAATCGCTGAGCGATGTCGAATGCGGTATCCAGTGATGGGAAGTCTAGAGCTAGGATTAATTTTTGCCGGGCTCGATCCGTTAGGGACGTTTCGGCACCTCAAGAAGTTCGATTCGCAGGCGCGAAACCCCTCTTTCCCGAATCCCCAATCGGCACGCAACCAGATAGGACACGTCCAGTTCCCGGTCATCCACGAAGGGGCCGCGGTCATTTATTCGCACCAGCTGGCCGACATGAGTTTTGGGATTGGAAACGCGAACCAGGGAGCCAAAAGGGAGCGTCGGGCTGGCAGCTGTGGAGCCATACATGTCGAATTTTTCGCCGCTGGCAGTCTTCCGGCCGTGGAACCGGGAGCCATACCAGCTTGTCCGCCCGGACCAAACTCGAATCGGCTTAATAGGTTGGCCGGAATGGGCTACCAGGGGAGCTTCGAGGCCTTGCGCCATCACGAACATCAAAGGTAACCAGCGGATTGCGGCCCAGATCATGAAAAGTCGTCGGCGCATAGACTCCCTCAGGGCCCAACACAAACGAATCCTACCACTCCAAGGTTAACTGATTCAAGCACTATCTGCATTCAATGTTCCAACTAAGTCACTGATTTTATGGATGTTATACATGTGACAGGCCCTTTCTAAGCACCCAACCAGCGTCTGACAGGCCGCAGGGTCGGCAAAGTTGGCTGTGCCAACCTGAACCGCCCCGGCCCCAACAATGAAGTACTCCAGAATATCGTTGGCCTTCTCAATGCCGCCAAGCCCCACGACCGGGATTTTCACAGCGCGGCTAGCCTCGTAAACCAGCCGTAACGTGATCGGCCGAATCGCAGGGCCGGAAAGCCCCCCCGTAACCCGTCCCAACTTTGATTTGCGCGTCCGCGTATCCACGCTCATTCCCTGGTAGGTGTTGGCTACGGTGAGCGCATCCGCGCCGGCGTCCTCCGCAGCCCGAGCAATTGCCGCGATGTCCGTGACGTTCGGTGAAAGCTTGACCCAAAGCGGCCGCTTGGCTGCGCCACGACCAGCGGCCACGACTTCGCTGACCAACTGGGGGTCGCTGCCAAACTGGATTCCGCCGTGCGCTGTATTAGGGCACGAAATATTAAGCTCGTAAGCCGCCAACCCTTCCGCGTCCTCCAGGATTCGTATCACGCCGACGTACTCTTCGACCGTGCAGCCGAACGCGTTTGCAATCACCGGTGTCCGATAGGAGCGCAGAGCCGGTAATTTCTCGGCAACGAACGCGCGCACCCCAATATTCTGCAATCCCACCGCGTTTAGCATGCCGGAAGGGGTTTCGCACAAGCGCGGCACCGGAGCCCCGGCCATCGGTTCGAGGGAAAGGCCCTTCACGACGATTCCGCCGAGCGTGTTCAGATCAACCAGGTGCGCAAACTCTATGCCGTACCCGAACGTGCCGCTGGCAGCAATGATGGGGTTGGAGAGGCGCAACGCGCCGACGTTGACGGAGAGGTCTACTGCGGCGGATACAGTCACTTTTCAAATTTTAACACGCCAGACGGAAGCCAGGCGCGCGGGCTGTGGAAAAAAAGGCCACACTACATCTTTTTTTCTGACGGGCTCCAAATAGATCCTGCTCCCGTGCGGCACCAACTTCGCGGATTCCGAATTCGCTGCATTTCCACAAGGCCCCTCGACACCGGCGGCGCGTATGCTACGATATTCCGCCAGTGCGCATCGTCGAAAAATCGCAGTTGATGACGGCGACCGAAATCGACCGCACCGTACAGCGTTTGGCCCATGAAATCGTGGAAAAAAGCGGCGGCACGGCGAACCTGGCCTTGATCGGAGTGCGGCGGCGCGGCGTTCCCCTGGCCGCTCGAATCGCGCAGGCCATGCGCGGCATTGACGGTGTCGATGTTCCTGTCGGAACGCTGGATATCACCCTGTATCGCGACGACCTCTCGAAAGTCGCTGCCCACCCCGTCCTGCAATCGAGCGACATCCCGTTTCCGGTGGACGACAAGGATCTCGTCCTGGTCGACGATGTGCTTTACACCGGACGAACGATTCGGGCCGCCATGAATGGGCTCTTCGACCTTGGCCGCCCAAAACGCGTGCGCTTGTGCGTGCTGATCGACCGCGGGCATCGCGAATTGCCGGTCGAGGCCACTTTCATTGGCCGTTCGGTGCAGACCAGCGACGCTGAAATCATAGAAGTCCGCCTAAATGAAATTGACCGGGAAGAGCGCGTGGTGCTCGTCGAACGCGTGTCCTGAGCCCCAGCCCGCCGCAAAGGCGTCAGACAGAATTCTGAGGACGGTTTTGTCATATCGCTTCGGCCACATGCTCGGCATCGAACCGCTCAGCGCCGAAGAAATCGTATTTCTCCTGAATCAATCCAAGCCTTTTCAGGAAATCCAACGCCATCCCTTAAAAAAACTCGCCACGCTGCGCGGGAAAACCGTGGCACTGGCATTTTTCGAGCCTTCCACGCGCACGCGCATCAGCTTCGCCACGGCCGCTTCCCGGCTGGGGGCCGATCAGATGAATCTTCAGGCCGAGTCCTCCAGCCTGAAAAAGGGCGAATCGCTGCTCGACACCGTGCGCACGCTCGACGCCATGAAGCCCGATTGTATCGTAATACGACACAGTTCCTCGGGCGCTCCCGACTTTGTCGCGCGGCACCTTCCTCTTCCGGTAATCAACGCGGGCGACGGCACGCACGAGCACCCCACGCAGGCGCTCCTTGATGCGCTGACGATCCGCGACCGCCGCGGGACCCTCGAAAGCTTAAACATCACCATCCTCGGCGACATCCTGCACAGCCGCGTGGCTCGATCGAACATCCACCTCCTCGCGAAATTCGGTTGCAGGTTTACGCTCTGCGGTCCCGCGATGTGGCTGCCGCGCGAGCTCGAATGCCTCGGTCCGCCGGGGACTTCGATTCGCCGCGTTACCCGCATTGCAGAAGCGCTTGATGGCGCGGACGTCATCCTGACTTTGCGCGTGCAGCAGGAACGACTGCATGAACCCGCGCTCCCGCTCGATGAGTACATCTTGCAATACCAGCTCACACCGGATCGCCTGCGCCTGGCCCGGCCTGATGCGCTCGTGCTGCACCCCGGGCCCATGGTCCGGGGCCTCGAAATTGACCCCGCCGTCGCCGACGGCCCGCAATCCTGCGTGCTGGAACAGGTCACCAATGGACTCGCGGTCCGCATGGCGTTGCTCTTCTTGATGACTGGCAGCGGCGCGGATGCCCCCGCGGAAAAGGATTCTGCCCATGCTGCTGATTAGCAACGGACGCGTGATTGATCCCGCGAGCGGGACAGACGCTCCCCGCGATATCCTAATCGATGGAGATCGCATCGCCGCGGTTGCACCACAGGGTCAGCTCGCCACGCGCGCGAAGGGCGCGGAGATTTTCGATGCGGCGAATTTCGTTGTAGCGCCTGGGTTCATCGACCTGCACTGCCACCTCCGCGAACCAGGCGGTGAGTCCTCGGAAACCATCGAGACCGGCACACGCGCGGCCGCGCGCGGCGGATTCACAGCTGTGTGCCCGATGCCCAACACGCGCCCGGTAAACGATAACGCGTCGGTGACGCGCTCGATCCTGGAACGCGCCGCCGCCGTTTCCTCCGTGCGTGTGTGGCCGATTGGCGCGGCCTCGATGGGCAGCCAAGGAGAAGGGCTTTCCGAAATTGCTGCGATGAAGCAGGCGGGAATCGTGGCGGTTTCCGACGACGGGCGGCCCATCGCGAGCGCGAAATTATTGCGGCAGGTGATGGACTATTGCCGCGCGCTCGGTTTGCCGGTGATTGACCATTGCGAAGACAGTTCGTTGTTCGCCGGCGCTGTGATGCGCGAAGGAAGGCAGTCCGTGCGGCTCGGCTTGCGCGGCATGCCTGCCGCCACGGAATCGCTCGCTGTCGCGCGGGATGTTCAAGTCGGCGAACTGACCAACTGCCGCCTGCATATCGCGCATCTGTCCGCGCGCGCGTCGCTCGATTTGGTTCGCGCCGCCAAGGCCAAGGGCCTGCCGGTCACCTGCGAGGTCACGCCGCACCATTTTACATTGACGGATGAGGACGTCCAATACGACACGCGCTATAAAATGAATCCGCCTCTTGCCTCACGCGAGGACCGCGACGCGCTCATCGCGGGACTCGCTGACGGCACCGTTGACGCCATCGCCACAGACCATGCGCCACACGAGCCAGCGTTAAAAGACGTCGAGTTCGACCGTGCGCCCTTTGGCGTTACGAGCTTTGAAACCGCGCTGGCCCTCGGACTCGAGATCGTGCACGCGGGAAAGATTTCGCTGATGCGGCTCGCCGAGCTGTTCACCTCGGGACCCGCGCGCGTGCTGGGCATGAAACGGCGCATCGCCGAAAACGAACCAGGTGACCTTACGATTTTCTCCACCGAACAAAACTGGACATTCCTCACGCAAGAATCCGCCAGCAAGTCGCGCAATTCTCCCTTCGACGGGCGAACCTTTCGCGGCGCTCCGATCGCAACGATCGTCGCGGGACGCATTGCCTACCGAAGATAGATTCGCCACACAGACAGAGAGGCCCTCAGAAAAACTGGAGTAGTCTGCATTTCTCACGAAAATTCTCTCCAGATCCAGTGGCACGAGCTTCAGCCTGTGTGGTTTTGGTTTGCGTTAGGCGATGAGAAAAGCACACAGACTGAAGTCTGTGCTACTGAAGCGACACCGCGCTGCGCTTCAATTCTATTCAGAAAGTTGACATTCCAGAACCCACGCCTTGCGCGCGCGTGAGAATTGCGATGTAGGACCAAGAATCAAATTAAAGGTGAACGGACGGTGCCGGTTGGAGAATTAAAATTGGATTTTCCTGTTCTGTGTCTCCGCGCCTCCGAGACGATTCATTCCTAGCGCGACGTGGGTTCGGACGCAGGGTGCATGCCGTGTTGCGGGACTTCGTGGACGCCGCGCGGCGGCGGCTCCTGGTGTATGCGGTAGAAATGGTCGAGCGGGCCGGGGCCCTTGCCAATGGAATATCCCTTCTCGATCGCTTTCGTCACATAGGCCTTCGCGAGAAGAACGGAGTCTCGCAGGGGGCGTCCACAGGCGAGCTGCGCCGCAATCGCCGACGCGAAAGTGCAGCCCGAGCCATGCGTGTTTTCGGATTTTACGTGGTCGCCGCCGAGGTTGAGCACTTCCAAGCCGTCAAAGAGAACGTCGATCGCTTTCTCCATGTGTCCGCCCTTGACAACCACAGCGCGAGCGCCGCGCTCGACAATCTTTAGCGCCGCCGCTTCCATGGAAGCGTGATCCTTGATAGTAAGCCCGGAAAGGACCTCCGCTTCCTCAATATTCGGCGTCACGACTGTCACACGCTTCAGCAATTCTTCCGCCAGATAATTTATTCCACCTGTGTCGAGCAAATCCGTCACGCCCGAGGTTGACTTCATGACCGGATCGAGGACCACATTCGCGACGCCAGCTCGATCCAAAAATTCGGCGACCACTACAGCGTTCCCGCGATGGCCCAGCATGCCGATCTTGATCGCGGCAATTTTCACATCTTCCAGTAACGCATCGAGCTGTGCGCGCAATTCCGAGGCGGGTATCACGTGGACGGATTTCACTCCCTGCGTCGACTGCACCGTCAGCGCGGTGATTGCCGCGACCCCATAGCAATTATGTGCGGAAAAGGTCTTCAGGTCAGCAGCGACGCCCGCTCCGGCAGAAGGATCAAATCCCGCGATCGTCAGTACGATCGGCGGTGCAAGGTTGTGATGATTGGACAAAGTGATGGCGCCCTCCGCGCCAACGGCTCCGAAGAAAACTGGGCCGGCTGCGCCCGATGTGCGCGCGAGCCGGCAAGTCGAAATGTACGCGCCTCAACCGCCGCACGCAAGAAATTTCTATTCAAAATGGTTTGGGCCTGTGAAGCGTCTGCCGTTAAGAAGCTGTCTTTGGGCGGGACGATAGTATCCTGAGTTGTAATTTCATCGAATGCGGACTACGGGTCGAGCACCGGCACTCGTCGCCAGCGGCAGAAATTGGTGGCGCCGAAGGCTCATCGTAGCCCCTGTGCGAAACTCCGGGACGATTCAGATTTACGTGTGCGGGCTCCGCTTTTACGCGGAACGTTTACCCTGAGCCCTTCGAGCAAAGGGCTCCCGGTGAAGCGTGCAGCCCGCCAGAATGTTGAGATAGTGCGCCGCTATTTCGGCGCGATGCCTTCGACGATAAATACGCGGCTCTTCGCCGAGCTATGCCTGATCCCCTTGATCGCTTCATAGGCTGGCGAATCCTCCCAGGCCTTCGCTTTCTCCGCGGTCTCAAACTGGAGCACCACGAAACGCTTTGGCGCTTCGCCCTCGATCGCCTGGACCTTCCCGCCACGAATGATGTAGCGGCCATTGAAAGGGGCAAGGGTTCCCGGAACCTGATCGGCATATTTCTGAAAGGTAGCGGGGTCCTGGACATCGACTTCCGCAATGACGTAGCCAGGCGCCATCTTCATTTGCCGCGCATGAATCGCCGTGGCGCCGGCAATGCCCACCACGACGCCAATCAGCACTGCCAACGCCAGTTTGTGGTTCGTCTTCATCAGCTTATTCCCCCTTTGTGTTTGTGCGAACGAGCACTAGCCCGTCCGACATGATGCGAGACGTGAGAATAAAAGTTTTCGGCCTACCAAAACTGCAACGCTCGCCGAGGTGATCGCCCTTGCCGCCTAGAGCGAGGCTTCGACCTGATCCTGGTGGCAGCTTTCGGGCGATACTACACCACTTGCCAGTGAAGGCGGTAGGGGGGATGTCAATTGGGTGACGCTAGCACGTCGTCGTAGTAATTCACCAAGGCGCGCTTCGGCTTTGTCTTTAACCCTTTGAGGGGAATCTTCTGCTCGATGGTTTTATTGCCAGTAAGCACCGCGCGAGCCAGGAAAATAATATTCCCATCCGCCATTTCGAGGTATATCGGGACCGGCATGCGGAAATGTTCATCCACGTTGGACTGTGAAAGTTTGAGGCTCATCACCACGTCTCCGTCCGCGCCGATGTCGAAGGACGACTCCGATTTGTATGATGGCAACTGCGTGCCGTACACATATTCGTTGAAGAACCAATCCATTTTCTGGTCGCCTTGCAGGTTCATTTCCCGGGTCATATGCTTCTCAACCATGGCTTTGAAATCTTCGGTGGTGGCAGCCTTGCCGCTATAAGTTTTAACGAAGTCCCGCATTGTTTCCTTGAACTGGTCGTCTCCAGTGCGGTTGTCATGCATCATCATGCGGATCATGTGCAGGATATACGCGCCTTTGGGATAGATCAGGCGGCGGGTCACGTCGAATCCAGTCCGCGAGTTGCTCGTCCGGTAGCCCATGGTCACTGGACCAACATCAATGGCGCGGAAGCCTTCCGCATTGCGCTCCAGCAACAGTTCGCGCTCATCGTTCCAGAAAGCGATGAATTTCTGCGGGTTCTTCTCAACCAGAGTCAAGTACAGCGAGGCAGACATATCAGCGAAGCCCTCGCTCATCCACTGGTCTCGATACGAACTAAACCCGACGGTGTGGCCCCACCATTGGTGGGCCACTTCGTGCGGAGTAACCACCTTCCAGTAGCCGCGATCGCCATAATCCATTCCCAGCTCGTGGCGCACTGTCGTGTCGAAGTAATAACAAATGGGAATCCATACAAGCCCCGGCCAGGATTGGCCGTAATTGCAAGCAGTTTGCTGGGTGATCTGCAGACGCTTAAATAGAGACGGGCCGAAGTATTCCGTGTAAAGCTGCACCGCGAGCTGACCCTCCGCAAGGGCTTTGTTGTTGAGCGTGGTCGTGTTCATCGTGCCGAGAGCCAACATCGCGTGCGAACCCGTTCCAGAGAACCCGCCGCCACCGGCAGCTTGTTGAAGACCTCGCACCCAATCTGGAGGATCCTGGTTGGCAAACGCTTGGACCAAATATTCAGGACTGGTAAGCTTTGCTTCCTCGAGTTTAAACTTGCCAAAGTTGAATCCCGCGACGGTTTGCGGGGCTTCACTCTTCCACACGCTGACGTTTTGTCCACCTTCGTTGCTCTCGCTAACGAGTTGGCCTGTGGCCGCCATCTTCATATCTTTAGGAATGCGAAATATCATGTTGTACGACGCATACTCCCCCAAGCCGGCCGCGGGATTACTCGGGAACCAGTTTTCGCGCGACACGGGGAAGTAGTTGCCCTGGCCTTCGTTGATCAGCGCCTCCTTTCCGCTATAGGTGGTCGTGATCGTGTAGGATTCGCCCAACGCCAGGGCTTTGGGCAGAATGACGGCGAATTCTGCGTCTTCGTTCTTGTCCTCCTGGATAAATGACAACTGTTGTCCGTCGGCAATCACACTGCGTACACGCAACGTCCGAAACAGATCGAGAGGAGCGACGCGCAAGCCGTCGAGCCTGGCGACGAACGTTGTCGTGGCTTTTCCCGTCAAGTTGGCGTTGCCCTCGATTGTTGTATCAAGCTCCTGATGCTCTATCGCGAAAGGCATCCCAACCGTGCCCTGTTTCCGGTCACCGGATAATCGGAAGGAAGCCCAAAGGCCGTATTTGCTCTCATCGTAGGTCATGAACTGGACTTGGTCGCCACTCACGTGCGGGTCAATCGTGAAGAGTTCTTTGTCGTTGTAGCGCTTGCCATGGATGAAGGCTACAAATAACCCTCCTGGCTCAGGACTCAACACGTCTTCCAAAATGCGGACTTCAAGGTTTTCCTTGAGCCTGGAGCGAGTGGTGCGTTGGCTGTCCTTGAGCGCGCCCGCATCGCAGGTGCCTGGAGCGGCGGAACCCACATTCTTGATTTCCTCGTAAGTCGAGTCCGTAAAGCGCAGCGCCATTTGGGAGAAGTTCTCGCTAAATTCGTTTTCTTTTGTCAACAGCTTCAGCATGAGTCTCTCAGAAGGCGGCGCATCGAGGACAAAGTTTCCATCGCCAGCAAAAACGGCTCCTGTTACTTTGCCATGTACTGGTGCTAGGAAACACACCGTCCCCGAACGCAGATGAAATGTCCCCGCGTCGCGCTTGAGCTCGAGATTGCTAACGCTTACGGATTCCGCGCCCAGGATCACATTGCGCAGCGCCTGATAGGTCTGGTCGGAGTTCGGCCCGCTCTGGGCGTATGTGATCGGCGCGATTCCCAGCAATTCAACAATTGTTGCGAGAACAAAAAAGGAGCTAGCGGAGGAGGGTCGCCACGCGTTTCGTGCCACGCGGGAATGCCGTATTTGATTGAGAGGCGGCATGGGACCTCCAAGTGAAATATAGCTTCAAATGTACGAAGTTACTCGCAACCTACTGCCGGCATTATACACAAGATTAACAATCTCGGGCCTAGGGAACACGAGTTCTCGGGACCCAGCCCTTTCAGAAGAGTCATTTATAAGCACAACGTGGTGGTCGGGCAAATTGTTCGAAGATTCCCTTTTGCTGGTGTTGCTTGACATTTAGGTCGTACTCGGCGGAATCTTAAGGCGCCAATTTGTACGAAATCTCCGACCGCCAGGCAGGGGGCGAAAACCATGACGCAATACATGTTCCGTGTACGAGCGGCGGCGGTTCGCTGGCTCATAGCATTCTGTTTCATGGCTTTCGTGCTGACACTATCGTTTGAAGCCATGCATCGTTATGGCGGTTCGACCATCGTTTCGAATGTAGCAGCGGCGGACGACGGTGACTGGTCCTACGTGGATCGCGATTTCGATGGGACACGTTACAGCCCGCTGAGCCAGATCACTCCGCAAAACGTGAATCAACTCGCAAAGGTTTGCTCGTACACGTTCTCCGAGCAGGTGCCTTCCGAGACGGCCCCGCTCGCTTTCGGGGGCATCCTTTACGCGACCAGCGACCATTACACCGTCGCGCTCGACGGAGCGGATTGCCACGTCCTGTGGAGCTATGAATGGAAGCCGCGAGATCGCGACCTGGTGCATCCCCACCGCGGCGCTGCCTTTGTCGATGGAAAGATTATCCGCGGCACTGGAGATGATTATCTAATCTCGCTCGACGCCGAAACAGGGAAGCTCCTGTGGGCAAAACAAATCGCCAATCCCAAGGATGGCTACTTCATCAGCATGCCGCCGCTCGTGCAGGGAGACTTGATCTACATCGGGCCCGCTGGATCGGAATGGGCCAGCAGCGGGTGGATCGGTGCCTTCCGATTAAGTGATGGAGAGCAAGTATGGAAATTCAATATCATCCCGGCGGATGGCGAGCCGGGCGCGGATACTTGGGGACCCGATCCAGCCGCGCGCAAGCATGCGGGCGGCGCGCTGTGGACTCCGTTGTCCTATGACACTGAGAAAGATGTGCTTTACGTTTCTGGAGGCAATCCCGCGCCTGATTTTTACGATGACGCCCGGCCAGGCTCGAATCTGTATACGAATTCCATCATCGCGTTGAACGGGAAGACGGGCCACATGATGTGGTACAACCAATTCCTTCCCCACGACGTGGACGACTATGACGTCACTCACGTAAATCCGATCTTCAAGGTGAACTCGCATGCCGCCATTGCCTCAACAGGCAAAGATGGCATGCTCCGCGTACTCGATCGCGACTCTCACAAGATTCTTTACAGTGTCCCGTTCACTACGCGGCTGAACGTGGAGACGCCACTCACCTACACTCCCATGCGCATATGCCCCGGAACTATGGGAGGAGACGAGTGGAACAGCGGTGGCTACAATCCCAAGCTCAATCTGCTGGTTGTCCCTGCCATCGATCATTGGTGTTCGATAATAAACAAGGACAAGGAGCCGCCTAGCGTGGAGAAAGCGAACTCCGGAGAAGTCCGCTACTTCGGCGGCCCCTATAACGGGCCGAAGAACCGCGACCCCTTTTCCGAGGCTCGCGGACGGCTGACGGGATTCGATGCCGCCACCGGCAAGGAGCGCTGGCGTTACGAATCACCGACGCCGATGGTTGCCGGGGTAGCCCTCACGGCTTCCAATCTTATTTTTGCCGGCGAAGTCGGCGGCTATTTCGACGCGCTCGACGCCCAATCGGGCAAGGTTCTCCTGCACTTCAATTTAGCCGATTCGATGCAGGGAGGGGTCATCACCTATTCTGCGCATAACGTGCAGCGCGTTGCTGTCGTTTCGGGGGACGGCGGAGTCATGAATAAAAAGGCTATTCCCGAGATCAGTGGGGGCAATCCCACAATTACTGTGTTCGCGCTCCCTTCAAAATGACACGCGTAACAAGCAACCCCTATGGTGGGAGACGAAGCTGAATGAGTTCCCGGCCACGCAATTCAACGCCGACCAAACCGTTGCATCGAGCAGGGGTATAATGAAGCGAGATCGCCTGGAAAGGCGTACGCCGCGCAAGGATGGAAAAAATGGAAGTGACTATAAAAATTCCCGACAATCTGGCGGCAGAGGCTCGCGCGCGCGGGGTATCGGTTGAGGTCTATGTGCAGGAAATCCTAGCGCGACAGGCTCTTGATACGTCAGGCGAACAGCGTCTTCAATCGGTTCGGACGGCCATAGAGCGAATCCTTGAGTTGCGCAAAGGGAACAAGCTTGCAGGTTTTCGAACGAAGGACCTCATCCACGAAGGCCACAAGTACTGATGGCCGTTTTCGTTCTGGACGCCTCGGCGGCCTTGGCTTGGTGCTTTGAAGATGAAGCCAACAGTTGGACCGACGGGCTTCTAGAGCGCTTGCGGCAGGGCGATCGAATCGTAGTCCCCGCGCACTGGCCCACTGAAATCTTGAACGGCTTGTTGGTTGCCCTCCGCAGAAAACGCATCAAGGAGGGCCAACCGGCACTGTTTTGGGATGAGCTTGCGCGCTTGCCCATCGAGACGGAATCAGCGCTTAACCCCGTTCAGGCAAAGACGGTCCTGGCCCTCGCCGAAAAATACGGCCTCACGGTGTATGATGCGGCGTACTTGGAGTTAGCTCTTAGCCGCAATTTGCCTCTTGGAACACTTGATACGGACTTACGCAAGGCGGCGCAAGCAGAGGGCGTAGCTCTTCTCTAGAATCCCCGTTCTGCCCGACCGCATCTTCACCCCAACTGCCCTCCACCCTGGCCGGCCGCTGGTTACCCGCGATGGCCGCTTCCAATCTGCTGGAATCAAAACTATCTGGTAAGGACTTCTCCCTCCTTCGGCAACTCGTTAACTCAAGCGGCGAAGTACCGTGTACTCACAAGCGGGTTGTGTGATACTGTCCGCCACAAATGACGAATCCTTCCGATGATTTAACGCGAAGGTTGTTTCTCAAGGCCACTCTGGCTGGAGCTGCTGTTTCTTTGGCGAAAGCTCCCGCGATGGCTGGAAGAGACCAGAAATCTCAAGGGACAAACCCAGTGAGTGGCGGCCAAACTGACGACCTCACGAGGATGAGTATCCGCGAAGTCGCTGATCTGGTACGCAAGAAAAAAGTCTCGCCGGTGGAACTGACAAAAGCGTGTCTCGCGCGGATAGACCGATTCAACCCCGCACTGAACGCCTTCATCACGATCACGGCAGAATCAGCCCTGCAGCAGGCGCGTGAAGCTGAAGCCGGGGTACAGCGTGGAAAGTGGCGCGGGCCGCTTCATGGTGTCCCGATTGCCCTGAAGGACTTGTTCGATACCGCCGGCGTGAGGACGACTGCCGCCAGCGGCGTGTTTAAGGCTCGCATTCCGACGGAAGATGCCGAGGTGGTGCGCAGACTCAAGACTGCTGGCGCTGTGTTGCTGGGCAAGACCAACATGCAGGAATTCGCATTTGGCGGCAGCTCAATCGTCAGTTACTTCGGGGCCGTGCACAACCCCTGGGAGCTAAGCCACATCGCCGGTGGGTCATCTGGTGGCTCGGCTGCGGCATTGGCAGCCGAACTCTGCTACGGTGCCCTTGGTTCGGACACTGCTGGTTCCGTACGGCTTCCGGCAGCCCATTGCGGTATCGCAGGGCTCAAACCCACGTACGGACTGGTGAGCGCACGCGGCGTGATCCCTCTTTCCTGGTCGCTCGACCACGTGGGACCGATGGCTCGCACCGCAGCCGACACCGCTCTCCTGCTTCAGGTAATCGCCGGCTACGATCCACAAGACACCACGAGCGAGGAGATAAAAGTCCCCGACTATGCGCTGGCTCTCCGGGCCAGTGTGTCCTCCATCAGAATAGGGGCGCCCCGCGAGTTCTTCTTCGCGGACCTCGATCCGGATATTGAAACTGCAATGAAGGATGCCTTATCCGTGTTGGGGAAACTGACGGCTGGGATCCGGGAAGTTTCACTATCGGCCAACACGATGGAGTCGTTGAGAGACGTCGTGAGGGCCGCTGAGGCCTACGCATACCATCGAGAATTTGTTGCCAAGACTCCGGAACTCTATCAACCGCTGACTCTGAACAGGATACGAGCGGGCGCCGAAGTGACCACGCCCGCTTACATCCAAGCGCGCCGCGATCTCGCTCAAGTCCGTCGAGCGGCGGGAAAACCGTTTGAATCTGTAGACGCGCTGGTCACCCCGACGCTCCCTATTCCGCCACCGGCGATTTCGGACCCCAAGGCGGACGATATTTTGCCTGCTGTCCGGAATACGTCGCCGTTCAACGTCAACGGTTTGCCCGCGATTTCCGTCCGCTGTGGTTTTACGAGAACAGGCCTTTCCATCGGCATGCAGATCATTGGCCCGCCCGGAGGCGATGCCGTCGTCTTGCAGCTCGCTCATGCCTATGAGCAAGCCACGGATTGGCACAAGCGTCGCCCGCAGGTGCCTGCACACACATCAACCGCGGCATAGAAGGGTATACTTCGTCCTCCCATGTCGAGTCTGTTTTGTTTGGCGTAACGGCCACTGCTACGACGTGGAAATCGTTGATTATCATTAGAAGAGGAGCAAGGCAAGAATGAGCAAGCCGGGAAAGCTAATTCCCCCTGTCCATCCAGGCGAAATCCTCCGAGAGGATTTCATGAAACCGGTGGGACTGACGGTCAACAAGCTCGCGCTCGAGCTTCACGTACCTGCCACGCGCATTGGGGAAATTGTGCACGAGCGCCGCAGGATCACGGCGGAAACCGCCCTGCGGCTGGCGCGATATTTCAATACCAACGCTGAATTCTGGCTCAACCTGCAGAACTTCTACGATCTGGAAGTAACGAGGCGTTCGGGCAAGGTCTCTGAAATAGAGCGCCAGGTCCACCCAGCGCTGGCTTCCTGAAACTCTTGGCAACGGCCAGTATTGTTCCGTCAAGAAGACGAATTCCGAAGCATTGCTCTCGCGACCGCACCAATTTCACGGGGCGGTATGGCTTTCGTTGGCCGCCGCAAACATGCTAGGATTCCGCGGGGGGAAAAGTATGAGACATCATCGAAACGCCAATATTCCGCCATCGAATAGCGGTGCAATCCTGAGCCGGCGCAGCCTCCTACAAAGCGCCGGGTGGACTGTCGCGGCAGCGGCGTTTCCCAGTGAAGTGTTTGCCGCCGACACCATTAGCCCGGTCATGGCCAAGCTCAGCGCGTACATGAGCGAAGCCGGTGGCCGCGCCCTACCAGATGAAGTGGTCGAGAAGGCGAAGCACCATATCCTCGACACGTTTGCCGCCATGATCTCTGGGTCCGACCTGCCTCCGGCTCGGGCGGCATTTCAGTACGCCCGCGACTTTACAAGCGACAAAACTGCAACGATCGTGGCCTCGAAAATGACCGCGAGCCCGCCGGAGGCGGCGTTCATTAACGGCATGCTGGCGCATTCCGATGAGACCGACGACTCCAACGAGTTCTCGCAATCGCATCCGGGCTGCGCAATCGTTCCCGCAACTCTAGCAGCCGGGGAAAAGTTTGGCATCGATGGAACGCGCTTCTTGCGCGCCGTGACGCTCGGCTACGACATTGGGCCGCGCATGACCATCAGCTTCGGCTCGATCGATTTTCGGAACAACAGCCATAAGAGCACCCACGCCATTTCGAGCGTTTTCGGGTCGGCAGCCGCAGCGGGCTGCGCCGCGGACTTGAACGCACAACAGATGCGCTGGCTACTCGATTACACGGCCCAGCAATCATCGGGCATCGGCGCGTGGACTCGCGATACCGAGCACATCGAAAAAGCCTTCGTTTTCGCGGGCATGACGGCGCGCAGCGGAGTTACCTCCGCCCTGGTGGTTCACGCGGGATTCAACGGCCTCGACGACATCTTTTCGGGCGTCGACAATTATTTCCAGGCGTACGCCCCCAATGCCCACCCGGAGGAGCTCGTCTCGCAGCTTGGCGAACGGTACGAGATTGCCCGGACCAACATCAAGAAATGGACCGTGGGTTCGCCGATCCAGGCGCCGCTCGATGCCATGTACATCATTCTGAAAAAGCGGCCCGTGAATCCCGACGACGTGAAGTCCATCGTCGTGCGTCTTGCCAACACTGAGGCGCGCGTAGTCGACAATCGCGAGATGCCGGATATCTGCCTCCAGCACATGGTTGCGGTGATGCTCCTCGATAAAACCGCGTCTTTCCACGCGGCGCACGACAAGCCCCGCATGAAAGATCCGTCCGTCCTGCGCGTTCGCGCCAAGGTGCAGCTCGTCCCGAGCGAGGAACTTGAGAAGATGGAACCGGCGCGCCAGGCCATTGTGGAAATCACGCTAAACGACGGAACGGTCCTGGCCGAGCGCGTGAACGACGTGCGCGGCACGGTGGATAATCCGATGACCCGCGAAGAAGTGGCCCAGAAATGCCGCGACCTGGTGGAACCAGTCCTCGGAAAAGAGAATTGCACGAACTTGATTGACAAAGTGTTCGGACTCGAAAAAGTAAAGGACATCCGCGAGCTTCGCAGCGTGCTGCAAAAGGCATGATCGAGTAACGCCGCGTTTTTGAGTTTGGTGGCAAACATCACCCTGGTGGGCGATTTAGGAAGGTTCCTTGCCTCCACTTACGATGAGAACCTCAGCTGGTAAACTCATGACTCCATTCGAAGAATAACTATTGAGAGCTTCAAGGACCTCACGTTTCAGTTCAGCCAACTGTTCCCTTGAAAGCATAGCGAGCTTTGCGCGAAGCCTGTCCGACATTTCGGAACGTATCGCCCAAAAGTCCTCTACAGAAATCGGCGCTTGTATCGCGAACCGCAGCAGGCGTTCCGATGGTGCAGCCGCGCCGGCGTCTGAAAGAATCGCCAGCAACTTGCCGGGAGCGGCGAAACGGAACGCATCTGGCGAATCCGGAGCAGGTGGCGGTGAATCAACGTACCGATCCACGACTTGCGACAAGGAGTAATGGAAAGGATTTCGTTCGGCGAAGTGCCAAACTGCCATGGAGATCCTGCTTCCTGGTTTGAGCACTCTCAACATCTCTCGCACAGAATCAACGGGAGACGAGAATAACATCACGCCGAAGCGGCTCACCACAGCATCGAAGGTGTTGGCTGGAAAAGGTAGCTTGTCGGCGAACGCCACCTCGAAACTGGCATTCTGCAATCCTCGGCGGTTCGCCTCTCGGCGAGCAGCTTCCACCATTTCTGGAACCTGATCTACACCCAAGACTTTGCCCTCAGGCCCAACCAATCCAGTAATGGTCAATGCCGGTTCTCCCGGACCCGTGGCTACGTCGAGGACAGTGAGGCGGGCAGTGATCCCTGCATCTTCGATGAGAGCCTGAGCAACCGGTGCAAACATGCCCCGAATAATCTCCCGGTGCTTCTCCCAATAAGGAGCCGATTCGCTCCACTGGCGGACGACTTCCTTCTCTTGCTTCAACGGAGTTATTTGATTTGGAATTTCCATTTTGATTTCTCGGGTGGCCAGACAGGTGGCCCAGCCTTTCGCTTTTCACCAGAATGGTAACATCCCCATTAGACCGGCACGAAATTACCATCCTCTTTGTTGGGGGCGATTACTCTCCTCGCCCCGTGCGAATCATCTTCCATCCTTCTTTGAGCCTTTTATCCACGTCAGCCTTGGTGAGCGCCGTGATGCCGCACGCCACGTTGTGCGCTTTGCATGCTGCCAATATCGTCTGACGGGCCTGTTCCACTTCGGGCGAATCTCGGCGCGGGACGCCAAGATATTGGTGCAAATCACCACCGTTCCCGAGGAAGATCGCACCGACGCCCGGCACCGCCGCAATTTCGTCGACGTTCTTCAGGCCCTCTGCCGTTTCGATCATGGGAATTGCGAGCAGATCACCTTCCGGATTGAGTGGCCAGACGTCGGCGTGCCGCTCGTACTCATCGGCGGAGATGCCCCACACAAAGCTTGGATTCCCCGGAGCAGAGCCGCGTAATCCAGGCGGCTTTTGGTACTTCGACGTTTTCTGCTGCGGATAGCGCATGTACTGAACGAGGCGCATCATCTGTTCCTTGTTGTCGACGCCATTGAAGATGATGCCCATCAGCCCCATGTCCAGCGCTTGCTTGGCAATCCAATCGTTACTTTCCAAGTCGCGCCCGTACGGGGGAAATCGCGCAAACAGCGCCACATTTGGCTGCGCGTTGCCCTTCTTGAGAACTCCCGCCTTATCGGCCATTGCCGAGATGCAATAGGCAAGGCCATCGAGGTTCAACGCTCCATGCTCCATGTCGACGTACGCGTAGTCGTAATCCACACGGGAGAGAGAGCGGCAATTCTGTAGCGACATGTCGTCGGTTTGAATACCGATGATGGTTTCCCCCCGCGCCAGTTTCGCAATGGCGGGATTCAGGTGCAGTGGCGCCTCTTGAGCCAACGCGATGCTGGCCGGGGTCACCAGAGCCACAAGGACCGCGACGGCCACGATCGCCACTGCCATCAAACGGTGACCGAACGATCGTGGGCTGGGGTGTCGCAGAGGGCCTGCCCCCAAAACACGCGATAGAACGAAAGCCATTCCAGTCATCAGTGCTTCTCCTTTTGCGCCGGTGCAAAAAAAGAGCGGCAGCGTTGTCTGCACGGGAACGACCGGAGTTTATCTCAACCCGGAAGCGAGCACTAGCGGTGTGGCAATCCGCCACAGTGGAAATCACGCTCGAAATAAGAGACGATAGAACCTTACGTAACCCGTCCCCTCTTGATTTCGTCGAAACACGCGGAGGTACAAATGCGAACGAGACTCTTCTTGCTCGTCGTAGCAGTCGCGAGTGGTGTTGCCCTCTTATCTCAAACGGGATCCGCTCAGACCGCCAATCGGGCTCCCTCCTCGGCAGCCTTGACGGGGCAAGTTACCTCCGCCGAAGAAGGTCCGATGGAGGGCGTGCTGGTTACAGCAAAGAAGGCCAATTCCACAATCGCGATTACCGTGGTCAGTGATGCGCAAGGCCGCTATCGCTTTCCCTCCGCGAAATTGGAGCCGGGCCATTACGCAATCAGTATCCGCGCTGTGGGCTACGACCTGGACGGTCCCTCAGCAGTTGATATCGGCGCGCAGCAAGGCGCGACGGTTGATCTGAAACTCCGCAAGGCCTCCAACCTCTCTATGCAGCTCACCAACGCGGAGTGGATCGAGAGCGTTCCCGGCACGCAGGAACAAAAAAGCTCTCTCCGCAATTGCGTTACCTGCCATACGCTGCAACGCCCGATCCGTTCCATTCACGATGCGGATGAATTTGTGCAGGTTCAGGAGAGAATGGCGAGCTACGTGAATCAAAGTATTCCGGAGGCCCCGCAGGTGCGCCTGGCCGACCGGCTCGCGGTTCAGCAAGAGCGTGGCGAAGAGGGCGGGCAATCCCGGCAAATGCAAGCTCGCCAAAAAATGGCCGAATTTCTGAGCAGCATCAACTTGAGCAAATCAGACACTTGGTCGTACCCGCTCAAAACATTCCCCCGCCCTTCGGGTCGAGCCACTCACGTCATCATCACCGAGTACGATCTGCCAAAACCCACCAGGCAACCGCATGACGTGATGGTGGATTCCGATGGGATGGCCTGGTACATCAGCTTCGGCGAACAAATCATCGGAAAACTCGATCCGAAAACGGGTAAGACGACCGAGTTCCCTGTCCCGGTGCTAAAACCCGGCTCGCCCATCGGTGAACTTGCACTGCGGCCCGATCAGGATGGAAATCTGTGGGTGGGCATGATGTATCAGGGAGCGGCCGCGAAATTCGACAAGAAAACTGAAAAATTTCAGACCTGGAGCCTTCCGCCGGAGGACAACAAGGGCTACACGCAGATCAACCAGATCGATGCGATGCACTCCAAGGTGGACGGAAAAGTGTGGGTACAAGATGCCGGCACATATTCTCTCCGCCGATTGGATCCGGTGACCGGCAAATTCGAAGTCTTCCAGCCGTTTCCCGAGCCCAGCCCGAATATCTACGACGTAATTTCAGACTCCCAAAACAACGCGTACTTCACGGTCTTCGGCGCCGCTCAAATCGGAAGGATCGATGCGAAAACCGGGAAGATCACGTTCTACAAGACGCCCACGCCCAATTCCTCGCCCCGCCGGGGGTCGATGGATTCGCGCGGCCACCTGTGGTTCGGCGAATTTCGCGGCAATCGCATCGGCATGTTCGACCCGGAAACAGAGCGCTTCCAGGAGTGGACCCCCCCGACGCCGTGGGCCCAGCCTTACGACGTTGTCGCTGACAAGAATGGCGAAGCGTGGGCTGGATCCTTGTTCACCGACCGCGTGACGCGGCTTGATCCGAAATCAGGTCAAATGACTGACTATCTTCTGCCACGATCCACGAACATCCGAAGAGTGTTCGTGGACAATTCCACAACGCCGGTCACTTTCTGGGTGGGCAATGACCACGGCGCCTCGATCATAAAATTGGAGCCGCTTGATTGAGGACCCTTCGTCAAATTCACTGTAGGGGAATCAGCTGTTAGTTCGTCACCAATCACGATGCATTCCGATAGACGCCGTTTCACGGGAGCTGCGCGGTTGAACCCGGCAATTCAAATTGGGGCCTTCTCACATTTGCAAATTCGTTGTTTCAAGTGCACGGGACGGGTACGGTGAGTGGCAAATCGGACAATCCAATCTAATCCGAATGAGGAGTTGGACGATGAGGTCAGTAGCGTTCGCTATCACCACAGTTGTAGCCGTCATTTCGTGTCTGACTACGGTCGTTCGCGCTGATGATGTTGCGGACGTGAAGGCGGATGAAATAGCCTTCAACGCCGCCGAGAACGCCGGGAATACAAATGAAATATTCAAGTACATCTTGCCGGACAGGACGGTATTTGGATCGTCTGGCGGTCGTCTTGTCGAAGGATGGACGGAGGAAAGCAAGAAACGTCGGCAGGCCGCGTTTGATGCTGGCCGGAAAATTGACCTCAGAATTGAGGAGTTAAAAGTCCGAATATATGGGGACACGGCGGTCACTACGTTTTACAGGATCGGTACGATGAAAGAGGTCGATGGAATCACCAGACAAGTACATTTTCGAATTTCAGGGGTCTGGGTCCGTCAAAGAGGTGAATGGAAGCTTGCTCATCGCCATGAATCGTCCTTTTGACGTTCATGTGATGAGGTCATCACGAGCAAGTTAGTCGGTTGTCGCCTCCTGCCCTAATACCACCGTCTTGTAGTCTCTGGGGCAGTATATTCCCCTCGGACCTTCAGTCTGATTCTCCTTTTCGCCGCGCGCCACCCTCATGAATGCGGGATCGAACGCGATGGGAGGATTGCACCTGGCGAGCCAGCGGGTGTAGCATTCAGCATCAGAAGACACGCGACCGGGGGACATTCCTAAATGGCCGCTGCACTCAAGATCAAAGTAAACGAGCGTTTGTGGCCGGTTACGTCCAGTCCGGATACGCCTCTGCTGTACGTCCTGTCAAACGAATTGCTCCTGCAAGGGCCGCGATTTGGGTGCGGTTTGGCGCAGTGCGGCTCCTGCTCGGTCCTCGTGAACGGCGTTGAAACGCGTTCATGCGTGACGCCGGTAGGATCTCTCGAGGGCAAATCGATCACCACGCTCGAAGGGCTGCCGGCCTGGTACGCCAAGCAGAACGGCCTTCAAAAATCTCCCGCGCTTCATCCCGTACAACAGGCATTCATTGACGAACAGGCGGTTCAGTGCGGCTATTGTTACAACGGGATGATCATCAAAGCTTCCGAGCTTCTCTCGAAGGTGCCCAAGCCGTCAGAAGCGCAGATCCGATCCGCGATGAATGGTCACCTGTGCCGCTGCGGGACCTACCCGCGAATCGTGAAGGCGATCGTGCGTGCCTCGCAAACGAATTCTGTGGCGTCAAAATGACCAGCGCGTTTGCAGCGACGACTTTTCCCCGCCGCGATCTGCTGAAAGCCGGTGGCGCTCTCATCATCGGTTTCAGCTCAGGTTTCAGTTGGCGCGGTTCGTTGTTCGCTCAGGGGATGGATGCTGTCGGGTTCATTCCCGGGCCGGACCAACCCGATCCGAACCGGCTTGACACGTGGCTGGCCATCCGCGCCGACAACACCGCCACAATTTTCATGGGCTTCGTTGAACTCGGCCAGGGCGCCTCAACGGCGCTGCTGCAGGTCGCTGCCGAGGAACTCGACCTGGAAATGTCTCAAGTCAAGTCGGTCAGAGTCGAAACGCACACGGCGCCCAACCAGGGTGGAACGGTGGCAGGTTCCGCGATCATGCGCGGAGGACCGCGGATTCGGGCCGCCGCCGCCGAAGCCCGGCAAACCCTGCTAACACTCGCGGCGAAAAAGTTGAACGTGCCCGCGGATCGCCTGGCCGTCTCCAAGGGCGTCATCTCTGTCGTAGACAACCCGAAGCAGTCGGTCACTTATGGCGCACTCGTGGGCGGTAAAGCTCTGGGTGTCCCGTTTACTGGAAAAGCTCCGCTGAAGCGGCCGACCGACTACAAAATCGTAGGTAAGCGGGTGCCGCGGAACGAAATTCCGGAGAAAGTTAGCGGCAAATATGTTTACGCGCAGCACGTGCGCCTTCCCGGCATGGTTCATGGCCGCATCGTTCGCCCTCGCGGGCAGAGTGCCTACGGAGCCGGAGCGAAGGTGATGGACATCGACGAGAGTTCGATCCGCAACATTCCGGGCGCACAAGTCGTCCGCAAGCGCGATTTCGTCGGCGTCGTCGCGCCGCTGGAATGGGATGCCATCCGCGCCGCCCAACAATTAAAAGTGACGTGGGACACAACTCCTTCTCTGCCGGGCAGCGCGGGCCTCTACGAAAAAATGCGGACGGATAAGACGACCGACACAATCGCGCTGGAGAGAGGCGACGTAGCATCGGCGCTGAGCCGCGCCGCGCATGTCGTTTCCAAGACCTATCGCTGCCCCTACCAATCGCACGCGCCCTTCGGCCCGAATTGCGCGCTCGCCGACGTGAAGGCGAACTCCGCGCTGGTCATGTGCTCGACGCAAAACGTATACCTCACCCGCGATAAGATTGCCAAAGTGCTAGGAATACCAGTTGAGAAAATATCCATACAGTACTACGAGGGCTCAGGAACTTTCGGGCACAGTTGCCACGATGATGCCGCACAAGCGGCTGCCGTCATGTCGCAAATGGCCGGGAAACCGGTCCGCGTGCAGTTCATGCGTTGGGACGAACACGGTTGGGACAACTATGGCCCCGCGCATCTCGCGGAAGTCCGCGCCGGAATCGATGGCGATGGCAACATCGTGGCGTACGAGTACCACGGGACCCAGCATATTTGGGCGCGGACTGAAACTTCCGAGCAACTGGCGCTCGGCACGCCAGCGCAAGAGGTTGAGACTGTGCCAGGCCCCGGCCGGCCGCTGGGAGCCGCGCAGACTGTCACGCCATTCACTCTTGGCGCGATGTACGGCATCCCGAACATCCGGCTGGTAAATCACCGCGTGCCGGGACAAGCCTACCTCAAGGGACAGTCCCTGCGCTCGCCGCTCGATGTCTCGTTTTCCTTCGCTTCGGAACAGGCGATCGACGAGCTAGCTCATCTTGCGGATATGGACCCATTTGTTTTCCGTCAGCGCAACATCAAGGATTCGCGCTGGCTCGGAGTTCTCAACGCGGTCGCGAACGCCTCGCGGTGGACGCCCCGGAAAGCGGCATCGAACTTGTCGGACGCGAAAGTCGTGAAGGGGCGAGGAATCGCGCTGGGCACCCACCTAACGTCGTACGGCGCCGCTGTGGCCGAAATCGAGGTGGACAAGGAATCAGGGCGAATTTTGGCGAAGCACATGTACGGAGCGCTCGACGTAGGCCTTGCCGTCAATCCCGCATTCGTTGAAAACCAAATCACTGGAATGCTGGTGCAGGCCGCTAGCCGGATGCTCAAGGAAGAAGTGACGTTCTCGGAGACGAACGTCACGAGCCTCGACTGGGACACCTATCCCATCCTCAGGTTTGAGGAATGCCCCGAAGTGACCGCGATTGTCGTCCAGCAGTTGAATGAGAAATCGGACGCCGCCGGCGAAGAGGTCGTCGGGCCCGCGGCTGCCGCGATCGCGAATGCTTTTTTCGACGCCACAGGCGTGCGGCTCCAGGAATACCCGCTCACACCGACTCGCGTTTTGGCAGCGCTCAGCCGCGCCTAAATTTAGACGGGCGTTTGAACCATCCGTTCAAAGCAGATCTCTCCACTCCGGCGAATCGCAAATCCCCGCCCAGAGCGAAACGTTCCTCGCGCTTTCGGGTTCGAGAAGGTGGCAGCATGAGAGGGAAATCTCTATTACTCTACATGATCAACAAACTGGTTTGTTGCGAGGCACGGGAATCGACAGAGAGGGAAAATGTCCAGCGGAGAACTTTCAGGTAAAACGGCGATCGTCACCGGCGGTGGCCGCGGACTAGGCCGGGCGATGGCGCTGGGCTTGCTGCGCGCCGGAGCGAACGTGGTAATTACCGCCGCGCGCACTCTCCAGGAAATCGAAACGGTGGCAAATGAAGGCGTGAAAATCCAGGAGGCTGGGACGCTCCGCAAGTTTGTAGCGGACGTCACCAGTGAGGAAGATTGCCGGTTTGTTGTAGGCCAAACGGTTCGCGAATTCGGCTCGGTTCACATCCTCGTAAATAACGCAGGCCGTGGGATGCGTTTCGTCAGCGAGAACTTTTTCGATACCGCCACGAATTTCTGGCAGACCGAACCCGTGGTATGGCGAACGATCATCGACACAAATGTGAATGGCCCGTTCTTGATGGCTCGCGAAGTCGCTCCGCAGATGCTCAAACAGGGCTGGGGACGCATCATCAACATCTCGATGAACCATGAGACCATGCGCAGGGCCGGCTTCTCGCCCTATGGACCTTCGAAGGCGGCACTGGAGTCGGAAACCATTATTTGGGCGCAGGATTTGGCTGGAACCGGAGTGACTGTTAACTCCTTGTTGCCGGGCGGGGCGACCGACACCGGTATGGTGCCGCCCGATATTCCTCGTGAACGCCTCCTCGATCCAAACATCATAGTGCCGCCGCTTCTGTGGCTGGTTTCGGAGTCTGCCGGCGGAGTGACCGGCGCCCGCTTCGTCGCCAACCTTTGGGATTCTTCGCTACCACCCGGGCAGGCTGCTGACAAGGCACGCAGCGCGGCGGGCTGGACGGTCCCGGCCCCTTAATTGGGTCGGATGCGGGCGCTAAGCGCTGTCCCGCCTTTGGCGGGCTGGCTTCCGCCTTCGCGCTGGGTGCCGCAGCGCTTCGGCGGAGGCACTTGGCGCGTCGGCTACCTGGAACCCGCCGGAATGGCAATCCCCGACGGAAACTCTGGGAGCCATCGCGCAAGTGCATTTACGTATGAGTGATATTCAAGTAATGTTAAACACGCATGCTGTTGGCCGCTTCGACCGCCGGATACATCGGTTCAACGAATGACCTCCAAGATAGCATCGCGGAAGTGTTAACAAGCCCTTCGGACGTTGAGACGCCCGTCTCGAACGAATTTGGTCCCGGTCCGGGCCGAAACGCGAAATTCGCAAAAAAACTGCCACAAGACAATCGGGGTGTTGTGGACGAATCCGTGGTTCCAGAATCGTAGCCCACCGAGCCGATTAATTGAGCCTTTCTTATGGGTGTAGGGTCTTCTTCAACCTTGCGGGTGCCTGCCGAGACTCACCGCGTTGTTTTCACCGTGGAAGAGAGAAAAGCGCTTACTTTCGTACTATTCCGGAAGTACGTGAGGTCTATTGCCCAAATCTCATGACCTTTGGCTTACTAGGAGGGCTATATTGGGAAGGATTGTTACATCTTCCCCGGTGGAGGGGCCTCCTCCATCCCCCCCAACGCTCGTCTAACCCAATCATTCTTAAACCATTAGCATAAAAATAGGCAATGGCAATGGGAACGCTCATAACAATGAGGGGATTCCAAGGAACGAGCGATAGGCCTTTTTGGCCGGGATCTCCAATCTTGACATTTCAGGGGGTCAAGTATGAAACGCTGCCTTCCGTTGCCCCAAGCGATGCACTGTCGACGATGTACCACCTGTCGGGCAAGTATCAGCAAGACGAACCACACTGCGGATTCGAATAAGCAACAACTCGGCTTTTCCGTGATCGAGCTGATGATCGTGGTACTCATCCTCGGTGTCCTGCTAGCTATCGCAGTTTCCTCCGTAACGAGCATCACGCGAATTTATCGCATCGCGGGCGATGGACGGGGCATTGCCGCAGAGCTCAATGTCGCGCGAATGCGCTCGGCCGCCGATTTTACCCATGCACGCGTTTACATGGACCTCACCGGGAACACTTTCCACTTAGAGGTATGGAATAAGGGCAGCGCATGCTGGAAGACCGACGGAGACGCCAATGCCTGCACCCAAACAACCAGCCCTGTGATTCCCCTTTCCCAAGGCGACACCTTCGGATTCGGTTCGATAACAACAGGACCCACGGCAGCAGCAGGTGCTCCCGCGCAGGCGCCCGCTTGCACGGTAGGAGTCGCGGGCGCGGCGGCTGGAGCTAACATCGCCAACACCGCGTGCATTGAAGTTAATTCGAGTGGTTTTCCGGTGGACAGCACCAACAAAATAGTCGCAAGCGACGCAATCTATCTCACCAATAACCAGAAGCTTTACTCCGCCGTCGCGGTTTCCATTTCCGGGCAGCCCACGGCGTACAGCTATAGTGGTTCGGCATGGACCTCATTCTAAAACTCAGGAGTTTTGAAAATGGCTGGAGAACTCCTAAGCAAAGCTGGGGTCAGACCGGCGAAACGCCGCGCGAAAAACAATGCGCCATCGCAGCGCGGCGTAACTCTGATCGAGAGCATTGTGGCCGCCGCCCTTCTGATTATTGTGGTCACGGGAGTTATGCCCGTCTTCATCCTGGGTTTTCAAACTACCGAGCAGCAAGGCAACATTGCGACTCGGACCACCGAGTACGCCCAGGACAAAATGGAGTCGCTATTCAAACTTGACTTCAACGACGCGGCAACGGACACGACGGTCTTTCCCTCTGGCGCCGCTGGGGGCAGCGGACTGGGCGGCGCAATGGGTGCCAGTTCGACCGCCGGAGCGGTTCCCCCCACCGCTGCAGTGGCAGGCTATGCCGATTATCTCGATTTCAACGGCAATCTCCTAACCAGTTCCACGGGAGCTTATTACACCCGCCAGTGGAGTATTTCGACCGACGCCACGGCCACCCTAAAAACTATCACTGTAGTCGTCACTTCCGTGCAAGCGGCTGGAGAGAAGGGCCTGGCTCCGTCCGCAACGCTGGTTTGCATCAAGTCGAGCGGATTGTAGTCCGCCCGAGAAAGCTGGCTGAAATGTTTGTTCATTCTAATGACTGGGCGCAATGTTGCGGACGGAATCCATCGGTTCCCGCCCGAATCCGTCCCGCTGCGAATAAAACGTCGCTCGGAATAGCAGAAAGCCGCCTCTATTTGCGCCCCATTCGCGCAGCGTGCCAGGGATTCTCGCTGTTCGAAATGATCGTGAGTATGGCCATCTTGTTGGTGATTTCAGGCGGAATTTTTTCGGCCATCTCCTCATCTCAACAATCCTATGCTCGAACAGAACTGAAGTCCGACATGTACGAAAACGTGCGGGGCGTCGCTGAATTGATGGCGCAAGAAATCGGACAGGCGGGTTTGGTGAATTTACCAGCGACGACGCTCAGCGCGGCCGTGAATGCCAACATAACGGCACAAACCGTCAACGTCTCTTCGACCACTTCGATGTTCGTGAACGAACAACTGCTTGCGGATGCGGGTACCAATAATGAAGAATTAGTGACGCTCACCGGCGTCACCGCGTCCACGATCACCGCCATTTTCGGCAAGGCGCACGCTGCAGGCGTTCCCATCAACGTTCTGGGGGTTTTCCCCAATGGCATCGTGGTGCCTGCGACGACTGACGGCTCAACCGCCAACGTGCTGAACCTTTTTGGTGACCTCAACGCGGACGGCTCGCTGGTCTATGTGCGCTATACCTGTACTCCCGGGACGGCGGCTGCGCCGGGAACCCTGACGCGGTCGGTCACCACCATCCTTCCAGGCGTCGATGCGCTCAGCGCGGATCAGATTCTTCTTTCAACGGTCGTGGGCGGTACGGGCGCGGTCTGTTTCCAATACACGACAACAGCCGCTGCCGGGTTTACTTTTGTTACCAACGTGGGGTTCACGCTCAGCGTCCAGGCGACCAGGCCTGATCCGCAAACCGGGGTATACCCGCAAATGACCAAATCATTTCTTAACTTGGCGCCGCGCAATGTTTTGGCGGGTTTGGAGTTGGCCAACGCCGGGATAACGAATCGGCTCCAGCCAACGCCAGCAAACGTGATCGTCTATTGAAGGTGACTCGAAGTGGAACGCCAGACGCTGGGGGAAATGGAGCTATGAATAAGCAAGCGAGTTGCGATCGATCCGAGCGGGGCGTCGCCTTGATTATGGCCCTGCTCATGATGCTGGTGCTCGGTTTACTGGCCGCTACGGTCATGTTTACTTCCCAAGCGCAGGGCTGGACCGGTCTTAATTATCGGCTGACCGCACAATCGCGTTATGCGGCGGAGGCCGGAATACAAAGCACCATGAACTGGCTCGCATCTTCCAACTATACGGCACCCGCCACCTTCACCTCGTACGACATGACCAAGAACCCCGTGCAATACAATGGCAATCCCGTCGTGCTTTCGGCGACGAGCGGAGTAAATTCGAACTATCCCGACGCAACTGTAGTTGCCGCGTTCAGCAGCGCTTTGAGTAAATCGCTTGCGGGTGTGCCGAACGCCTCGTTTTCAAGTTACGCCACGCTGCTCCGCATGAATCCAGCAGGAGGGGTTTCGTGGCTAGGAGGCGGTGGTGCAGTACAAACCTGGCAAATCACCTCGCAGGGAAGCGTCGGCGGGATACGCAACGCTACCGTGCAGGTGGTCGCGACGTACGAGCGAACCGGCACTCCAGTCTTCAATTATGGCATCGAGGCCACGAGTTCTGGCTGTAAGGCCGTCGACTTTCAGGGGTCGGATTACACCGACAGTTACAATTCCAATCTCGGCGTTTACGGTGGCGCTAACGTCCAGGCAAACGGTGGAAACATTGCCAGCAATGGAAACGTTACCCTTGGCAGAAACGCTGTTATCAACGGAACGATTTCAGTCCCGAACACAACCGTGGGGGCTTGCCCCGATGGGGTCACGAATGGTAGCGGCAAGGCCGCCTTCGACCAAGGCACTAACAAGCTAAACTCGGGATTGGTTGCACCGCTTCCGTGGGGTTGTAAAACTACACCGTGTTACCCGAGTCCGCTTCCACCCACCACTACCCAAAACGTAAGCTCGTCTTGTAGCTCGGTTGCTGGTTGTACGAATAAAGGCACGACCTCTCTGATTGATGGCGGCAGAACTACAACTGCCAATGTTTACGCACTTGCGCCCGGCCTTTATGGGAACTTGCAAATCGGCGGCGCTGATGTCGTTCACGTAACCGCCGGGACTTACACGGTTAACAGCCTGAATTTCCTCCAGGACGGCCAGATCGTGGTCGATTCAGGCCCCGTAGTGTTCAATCTTGCAGGGCAATGTGCCTCTGGATGTCCCAGTGAAGGCGGCTACAATCCCTCGACAAGCGTGCTCTGGGGCGCCGGGTTTGCCGGCTTCAACGCGTGCAGCGGGGGCGTTACGGCTAACCCGGACGTATATGGCAAAGTTACCTGCGGCCCGTCTAAAGCACCCTTCAGCGGCATCCCGTCGAATTTCCAGGTCGTTTACGGCGGAACCGATCTCATCAGGGTCGGCGGCATGCCAAACGCCATGGTCTCCTACGCGCCGCTTTCTGCCTACTATGCGCCCGGAGCTCCCGTTGGGCTCTACGGAAGCATCGTCACCGGTACGTTCGACGATGCCTCTCAGTCCCCCTTCCATTATGACAATGCACTGCAGAGCTCCGCCGTCACAGTGGGGCAGTACAGGCCCGTCGGGGGCTTTAGTTGGAGCAAGTTTTAATCTCCATTTTCTGCGGGAATTGTTTCACGAACCCGAGTTGAGGGCGGGTGGCCCACACTTCGCGGTTTTCGAAGGGTGGGTGGTTCTTTGTTTCAGGATCGAATCTTTGTTTTCTGCGGACAGAATCGTAGCGAGCTAGTGGTCTGGTCAAGAACCGTAATGAACACAAAACCCCGACCCTTTAACAGCCCAAAAGGGTCGGGCACCCGCAAGTGCCAAGCCAATTCCACGATGCTAACGTCCTTCAGTGGTAATATCCAACTGTGAGTGATTGTCAACTGAAAAAACCATCGAAGGGTGGGCCACCCGCCACTCAAGGGCGCTGGCCAAATCCAGACCCGCTCGGAATGGCCGCGGCATGTGAGAAGGACCCGCAGACTCAGAATCGCTACGCCTACGTTCGGAACAACCCAATGAGCTACACAGACCCAACCGGAGCTATCATTGGGGTGCCGGAGTGCGATCCGGCGGACCCGTTGTGTCCCGGCGGTCGTGGTGGCTGCGACCCAGGGGACCCGTTTTGTAATCCCTGCGACTCAGATCCATTCCTCTGTTACCCAGGCCCGGAGAACCCAGGGCCAGGCGGGGGTGGGGGAAGCGGGCCGGAAAGACCAAGGCCTTTCCCTTGGCTGCAGCTTCCGATAGGATTCTTCACAGCGTTGGAAGGTGGCTACGGCGTCTCCATTAGGCTTAGCTCCTATATTTTTAGCGGACTGTCGAATGGGCGCTGCACATGGACGCCAACGTGCCAAGGTACTTGCTCATCTCCACACACGACGAACCCGGACCCCTCTACGGAGAGGTGCTGGACAAATGGACCCTACAAGAAGTGCATTGATGTCCTCCTGAACGGCAAATGCTTCGGTTATCGAGTATTCTGTACCACGAGCGCGTTTCCAGGCGTGTGCAATTAAGGCTTGGAACAAGGGTCCGAGGGGCAAAGAAGATGATTGTTACAATGGGGTCCTCGAAGAGAATCATCGACTTGTGTTTAGCGGGGGGGATTATCACGGCATTTCTGGCGGGTCTGCTGGCAATCACCAAGCGCTCAATAGATATTTATGTATTTGACCGATATCTTCTGGTCTTGCCAAGTCGGCTTCTTCTGGTTTCAGCCGCCTTGCTGCTCACCGCATTCGGGATCTGGCTGGGTAAGATCTCACATTAGTCCGGATGGCGAACTTTTTTTTGGCACCTCAAGATTGGCGAAGGACTGCAGATTTCCGTATTCAAAAGTCATCATGGAATGCCTGTACTCTGTCGAAGTGAGCAGTCCAACTGAAGGCGGTCTCAGCAAAACTGTCAAAATCGAAGGGTGTCAGCAGAGCCAAAACTAGAAGTTTCGGAGATATTGACACATCTAGGCGACGGTAAGTATGGATCGCAATTGAAGTGCGTTCCTAAACTTAAATGGGGGCGAGGCGAATGTTTGTACTTAAGCTTGCATTTCTAAGCGCGGTGTTCTACCTGGCCTTGGTAGTTATCATGGAGGGATCACTAGTCGTAATGGCGCTCGCCGGCCGGGTGCGCCAGCCTTAACGGGCGATCAGGTTTTGAGGGTGCCCCATCTGTCACGCCGTGTGACAGGTGGGGCTTTTGAATTTGGTCCATTTCACGAGGCCGATTCGCCGGCCTACAACGCGTCTTCTAACAGGACTGTCTGCTCGGCGCTCTTGCATGCAGCATTTTGACGAAGAACACGTTGTCGCTTCTAGAACCAGCTACCCTTGTATTTCACCGAGCAGCCATAGGGACGCGTTGCCGCAGTCTCGACGGGCTTGCCAGACAGGGCTTGCCCGAGCGCCAGATTGACGTAGTTCGTCGCGCCGGCGATATCCTTCACGTCGTCCGTCGGACGGTTATCGATCGCGCCATCGTAAATGATGACGCCCTGAGGGTTAATGACGATCATCTGCGGAGTAGTCTTGGCGTCATATAAATGGCCAATCGCGCCCGTGGGGTCGAGCAGCGCGGCGGTTGGCGCAGCCCCCATCTTTGCCATGTAGCTGTTCTCTCCGTTCGCATCTATGTATCCTTGTTTTCCCGGCGCCGAAGAGATAATCGTGAACCATACGATGCCTCGTGCCGTCCACTGCTTTTGCAGTTTCTGCATGTTGCCGCTCGTGTAATGCTTCTGCGTGTAAGGGCACCCGTTGTTGTGCCATTCGAGGACCACAAACTTTCCGTGATAATCCGAGAGGTGATACGTCTGGTTGTTGCTTCCGGTTCCGGTGAAGTCCAGCGCGGGCTGGCCGACCTTCGCGGCCAGAATCAGGCGCGGAGCTGCAAGTACTGCCAGAACAAAAAACGCCGAAAAAGTGATGAGTCGTTTCATTTCTATAATTCCTCCCAAGCATCCTAAAAAATCAAGAATTCCCACTATCTGGCCGACTGTGTATCTCCAACAACAACGTCAATCAGGTACGTCTGATTCCCAGCAAGTTCCAGCACGCCTTTCAACCGCTTAATCGGCTTGAGAAGCTGATCCGACTTCCGCAGCGTGAGTTGGAAACCCGTGGCCACCGGCACAATTTTCTGGGGCGCGGAGTTATCAACCTGAGATTCTTCGAGGGGGAAAAACGTCGCCTGCGTAATCTGCCGGCCAAGCTTCGCGGTGAGGAGGAATGAATCCTTATGGCTGCTCACCTGGAATTCCCAATCGGCCGGAACCCGCCGCGGCAGAGACTCGCGCGCGGCAGTGAACAACTCGCGGGTCCGAACGTCCAGCTCAGGCGGCATTGATTTGATGGGAAGGGTCAGTGAAACTTTCGCCTTGCCCGGGATACATATTTCTCTGCAAACGAGCACCTTCAGTTCCGCACCAAACAGCGCAGCTTGCTGCGTCGGCAGCGTAGAAGAGGCGCGCAGCGGCACGAGCAACATCACGGCGTTATCGTAACCGAAATCAACGATGGTGGACGTTCCGAGACGCCGGGGCGCGGGCCACTCCAACTCTCCAGCGCTGAGGCCTGCCGGTAAATGCCATTCGACTCGCGGCGGCTGGCCCGAATCGCCTGGATTAACCCAATAAATGTGCCAGCCCTTCTCGAGCCGAAAATTCAGCCCGAAATAAGTCTCATTCCCCGGAGCGATCCATTGACTCTCGGCGATGAGATCAACTGTACCGTGAGGGATGGACGTCGCCGCGCGTGCGGTCGGCACTTGAGTCAAAGCTAGTATGAGCAGCGAGAAATATGGCAGGCTTGCGGGCAAATGTTTCATTTTCTTAAAGGCTCGTGAAGCTCGATTTTATTATATCTCTAACACCAGCCCACAGCGACGCGCCGGATTTTACCCCGATTTTGCTTGACATATTTAACCATCGAGTGCTACATGCCCGAACAGATATCCGGGTTCCCCACATGATCGTAGCGCTTTCCCACCGCGGACGGGGGTCTGGGCAGCGCAGGTTCGGAAGTGGTTCGGGAGGGTGCAGCGATCGGTCGGAGCGCTGACCTCGACTGCCATGTCTGCGCGGAAAATTCAGTTTGCCTTAAGGTTACTTGGCGTTCGATGGTTGCATCGCAGGGAGTCTTGAATTCAAAGACTCCGGGTTCACGGGTCAGAAAAAAAACTTTCGCAATACGGAGAAGAAAAACAATGAAGAGGGTCCTCGCGTTCCTAGTCTCAGCAATCGTAATTTTTATTGCAGTCGCTGCCTCGGCTCAAAGTAAACCGCCGCTGCGGCTCGTGCAAACCATCCCGCTGCCGGACCTCAAAGAGGGCGATTTCGATCATTTTGCCGTGGACGTCGCAGGCAACCGCATGTTTCTAACCGCCGAAGCGAACAACGCCGTGGTGGTGATGGACCTGAAAGCCAACAAGCTGATTCATACCATCCCCGATTTAGAAGAGCCCCATTCGATGCTATTCCTTCCCGCCGCCAAACAGCTTTGGGTCATCGCCGGGGGCGCCGCCAAGATCTTTGATACTGATTCGTATGCCCTGACCGAAACGGTGAAGCTAACCGATGGCGCCGACTCATCGGCTTACGATCCCGCCAAGCATCTTTTATATGTCTCCGCCGGCGGTTCGGACGCCAAGCTAGCCTACACATTAATCAACGTCGTCGATACCAGCACTCATAAAAAAGTGGGGGACATCAAGGTGGACTCCGTCAATGTCGAAGCCATGGGAATTGAGAAAAATGGCCCCAGGATATATGCCAATATCAGAGACAAGAATCTCGTCGGTGTCATCGACAGAGTGAAACGCACGGTGACTACTACTTGGCCCATAGGCGACATGCACGGAAATACGCCGCTCATCTTTGACGAGGCCACTCATCGTATTTTCATTGCCGGGCGCAAACCGGCGACCTTTGAGGTTCTGGATTCGGAAACCGGCAAGGTCATTGTTACTTTGCCCACTGCTGAAATGACGGACGACATGGCTTTCGATTCCGCCGGCAAGCGCATCTACGTTGCCTGCAGTGATTTCACGGTGGTTTACTTACAAAAAGATGCCGATCACTACGAAGAGCTAGGCAGAGTACCCACAGGCTTTCGTGCCAAGACGGCCATTTTCGTGCCCCAACTCAAACGCTATTACGTCGCCGCGCCGCGTCATGAGAAAGATTTGGCGTCAGTGAAAGTTTTCGAAGTCCAGTAAGTTGAAAGCTAGCAGGTAATAGCTGGAGAAATCTTAGTGTTCGGGAGGTAGGCCCTTTCCATCGGATTTAAGATCGTAGGCCCTGGGACAAAGACCGGCAATCGACTCTGGAGGCGCCATGTTTGCTAAAATCCGCACCATAAAGACAGCTGCATGTTTTCTCACGTTGGTCATTTTTGTGCTCTGCCCGCTGCTTTCGGGTACGGCCCTCGCTCAAGTTGCTGGAGCAACGCTCTCCGGCACGGTAACCGACCAGTCCGGCGCATTTGTTCCCCAGGCGGCGATCGCTATCAGAAACGTCGCTACTGACATCACCCGCGCCACGACGACTAGTGCGTCCGGATTCTACTCGGTTCCCAATTTATTGCCTGGAACCTACGACGTAAAAGCTTCTGCCCAGGGATTTTCCACCCACTTGTCAACCGGTATCACCCTGACCGTAGGGGCGCAGCAAGTACTGGATATCACGTTGCAGGTTGGCCAGATTTCGCAAACAGTGCAGGTCACCACCGAAGCCCCCAACGTTGAATTGGCCAGCTCGAGCATCAGTGCCACCGTGAATTCCACGACCGTACGCGAATTGCCCCTGAATGGACGCAGTTGGACCGATCTTGCAGCGCTGCAACCAGGTGTCAGCGCTGTTTCACAAATCCAGACGGACTTTGCCGTTGGGGGCGACCGGGGCAACCGGGGTTTTGGAAATCAAATCACTGTCGCCGGCGACCGCCCCGAACAAAATAATTACCGGCTCGATGGCGTCAGTATCAATGATTTCAACAATGCCGCTCCGGGCAGCGTTTTGGGTGGCGACTTGGGTGTGGATGCCGTCCAGGAATTTTCCGTCATTACGAGCAACGTTTCCGCGGAGTACGGCAGGACCTCAGGCGGCGTGATTAACGCCATTACGCGGTCCGGAACGAATCAATTCCACGGAAGTGCTTACGAGTTTCTCCGCAACGACGCCCTGGATGCCGCGAATTTCTTTGAGAACGCGAACGGTCTCAAGAAAGGTTCTTTCCGCCAAAATCAGTTTGGGGTCTCCGCCGGCGCTCCAATCCGAAAAGACAAAATGTTTATCTTCGGCGATTATGAAGGGGTCCGCTACTCGAAGGGTATTCCCGTCTCAATTACTGTGCCGTCAAATGACGCACGACTGGGGATTCTCCACGACTCTTGCGGTAACGCGCCAGGAGCTACATACGCGAGCCAATCCGCATTTGGAACCTGTGCGGCGCCGGTCCCTAGCGGCCCCTATGTTCCGAATCCAGTGTTCGCTGGCTCGTCGTGCCCAAACGCGAACTCAACAAATCTTTCCGTCGGAAAGTCGTCCACCTGCGTCGATAATAACTCAGCGAAATATCTGGGCTTCTGGCCCGTTTCTGCGAATACTAATTCAGACGGGAATACAGCGACTGCCGGCTTCACCGCTCAGCGGATCGTCACCGAGAACTTCTTCACAATCAGGAGTGATTACAAGCTTTCAAGTAAGGACAACCTCGCCGGTACCTACCTGCGCGACGTTACTCCCTACAGTTCACCGGATGGCCTCGATGCGGTGCTGGTCAGTTCGGCGACCCGGCGCCAAATCGTCAGCCTGGAGGAGACTCACACTTTTGGCCCCACACTCGTAAATTCCGTTCGTGGCGGATATAGCCGTTTATATGAGATTAATGATTTCAGCTCGACTGCCATCAACCAGCTGGCGAAAGATCCCACTCTGGCTGCTTTCCCCAATCAATTCGCCTCTCATGTCTCACTCTCAGCTATCGACCAGTTCACTGGCGGCGTGAACGGGAATACGACTGCTCTCTACGCCTGGAACTCATTCCAGGGATACGATGACGCCTTTTGGACGCATGGCACGCACTCCATCAAATTCGGAGGCGGCGTGGAGCGGCAGCAGCTCAACCGTCTCTCACACACCGATCCCAGCGGGGTTTTCACTTTCAATACTTTGTCTGATTTTATCACCAATAATCCGCACCGATTCACAGGCGAAGATTTCACCTCCGTAGCGCCGCAAGGACTTCGGCAAACCATTTTTGGCCTGTACACTCAGGACGACTGGCGTTTCCGTCCAAACCTGACCTTGAACCTGGGCCTGCGCTGGGAGATGGCCACAGCGATCGACGACAACCACGGTGCGATCGTGAACATGTTCAATTTGGCTGACCTGCTGCCCCACTGCGGGACGGTTGTCGCGGGGAAATGCGCTGGAGGAGGCCCCCTATTTGGGAATTTCACACGTCGTAACTTCGAGCCTCGCGTGGGATTTGCCTGGGATCCGTTCCATAATGGAAAAACGGCTGTGCGCGGTAGCTTCGGTATGTTCGACATCCTGCCGCTGGCCTACCAGTATATTGCCGCTGCTACCAAACAGTTTCCGTTTGTCTCGTCTGGAACCATCAACAGCCCAGGACAAGGAACATTAGGCACACTAATAACGCTCCCCCCGCCGGCGGGTAATGGCGGGACTAAGAAAGGCGGGAGTTTCACCGAGCTGTATCCCCATCGCAGCTACGTCATGCAGTGGAACCTCAATGTCCAGCGTGAATTGATCGGCAACGTGACGGCGATGGTGGGTTACGTGGGCTCGCGAGGCGTGCACGAACCCTTCCGGACCGATGATGCGGATATCACGAGCGCGACTCTGACGGCGTTCGGGGATCTCTACCCCCAGGTTGACGTAGGTGGGAATCAGTGTATTGCGAACACACAATGCGCCTCGACCACAAATAACCCGCCTCCGAGAATCAATGACACCTATGGCCAAATCCACTATCTTGCGTATGAAGGTAACTCGTATTACCACGCCCTCGAAGTCGCAGTTCAAAAAGCAATGAGCCGCGGCGTGCAATTTCAAACGTCGTTCACTTGGGGCAAGAGCATGGACACAGGCTCGGCGGCCGGTCATGGCGACCAATTTTCGAACTCAATCTCGAGCTTGCCAGCTTACGATCTGAGATCGCTGCGTGCTCGTTCGGACTTTGATATTAAGCGAACCTTGGTTGTCAGCCTCAATTGGCAAGTTCCTTCCGCCAAATCTCTTTCAGGACCGGCTGCATGGATCGCGAATGGATGGGAGTTAGGCACGATCTTTAAGGTAAGTGATGGTGTTCCGTTCACCGCCACCTGGGCGACGGGTGGTGATCCGCAGGGGCTCCTTAACAGTGACGACTGGGCCTTCCCAAATGTCTTGAGGACTCCGGGTTGTGCAAACCTCGTCAATCCCGGAAATCCCAACCACTACATTAAGACTGAGTGCTTTACTGTCCCCTCCTGGCCCGACCAGACCAGTTGGGCTAACAATTGCGACCCAGCTCCGCCGAATGCGCAGCCGACCGACCCGACGGCTCCCCAGTTCAATGCCGTGTTTCCACAGTGCTTCAATCTTCGAGGCAATGCAGGCCGCAATCTCTTGAACGGTCCGGGAACGACGAACCTCGATTTCTCCATCTTCAAGAATCAGTCGATAAAGAAGATTTCGGAGAGCTTCAATGTGCAGTTCCGAGCCGAATTCTTCAATGTCATGAATCATGCGAACTTCGAAGTGCCGTCGATAGCGCTCGGTCGTACGGACATCTTCGATGGCACTGGAGCTCCACTCTCGACTGCAGGCAAGCTGAGTACAACGAGCACCCCAGGGAGAGAGATCCAGTTCGCGCTGAAGTTTGGCTGGTGATTGAGAGCAGAATCCCGGGATCGCCGGGTACGGATTACTGACCGTCCCAAAAACGGGCGGTTCACCGTGAGCGTTCACCGTAAACGGCCTCTACAACTGCTAACAAGGAGGGTTTTGTAGAGGACTCTCCGTCCCGCCCGCCCCTCGGCGGGGGACGGAGAGGGCACGTCTCTTTTCAATCTGAGTTAGCCCGCACATTCAGGTAACTTTTAGCCCCTCCAACGAGTATATAGAAGTGAAGCTGTCGGCAGCGTGTGTCCGCGTCCAGTTGGCCGCAAATAAGGGGAAGACCGGGAAGAAAAATCGCCCTTTGCCGTGGGCGATTCGGGTCGGAGAGCAGGCACAAGCGGACAAGCCGACGGAAACTGGAATCTCGGGACAGCCGTCCAAACTAGAGGAAAGGGCACGCCAATGCGGAAGGTTTTCACAATTCTGCCTCTGATTGCGGTCTGGGCCGCGTCAGCCTTGGCGCAAGGTTCGGGTACCGCTTCGTCCTCTCAGCCCGTTCGGCCCATTGGCGTGGTCACAAAGCTTCAAGCAGGCGGCTTCATATTGCACACCGACGCAGGTCCCGATCTGCTGGTCGCGTTTGCGGACGCCGTGTCGTTTCTGCGCGTTCCTCCTGGAGCGACGAATTTGAATACCGCCACCAAAATCGCCGTGAGTGACATTAGCGCCGGTGATCGCGTGCTCGTGCGTGGCCGAGTTTCCGATGATCAGAAATCCTTCGTTGCCACGTCCGTGATCGTGATGACCAAGTCGGACTTGAGCAGCGCCCGCGAGGCCGAGCGTTTGGATTGGCAGCGCCGTGGCATCAGCGGAACCGTGCAGGCGGTGAACCCGGAGAGCAAAGAGATGACAGTTATGGCACCCACGGCGCCGCCCGCGCCAGGAAATTCCACGCATTCGGTGACCGTTGCGCTCGGCGCCAACGCGGTCTTGCTGCGTTACGCTCCCGATTCAGTGAAATTCAGTGAGGCCAAGCCCAGCGCCTTCGAGCAAATCAAGGCGGGTGACCAGATGCGGGCGCTTGGCGCGAAGAGCGAAGATGGCAGCCGCTTCACGGCCGAAAAACTGGTGTCCGGAACGTTCCGAAATTTCGGCGTTACAGTAGTTTCGGTCGACGCGCAAAACCACTCCATCGCCGCCAAGGATTTAGCTTCCGGACAGCCCGTCCTGGTGCGAACGAACGCGGATTCAAAGCTGCAACGGCTCCCACCCGCACTGGCCCATTCGCTGGCAACGCTCAACGCCGCGGCGGCGCAGGGAAGCAAGAGCGGAAGTGATCCTGCCGCTGAGCCGCTCGACGTGCAGCAAATGTTGGAACGCGCGCCTGCCCTGGATCTCGGCGAGCTGAAGCCCGGTGATCCCTTGATCGTGGTGAGCACGGAAGGCGCCAAGCAATCGGAGGTGACGGCTATCAGCATCTTCGCAGGCGTGGAGCCAATTCTGGCCGCGCGGCCGAAAGGCAGCAATCAGGTGGTGATGGGGTCGTGGAGCTTGGGCATGAACGGTGGAGATGGCGGGCCCTAGCGCAGACATTTCCCGCGCGAATTTCGGCCAAGAAATAGCAAAACTCGGTAGTGAAACGATTCCATGTGGCCGGGAATCCCGAAGGGACGCCACAACGTAGCCCACGGCGCTTGCCCTGAACAAAGTGAAGGGGAAGCCGTGGGAAACGAAACCGGTAACAACAAGAAAGCCCCGGCAGGGGCGGCACTTCGGGTTCACGCGCACGAATGTAGCCCATTATCTTATGTTCAGCGTTGTGCGATCGAACTGAAATGGCGGCTACTTTTCCAGGAGAGCGGTAATGATCAGCTTGCATGAAATCAAGAGACGCGCTGTTCATGTTTTGCTGATTTCAAGTTTTTTTTCCGCCACGCTGTTGGCCCAGTCGGGTGAAGTTAGCCTGCGTGGCCAAGTGACGGACCAATCCGGCGCAGTCGTCCCCGGCATCCCCGTCGGGCTGATCGGACCCGGCGGGGCTGTGCGGGAGGCTACAACTGAGGCGTCCGAGGGCCGTTATGTCTTCCGGGACCTGCCTGCGGGCACCTACACGCTACGCGTCCGCGTTAAGGGTTTCGCTGACGTCGAAAAGCCAGGCGTGGTGATCGTCCGCGGCCAACCCCAGGTTGTAAACGTCGAGCTGGCAGTGGTGATGGAGCAGCAGGCGGTCACGGTAAAGGAAGAAGAAGCACCCAGTGTAAGCGTCAGTTCCTCGAATAATGCCAGCGCAGTAACGTTACAAGGCGATGAATTACAGGCGCTTTCCGACGATCCCACCGACCTTCAAGCGGATTTGCAGGCGCTCGCCGGCCCCTCGGCGGGCCCCAGTGGCGGGGCGATGTTTGTCAACGGATTCAGCGGGGGAACCCTGCCCGCAAAAGAATCGATTCGTGAAATCCGTATCAACCAGAATCCATTTTCGCCGGAGTATGACAAGCTCGGCTACGGCCGCATCGAGATTTTCACCAAGCCCGGCACCGAAAAATACCACGGGACCGCCGACTACAACTTTGGGAAAGACTTCTGGAATTCGCGCAATCCTTATTCCTCGCATAAGGCGCCGTTCATGATCAACGAAATTGAGGGCAACGCCGGCGGTCCGTTTGGGAAGCACGCCTCGTTCGCCGTCGAATGGCAGCGCAATATGGTCGACAACGGTTCCATCACCAATGGTTTCACGGTTGATCCGCAGACATTCGTCGTGACGCCGTTCAACACAGTGATCGTAACGCCGCAGCGCTTTACCCGGATCAACCCGCGCATGGATTATCAGCTCAACCAAAATAATACCTTGATGGTCGCCTACGATTTCACGCACTCGGATGCCCGGGACGCCGGTATTGGCGCGTTCAATCTGATCTCTGAAGGCTATCATCAGAGATACACCGATCAGACCGTGCAACTAACGGAAACCACCGTGTTGGGCAGAAATATAAATGAAACCCGGTTCCAGTTTTACCGCACTGCGATGCAGGTGATCCCAAATGGTCTGATCCCCGGGATGCCCGAGATCCCCGAGATCCAGGTGCTGGGGGCATTCAATGGTGGTGGCTCGCCACGCGGCCAATCGCGCGATACGGAAAATGACTTCGAGCTGCAGAACTACACATCGATGGTCCGAAGCAGACACACCTGGCGATTCGGTATTCGTCTGCGCGGACAAATGGATGACAGCATCACACGGCAGAATTTCAACGGCACTTTCACTTTTGGGGGCATCGAAGCGTATCGCAGCACGCTAATGATGGCAGGCCGGCCTACGCAGTTCACCATCGACACGGGCATCCCAAATCTCTCAGCTCACCAAGTGGACGTCGGCGTGTTTGCCGGTGACGAATGGCTGGTGCGTCCGAACGTAACTCTGGATCTCGGATTCAGATACGAAACTCAGAGCTTTATCCACGACTGGCGCGATTTCGCCCCCCGCATAGCGGTTTCCTGGGCGCCAGGAGGAGGCAGCGGCAGTTCGCGCGCCAAGACGGTGTTGCGTGCCGGCTTCGGCATCTTCTACGATCGCTTCCCCCTGGCTGACATCATCACGGCAGAGCGCTACAACGGGACTGTTCAACAGCAGTTCGTGGTCGCAAATCCGGATTTCTTCTTTGCACCGACGATTCCCTCCCCGGCCACCCTTGCGACGCTGGGATCTCAGTCCTCCAATGAAGTGAGTCCCCGCATGCGCGCTCCTTATGTCATGCAATCGGCTTTGACGTTCGAACACCAGTTGTCGGCGAGTACCGCTTTCGCGGTCACCTACACGAATTCGCACGGGGTGCACCTGTTCCGTTCGGAGGACATCAACGCGCCGCTCCCGGGGACTTACAACCCCAACGTGCCGAACAGCGGCACGTTTCCGCTCGGCCATGCAGGGCCCGTGTTCCTGATGGAATCTTCGGGGATTTATAATCAGAATCAGATCGTTGCCAACATTAATACGAGGCTGAATCGAGGAGTTTCCCTGTTCGGCTTCTACGTGCTAAATCACGCCATGAGCAATACCGATGCCATCGATACCGTCCCGGCAAACCCGTATAGCCTCGCGGGCGAGTACGGCCCGGCGGCAACGGATGTGCGTCATCGCGTTACGTTTGGCGGCTCTGTCAACACGAGGTGGAATCTGCGCATCAGCCCGTTTGTGATTGTCCAGTCCGGCGCGCCCTTCGACATTACGGACGGCAGCGACCCCTACGGCACCACATTATTCAATGCACGTCCTGGCATTGCCACCGACCCGACCAAGCCCGGCGTGATCCAGACGAAATACGGATTGCTGGATCCGAACCCCTCGCCGGGTGAACAGATTCTTGGGCGCAATTACGGGCGCGGGCCGGCACAGATGCGCGTGAACCTGCGAATCGCGAAAGCCATCGGATTCGGAGGCGAGACAGGCCGCTCCGCAGAACAGCGCCCTGCTAGCGCGGGAGGCGCCACCGCAGCGCAGGCCTCCGGCAGGGGGTTAGGTGGGATCATTGGCAGCCCGAAGGCCCCCCGGCGCTACAACTTAATCCTCTCGATGGCCGTTCAAAACCTGCTGAATCACACCAATCCCGGACCTATCACCGGCGATATCACTTCGCCTCTGTTTGGCTTCGCGAACAAGGTTGCCGGCGGGCCCAACGGCGAGGGGTTCTTCGAAACCGCGAACAACCGCCGGGTGGAGGCGCAGATGCGCTTCACGTTTTAGCGAGACTCCTGTCGTTCGCCAGAACTCAGTCCTCCCATTCTGTGCGCGGCCAGCCTGGAGAAGTTTTGCTGCGACTTCTGAGGTTGAATCTTGTTGAACCCTTGTGCTTTCGCAACTGCAAAATTGTCTACACACCTGGATCAATCGATTTCAGAAGGCCGTTGAAATCTCGCAAGCCCTAAGACACAAAATGAGGGGCACTCCGCGCAGTAACGAACGGAGTTCGGTTACTGCCGGGTGCTAGACCAGGAGATGCTTCAGCCGGTGAAAGCCATTCCTGCGCATTGCCAGTGGAGGCGACTGAGCGTATATTGTTGGCCAATCAAGGACAGCGAATGAAAATTCCGACGGGGCTGCAGTTCACCGAAGCCAAACGGGGCACGACGGCCAAGCGCTACGGGATTGCAAACCTCATTGCGTTCGGCGTGCTCGCTTTTCTGCTTGGCGTCGCGGCGCCTGCGGCGGCGCATCCGGTGCCCTTCAGTTATCTGGACATCCTCATCGATCCGGATGGGGTCAATATTACGCTCGTGGTGCACGTATTTGACGCCGCGCACGAACTCGGCGTGGATCCCCCAGAGCGGCTGCTCGACCCATCCGTGCTTGTCCTGCATGGCGACGAACTGATTGCGCTTCTCCGTAGCCGCCTTCAGATCGCAGCTGGCGGCCGGATGTTGACCGCTGGCGCCTGGTCCGCGCCCGAACCCTTGCCGGACCGGCAGTCCGTTCGTCTGCGCGCGCGCTACCAGACTGGCGGCCTGCCGGGGTCATTGACGGTGACTGCCGCGCTGTTCCCCTACGACCATGCGCACCAGACTTTTCTGAATTTCTACGAAGGCGGCGCACTCACGTCGCAGGCAATCCTCGACCGCGACCACCCGCAACTTGAATACTATGCCGGCTCCCGCCAGGGCGTTTTCGCGGTGATCCGCAAGTTTTTGCCCGCCGGAATCCACCACATCCTGGTCGGCCCCGACCATCTGCTATTTCTTGTCGGCCTGCTGCTGCTCGGCGGCTCGGTGCGCCGTCTTCTGCTGGTCGTAAGCTCGTTTACATTGGCGCATAGCATCACCCTATCGCTGGCGGCGCTGAACCTGGTCACGCCCCCAGCGCGCCTGATCGAACCGGCCATTGCATTGAGCATCGTCTATGTCGGCGTGGACAACCTGATGGTCGGCCGAGGCCGCGATGTGCGGGCCTGGATTGCCTTTGCTTTCGGCTTTATTCACGGATTCGGATTCGCGAATGTGTTGCGGGAGATGAACTTGCCCAGCCGGGCGCTGGGCTGGTCGCTGTTTTCGTTCAACCTGGGCGTGGAAATCGGCCAGTTATTGGTGGTGGTCGTGGTTACGTCGGCACTGATGGCTTTGCGGTCGCGCAACGAAGCTGCCGGCCGCGGGCTGGTATTAGCCGGTTCGCTGGCAGTGATCCTGGCAGGCGCATTCTGGTTTGTGCAAAGAGTCTTCTTCCCGGGAGGGATAACATGAAACGAATGATCGTTCTGGGTGTGCTCGTTGTGGCCAGCGCGCTGTCGCTGGTGGTTGCGGCGCAACAGCAGGCGACGGCTCCGAAGGTATTAGAAGTCACCAAACTCAAGGACAACCTGTTCGTGCTAAAAGGTGGCGGCGGCAATACCGCGGTATTCGTCATGGCCGACGGCGTCACCGTGGTGGACGCGAAAAATCCCGGCTGGGGCCAGCCGATTCTCGACAAGATTAAGGAGCTGACTGACAAGCCGGTCGTCAGGCTGATCAATACCCACACGCACGCCGACCATGTCAGCGGCAACGTGGAGTTTCCGGCGACCATTGACATCGTGACCCAAGAGAACACCAAGGCCAACATGGAGAAGATGGTCGCACCCAGCGGATTTCCGCCGGCGACGTCGAACATCTTCAAGGAGCATAACGGCGTGGGCATGCCCAAGAGAACGTTCAAGGACAAAATGTCCATCGGGAGCGGCAACGATCGCGTGGACCTGTACTATTTTGGGCGCGGGCACACCAATGGCGACGCGTGGGTGGTGTTTCCATCGCTTGGAGTGGTGCATGCGGCCGATATTTTCTCCGGCAAGAACATCCCGCTCCTGGACGCCAATAACGGAGGCAGCGGCGTGGCCATTCCCGATACGCTTCAAAAGGCATACGACACCGTCAAAAACGTGGACGTGATCATCACCGGCCACAGCACCGAGATGACCTGGCCTGATCTGAAGGAATACGCTGATTTCAACCGCGAATTCCTGAACGATGTGCGGGCAGCCAAAGGCGCCGGCAAGACTGTGGACGAAGTGGCCAGCACCTGGAAGATACCCGCGAAATACACGGGCTACGCCGATCCGATGCCGGCGCGGCTGAAAACCAACGTACAGATCGTTTACGACGAACTGAACGCGGCTAAAAAGTAGAGAGCCCCGCATCCATCATGGCGGAGCTTCAAGAAGCCGTTTCCGCGCTGGTCAGCGCCCGACACTTTTGGGCATCCAGCTCTATTAGATTTTATATGAGTGTTCCCCGATTTGAGTAGAGTCAGATCTCTCTTACGGAATTCCCATTCCGCGATTCTTTTTGCGCAACAACAGATGGAGATTTTGATGACCGATCGCAGTGAAGACAGTTCCGGCCCTCAACTTCCCTTCAAACCAAATAACGGCCCTGCCCCGGCGAGTGTTTCGCGCAGAACGCTGCTCAAGCACTTAGCAACGATAGGCGCAGCCGCTGCTTTGTCAAACGGCTCGGTACTTGCGGCTATGCCCCGCGTCGATTCCAGTACCAAGCGCGGGCGCATCGACGTGCACCATCACATGCTTCCTCCTTTTTACATGGACCTTCGACGCAAGGTCGCTGGCATCGGAGAAATGCCTACATGGTCGCCGGCCAAATCGCTCGATGACATGGAACAGAATCGGGTTACGACCGCCATGCTGTCACTCGCTGTGGCCGGGGTCACGTTCGATGTCGGAGAGGCTGGGCGCAGTTTGGCGCGAAAAAGCAACGATTACGGCGCGCAGCTAGTTGCGGACCATCCGACAAGGTTCGGCTTACTGGCCGCCCTGCCGCTGCCGGATCCGCAGGGCAGCTTGCTTGAAATTGAATATGCGCTAGACACACTTCACGCCGACGGAATCGCATTGCTCAGCAGCTACGGGGATAAGTGGCTTGGCGACTCGGCGTACACGCCCGTTCTCGAGGAACTCGATCGTCGTAAAGCCGTTGTGTTCGTTCATCCTACTGCCCCACGCTGCTGCGCGAATCTTGTTCCACAGGCGCCTCCGACCGCCATGGAGTTCCTGTTCGACACGACGCGCACGATAAACAGTCTGCTTGTCAATGGGGCTTTCTCCCGGTTTCCGAACGTCCGGTTCGTTTTTTCTCACGGCGGGGGAACCATGCCCGTACTGGCGCGTCGAATCGCCAGGCTTTTTCCGAAGGAGTTGGCGCCTCAGGTACCTAACGGCGTCCTCTACGAATTGAAGCGTCAGTATTACGATACCGCCGACACAAGCAATCCATCCTCGCTCTCCGCTCTTGTAAACCTCATCCCGAGTTCCCAAATTGTTTTTGGCAGCGATTTTCCATTTCTCTCCGCCCAGGCGACCGCAAGCGATTTGATGCATTCTGGTTTGCCGGGCAAGACCGTTGAAGCGATTGACCGCGACAACGCGGTCCGCTTGTTTCCACGCTTGAGAGTGTAGCAACGAAGCTCCCCGCCCACTCATCCGGAGAAGGCGGGCTGAGGAGTCAGCGATGAAGACGATGCTCGCGGCACGCCTGCACGAAATTGGTGGCCCCCTGCTGTTAGAGCAGGTCCCGATGCCCGAACCTCGCCCAACCGACGTGCTCGTTGCCGTCAAGGCCTGTGGGGTAGTGCCGAATCTGAAGAACGTGCTCACGAAATGGCCGGAGTGGTTTCCGCACCTGCCGCTGCCGAAGCTCCCGGCAATTTTCGGACTGGATCCTGCTGGCGTCGTCGCGGAGGTCGGCAGCCAAGTGCAGTCGATCCGGACGGGTGACCGGGTCTACGTCAATCCGGCACGAGGATGCGGATCCTGCCGTGCCTGCCGAAGCGGCGAAATCGTGAATTGCCGCGGCTTCACCTTTCAGGGTTATTTTGGGCGCGGGCCGCTCTCGCAGGCGGTATTCGATGCCTATCCGTATGGCGGGCTCTCGGAATACATAACTGCACCGCAGAGTGCGCTGGTCAAGCTTCCCGACAACGTCAGCTTCGAGGCGGCGGCGCGATTTGGGTATCTCGGCACGGCGTACGCCGCAATACGAAAGGCCGGAGTTGGTCCTGGACGCTCACTTCTGATCAACGGGATCGGCGGTACGTTGGGCCTTTGCGCCGCTCTGTTGGGATTGGCAACCGGCGTAACGAAGATACTCGGAACCGGCCGCAATCAAGCGCTGCTGGACCGTGTAAAGGCACTTGCTCCCGTAAGGATAGAGGTGTTCGCGGTCGGAAAACGCCTTGTTCAAGAATGGGCGATGGAGATGACCGACAATGAGGGTGTGGATGCGGTCATCGATACCTTGCCACCCGGCGCTCCGGCAAGCGCCATGCTGGACGCGTTGCGTGCGTTGCGGCGTGGTGGGCGCGCCGTCGACATCGGCGGCGTGGCCGAAACGCTGCAGTTGAACGTGCACTGGATGATGGGCATGAATATTCAGCTCATCGGCTCTTGCTGGTTCACGACAGGCGAGGGACAGGAAATGGCTGAGATGGCGCGCGTAGGAACGCTTGATCTCTCCGCGATGCAGCACCGGCGGGTCTCTCTAAGAGAGGTGAATGACGCACTAGCTTCGCTTCAGGATGCCAACCGTGGTTTCAACAACTTCGTCGTGATTCCATGAGGGAAGATGGCCGAGCGAACGCATGGCCGCCATACTACGATGGGGAGGTCGTTGCCTGTGCCGCGATGCACGCGCAGTATTGATCTGACTCAGATCACCGAATGGGAAAACGGCTTCGTGGAAAAGAACTGGTGGAGAAGGTCAATCTGGTGACTGAGATTGCCGTCCGGCTGGCGATGGGACTCGGCAGGCTAGAGGGAAACCATGCAGGGGTGACCATTGAAAAATCCGCGGAAATGGATACTCTCAAATCGTCACGAGAGGAGTAAGAAGCATGCCTGCATTGTTCAGAGCGGATCACATCGGCAGTTTTCTGCGGCCCGAGGAATTGCTCGAAGCGAGGCGGAGCGCCAGTCCAGATCGCTTGCGGCAGCTCGAGGATCAACACATCCGGCGCGTACTTGCCAAACAGAAAGAGCTCGGATTTGAGGCTGCCACGGATGGCGAGTTGCGGCGGCGAAATTTCATGAGTGATTTCACGGACGCGGTCGAGGGGTTCGATATGTCCGGCACTGTGAGCCGCACGTGGCAAGCAGGAATGGCACTCGACGCCGCCGTCAGCAGCGTGACGGGGATCGTTACCTCCAAGCTGCGTCAGGCGCGGCCGCTAACAGGTCACGAATTGCCGTTCTTGAAAGCCCAGAGCCCTCTCCCGGTTAAAATGACGCTGCCGAGCGCCACGCAATTTCCGGCTATCTCTTTCAAGTTCGGAGTGACGGACAAGGTCTATAAAGATCATTCGGCGCTGCTGTGGGACATCGTGGAGATCATGAAAAGCGACCTCAGCAAGCTTTCTTGCGATGGGGTGAAGTATATCCAGATTGACGCTCCGCGCTACAGCTACTACATGGACCCCAAGTGGCGGGCTTGGATCAAGACGGAATTGAAACTCGATCCAGACGCAGCGCTGGAGGAAGCGGTTCGTGCGGACAATGCATGTTTTCTGGCGGCGCGGAATGATGGCGTGACGCTTGGCATTCATTTGTGTCGAGGGAACAACCGTAGCCATTGGTACGCCGAAGGCGGGTACGACTCGATCGCTGAAAAGTTGTTCGGGACATTAGAGGTGGACCGATTTTTGCTGGAATACGATGACGAACGCTCCGGTACTTTTGAGCCTTTGCGCTTTGTGCCCAAGGGCAAAACGGTCGTGTTGGGGCTCGTCAGCTCCAAGGCCCCGCGTATGGAAGATCCCGAGATGCTTGCAAAGCGAATCGAGGAAGCCTCGAAGTACGTTCCCATCGAAAATTTGGCGTTGAGTCCACAGTGCGGGTTCGCTTCGACGGCCGAGGGAAACCTGCTAAGCGAGGATCAGCAGTGGTCCAAGCTAAAGCTGGTCGTGGAAACTGCGCGACGCGTTTGGGGCTGAGTGACAACTGCTATACCGACCCATATCTGAAACGTTACATCAATCCGGGAGCTTCTCTTTGAAAGAACCGTTTCACCTCCGCCCAGGAGAGTGACACCAGCATGTGAGGCATAGGATCTTTTTCCGCATCATCGAAAAAGCTTAGCGATTTCAGGACGTGAATCTTGCTGTAGTTCGTTTGCAAGAATTTGCGCTCAAACCAATCGAGACAATGTTCCAGTCCGAACTGCTGTGATACGACGTAGAGGTCGATGAAATCACGTTTGGTTCCCCGGCTGGCAATCGCGCTGATCTTCATGCAACCGATTTCGCGGGGATCGGCAACCTTGGTCCCGAGAAATGATTGGAAGGGGAATAGGAGCGGGTACTCGTAGGTGATGAAACTCACTTTTGTCTCTCGCACCGTTGCATGGATGGTGGCCGGTTCCTTGGAAACCAAAGCGAACCCTTTGAGGTGCTGTAACTTCTGAATGAGGTAGTCCTCGTTGAAGTGTTCGACGACAAAAAAATCAAGGTCGACGGATCGGCGGTGGCCAAGTTGAAGGGCAAGACCCGTTCCCCCGGCAAGATAATAGGGAGCAAGCAGGGGAACTTGCTGAAGATCGCAAAGCAATTGCTCAATGGTTCCATTGATGGTTTCCTGATGCCACACGGATTCCTTTTCGTCCATTGGGGTGACTCCTTAAGCTTGTTGTTAAGGATAAAGGAGCGATGGTCAGGAAGCGAGCTTTAGAGCCGCCACCTGATCGCGGGAAAGACCGTAGACCAACGCCCAGAAGTTTGCCGACCGAGGAGAGAGCCTTCGTTCGGTCCGGATGACTTCAACGATCTGAACCTCAGTGAAGGTCTGCCTCAACCACTCAACTGCGTCCTTGTCACCATATTCGAGCACACGGCCGATAGTGTAGGTGGGGAAGGCAAGAGGGTCAAAATTGGCAAGCTTCGTGTCCCAAAATAATGCACGTAAGTATTGTGGGATCATATACTTAAGTGTATGCCGTAAGGTCGGTTAAATCAAGATGAATAGTTCCGCGTGGGAGCAGAAGGCAAGGAACAATTGACGAAGGTCGTCGGACCCGCGTAGCTTGATTAGCTTCCGGCATCAGGAAGCACCCGCACAATAGAATAACGCTTCAGGTTTGCCTGGACTTCATTGAAGTGCGCAATCCAAGACTCCCTCATGCGATCCCACTGCAAAACCCCATGTCCAGCAGCGTCAGCACCGAGTACATAGAGATCGACGACTTTGAGGTCGCGAAGGATCGACCTTGCTGCCTCAGCAAGAGCTACATCCCTGGGCATATCTAACCGCGTCTCGAAATTGAGATAGTAGGTGAACTCGCATCATTCAAACAAATGGTCGGGGCGAGTGGATTTGAACCACCGGCCTCCTGGTCCCGAACCAGGCGCGCTAGCCAGGCTGCGCTACGCCCCGACAGCAGGCACCCGGGCGCGATAGAAACTACCCGAGTGGAACAATCAGAATAGCATAGCTCGAAGTCTCTAACTAGAGTTCGCCGCAGCCTGGCTGCGGCCGGAGGGTGTCACGGATGGATCATGCAAATTGCTGTGCTATAGTGACTCACGCAAGAAAGAAATCTTTAGTTTCATGCCAGGGGTTCGTAACATCGGAGAGGAACACGAACTTTCGTTCGTGCAAAACGAGATGGCATTAATCGAGCGCATTCAGAAAGACTTGACCGAAGCGATGATGTCGAAGGACGAATTGCGCCTGAGCGTTCTGCGCATGGTCAAATCAGCGCTCAAGTACAAAGAGGTCGAGAAGGTTCGTCCGCTTGAGGATGCCGAATCGCTGCAGGTGCTGCAGACCCTGGTGAAGCAGCGGCGCGAATCGGTGGAGCAGTTTGCGCGCGGTGGCCGCCAGGACCTGGCGGACAAAGAGACGAAGGAAATTGCGATTCTCGAAAACTATTTGCCGGCCGCGCCCTCCGATTCCGATTTGAGCGCCGCGATTGAGGCTGCGATTTCCGAAACCGGCGCGAATTCTCCGAAGGCCATGGGCGCGGTGATCAAAGCGGCCAAGGCGCGCCTCGAAGGCAAGGCAGTGGACGGCAAGGTTCTGTCGGACCGTGTGAGAGAACGTCTTTCCAAGATGGGATAGGGCGGAAGTTGGTAGCTGAGAGTCGAAAGTTGACAGTTAAGAGTTGAGAGTCATTTCCCAAATCAACCCTTCCCGCAAATTTCTTCCAGCTATTTCCTTCTCGTATCGACTTTTGAGTCTTGCTCCGCGTATGCTCGCGTCGTGACGCTGCCCGAAACGATTCCCGTACGTTATACGGAAGAAGAGGCCGGATACGTAACCGTCCGGCCGATGGTGCGGCAGACTTTCCGTCTGGACGAACTCCTCGACATGATTTTGAGCGTCACAGGCAAAGATGCCGCGCGCATCCGGCAAATTCTCCATTCCGGGACAGTCGTCTATCACTTCTATCGCTATTTGTGGGCGGGGTTTGACGCGGACGAAGCGGAATTATCCGCTGCGCTGACCCGATTTCCTGACGCCGATCCTGCGCGCCCATTCGAGGCTGGCAACTGTACTTTGGCGGTATTTGAAAGTGCCGGCGCGCACCCCAAGCACTTGCTGGAACTCGGTCGCGCTGCCGGCTTGAAACGCCGAATATTTCGCGGACGCAGTTTCTGGGAGCGCCTGGTTGAAATCGCTGATGACGCAAAGCCCGCCTACCAAAGCTATTCCTATAGCCATCGCGCGGACCTCTATCGGCTCGAGCTGAACGGACAGAATGTTTTGCAGATCACCCAGGCCGCGGAGCGCCTGGCGCCGGGAAACCTGCGTTCCGCGCTGCGCGTACTACCCGACGCGTCGAGAATTCTGTTGGTTTGCCCGCGATCGGGGAGCAAACGGGGTGTTAATACGCCGTAGCGAGAACACACACTGTGGTGTTTGGAAATTCCGCACAAAATCCTCAGCTTGTTGGAATGTTTTGGGCCATAATTCCGGGCGACCCGGGTGGGGGCTTTACTCGCGGTCCCGCCTAAGGCGGGGTGGCTTCCCGCTCGCCGCGCTGCTTTGGCGGGCGAGTGGCGCGTTGACGACCTGAAGCCCGCCTCAGTAAAGAATGTATCGATCGCGGAGGTGCTTCTTGGCAACGAAACTCTGGAGTTCGACGGCGCCGCCTTCCGAATTCCGCCCCTATGTGGACGCGTCAACCAATCTGACGGAGTTCAGCTTGCGCGCGGTCTTTCTAGGCGCGATTTTTGGCGTCTTGTTCGGCGCGGTATCGGTGTACGTCGGGCTGCGCGCCGGCCTCACGGTTTCCGCCTCCATCCCCATCTCCGTGCTTTCGATTTCCATCCTTCGCGCGTTCGGAAAATCCACAATTCTCGAAAACAACATCGTGCAAACCACCGGCTCGGCGGGAGAGTCGGTCGCTGCCGGCGTAATCTTCACGTTACCCGCGCTGATTTTCCTGGGTTTTTCTCTGAACACCGAGTACTGGCGGGTTTTTTTCCTCGCGCTCATCGGCGGATGGCTCGGCGTCCTGTTCATGATCCCGCTGCGGCGCCAGCTCATCGTTAAGGAGCATGGAAACCTGCTCTTTCCCGAGGGCACTGCCTGCGCCGACGTGCTTGTGGCGGGCGATCGCGGCGGCTCGTTTGCCGGACGAGTTTTCTGGGGACTCGGCATCGGTGGCGTCTACACCTGGCTGATGACGGCTATGAAATTGTGGACCGACCAGCCCGAATACCAGCCGCCCTGGTTTCCGGGATCGTCTATCCGCACGGCAATCACGTCCGAGTATCTCGGTGTAGGCTACATCATCGGTCCAAGGATCTCGGGCACGCTTTTTGCCGGCGGTGTTTTTTCGTGGCTTGTGCTGATGCCGGCGATCCGGTTCTTCGGGCAGTACTCGACGGCGCCGCTTTATCCCTCGACGATTCCCATTTCCCAGATGGGCCCGGATCAGCTGTGGATCACTTACATTCGTCCCATGGGCGCCGGAGCGGTGGCTGCTTCCGGACTGATCACCCTGATTCGCACTATCCCGACGATCGTCGCTGCTCTCACTTCCGGACTTAAAGATGTCCGAGCCGAGCGCGATGGAGTCGCGCCCCAGAGCAGCCGCCTCGACCGCGATCTTCCGATGAAGTTCGTCCTGATCGGTTCTGTCGTGATCCTAGCGATGATGTGGGCGCTGCTGACCTTCAAGCCCATACCCGGTGCGCGGACAAGCTTGTTTTCGAATCTCATGGCAGCGCTATTGGTCCTTCTGTTCGGGTTCTTGTTCGTGACCGTTTCATGCCGCATCTGCGGGTTGATCGGCACGTCGGCGAATCCGGTGAGCGGCATGACGATCGCCACGCTGATGGCCACTTGCGCGGTGTTCCTTGTGGCGGGCTGGACCGCAGGTTCGTATGCAGCTTTGGCGATCACTATCGGCGGCGTAGTCGCAATCGCCGCGGCCAACGCTGGTGCGACTTCGCAGGACCTGAAGACAGGCTACCTGGTCGGAGCGACTCCGGCGCGGCAGCAGATTGGGTTGATCGCTGGAGTGCTGGCGGCATCATTCGCCATCGGCGGCACGCTGCTCCTGATGAACAAGGGCCTCGAAAGATATACGCCCGTCGTAATCCCCCTCCAGATCGCGCAACTCCCCGAAGGCGTGCGCGTCGAAACTCAAAACTACACGCACGCCGGGAAAACCTACGTCCTGGTCAACTCGCTCGGTTCCAGCGAAGTGCCCGATGGGAAGTACCTCTACGATCCCGCCACGCAGCAGATCGAAATCCAATGGATACAGGGCATCGGTGGTGAAAGAGCTCCCGCGCCGCAGGCGCGCCTGATGGCCACGGTCATCAACGGCATACTCACGCAGCGCCTCCCCTGGCGCCTGGTGCTGCTTGGCGTGTTCCTGGTGATCGGTATCGAGTTGCTGGGCGTGCGTTCGCTTTCGTTTGCCGTGGGTTCGTACATTTCGATCGCCACCACGATGGCCATGTTTGCGGGCGGCTTGTTGCGGTGGATCGTCGAGCGCGGCGCAAAGAAAAAGAGCGATGCCGAGAGTGAAGTCAGCCCCGGCTCTCTTTATTCCAGCGGATTGATCGCCGCGGGCGGCGTCATAGGCCTGCTGTCCATCGTCATCAAAGTGCTGGAAGACGCAGGCTGGATGAAGACGGACACCTTCAACGTTGGCACGCGCTGGCTCGGCAGCCTCGCGACAAACGGCTGGCTGGGCGTCGTGATGTTCTTGCTGCTCGCGTCGTCGCTGTTCGTATTCGCGCGCAAGAAGCTCGAGTAGATATATATCAGGAATGCGAAGTTTGGCAGTGAACTAATCACCAATGCTCCGATTTAGGACGCTGCCATAATTACCGGCCATAGGGTGAACAAGGCCCAATTTATTGAATTCGACCAATCTGCGCGATGAGTGACCAAGGCGACAGATCGTATCTTGACTGGATGGTCAAATCATTGGGAGCCTGCCTTGGTTTTATCTATTCAGTGGGGTTCTTGGTCGTCGCTCGCCATTTCGCGCGTTATGGAGTATCTACCTTCTCCCTTTTCCAGACCCAGTACCTAGTTGCAGGCATCTGGACTATTGGGCCCCCAATAGCATTCGTGCTCGTTCAGCGAACAGGGGAGAGATTTAAGGACAAAGCCTACTCCTTTTCCACATTTTCTTGGCGCCGCTTTATTGTAGTCTCCGCGCTGACGGGACTTCCGTTCGGCTTGTTATCCGCCGCAGCGATTGGACTCTTGGGAGGCTTCGAGGGCTTTTCGTGGTCGTTGGCCGCTCGGCTGTGGGTGCTTTACTTGCTTTTGGCAAATCCTGCTGACCTGGCCTGGATGTCTTGGCGAGTTCCGGAGGGAGCCGCACGATGGTGGGTCAATCGCCAAGTCGTACCGTACTACCTGACCGTCTTCGCCCTGGGAATTCTCTTGTATTCGCTGTTTTTCGCTGGTTCTGTTTACCCTTTAATTCCGGCTTCGCTTGGAGGTGGCAAACCGCGAACAATCGTCTTGATTCCCGTGAAAGAAGGCCTGCCAGTAGGAATAGTCAGGGATAATTCATCCGGGAGGTCGGTTCCTTACGAACTCCTCACGGCAACTGACAAATCGTACGTCTTGATCTCTCCTGTCTCCAACGAAGAATCCATCGAAATCGGTCGAGACGCCATACAAGGGATAGTCGTACTCAAGTAAGCCCACGCGCCCTAAAATAGCCATCCGCAGGTTTGGTTCCCGGCCACCAGCGAATGAATTCGGTTACTTGCAGATTGTACTTTGATCCGCGAGAGCCTGTGACCTGCCTTGAACAATTGCTCCCCCGACCAGCAAACCGTGTTTGTAGCCCGTCGTTAACATGCTAGAGTACCCGCGTCACGTAACTCGCCCCGGGGCGTCACGGCCAAATCATAATTCGCGGAGGCGCTGCCCATGACCCGCATTTTGCTGACCACGGTTGATCGGGATTTCGGCCTCTACGATTACTATCGCGAGAACGCTCCCGCACGATTCCGCTGGCGGTTTCAAATGCCGCGCCGCATTTCTTTTGGCCTGAGGTTCCTCCGCCAGAATGTTCCCGAAATAGAAATCCTCGAGTACCCCACGCGCGCCGAATATAGAAACGCCCTGAAAAAGGGCTGGGACGTTGTGGGCTATTCCTTCTACCTGGAGGAGAGCAATCACATTCTGCAAATGGCCGAGGAAGCGCACACGTCGGGCGTGAAGAGGCTCTGGGCCGGCAATTACGGCGCGCTGACTCCCTCGCTGCAGGCCAGCTTCGATGACGTCTTCAACGGATACAGCGAAGATGCGGTGGCGCAGAATCTCGGCAAGACGCTCGGCGCGATTCGGCATCCGCCGTTGGTGTCCGAGTTCCGGCTTCCGGGAGGCTGGCCGATGCCCATCGGAATTCTGTTCACGACGCGCGGGTGCAGTTTTCCGTGCACATTCTGCCAGACCACGGCTTTCGCGCCGCGGCCAAAGGCGATTCCCCTGGAGTCCATCGAAGAAGCCCTCCGTTTTTACGTCGCGCACAAGATCCAGTACGTACTCATCCTCGACGAAAATTTCGGGAATATTCCTCAGCACGCCGAAGCGGTGATCGAATTATTGGCGCGCTACGGGGTCAAGTGGCTCGTGCAATCTCGTGTCGATCTCTTCCTGCGCAACTTCGATCATTGGACAAAAATGGGGATGGAGGGCGCGCTTTTCGGCATCGAAAGCTTCCACCAGGAGGTCCTCAAACAAATCCATAAGGGAGAAAAGGTGGAAGCCGTGATGGAGCTGGCCCGGCGCCTAAACAGCGCAGGAAAATACGCGCATGGCTATTACATCATCGGATTCCCGTCGGAGACTCCGGAATCAATCCGCGAAGATTTGAACACCCTCGCCGCGATGGAACTGGACGTCACGCAAATCACCATCGTCACGCCGCACCCGCGCACGCAATTGTGGGGCGAGCTGGACTCCCAATACGGAATCTTCGAGAAAGATTTGTCGAAATATGACACGAAACATCTGGTCTGGAACCACCCGAACTGCAAGCCGGGAGTTCTCGAATCACTCTTGAAAGAAGGTTTCGAGAAGTGCTACGGAAAAGATTGGCTGCGCCGCACCGGAAAAAAATTCCTCGCCAGCAGACTGCGAAGACACGATCTCAGTGATTTGCTGTTTGGCCCGCTCCACGCGCGTTTGGCAGAGCCGCGACGGCTCCCCTATTTGGATTCTGTGACCCACTGATTTGCGCCGCGCTGTCAATGCGCGACGCGACTTCGCACGATTTGGTTCCGTAAGCGTGTCCAATTCTCACTAAGAACAGTCAGACGGCGGTATACTCTGCCGACTCCCAACTAGGGCGCCCTATGGCTTTTCCGTCTGGCACACATTTCGGAGCCTACGAAGTTCTCGCGCAGATTGGCGCGGGTGGCATGGGCGAAGTGTATCGCGCGCACGACACCAAGCTCGGGCGCGACGTGGCCATCAAAGTATTGCCCGAAGCGTTCGCGCACGATTCCGACCGGCTGGCGCGATTCCAGCGCGAGGCGAAGATGCTGGCGGCGCTTAACCACCCCAACATTGCGACCATCTATGGGCTCGAACAGAGTGGCGGCACGAGCTATTTGGTCATGGAGTTGGTGTCCGGCGATACGCTGGCGGAGCGCGTCAATCGAGACGGTTCACTACCTGTCCACGAAGCGCTGGTAATCGCGAAGCAGATCGCAGAGGCTTTGGAAGCCGCACATGAGAAAGGCATCATTCACCGTGACTTGAAGCCCGCCAACATAAAGGTGACTCCCGAAGACAAGGTGAAAGTACTGGATTTTGGTCTTGCCAAGGCTTTTGCAGGCGATGAGTCCGGGAGCGATCCCTCGAACTCGCCGACACTCAGTCAAGCTGCCACGATGCAGGGAGTGATTCTTGGCACGGCAGCGTACATGAGTCCGGAGCAGGCGCGAGGCAAAGCTGTGGACAAGCGCACCGACATATGGGCGTTCGGGGCAGTGCTGTACGAGTTGCTGGCCGGTAAGCAAGCATTCACGGGCGAGGACATCACCGAAATTCTAGCTGCCGTGGTGAAAGCCGAACCGGATTGGACGGCCCTGCCCGCCACTGTGCCGGGAAAGGTCCGCGATCTTCTTCGGCATTGTTTGCAAAAGGACAAGCGCCTACGTTTGCGGGATGCCGGCGATGCCCAGATCGAAATTCAGGACGCGTTGTCTGCGCCTAAAGACGTAGGCACAACGCGCGCTGCCTCAACTTCTACGAGCAGGTTGCTGTGGGCAGTCGGTGCGGTCGCCTTGGCAGCGAGCGTCCTGTTGGGCGTCACGTCATGGGGCTGGTGGCGCGCCATGAGGCCTGTCGAGCAAACCCTGCGACCGCTGGAGCGGCTGGACGTCGATCTCGGCCCCGACGTATCGCTGGGCTCCCCGGATGGAGCCGACGCCATACTTTCGCCCGATGGCACGCGGATGGTGTATGTGTCGCAACGGCGGCTCTTTACCCGGCGGCTGGATCAGCCCAACGCCACAGAGCTTGCAGAAACGCAAGGCGCGTTTGCTCCTTTCTTCTCGCCGGACGGTCAGTGGGTCGCATTTTTCGCGCCGGGAAAACTGAAAAAGATTTCCGTGGAAGGCGGCGCGGCAATCGCCTTGTGCGACTCCCTCACTGGCCGGGGCGGCAGTTGGGGCGACGATGGCAACATCATCGCGGCCCTTGACTTAAACGGCGGCCTATTCCGGATTCCATCAGCCGGGGGCCCACCAACACCCGTGACCGAGTTGCAGAGCGGAGAATCTACCCACCGCTGGCCGCAAGTTTTGCCCGGTGGCAAGGCTGTGCTGTTCACGGCTAGGACAGGGGTGGTGGGTGGGTACGAAGGGGCCAACATCGAAATCATGTCTTTGGCGGACCATCGCAGGAAAACGCTCGTTCGTGGCGGCACGTTCGGCCGCTATTTGCCAAGCGGCCATCTGATCTACGTGAACCGGGGCACACTGTTTGCCGTCCCGTTCGACCCGGATCGGCTGGAGATGCGCGGCACGCCCTCGCCGGCGCTGAATCAAGTCGGCTACAGCACCTTAAACGGTACGGCGCAACTCGATTTCTCCCAAACCGGAACGCTGATTTACCGCAGTGGCGAAGCGGGCAGTGGATTGCTTACCGTGCAATGGCTCGATGCCGCAGGCAAGTCGCAACCGCTGCTGGCCAAGCCGGATGCGTATCAGCGTCCAAACCTGTCCCCCGACGGAAATAAGCTGGCGATAAATACTTCGGACATCTGGGTCTACGAATGGCAGCGCGACACCATGACGCGATTGACGTTCGGGCCCGCAAGTTCCGTCTATCCACTCTGGAGCCCCGACGGCCGGTACATCGTGTTCCAAGCGCCGGGAGGCATGTTTTGGACCCGCTCCGACGGGTCAGGTAAACCCCAGCCCTTGACCCAGAGCAAGAACAGGCAGCTTCCGTACTCCTTCACACCCGACGGCAAGCGCCTGGCGTTTTACGAATTGATGGCTCAAACCCAGGATGACATTTGGACAGTGCCTCTGGAGAGCGACGGCACGGGACTTCGGGCTGGGAAGCCGGAACCGTTCCTGCAAACACCGTTCGACGAGCGGCACGGCGCCTTCTCTCCCGACGGGCGGTGGATGGCCTACGATTCGGACGAGTCGGGGAGCTACCAGGTTTACGTGCGAGCCTTCCCGGACAAAGGCGGCAAGTGGCAGATTTCGAACAGTGGTGGCGTGTACCCAGTGTGGTCGCGTAACGGGCGCGAGTTGCTCTTCCGCACTGAAGATAACCAGGTCATGGTGGCCAGCTACACGGCAAAGGGCGACTCGTTTGTGGCGGATAAGCCGCGGGTGTGGTCCGAGAAAAGAATCGCGACCATCCCCTTCGCCAACTATGATCTCGCGCCAGACGGCAAACGCATCGCCGCTGTAATGCCAGCCGTGACAGCTGAAGACCAGAAGGCGCAGAACCATGTGATCTTTCTCGAAAACTTTTTCGACGAAGTGCGGCGGCGCACGGCGACACCAATTAAGTGATCGCCAAAAACATTTCGCACGATTGGGCCAACTCCCGAGAAAAGCCCTAGCCGGGAACTAACCCACCACCGGCGCTACCTGACTGCATCGTCCGCTCGCTCGCCGCGGTCGCCGCCTGTCTGACTATCCCTTAGCAGCGTGCCGTCGGCGAGCACGAGCTTATTGAGGCGCCCAACCGGCAGGTGACTCTTGGCTTGAAAGACGTAAGCGGTAACTATGTCCCCGGGCTTCAGCGTAGTCCTGTTCCAGCCGAGCAGACTAACCGCCGACGGACTGCCAATTTCCGCTGTCCAATGCTGGACGTCACCCTTGTCATCTTTAGAGTCGAAGTAAATGAGGACATGGGGATTAATCCAACTGTATTTCGTCACCACGGCGTCTTTCATCGTCAGCGGCTTGCTCGTGTCATACGCCGAAGCCCCGTGATGCGCGAACGTGGGGCCGCAAAAGGTGAAAAAGCCGGCAACCAAAGCAACGGGCGTCAGCAGTTTCGTTTTCATCGTCTATTTCCGAGGCTGGAATTTGGTCTGAGAAGAATCGAACTCAAAACTCACAATATAGCAGCCCTCCGCAACCGTCAAGAACCAGTGGCACACCCTTGGCGCACGAAATAAGATGGAATCACTGAGCCCTCTGTGCTCTCTGTGGCTTTTCTCTGCGTCCTCTGTGTTAAATTCCGAAAAGCTCAACACAGAGGTCACAGAGAATCACAGAGCAGCCGAGCCGCAACCAAAAATGTCGGCGTGGCTCAAACAACTCGATTTATTTGCTGGATGGGGCGACAGCATTGGGATCACCGGCGGGATCGCCGAGCGCCTTCAAATATTCGATCACCTCTGACGGCAGGCAGAGCTTCTCATCGAGTTGCTGATTCGGAACCCACCTGAAATAGGCTGTCCCGAGCGAATAGGCCTTGGCATAAATCTTCGGATCGTCCACCGTTACGGTGAGCTCCAAGTTATTGTGGTCTATGCGAGTGTAGCGTTCCTGTACGCGCGCATTTATGGTATGAGGATACCCTTCACGATTCACCCAGGTTCTTTCGTCCAGCCCGGTGGTATCTATGACCAGCGTGTATTCCCCCTCCCAGTGGCCAACCGAGTACCCGTTATATCTTGGATCGGGTGCGCCTTTCTCCGCCGCGCCCACATTGGTCGGCAGCGCGCGCCCGTCCATCCAGATTTCGCGCCAGATGTCCTGGAACTGAATCAACATCACAATCCGGCCGGGCATCGTCGCGAAGGCAAGCCCTCTGATTTCGTCAATCGCGTTGCGCGGAACTCCGAGCGGATCGCACGTCCTCACCGTTGCGTCATTTGTGCCAGCCACGCTGAATTTTGGCAATGGCTTATTTTCACGGAACAATTGTTCCCCAAGGGGGGTCAGGGAAGGCTTATCTCCCCCTTTGAAATCCGGGACCCCTGCCCCAGAGCGTGGCCCCGCCCAGGTGCCACTCAGATCGCGCTTGGGGGCCGGACCGCCCGAGCCGACGGCTCTGTCTTGAGGATTATATTTCCACGGAGAACTTTCGTGCGTCGCTTGCTGAGGTCGAGACTGAGCCATTTGGGCGATGGCAACCAAAGAAAAAACCAACACTATCGACAGAACTACAATTGCGCGCGTGAATGGATTTCGCGTATCCATACTTACGAATAGTTCAGCACAGCGACGGGTTTGCCGGACCACTCCGCGTAAAATTGTTCGATCGTCCGGCCCATGCAGAAGCCCCAGGAAAACTGGCGGTAATTCTTGTACCTCTCTGGGACGACGTAACGCTCCACAGCTTCTTCCACGGGGACACCGGTCTTGTACGATTTTTCCGCTTGTTCGGCGATGTCGTCAAAGCACGCGCGCATTTCCGCCACGCCTTCCTGGCCAAAAATCTGGCCGTGGCCGGGAACGAAGAGCGTGCTGCTGTCGAAGGTTGCAAACTTCGCGAGCGTCGCGCGCCATTGCGTCGGATACCCGTTAATGTTGACCGGGTATTGTCCGCCAGTCAGCAGATCGCCGGTGTACACGACATTTTGTTCCGGCACGCGGAAGATCAGGTCGGTGTCCGTATGGCCGATGTATGTTTCGATCACCACGCCCAGTCCGCCGAGGTCGATCTTCATCGGCATTTTTGCGGGATCGAGCGGATGATTCGGCAGGGCGAGAACGGCCTCCCGCACGGGTTTGAACATGCCGGTCAATCCCTCTATGTCGCTCTTGGCGTGTTCGCGCTGGCTGTCCGTCTTGGCTTCGCTTACTCGTTTTTCCCACGGAGCGAGGAAAGTACCTTGGTCTTCGGCCTGCCATTTCGGATAGACCGCAGCCATGCGCGAGGCCGCATCGGCGTGCGCCCAAATGGGGATCGCCGCGCCGCCGTAAACTGAATTCCCCAGGGTGTGATCGAAGTGCCAGTGTGTGTTGATTGCCGCGCGAACGGGCAATTGCGTGACCGTGCGCAGCGTGTCCATCTGAAATGCCGCGCCAGCGGTCGTTTGAAATCCTTCCAACATGATGGCCGCATCGCGTCCGATCAGGAATCCGCCGTTGCAGCGCGCTTGCAACCCCTTCGACCGGTCCGCAATCGTGGCGTACAAGCCGTCGCCGATCTTTCGAATCGAGGCAAAACCCTTGTCGGCAATGGGCTGCTTCGCGATGCGGGGATCGTCGGCAAGGGGTTCGGCCAACGCGGGGAGTGGCGCCAATCTTGTCGCTGCGTACAGTGCACCCATGGATGATGTCCCCGCGAGAAAAGACCGGCGTGAAAACGGCTTCGAAAGATCTCTCATGGAACCTCCTACGCGCGACGACGCAAGCAGCTCAGACTACATTTCACCCGTTAACGCGGAGCATAGTGGATTCCCGGCCACAGGGCAACGGACTTCTACCTTTTAGGCGGTCGCTTGATGCCATCGTAGACGGCGATGGAGAGGACGACGAGAATCCACACAGGGAAGACCCCCATCCCGGGGATAGCTTCAGCGATAAGCCCCGGCAGCAGCGCCCATCGCCGCCCGAGAATCAGGAACAGGACGGCGGCAGTTCCAACATCAAGCGCCACCTGCGCGGGTGGCGCAATCGTGGTGAAGATGGCAAAGAGATCGGAAACAGCCGCCACGCCAAGAGCGATCCCCAGTCTTGCACGCGAGGGACGCTTAGAAGGCGCAATCGGATCCGCTGACGGCAGGATTATTGTCTTGTCGGTTTGCATCGCAAAGCTTCCTTTGATGCTCCTGAGCATCCATTGAAATGATCGTGCCATGGAGGCGACAGAATCGCAACCAACGCAACGTCCATGTTGTAGTCAGTAGCGCAGGCACTCTTGTCTATGCGCTTTTGTTCGAGTGCCACTGCAGAACCGTGCACAGGGAAGAGTGCCTGTGCTGCTAATGCTCGCGCAAGCGGGCTGGCGCCGGATGTTCGAAAGATTGAGCACATGTTCGCGGAAAAGAAATGCCGGGCGCGGCACGATCCTGCTATGATTTGTTTTACCCCCCTCAGATGAACAGGAGAACAAGTATGCAAAACAAAGCGCTGGTGCGAATTCTCACGGTGGTGGGTCTGCTTGCTCTGTACGGCTGCGGCCAATCGCCGTCCACAACCTCGACGCCGGGGGCCGCAGACTCTTCGGGGGGGAATTCCGCGCCGCCTGCTGAGCAAAAGCCCTCTGAGCCGCTCTTTGCGCCGAAGCCGATCGTTGTGGACGCCGGAACTCCAATTCGAGTCACGGTCGATCAATCGGTTAGTTCGAAGACGAGCAATCCGGGAGATCATTTCGATGCTTCGCTCGCAGCGCCCATCGTAGTGGGCGAGAAAGTGGTCATCCCCTCCGGTGCAAGGGCGAGGGGAACGGTGACCGATGCCAAATCCGCAGGCAAGTTCAAAGGGAATGCCGAGCTAAGCGTGACCCTGGATTCCCTCACTGTAAACGGCCGGTCGTATGCGGTTCAAGCTACCTCTGTTACGCAATCTGGCCAGGGTCGCGGCAAGAGAACGGCCGTCGGCGCGGGAGGAGGTGCGGCTGTCGGGGCGCTGATCGGCGCGATTGCGGGTCACGGTAAGGGTGCAGCCATCGGCGCCGTCGCGGGCGCAGGCGCGGGCACGGCCGGCGCTGCGTACACCGGCGAGCGTGATATCACAATTGCGCCCGAGACGAAGCTCACTTTCAAACTTAAAGCACCACTTGAGGTCAAAGGGAGGTAATCGCTAACTCCCCTATTTCTGCGGCGGTGGGGGTGCGGACTAGTAGTTACCCTGCCATGCGATTTTTTGCGCAGTCATTTTGCCGCAGTATGTGGTATACTGCGTTTGCGCTTAATACATCGGTTGTTTGGTGTGGTTGCCTTGGTTAGGTAAGTTCGATTCGAGAAAACCCCGCCTTTGTTTCCCTCCGTACGTTTTCAGCGTAATTAAAAACTAGGACTGGCCATGCCAGTTGTGTACCCGCACAGGGTGCGGACTCTAACGCTTCAAGTGAAGTGTAGGTCCGCCAGAAAAAAACTCGTGTGTGTGCAGCGACGGCTTCCGCCAGCAGAAAAGACAAAAGAAGAACCATGCAGAATTTTTCAGAATTACAGATTTCCAATTACACAAAGGAGCGGTTGTCGCTAGCCAATTTTTCGACACCGACTCCGGTGCAGGCCGCGGCCATCCCGCAGGCCCTGGAAGGCAAAGACGTGCTTGCGACCGCGCAGACAGGAACGGGGAAGACTCTCGCGTTCCTGATTCCGGTGATCGAACACCTGCTCCAGGAAAATACGCCGGGAATTGCAGCACTCGTGCTCGTTCCCACGCGCGAACTTGCCATGCAGGTCGTGGATCAGTACAACGCGCTGCGGGGGAAGCAACTTTCACCAGCAGCGCTGGTGGTGGGAGGCTTACCCGAGGCCAAGCAGCTCAGCGCGATACGCGCCGGCGCACGCCTGGTCGTCGCCACTCCGGGACGCCTGGAAGATTACCTCGGGCGCAAGCTGATCAACTTCCGTGCCTTGCGTGTGCTCGTCCTCGATGAGGCCGATCGCATGCTGGACATGGGATTCATCCCGGCGATTCGCAGAATCGCCTCTGTATTGCCGAAGCAGCGCCAGACGATGTGCTTTTCCGCGACACTCGAAGCTTCGGTGGTCCATCTCGTGAACGATTACATGAAAAATCCGGTGCGCCTCGCGTTCGGGTCGGTGCTCAAGCCATCGGAGAACGTACGCGTTCAGGCGTTTGAAGTTTCCGGAGATCGCAAACAGGCGGTGCTGCAAAGTTTGCTCGCCAAAGAGACTGGCCGTTGCCTCGTTTTCGCGCGCACCAAACGTGGGACCGAGAAGCTTGCCAATAATCTGAATCGCGAAGGAATCGCCGCCGCCATGATCCATGGCGACCGGTCGCAATCACAGCGAACGGCGGCGCTCACCGGATTTCAACAGGGACGATACCGCGTCCTGGTTGCCACGGACCTAGCTTCCCGCGGCATTCACGTGCAGGACATCGCGCACGTCATCAACTACGATCTGCCCGAGATCGCGGAGAACTTCATCCACCGCGTTGGCCGCACCGGCCGCGCCGGCAAGATGGGCGTTGCCTCAACGCTTTTCGGCCGGGACCAGCGGACCGAGCTACTCCAACTGGAGCGCACGCTCGGCATCCGGATGGAGAGGATGCAACCCGATAGTAATCTTCCTACGGAGCAGGAAAGAACCAGAATCGAATTGGGGCGCATGCCCGCGGTAGCTCCCAAGTCGAGGATGGCCCGGCTTCCGGGCGAAATCCTGCAAGCACATCTAGAGAACTAACTTCAACCACAGTTTTCCGGAGGGCTGAATCAATTTTCAGCCCTCCGGCGGCTGAATCTCGCCCGCCGTTCCTGAAAATTCATTCAACCCACCGATCGTAGTTTAGGGAAATCAGCAAGACCTGAGCGGTCCGAGCCTGCCCCTATTCTGTTCCTCCGAACAGTTGTACCTCGCGCATGCATTGATTAGGATGCATACCAGTCCACCTCATTGTGTCACTCGGAACAATGCGTCGCGCTTTGGCGGCACATTTGTTGCAACATTTTACCGACGCGCGGGTTTATGAGGTTGTCTGACGGAGATTTCCATGCACAAACACCTGCACGTGCTATCGCTGGGGCTGTTTGCGCTTTCCATCGCTGGCGCGGGTTGTGCCGGTTTAACCAACAAGCCCGGGCCCACAAGTCCCAAAGTTACGACGACTCCAGCGATGGCGAGCGTTCGAGAGGGCGACGCGCAAACATTTTCGGCGTCGGTGACTGGATTAACTAACACCGCCACTACATGGTCGGTGAATGGAATCGCGAGCGGGAATGCCACGGTTGGCGCCATCAATGCCATGGGGGTTTACACACCGCCGGCCACCCTGCCGAATCCGAACACGGTTTCCGTGCAAGCTACAAGCCAGGTGAACCCGACGATCATGGGAATCAGTACTGTCACACTTCTAAATCCGATTCCGATCGTCACTGGGATCAGTCCGACAACGATTGGGCTGGGCTCGTTCAACATCGTGGTCACAGGGAGCAAATTTGTCAGCGGCGCGAAAGTGATGTTCGGCGTGACAGCGCTCACGACGACATTTGTGTCCTCCACAGAATTGGCAGCTAGTGGGAGCGCGAACGCCACCGGCAACGTCATGGTGACGGTGCAAAACCCCGATCCTGGAGCAATCGTATCCACAACATCCAAGATAGAAGCAGTCGTCAGCGGGCAGGCGGTGACGGCGGCCGCCACGATTCGATTTCTCGAGGAATCGACGTTTGGACCGACGCCGGCGCTCTTGACACAGGTTCAGCAAACCGGGTTCACTGCGTTCTTGAATGACCAGTTCAATGCTCCTGCATCCACGTATCCTGATCCAGCGGCAACGGTGAATACCTTATTCCCCACGCAGCAAGTCTTGTTCACGAATGCGCTCACGGGCCCCGATCAGTTGCGGCTGCGCGTGGCCTTCGCGCTCAGCCAAATCTGGGTGACTTCCGGAAACAAGATCCCGCCGCAGGGAATGGCTCCCTATATGCGGCTATTGTCTCAAGACGCCTTTGCAAACTATCGAACGATCATGCAGGACGTTACGTTGAGCCCCGCAATGGGCCATTACCTGGACATGGTGGACAACGACAAGCCCAACCCGGCTGCCAATACCCATGCGAATGAAAACTATGCGCGGGAACTGATGCAGTTATTCACGCTGGGATTGTACACACTCAACGAGGACGGCTCGCTGCAGCTCGATGCCAGCAACAATCCGATTCCCACATACGACCAGAACGCGGTGCAGGATTTTGCACGCGCTCTCACGGGATGGACCTACCCGACGCAGCCCGGCATGACCCTAATGAAACACAATCCGCCGTACTGGCTCGGCCCGATGGAGGCGCTGGACAGCAATCACGACACCCAAGCAAAAATTCTGCTAAGCGGCACGACTCTTCCGGCGGGTCAGACGGCTCTGCAGGACTTGAACGGCGCATTAGACAACATCTTCAATCATCCGAACGTCGGCCCATTTATTTCCAAACAGCTTATCGAGCATCTGGTGACCAGCAATCCGAGCGCGGCATACGTCAAACGGGTAGCCGATGTGTTTGCCAGCGGCGGTTTCGAAAGCTTCGGCTCCGGAAAGCGCGGCGACATGAAGGCAGTGATCGCGGCGATTCTCCTGGATCCCGAAGCGCGGCGCGGTGACGATGCAAATACGGCCGTCGCGACGGACGGCCACCTGCGCGAGCCCATCTTGTATATCGCTAATCTGCTGCGTGCGTTTGGCGCTACGAGTGACGGCGCCGGACCTGTCAATTTCGCTTCCAGCCTGAGCGAGCCGCCGTTGCTCTCTCCAACGGTTTTCAATTTCTTCCCGCCCAATTATGTGATTCCCGGCACCACATTGCTGGGGCCGGAATTCGAACTGCAGACCACGGCAACGTCGCTGGCGCGCATCAATTTTGTCAATTCGTTCGTGTATGGATCCATTGGGAGCGGCACGATGGTGAATTTCACGCCCTATGCCACACTTGCCACGACCGATGTGAATCAACTCGTGGAATCGCTCAATGTGTTGCTGCTGCACGGATCGCTGTCCCCCTTGGCGCGCGCGCGCATTCTTGCCGCGGTCAATTCGGTTCCGGGCGGAACGAATCAGCATTTGAATCAGGCCAAGGCTGCAATTTATATGATCGCTTCGTCCTCGCAATACCAGGTCGATCACTAGAAGAGGTTTTCCGCGGCAGTGAAACTCGGCCGCGGAAGGAGGGCCCGTGAGGCACACGCGCAGGGAATTTGTTCGCAGGAGTTGCTGCACTGCCGCAGCGCTGGGAGTGGCCTCGAGCTTTAGCCGCTTCGGATTGATCAACGCGCTGGCGCAGAGCCCCACAGATTTTCGCGCGCTGGTGTGTATTTTTCTGTTTGGCGGAAACGACGCCAACAACCTGCTCGTTCCCCTCGATCCGGCGGGCTACGCCAACTACCAGAATATTCGCAAACAGCTTGCGAACGGAGGGCTGGCACTCGACCAGGGCACGCTGCTGCCCGTCACGTCGAAGACGCAGCAAGTCGGCACCACCGCGTTCGGACTGCATCCGGGCGTTCCAGAGATACAGACTCTTTTCGGCAAGGGCGAACTCGCCTTCCTCGCCAATGTAGGCACGCTGGTTAAACCCACCACGCGAGCGCAATATCTCGCCAGAACGCAAGCGGTACCGGCCAACTTGTTCTCCCATCAAGATCAACAGCAGCAGTGGCAGACGTCGGTGCCGGAAGGGTTCGCGACCACAGGATGGGCGGGGCGCATGGCCGACAAGATTCAACCGATTTTCAACGTGAACTCGTTGTTCCCGCCGGTTACAACCGTGGCCGGCACGGCGATTTTCTGCACCGGCCAGCAGACGCAACCGTACGCCATTATTCCGGGCACGACTCCGGGCCTCTCCGGGTTTGACAGTTCCGCGCCATCGACTGCGCGCCTGCAAGCGCTGCAGCAGTTGCTGACCTTGGATACGGGCGTTTCCATGATTCAATCGGCCAGCTCGATCACCTCGAATGCGCTGAAAGACAGCAAGACACTTTCGGCCGCTCTAGCCGTGGCGGGCAACCTGACGACCGTATTTCCGGCAACCGGCATCGGAAATCAATTGCTGCAGGTCGCGAAAATTTTGAAAGTCCGCAGCGCATTGGGATTGAATCGCCAGGTGTTTTTCTGCTCGCTGGGAGGGTTCGACACGCACAGCAATCAGATTGCGACGCAGCAGACCTTGTTCACCGAGTTGAGCCCGGCGATGAATGCGTTTTACAACGCCACAGTTGAACTCGGGCTCGCGCAGAAGGTCACTTCCTTCACGATGTCCGATTTCAGCCGGACATTTCAACCCGCGTCCGGCGGGGGCACCGACCACGGCTGGGGCGGGGTGCAAATGATCATGGGCGGCGCGGTGCTCGGCGGCGACATTTACGGCACGCTGCCGACGTTCACTCCTGGCGGTCCGGATGACTCCGGAAACAGCGGCCGCTGGATTCCCACGACCTCAATCGATCAATATGGGGCCACGCTGGCGACGTGGTTTGGCGTGCAGGCTTCGGACCTGCCGCTGATTTTCCCGAATCTTGCCAGTTTCACGCCGTCCAAGCTGGGTTTCCTGGGCTGAGGGGTGCTTGTTGTTCTCAAGACTGGCGTTGCCTTTTGTGCTTAGCAGTTATTGCTGATAGATCGATGAAGTCAATCCTCCAGGGCGTTTGGCCTAGATCGAGACGCGCAATCGTTACGGGTAATTGGAACCTGCGCGGACCGGCGCTTCCCGGATTGATGTATAGAACGCCGCCGCGCTCTGTGCGGTCCGGCTTGTGCGAGTGGCCGCTCACGACGATGTGAAAACCGGCAGCAGCGGGATTTAGATCGAGTGCGTGGACGTCATGGAGGACGAAGATTGTTGCAGCGCCGGCCTCGACGACTTCAGTTTCAGGCAACGCGGAGGCCCAGGGTTCGGTGTCCACGTTTCCCCTCACGGCAAAAACAGGGGCGATAGATTTTAATTTGTCGATGATCTCGCGGTTTCCCACGTCGCCGGCATGAATGATCAGGTCCGATCCCTTGAGAGCGTGCAGAGCCTCGTCCCGCAATAGTCCATGAGTGTCCGAGATCAAGCCAATTGATGTGAAACTGCGTTTCATAGTTCGCATCCTAACCATAACAGGCCGCTGGAAACAGCGCCTGCCACGGTCATTCCGAGCGATGGAAAAAGGCGTGCCCTCTCCGTTCCGAAGAACGCGGAACGGAGAGGCCTCTACAAAAACCTCCTTGTTCGCAGCAGTTGTAGAGGCCGCCCGTTCTTGGGGCGGGCATCTGTTTGTCCTCTCAAGAACCAAATTGGACCGCTAAACTGGCTTACCGCTTTCTGCGCGTCAACGTGGCCGATGGTATAATTCTCGATTCTTATGGCGAAGCTGACGCAAGATGCGACGAGCATTCCGCCCGAGGTCGCGATGGGTTACGAACCAGTCATCGGGCTGGAAGTCCACGTGCAACTGAAGACCGCGACCAAGGCCTTCTGCGCGTGCTCGGCGCGATTCGGCGATCCGCCGAACACGAATACTTGTCCGGTATGCCTCGGCCTCCCTGGGGCGCTGCCAGTCCTGAATCGCCGCGCCGTGGAACTGGGGATCCGCGCGGCGCTGGCCCTGCATTTGAACGTGCAGGAAAGCTCACGCTTCGCCCGGAAAAATTATTTCTATCCGGACCTGCCCAAAGGTTATCAGATTTCCATGTACGAGCTGCCACTGGCAACGGCGGGATGGCTGGAGATCGAGCATGACGGCCAGACCAAGCGAATCGGCATCACGCGCCTGCACCTCGAGGATGACGCCGCGAAAAATCTGCACGAAGGGTTTCCGGACTCGGCCGAAAAAAGCTATGTGGACTACAACCGTGGCGGGACGCCGCTGGCGGAAATTGTTTCCGAGCCTGATTTGCGATCGCCGACGGAGGCGCACGCCTATCTGACCGCGCTCAAGCAGGTGTTGCTGTATACCGAAGTGAGCGACTGCAATATGGAAGAAGGTTCGCTGCGCTGCGACGCCAACGTCAGCGTGCGGCGGCGCGGCGCCGAAAAGTTCGGCACCAAAGCGGAAGTGAAAAACCTGAATTCCTTCCGATTCCTGCAACACGCGCTGGAATATGAGATTGAACGGCAAATCTCGGTGCTGGAATCCGGCGGCAAGATCGACCAGGAAACGCGGCTGTGGAATGTCGCGGCGGGGCGCACCGAGCCGATGCGTTCCAAGGAATTTGCGCACGATTACCGCTATTTCCCCGAGCCCGACTTGCTCCCAGTGCGCGTGAGCGGCGCGTGGCGCGATGAGATCGCAAGCACGATGCCCGAGCTGCCCGAAGCAAAACGAAAACGGTTCGTCCGCGATTTCGGCATTACTCCGTACGACGCCGAGGTGCTGGCCTCGACGCGCGCTCTTGCAAGTTACTTTGAAACCGTAGTGCGCGCTGGGGCTCCGGCCAAGCCCGCCGCGAATTGGATTCAGGGGGAGCTGCTGCGCCTGTTGAACGACGCTGAAAAAGAGATCGCCGAAAGCCCCGTGCCGCCAGCCGAGCTTGCGGCACTGATCGCCAAGGTCGAGGGCAGCGAAATTAATGCCGCGACGGGCAAGAAAGTATTCACGCGGATGTTTGAAACGGGCAAGCCCGCCGCTGAGATCATCGCAGCGGAAGGTTTCAGCCAGATCAGCGACACGGGTGAAATCGAGCGCTGGTGCCGTGAGGTGATCGAGAAAAATCCCGACAACGCGGCGAAGTATCGCGCGGGCAACGAAGGCGTCTTCAAATTTTTCGTCGGGCAGGTCATGCGCGCCTCGCGCGGCCAGGCCAACCCGCAAACCGTGAACGATACGCTGAAGCGGTTGCTTTCCTAACCAAAAGGCAAAGGAGCAGTTCGATGCTGAAGGAAGGTGATCCGGCGCCGCCATTTCGCCTCGCAGCCGACGACGGCCGCGAACTCTCGCTCGACGGCCTGCGCGGCAAGCACGTGGCGCTGTATTTTTATCCCAAGGCGAGCACGCCGGGATGCACTACCGAAGCCATCGAGTTTCGAGAAGTGAAATCGGAATTCGACAAACTCAACGCAATCGTCCTGGGCTGCAGCGCCGATTCGGTGGAGGCGCAGGCGAAATTCAAGGCCAAGCAGAAACTGAATTTTCCGCTGCTCAGCGATCCGGACTTCACGGTCATCGAAGCCTACGGCGCGCGGCGGATGAAGAGTTTTCTGGGGAAATCATTTCTGGGAATCGTGCGCAGCACGATCCTGATCGGGCCCGACGGAAAAGTGGAAAAGGTCTGGGAAACCGCCAAATCCAAGGGGCATGCCGCGGAAGTGGTGGAAGCGCTGAAAACCCTTCAGTAGTGCCGCGCCTATTCTTTGTTTTCCCCGAATATGTGGAACGCGCATTCTTCGGCCCCGCTTGGCGCGGAACCGAAGAATGGCGAAAGTCTCTAAGCTTCTCGAACTACTTGATCGTGATTGCCGATTTGGTGGCAAACTTGATTTTTGTTTCCGCGGGGAATGTGATGTCCTTCTTTCCGGTGGCAGCGGTTCCGGCGGTTCCGGCGCCCGCGCCAACCGCGGTGCCGACCGCCGCGCCTTTACCACCTCCGGCAATCGCACCGATCACTGTGCCCGCCGCCGCTCCGCCGCCAATTCCAACGGCGTCGCGTTCCGCCTTGGACTTCTCGATCTGACCCCACAAAGTGGAATGCACCGGAATCGTCTTGCCGTTCGCAACCACGGAATCCAATCTGACATAAAGCTTCGCCGGTGTGCTCAGCCTGCCGGACGCCTGGACGCTGGCAACTTCCACGTTGGCATTGGAGCCCTTCGGGATGACCGTCTTGCCATCGACGAGGACGTTTTGTGAGACGGTTCCACTCAGTATCTGACCTACCTTTGCGGTTTTGGAGCTGACCGACTGATCGAGCGTAACGTAAATCGACGTACTGGCAGGCATGGTTTGCGCGAGAAGCGGCGTTGCGACTGGCGCCATCATTATTATGGCAACGACCGCCATCATACATTTTTTCATTTTGTTATCCTCCGGTGTAGGGTGGGGGCTCTGACTTTCATTTTAGCAAGACTACGCCGCGTGATTGGGGATTGCGGCTCAGAGAGTTGCCAGGAATGCACTGTCGTGTTCTTCGATCAGCAGGTTGTCAATCAGGCGAGTTGCGCCGAATCGCGCGGCCAGCAGCGCCAGGCAGGTGCGGTGCAAGCGCGTCACCGGCTCGAGTGTGTCCGCGTCGACCAGTTCCACGTAGTCCAGCTGCGCCAGCGGTTCGCGTCCGATGATCTCGCGCATTGCGGCCGTTAGCCGGAGAGCGTCGCGGTCGCCACGCTCGATCGCGAGCCGTGCACCATCGAGAGCGCGGTGAAGCACGGTCGCGGCGCGCCGCTCGTCGGGACTGAGGTACGCGTTGCGCGAAGACATGGCCAGGCCGTCCGGCTCGCGCACGATCGGGCACACGATAATTTCCGAGTCCAAGTGCAGATCGTGCGCCATCTGTTGGATCAGGCGCGCTTGCTGCGCGTCTTTGCGGCCGAAAAAAGCTTTTTGCGGTTGCACGATTTCGAGCAGTTTCAGGACGATCGTCGTGACACCGCGAAAGTGCCCCGGCCGCACGCGCCCTTCCAGGCGATCGGAGAGCCCCTCCACATTGACCCAAGTGCGAAATCGCTGCGGATACATTTCCCCGGCCTCGGGAGCAAACAGATAGCCGACGCCGGCTTCTTGAAGGCGCTTGCGGTCCGATTCAAATGTGCGCGGATATTTCTGAAGGTCTTCGCCGGGACCAAACTGTGCTGGATTGACAAAAATGGAAGCGATAACCGGCTGGCACTCGGCCATCGCTGCGCGTACGAGCGAGATGTGGCCCTCGTGCAGCGCGCCCATCGTGGCGACGAATCCCACGGGACGCGCCTCGGCGCGCGCCTGGCGAGCCACCTGTTTCATCCAGTCTATGGTGTGGATCGTTTCCAAATCGGCCGTGATTTCGCACGGATTCAGGCGCGCGCGGCCGCGGCCTGTTCACGATAGAACGCGATCAGGTCAGTGGCGACTGGCTTCGCGCCTAATTGCCGCAACAAGGTGACGGTTTGCCCTCGATGGTATGTGGCATGGTTCGTGAGTTGGTGCAAGCTCTGCCAGAGTGGATTTGAAAACTCATCCCCCGCAAAACTCTTGTATGTCATTACGCGCTCCAGATCGCGCGGCGTGAGTTTCGAGACGTACTCTATGTAGTGGCGGTCCATTTCTTCCAGCTTCGCGCGCACGGACGGGAGGTCGGGGAAAGTTGTCCCTGTGGGAAGGCTGGAAGGCGAACGGCCCTCGATGCGCTCGTTCCACACCCATTCCGCGCCATAAAGATGCGCGAGCGTGTCCCGTACGGACCGGAAACTCGATCCCAGATCGCGCGTGAATTGTTCATTCGGGAGCGTGGAGCAAACGTCGAGCAAACGCCGGTCAGCCCACTGGTTGTAATTGAAAAGCAGACACAGCAATTCACATGTCACCATGGACATCCTCCGAGTGGATTCTACCGCACGGCGCCGGTTCTAAGCACTCAGCGGCGTCGCGCGGTTTGCGTGTCGCGATGTTCCGCGGACAGGTGATAGGACTCCTGGTCCGAGGGGAAGCGACCCTGTTGGACGTCGCGGCAATATTCGGCGGCCGCGCGGGAGATGATTTCTCCAACGTCCGCGTAGCGGCGCGTGAATTTCGGCTGGTGGCCGAAGCTCAGGCCGAGCAAGTCGTTGATCACCAGAACCTGGCCATCGCAGTCGGGTCCAGCGCCAATGCCGATGGTGGGAATCCGCAGCTCGGCCGTGATTCGCGCCGCGAGCTCCCGCGGAATCGATTCCAGAACGATGGCGAACGCGCCCGCCGCTTCCACCGCGCGCGCATCACGCAACAATTGGTCGCCAGCTACCTCCGTCTTTCCTTGCACTCGGAATCCCCCGAACGCATTGACCGACTGCGGCGTCAGGCCGATGTGCCCCATCACGGGGATTTCCGCTTCCACCAGACGCGCGATCAGCTCCATGCGCCGCTCGCCACCTTCGATCTTGACGGCTTCCGCGCCCGCTTCCTTCACGAAACGAACGGCGTTGCGCACCGCCTCCATCGGATCGTCGTGGAAACTCCCGTAGGGCATGTCCGCCACGAGCAACGCGTGATGCGTGCCGCGTCGCACGGCGCGCGTGTGGTGCAGCATCTCTTCGAGCGTGACCGGCAGCGTACTCTCGTACCCAAGCACAACCATCGCCAGCGAATCGCCCACTAGCAAAATGTCCACGCCCGCTTCGTCCAGCAATCGCGCGGTCGGATAGTCGTACGCCGTAAGACAGGTGATCTTTGTGGCTGAAGAATTTTGTGTGGAAACAGCAGACTTACGTTCGAGGATGCTCGGCACGGTAACCTTCCCGTTGCCGGCAGAAGGAATGACGCTCATAACCGCCTCCGGTGCCGCTCCCTGGATTCGGGATACAGCCCATCGATCATCATTTTACCAGAATCCGTCTCCGCAGGCCAGGACGCGTTCCCTAACGGTCGCGCTACTGAACCCAATGTCTCCGCAGGCCAGAAGTAGATTGGGGAACTAGATCGTTGACTCCCTTAAATCGGCCAGTTGCGAACAGCTAAAATCTTCTTAATATGTAGCTCCCATGTATTGCCTTTACTGACTTTATTTATGAGGACTGTACCCTCTGGAGCCGTCTTACTCATACCATTAATTAGCCTTAGTTCAAAAGGCACTAAAATCTTTCGGAACTTCGCCGTCCAATAAGGCTTGATTTCCCGATATTCAACCTTCTTTACACCTGCCACGATTTCAGCAAGAAATTGACGTTTGATTGTTGTTGTAAGTCTGTTCATTTCAATTTCAAGGGAGTCATCTATATAATTCCCGTAGGTTGCGCTGGCGGGCTGGCTCACGAAATGCCCGTTGAGCCCGCCAATCTCCCCTACCGATGACCTGCCGCTGACCGGCTCGGCTGCATCCTCTGTGCCTTGTAGACCGCCGCAGCTTCAGGCGAGGAGAGGTAGGCCAAGAGCGCCTTAGCGGCTGCGGGATTTTTCGCGTGCGTGGACACGAATCCCACCAAAACCGTCGGAGGCGAAATCTCCCGCGGCAGGGGCCCGACAATGTCGATGCCGGGGTCGCTCATTTCGCTCAGGAAGGTCAGGCCAATTTCTACATCGCCCTTGGCGGCCATGGTCATCGCGCCGGCGCCGCCTTGGGCGGGCTTTATTTTCGGCTTCATTTGATCGGCGATGCCAAGTTTGTTGAGTGTCTGGTTGAAGCTGACCCCTGCGGCGGCTCCACTCGATGCGTCCGGATAGGCAATGGACTTCGCCGCGAGCAGCGTCTTCTTGACCGCAGCGGGTGTCGAGATGTCGGGCTTGCGCGCGCCTTTGCGAACGGCAACCCCTACTGCCACGCTCGCGAGCGGCGTTTCAGTACCGGCCAGAACATTTCCCGAAGCGATCACATCCTGGAAGGGCGGCTGCACGATGGGCACATCGAAAGGGTCGCCGTTCACAACCTGCTTCTTGGTTGAGCCGCCGGAGCCGAAGGTCGCCTTGACCTTGTAGCCGGACTTTTGCTCAAAGCCAGGGATAAGTTGCTCGATCGCAGTTCGGACGCCGCCGGGTGCGATCAAAGTGACCTCGGTCTGGGCGCTGGCCCCGTGCGGATTGCCCAACAAGAGAGCAACAAACATGGCTGACGAAAGCAAACGCTTCATGGTTCCCTCCCCGATCGGCCCGGCATTCAACGCGGGCGCTTGATGACGAATTCCAACCAACGGTGGCTGGCATTGTCGCATCAATCGCACGGCGGACACAACCTCAGGCTGAGCATGTTTCAGAAATGTTTCCATATGCTAAATAGGCCAGACACTCTTGTGCTTCCAACGCGGTATGGCCATCGAATCAGCGCGGCCATCTACGATACGGAGCGCGCGCGGTCCAGCGTACTGCGCACAATTTGGCCAAGGTTTTTCATGCTGTAAGGCTTCTGCAGGATGGGAACACCTTTTTCGAGCGTGGAATTCAGAGATGCCGATTCGGCGGTGTAGCCGGTGGCAAAGACGGCTCGCAGACCGGGTTGAATAGCGGCCATTTGTGAATATGCACTGGGGCCGGACAGGAGGGGCATCACGATGTCCAAAATGACCAAATCTATTTTCCCGGAATCCGCTTTGAAATGCTCAATTGCTTCCGCGCCATTAGACGCGAGAATTACGTGATAACCAAGCCTTTGCAACATTTCCTGAGCGGCCTCGCGGAGCCCTTCGTTGTCTTCGGCCAGCAAAACAGTTTCGGTACCCTTCGGCGTACGTTCGTCACTCTTTGGTTCACGTGGTTCGGGGGCGCCGCTCGACGCCGGGAGATAGATTCGAAATGTGGTTCCCTTTCCAAGTTCGCTATACAGGTGGATAAATCCGCCGTGTTGTTTCACGACGCCGTAGACCGTTGCTAGTCCAAGCCCAGTGCCCTTCCCGACTTCCTTAGTAGTGAAAAAGGGCTCGAAGACGCGTTCCTTCGTGGCAGCGTCCATGCCAACGCCCGTGTCAGATACCGCGAGCAAGACGTAGCTCCCCTGCCGTGCGAAAGGGTGAACGCGGCAGTATGCTTCGTCGATCTCGACGTTCTGAGTCTCGATGATGAGCTGTCCGCCTTGCGGCATGGCATCTCGGGCGTTTAAACAAAGATTCATGAGCACCTGCTCGATATGAGTCTGATCGGCCAGCGTAACGCGCAGGTCCGGCGCGGTCAGAACGCGGACCTCAACCTGCTCTCCGATCACTCTTCGAAGCAGAGCGACTCCCTCCACGGCGAGGGCGTTCAAATTGATATTTCGAGGCTGGAGCACCTGGCGTCGCGCGAACGCGAGGAGCTGGGAAGTCAATCGCGTAGCCCAATATGACTGGTCCCGGATCTTCTGAAAACGTCCATGGAGGGAGGTTCCCGGCAGAGCTTCTTCGCAGCCCATTTCCGCCCAACCCAGAATTGCGCCGATTACATTATTGAAGTCATGGGCGATGCCCCCGGCCAGCTTACCGATCGCCTCGAATTTCCGCAATTGTTGAACCTGTTCTTCCATTAGTTTGCGTTGCCTGCGTTCCTCGGCCTCGCGCAAGGCGCGCTGAACCGCGGGGACTAGCCGCTTCAAGTTGGTCTTCAGCAGATAATCCTGGGCGCCATCTTGCAAGGCAGCCACGGCGGTTTCCTCACCCATCGCGCCCGAAACAAAAATGAAGGGTACCTGCGATCCCGTTGCTCGCAGGAGACGCAGCGCATCGGTGCCCGAAAAATGGGGCATGGAAAAATCGGAGACGACCAGGTCCCAGGTCTTCGCGTCCAGGGCGGAATTCAGCGTATCGGGGAGGTCCACGCGTTCGGATACAACGTCGTAGCTGCCGCGCTGCAACTCTCGCAGAAGCAGTGCGGCGTCATCTTCGGAGTCCTCGATCATCAGCACGCGGAGCGGGGTCCCCATCCGTTACCTCCGGGCCGGCGGCTGTTCGTTAAGGACCAGCCAGTACAATCCTAATTGGCGCACAGCTTCGATGAACTGATTGAAGTCAACGGGTTTACGCACGTAGCTGTTGGCGCCGAGGCCGTAGCCGATGAGGCGGTCCTGCTCTTCATTCGAGGAAGTCAAGATCACAACAGGAAGCAGTTTGGTGCGCGCATCCGCCCGCATCCGCCGCAAGACTTCCAGTCCATCGACCTTGGGGAGTTTCAAGTCCAACAGGACCACCTGAGGTATGAGGTTCATGTCCCTTCCAGAATGTTGCCCGGTGCCAAATAGAAAGTCGAGGGCCTCCGCGCCATCGCGGGCAACGATCACTTGATTGCTGATGTTATTTTTCTTGAGTGCCCGGAGTGTGAGTGTCTCGTCGTCCGGATTGTCTTCGACCAATAGGATGATTTTGTCCTTCATAAACCCTTTTTCTCCTCGAATGAGTTCCACTACAAAGTGAAATAGAACGTTGCGCCTTTTTCGACCACTCCTTCCGCCCAAATCTCTCCGCCATGTCTGTGGACGATTCGTTGCACCGTGGCGAGACCGACTCCCGTGCCTGGGAATTCAGCCGCCGTGTGAAGGCGTTGGAAGGCTCCGAAAAGACGATGCGCGTAGCGCGGATCGAACCCAGCGCCGTCGTCGCGCACGAAAAATGGGTGCTTACCGTTCCGCTGGGTCGTGCCGAATTCGATCCGGGCACTTGGGTGGGCGGAGGTGTACTTCCAAGCATTGCCCATCAGGTTTTCCATCGCCGCACGCACGAGCTGCGGGTCTCCAGCGGCGGTCAAGTCATTTTCGATCGCGAACTCGACCTGCCGGCCCGGCTCCGCCTCACGAAGCTCCGCGGCGATCGACATGGCCATGGCGCTCAGGTCGAGCATTTCGCGGCGCATCGCGCTCCTGGTCACGCGGGAGAGATTCAGCATATCGTCAATTAGCGCAGCCATGCGCTGTGCCGCGCGGCGTACCCGCTGAAGATGATCCTGGCCACTGCAATCAAGCTTATCGGCGTAATCATCGAGCAGCGCTTGACTGAAGCCATCAATGGTGCGGAGCGGGGATCGCAAGTCGTGAGAGACAGAATAGCTGAATGCCTCCAGCTCCTTGTTGGCGACTTCGAGCTGGTGGTTGACCTCGGCGAGTTTGCTCTTTTCGACGTACATATCCTGGAGATCCTCGAAAATATTGAGAAGCGCACGCTGGCTTTGCTGGGCGATGGTTTTCTCGGAGTTGAAGTCTTCGACGATGTTGATCGTGGCCCGTTGTACGTCCTCCAGCCGCTTCTTTTCCGCATCGAAGTCTTCCAGCACGTTCAGGGTGGCGCCGTGCACTTGCGCCAATCTTTTCGTTTCAGTATCAAAGTCCTCCAGAATATTCAGCGTGGCTCGCTGTACGTCCTCCATCTGCTTCTTTTCCACGTCGAAGTCATCCAGCACATTCAGGGTGGCGCCTTGCACCTGCGCCAATCTTTTCGTTTCAGCGTCAAAGTCCTCCAGAATGTTGAGCGTGGCTCGCTGAATGTCTTCAAAGTGTCTGAATTTATCCTCGTGGCCTTCGAGGGAATCCAAATGCGTTCCCATATTCGATCGCCTATCTGACCACGACATCGGCCAGCTTTCTTCTCAGGTCGTAAATTTCTCTCTTGAGCTCGATCATTTTGAGCTCACGGCCGACGGTCAGTTTCTGGAATCGCTCCAATTCGGCCATGCGTTCCAGATCCTTGTCTCGTTGCTCGGCCAACTGCGCCTCCACGCGTTTCTGCGCGGTGACGTCACGGGCGGCCGCAAACACACCCAGCACGTTTCCCAGCGCGTCGCGGTAGATGGAAACGTTGTAGAGCACATCGGTCAGCCGGCCGTTCACATGTCGAACGGTGAGGGGGTAGTCGGTGACCGACCCCCTGGCGAAAACCTGCCGGTACCCTTCACGGGCTTTTTCGGGTTCGGTAAAGTAATCGGAGAAATCGGTACCGGTTAGTTTGTCGCGGGGCAGACCGGTAAGTTTCACGGTGGCCTCATTGAGGTCGGTGATCTTACCCTCCGCGTTGATGGTGACCAGAGGGTCGAGCGAAGCCTCAATCAGACTGCGGGCGTACTGATCCATCCGAATCTCATCAGAGATGTCCCTGGAAACGAGAAGAAAGCCGGTCGGTTTGCCGGAGGCGTCGTGCCGGGGAGTAATCACCACGCGGGCCGTAAATAAATCACCATTCTTGCGTCGCCAGTTGATCGTGCCTTCCCACTTGCCGTCGCGCAGCGCGGCATCCATGAGTCGCTGCGGGTTTCCGGCCATAATGTCCTTGGGGTCGTGGAGGATTGAGGAGTTGGCTTTGCCGATCACCTCCTCCGGCTCGTAGCCATACAGCCGCCGTGCGCCCTCGTTCCACAGAAGGATTGTCCCCTCGAGGTCCTGACTGATGATCGAGTATTCCGTAGAAGATTCAAGGATATTGGTAATGAAGCGAACGGCTTCTTGCGGCTCGCTGACGATGGAGGCATCGAAGAGTTTCGGTTTTTTCTCCATTGCGGGCTCTCCGGGAAGAATCTCCCGAAGGTGATCTTGCTGTATGCTCGTATTCCCACGGTCCATGTTCTACCTCCTTGCGCAACATTCGGTCTGGCGGATCAATCTCTGCGTCCCATCGGCCTGTCCGAGCAACTAGAGTGGTGTGCCGGGCGAATTCTTCGAAGGAGAGAGTGTTTACTTGGCGGGCGCCACCCAAACACAATCAGTCGGGCGCACAAATCAGTGCCAAGTAAAGTCTTTGAAGGGGTAATTTCATCCTACCCGGAAATGCATGAGTTTCAAACACATTTCGAATACGATGGTTCGTAGAGTAAATCTTTCAGCGCGTGGGGTCTCAAGCCCAGATGCCGCCGCCGTACCCCGCACCCGCGATCTGATTTCGTTACAGAGTGAAATAGAACGTTGCGCCTTTTTCGACCACTCCTTCCGCCCAAATCTCTCCACCATGTCTGTGGATGATTCGTTGCACTGTGGCGAGGCCAATGCCTGAGCCTGGGAACTCAGTCGTGGTGTGAAGGCGCTGGAAAGCTCCGAAAAGCCGGTCCGCAAAGCGCGGATCAAAGCCGGCGCCGTCGTCGCGCACAAAAAATGAGTGCTTATCATTCAGATTACTCATACCGAACTCAATCCGGGCACTGGCGCGGCGGGAAGTGTATTTCCAGGAATTGCCAAGGAGGTTTTGCATCGCAGCTCGTAGGAGTTGGGAATCTCCCGTGGCCGTCAAACCGTCTTCGATGGCGAATTCCACTTGGCGGCCGGGCTCGGATGCGCGAAGCTCCTCGGCAATCGATTGTGCCATGGCGCTCAAGTCGAGTTTTTCGCGGCGCATCGCGCTACGAGTCACGCGAGAAAGATTCAACAGGTCATCGATCAATACGGACATGCGCTGAGCCGCCAGGCGCACCCGGCGAAGGTAGTCCTGGGCCGCAGGCTCGAGTTTTTCGGCGCAATCTTCCAGCAGCGCCTGGCTAAAGCCGTCAATACTGCGGAGGGGAGCGCGCAAGTCGTGAGAGACAGAATAAGAAAAGGCTTCGAGTTCTTTGTTGGTGGTGGCCAACTCTTTGGTGCGCTCCTCGACCCGTTGTTCCATGTCATCATGTGCCTGCCGCAGTGCGGCATCGCGCTCCTGAATCTGCGACAACATGCCGTTGAAGTCATCAACCAAGACCGAAAGTTCGTCACGATTGCCAGTTGGTTTCGCCCGGACCGAGTAGTCCCTGTCGCGAGAGACGATTCTTGCGGTCCCCGCCAGGTGAACGATTGGATCGGCAATCGCTCGACGGAAGACAGGCGAGATCAGAAGTACTGCCAGCAATGAGGTCACAAGGACAGCGGCGGCGACTCCCAGATACTGTGCCACGCGAATTTTCAGTCCCCGCAAATCGGATTGGATGTAGACGATGCCGGTCGGCTTGTCCTGAAACACAATCCGGTGGACCAATACCACCTCGCTCCTATTGAACCGGTAGGTCTCCTCCTCCCCCGAAGGAATGGGCGGCAGCGCTGGGACCTGGCTGCTTTGATTGCGTCTATACCTGGCGAAGGATCTCCCATCGAGCGTGTCTATGCCCGCGGAAACGATGTCAGGCCAGGCCTTCAACCCCGATAAAGTGGTCTCGGCGGAATGCGAATCGTTGAACAGAAGAGCGGAGGTGCTATTAAACCCGACGATTTGAGCTTGCATGGACAGGTCGTAGACCATTCCGTCTCGAATGGAGGCCACATCGTAGGCGATGAATGCAGCACAGGCCAGGAGCAGCGCCGCGCCGCTCACTACCATATTCATCCGGGTCAACTTTTTGGAGATCGAATATTCGCTGAACATCTTCCGTCAATCTCCGGGCTGAGAATTTCGTCTCACGGTAATGGCCACTTTCAGTAACTCGGAACTCAAACTCAGGCCGGCGTTCTCGGCGCTGGCCAGGTTCACCTCGAAACGAATCTTGTTACTTTCCTGAACGAACTGGATCATGCCGCCGCGCTGCGAGAACTGCGGCATATCGCTCACCGTCAGAACGCACGCTTTGTCGAGAGCCGCCAAGATTTCTTTAAGCCGGCTATCCTCAGACGAACTGATAAACAACACGCGACAACTGATTGCGTCCCGCGGTTTCGAGACCCGCTTCACTGAAACCGCTTTGCCGTCCATGATTTCACCGGCGACGACGGAGTCGAGAGCCGAGCCGAATGGATCCCGGCCAAGCACGCATAGGGCAAACTCGTCGCTCTTTGCCGCTGCCGAAGTGGCTGGCCAGGCCACGAATCTGGCGAAGTTGTAAATGTAGGTCGCCTTCACTTGATACTCAGACGCTCTTGGCTGTTGGGCTCGCAGCGCGGGAATACCTAGAAGGACCAACATAGCGAAGACCACCGCGAGAGACTGCGGCGCGCGCCAGTCGTGGCTGTGTCTCCAGACGTAATGAACGTGCCGGACAAATGCTATGGTGGTGGAACGCTTCATGCGGGGTTGGTTTCCGTCATCTTCTCCATAATATTCTCGCGTACGCGCTTCTCTTGATTCCCACCAGCGGGCCGGGATCCCCTCCAAATTCCACGTGAGAGGGTCGCAGGAGGTTCTGCCCGACGACCGAAAAATCGAGACCTTCTCCAACCTGCCATCCCAGACGGACGTCAACTGTGCTATAGGCCCCCGCGCCTTGTGCAGGGAGCGCGCTCGAATATCGGAACGTCTGGTCGAGCTCGAAGTGTTTTGGCAAGTTGATGAGCGATTGGAAGCTCGCGACGTGGCGAGGGCTCGATCCCTGGTAGGATCTGAGCAAGCTCCCTACATCCGTGAACCCCGGCTTGTCCTTCAGCGCCATATTCAGATACGAATAGGACCCACGCACCTGCCACCAGTGCGTTATTTTCCAGTCGGGAGCGATTTCCGCGCCGACTGTGTCCCCCTGGATCATGTTGGCATAGGGCAGGACAATGAAAATGGGCGCCGAGGGTGAAGCCTCGCTGAAGGTGAGTGGCCCGAAGCCCTGCAGGCGGGTGTACCTATTGTAAAATGCGGTGAAATCGACGTATGCATTGCTGTTGATCTGCGTGCGGTATCCCACCTCGTAGCCGATCAATCGCTCCGCCTTCTCCTTGGGATTTCCCGCGATCTGGAAATAAATCGACGGCGATGGGGGCGGCTTCGGGACCACCAAAATATCGAACACCACATCCTGGTCCTGGCGCGAAGGTGTCCGCACAACTCGCGTCACCGCGGCCCAGAAGGACTGGCTGTCCGTCGGCGTCCACAGCAGGCGCACGCTGGGCTGGTAGTCAAAGCCGCTGAAGTTGTTGTGCTCCAGCTTGGTTCCTGCCGTCAACGTGAGCTTGTCGCGCACGATTGGCAACTCGTACTGCGCGAAGCTGCTGTAAATGCTGTCGGTTTGGTTGTTCGGCAGAAAATTCACGCCCGCCGAAGTTTGAATGTAGTTGCTGGGGCTCACTCGGGCACCCAAGCCCCACGTTAACTCCTGGCCCCCCAGCATGTGCGCATGCTGGATGAAGTCCATATCAAACGTATCGCGCGTTTCACCGCCTTCGAGGTCTACCCGGTTGGTCCGGTCGAAGTACGTTTGAATCTGTATGTCGGAGCCTTCCCCCGTGGTGTGCTGCCAGCGTGCCAGCAAATTGCCTCCGGAGGCGTGGGCAGTGTCGGCGGGCTGCGTCTCGGCAGCCGGAGAGAATGAGGCAATAGAGACCCTCTCTCCGCTTCCCGCGCGGTAAATATCACCCTGTACTGTAAAGGCGTCCTTCTGACCACTTCTCCAATCGGTACGAAATCCCATCTGTCCAATCCGCCATTGGTCGAATGCTTCCCCATCGGAGTGAAATTCCGGCCCGCGATTAGCACCCATGGCGTAGGCACGATAGTTGAAATCCTTCCCCGCCGTCCCGCCGTAGCGGACGCCCCCCGTCCCCTCGTCCACATTTCCACCCCCTAGCGTGGCCAGCACGCCGTGGGTGCTCTCCGCGGTCTTCGTAATGATGTTGATCACCCCGTTGACCGCGTTGGCTCCCCAGATCGTGCCACCCGGTCCGCGGATCACCTCGATGCGTTCCACATCCTCGAGCATCACTTGCTGCGTATCCCAATACACTCCCGCGAACAGCGGTGTGTAGACGCTCCGGCCGTCAATCAAAACCAACAGATCCTTTGAGAACTGGCCGGCTAGCCCGCGAATCGCGACCGACCAATGATTCGCATCAACACGCGCAACCTCCACACCTGGCGCCGAGCGCAAGGCTTCCGGGACGTTGGTGGCTCCGGAACGCCGGATGTCTTCCTGCGTGATGACAAAAACCGCCGCGGGTGTCCTCTGAACCTGCCGCAGATCTTTGGAAACGGAGGTGACCTCGATATTCCCAAGTTGCGCCAGGCTTAGTTTCTTGAGTTGACCTGGTGTTTCTTGACCACCCTGGGGACCATCTGCCCAACCCTCATGAGACCAACAGGCCACCAAAAGCAGTGAAAACATGATCTTGAAGAACGAATTGCGCCGGAAAGATTTGGCAGTGGAATATCTGAATACTCCAGCAGTGGTTACGAAGAAATTGATGTGCTTGCGAAGTTGAATGGCCGTGACATGCCAGGTCCTTTTGTTCATAAGCGACATTTCCTTCAGAGCCCTGATGGAATCGCGCCTTTGCCGTGGGATGAAAGAATCTGCTTCGAGCAGGCTCCCGCTTGGGCTCACAAAGTTATGCTGGACAAAGTTTGTGGAGAGCGTACCTTACCTTGCGAGCGCGCTTGAAAATCACGGGGCGCAGGCGTCCGGCCAGGATAAGGCACTGAAAGGGGTGCTCCCATCGTACTGGAAAGGTAACGAGAGTCAACACATACTAAAATCTAGAGTTTGGAAGAGTAAATTGCTGCCGGTGACGAGTTGCATTTTACAAAGCAGCGGCCAGACGCGCCACCGCGGTGTCGAAGGAAACCTTGCCATCCAGGTAGGGCCGCCAATAGAGATCGAGCATGCCGCGAAACCGGTCCCACGAGCCGGAATAGAGGCCGAACCGCGCGGCGTATGGCTGATATTTGGACGGATCGGTTCCTTGAAGGGCCGCCAGCGTCATCGTTCCAAATGCGAGATCCCGGCGAACCAATTCACCTGTGGTGTAAAACAGCAGGGCATGCCAGAGGTCACGCGGGATGGGTTTGTCACGCTGGCGGAATTCCCGGGCGATGGCTTCGTTCACAGCGCCTGCCAGTGCGTGCGAGGCTTCGTGGAAGAGAACTTCAAATCCGTAGATACCTTGATTGCGTACATCGTGGCTGGAGAGCGTCAGGTGCGTGGGGCCAAGCGACGTGTAGGCGCCGTAGGGTCCTCCGTACCACACGACGTCCACCCGCAGCTGCCCTGCGGGCCAAGGCCTCTGATAAACGTCCGCAAGCTGGACGGAAAGCTGCACGCCCATTTGTTGAACCATGGGGGCGACACGGGCGATCCATTCGCGGTTGGCGCGATCGTGTTCGGGCCACCAATGCGCCCGGTAGACCGGGGCGGCGCGGTCGAGGATCTCGACCAAATCCGCGTGCAGCCCAGATTTGCAAGCAGCGGAACTTTTCCCGAGCAGTTCCGCGCAAGTTTCCATTTCCGACAGGCGATTATTTATTGTCTCCATTTCACTGTTGAGAAGCAGGTCGCGCCGGGCCAAATCTTTTGCATAAAACGACACGGCGGCCTCCCAGGCCTTTACATCTTCCGCCGGGAAATCGGCGAGAGAGGCAGGCGGCTCATCCGGAGGCGCCGCGCCTCTCCCGCTGTCCGTGGAAGAGGAGTTGCCATTCATTAGCCGCGCTTGCAGGTAAAGGAAATGATGCAGGTTCACCCAAAATCCGCTATGCAACTCAAATACGGGGAGGGGCGATTCCGTTGCGGAGGACTGCTGTGTTACAGGATGCTCCGCTCGGCTCGCGGGCGCCGCCCAAAGAGAAAATTCAGCGGTGCTTCCCGCAGTAAGCAGAACGAGCGTTGCTAAAGCGGCGGCCCGCCGGTTTCTCTCTTGGAGGAAAGGAATCATGACCCGGGCTGGGATGGTATCGCCAAATCCGCTTCTTCCGCTAGGTGCTACATTCCGGCGGGCTCCAAGTAGAGCCCGCACCCGATTCCGGCGGGCTTCCATAGGCCCGGCACCCTTGTCGCGCATGGAAGCTCCCTCTGGTGGCCGATCTTACGTGGCTGCGGCATTGCACTCTGCATGTTGGATTAGAAACGGGCCGGCATTCCAGGTGAGCACGTGAAAGGGCATCATCCGTCAAGGGAGAGAAACCACGAGTTGCTGCATCAACGGAATATTTGGCGTAACAATGCGGCGCCCTCAGTGTCGCTGATAACTTTTTTGCGAACCATCAAACTCACAAGTTCGTTCAAGACTTGCTGCAAGTTGAGGACGGTGGAGAGCGTGGCGTATTCGGGTGCGGCAGTTGCGTCGGGTTCGGGCAACGCGTCGCCGCTCAGTTCGGCTACCCAGGCACGCAGTACTGTGAGATGTTCCGGCTTGACTTCAGTGAACGCCAGCCCCATTCCCATCGAAACCTGTGAGTACGTGACTGTGGCCATCGCCTCGAACACATTTTCTTCGCGCTCCAGGCGAACGCGCACGGCGGAAGCCACGCCAAACGGCGAAAGAATATCGATGTAACAGCCGCCAAGTCCCAGGTCTGAACTACGCCCGGTCACGCGGGTCTGGGAGCGCAGATCTAGAATATCGGCGGCCGCGGTGAATGGATAGCGATCGACGCGGCGACGCTCGGCGCCTTCCCCCGTTTCCGATTTGACCGGCACCGGGCCCGGCACCAGGATCAGCGGCTTGTCTGAAATTTTAGACATCGTCGATATGCTGGCGGGCTCCACTCGCCGACGCGCCAAAACCAGCCCGCCTAAGCGGGACGGCGCGTAGAGCCCGCATCCGATTCAACGAGCAAACACACGTCTCCTTGTCAGGTACATTTGCAGTAGGATTCTGCGCGCAGTCCTGCGCACAGAAAACGGAAGGGTAATCTATTGTCGCTCCGGGCCGGAATCAGTGGCAAGGGAAAACTCGGGGGGGTGCTATCCGCGCACGGGAGACGCCCTTTGGATGCCTACGGAGAAGTTATGCGTGGGTCTGCTGAAGTCGCGACGGCGCCTTGCTTATCGGCACCCCGCAGGATTCCGGCCGAATCTAGAAAAAACGACCGACGGCCAGTTTTGCCATATTCGATGGGAGTTGCCGCAAGCTCAAATTTTGCCGCCTGGTTGGCGTCTTCCTCCGGCAGGTTGCCGCCGGGCGGGACGATTCTGTATCGGATGGCATAACCCTCCTTGCTTCCTGCGGAAAGGTCCGCGTCGATCAAGCCAGCCGCCTCAGGAGAAATCCCCTCTTTTGGCGGCGGGCCCAAGGGCTCAAGCGCGTCCGGCAATTTGCCGTAGGCTCGCCGGTAGGTCTCGAGCGCGGTGGCGAGCTTGCGAAGAGCGGCGACGGCATTATCTTCGCCCGCCTCCATATCCGCCTGTTCCCATTGCTTCTGCATCGCAGGAATATCCAGAAGAATCAGTCCGACCGAGAGCACCTTCCAACTGCCGCCTTCGCGCACCAGTCCGAAGGTGATCGATCGCGAGGCCTCACCCGGGATGGGGATGTCCATGGGGATGAACGCAAGATTCTCACGCGAACGCGTTTCGCCAAAGCGCATCTCGATTGAAATGCCCGGGGATTCGCAACGAACGACCGTGTGACCTGTAGAGCTGGTGGAGAGCAGCGGCCGTCCGGGGTCTTCGAGCAGCACGAACCGCTTCATGAATGCAGTCCGCTGCGGGGCCGGGAGCGCGCGGTAGGCCGTGGCGTTATCGGATGTAAGAAAGTTTGCGAATGCCGCGGGATCCTGGTGGCAGGCCGCCGAAAGCGCCCCCGACAAAGCCACTTCGGGACTTGCCGGGGGTGGCTGTTGTGTTTGCGCAGCGGTTGCCGAGAGCAGCCCCGCTGCCGCGCAGACTATGGTCAAGGCTGATTTTCTAGTGGATTTAGGGCGCGCCGGAGATTTTGGCGCAGGCTTGCTCACGATTTCGCTCCACTTAGGATCGCCGCGAGATTCTGCGTGAATTTGGATCGGGGCATCACTTCCTGGCACCCGGCCGCGCGCGCGCGTTCCGCCAGATCCATCTGCACATGAGAGAGAAACGCGATCACGCGCCGCGGGTTGCCCAAGCCATTCGTTGCTCCGGCGGGGTCCAAACTCCCTTTGCAGAGCTGCTCCACGGCATCGAGAGCCCCTTGCCGCGCATTTAGATCCACAATCACCAACGCCTTCGGGTTGGCTGCCGCCGCCTTCAGGAGTTGCTCTCCCGTCACTGCCGTCTCGATCGTGATGCCGGTCAGTTTCGCTGTCTCGAATAATTTCGCCTGAAAAAAAAGATCATCAATCAATACGATTGCGTCGGCCATGATTGCCTTTCGTTGTTCGGGCGGGCAACAAAAGCAGCCCGCGCTCGCTGGAAATCCCTCTCTCCCGATGTACCACGCACGCCGCTACAACACAAGCGACCCGGAGGTGGTAATCCGGATTCACAGAATCTCTCAGTGGCCCTCTGTGATCCTCAGTGACCTCTGTGTTGCGCTTTTCGGAATTCACCACAGAGGGCACAGAGACCACAGAGGAAAAACAGGACATCAAATTGTGTCTGCATTGCCAGGGCGCGCGCGCCGCTTGGAGATGGCCCGAGCAATGGAGATTCCAACGATCTCGATATTGCGGTACAACTTGTAGGGTGATGAATTCGGCTGAATGGAAAATTCTGGCTGCCTTCGACCGCCCCGGAGCGAGTGTTTTGTCCCTCGCGGACTTTGGGGAACCCGCCGCGATAAGCAGCCTGGTGTCACAACTAGTCGAGCGCGGGTGGTTGCGTCAGGTGGAGAATTCCGCCACATTCGCGCGGACCGAGGATGGACGCTTGCAACTCGCGGGGCCGCACGACGTTACGATCTATTCGCGTCCCGGATGCCATCTTTGCGAAGAAGCAAAAGCGCAGATCGCGCCTCTGCTCGAGGAATTTGGCGCGCGCCTCACGGAAATCAATATCGACGAAGACTCGCAGCTTCGCGCCCGGTATGACTTCGATGTGCCGGTGATTTTTCTGGGTGCGCGAAAGGCGGCCAAGCATCGCGTCGATGTCGTTCAATTCCGCCTCCAGCTGCGCGACAATTCCCGCTGAACAATTCTCGCTGAACAAAGGGCTCGAGGCGGCGCGGCTATTGCGTCCGAGCAGCGCTCGCAGCGTCCTTTGGCGTCGAAAGATAGCCGTTGACTTTATCTTTGGTGACGTCAAACACGACGATTTCGTAGGGCCGCGGCACTCCATGGACGTAGAACTGCACGGGCTCGTCGGCGGTCTTGTCTTTTTTCTCAATCGTCTTGTCGTCGGCGATGACCATGAGCGTGTACTTGAATTTCTTGGGATCCGTTTTCGTGAGCGTAATCTGGATGGGGCCGACGTGAGTGGGGGTCTTGGACCTGGTGAGGTGCAACTCAAAAATATTGCGTTCTCCCTGGCGCTTAAGCTGATCCAGTTCCTCCTGGTTGCGCGCGATCAAGCCGCTCTGCACGCCAAGATCGCCGACCGTGCTGGTGAGCTTGGCTTTGGTCGCCTCGAGGTCTTGTTTTGTGGCCGTGATGTCACCTTTCGCGCCGGTCAGATCGGTGCTGACCTGCCCGATTTTTGCGTCGGCTTCCTGCTTGGCCTGGCCGATCTCCGCCGCGAGTTTCTCGTCACTGGCCTTTTGTGAATCGCGAATATTCTGCGCCAGCGTCCGCGCCTGCGCCAGCTCCGACTGTGTGAATCCGAGCTTTTGCGTCGTAACTTCCAGCTTGCCCCTCAAATCGGCGACCACCGAGTTGGTCTGTTCGATCTGCTTGGCCATCACGGCCTGTTTCTGATCGGACTGGGACAACTGACTTTCGAGCTTGGTCCGCGCGTCATTGCCGGCATACAGCAGATACCCAATCAGAACGAAAGCGGCGCCAAACACCACAAAGATCCAACGGGGCGTGCTGCCGGCCTCGTAGATGTAGGAATCCTTTGGTTCCGGAGCACTCGGGGAAATACTCATCAATTCTCCTCGGCGGCCACACCATCTGGCTCGGCCTGTTGTGTAAATTGGATTATCCCTGAGCCGTTAATGGTTGTCTAGGCCTTGCGGCCGCGCCTGTTGCGTGGCCAGCAAGCTTCGACTGTGGTGGTCAGACCGCCGCGCGGGGTAAACTCGCCGCGCACGATGCACCAGGCAGGAGTTGTCGCGGAGACGATGTCTCGAAGGATGCGGTTTACGGCGTTCTCGTAAAAGATGCCCAGATCGCGGTAAGCCAGCAGGTACATCTTTAGCGCTTTCAGTTCCAGACAATGCTTTCGGGGTTCGTACTCGATGGTAATCGTCCCGTAATCCGGCAAACCAGTTTTCGGACATACCGAAGTGTACTCGGGATAGCGCGTCACAATGCGGTAGCCGGGAAATTGATTGGGCCACGTGTCGAGACGAGGCAGCCGCGCCTTTATGCCGGCACGCGCGTGCTCGTCTGTGTAGTCCACCATGCTTCACCCCATTTGATGCCAGGAGCGGGTTTTGCTGTCCGTCCCGCCCAGGCGGGCCGGCTTCCCGCTCGCCGCGCTGCTTTGGCGGGCGAGTGGCGCGTCGGCGACTTGGTGCCCGCCTGAATTCAGAGCCCGCCAAAATGATTGTACACGGCGAATCAACATGGCACAGATGGAACTTGCCTTATGACACAGCCTTCACGTATTCTTTTCGCAGGCCCCCCAAGGGTGAAACATAATTGCTGTGCCCCGTTTGTCATAGCGACAGTCCTCGTCGTTCCCGGCGAAAGAGTCTAAAAGACTATCTGGTCGGGATGACGCTGCTGCGCCCCTGGCGTTGCCGGAGCTGCGATTCGCGATTCTATGCCTGGGCCGCTCCCGTGGCGTATGCCCGATACGCGCATTGCATCATGTGCGGCAACATGGACCTCCAGCGCATTTCCCGAGAGCATGGAGCGGGCACATTCGCCTGGTTGTTCCGCCTGCTTCACTTCCCCACCTATCGTTGCGCTCCCTGCCGCAACCGCTTCTTCTCGATCCGTCCCTTCCGGCCCATCGTACCCACGCAGCACGAGGTGGAATCAAGAACGGAGTCGCATTCCATCTCCGATTAGCGATATTGCCGGCGCGGGCAAGGCCTTCACGCGGGGAGGATGCTTTTCCCCGCCGGTTCAACATCCGGCTTACCCTTGATTATTCCCCGGCTTCATACGAAAATTGAAGGAGGGCTTAATTGATCTGTTAAGCCCCGCATTGGGCCGTGAAATCAGCAGAGGATTTTTCATTCCCCTGGGAGATCCGGAGGAGCCGGAGTCGTGCGTCTATCAAATTTTTCTCGGCGGGCAATTCTTATCGTAGGTTCACTTGCGTTGATTTTGTGTTTCGGTGTTTTGGCCGTGCCATCGAAAAGTCTTGCCCAGGGCGAAGGATCCGCACAAGTCGCAGGTCAGGCAACCGCGTCCCCTGCCTCGCCGACGCAGCCGAAGCCGGTGGTGGAATTGCCGGAGGGGGACGGGAAAGCGATTGCGACTGAGTTTTGCCAGGATTGCCACACGCTCGCGAACGTAGCGAAAGCCCGAAAGGCTCCCGACGAGTGGCATGACGCGGTGCAGACGATGATGGATCGCGGTGCGCGCCTGCCGCAAGACAAGTTTGATACACTGGTTCAGTATCTGGCCAAGAATTTTGGTCCGCAGGTTGCCGCGCCCGCGGCGGGAATTTCGCCCGCCGTCGCTCCGTCGTCTGATTCCGCAGTCGCCACGGCCGTGCAGCCGCCGAAGCCCGTGGAGTTGCCGGAAGGAGAGGGGAAGGCCATCGCCACCGAGTTTTGCCAGGATTGCCATAAGCTGACGAACCTTACGAAAGCGCATAAGGCCGCCGACGACTGGCACGACACGGTGGAAACGATGATGGATCGAGGTGCGCGCCTTCCAGAGGACAAGATAGATACTCTGGTGGCATACTTGGCCAAGAATTTTGGCCCCAAGGTTGCCGCACCACCGTCGGGAACCGGTTCGCCCGACTCTTCGCCGGATGCGTCGTCGCCTTCGAACCACTGAGGTGGCCTCGCGTGCAGGTTGTGCGTCTACGCAGAACTCTTCTAGTGAAGCGTGCGGCCCGGCGCCATATATATGGCGCCGATCAGTCCCGAATTATCAGCAAGTCCGATTTGCATTGGCGATATCGTCTAAGGGTTAGGACGTAGCCCTCTCAAGGCTAAAATCCGGGTTCGAATCCCGGTATCGCTACCACACCGCAGTGAACCCCGCAAAGTGGGGACGCCCAGCAATCGCGCCTTCAGGCGCAAAAAAGCCTAAAGAAATTAAGTTCAAATTAAAGGACATTTTGCCGGTACACTTGTCCGGCGAACGCCACGTTGCGATGACGGTGGAACGCTCGCGTTGTAAACTAAACAGAAGATCCACGTTAACACTCGTACCTGCCCCCCAAAGATCGGCAACCAGACGGTTCTATGTATCACATGTAAAAGTATTCCATAGGAACGCTTCTCAATAGGATTGTAGGCGGGCCGTATCCTGCGCAACTTGTCCGGATTGCTGAAACACCTGATCTACTCGGCCGAGCGCGGTCTGTGCCCTGCCCGTATTACGCACATAGTAAAAACTGGGGATACAGTAATTTGTGTATTGACATATTCATTTATGGGTGATAACCACGGAAAAAGAGCTAATTCAAGCTGATGTACTTCGGCCCGTTCCTCGTCGTCAGGTCCAAAACTTCGGCGCAGGAGGATTTCGATGAAAAAATGGTCCCTCAGATTAGGGATACCCCTACTCGTGGTTGCGGCGTACTATTTGACGGACGCCGTCATGACGGCCAGGGCGGTTCTCCCACCGCATTCAGGGTATGGCCGCATCGCTATCGCTCTAGCGCATCCCTCTTACCAAATGGCTCGGTCGCACCAGACGCCATTAAAGAGTTTAATTGCCGCCTTCTCGCCGCCCAGCGTCTGTGCCAGTGGAGGGCCAATAACTTGCAACGGTTACCACAGCCAACGAATGCAACCGTGCCCCACCAATCCCAATTGTAATATTTGGGTTTGTCGCTACACTGGCTTCGCGAAGGATTATTGCGAGTTCGCATGGGGTACTTCGCCATGCCAAAGTTGCGAGGACGATGTCGATAAGTATTGCATACCCTAGCGACGGGCGTGGCTCTTAGAATGTATCGCGGCGATTAATGGCTGAGAGGTCCCTTATGAAGATAGCGAAATCATCTTTCCTTGGCGTGCTTGCTCTGATCTGCTTCCACACTTGCGGGTGGTCGCAGAGTTTCCGAATCGATTCGTCCATCGCCGACCAGGAAGGCGTTTACGTTAGTCGATGGGACTCAGTTCAGAACAGGCTGATCCTGTATCGTAACCTTGAGTCAGGCGGCGCACCTGCTGCGAAGATTTTTAAGAGCGATGGATCTAGCACCTCATTTTACCCCATAGCTGACCTTGCCGAGACCTGGAGTATAAGCGTGTGGGGGGTTGCAGCCACTCCTGACGGCGGCATTGTAGCGGCCGTCATCCCTGTATATTCGGCTCCTGGAGTCAAACCCCCGAAGGTTAAGTCGTTTCTCCTGACATATGACGGAAGCGGTAAACTCATTAGAGTGTGGGACACCAACCCGTACCGGTATACCAGCCTCGCGGTGGATCGCCTCGGGAATGTCTTCGCGTTGGGCCGTGGCGATTTGGACGAGCCTCATCCCCTCATCGTGAAGTATTCTCCAAACGGCACCATCGAAAGGGAATTTCTCTCCTCGGCGGAGGTTCCAGGGGGCGACTTTGCAGTATCGAGCGCGTCCCCCAATGGCGAGCCTGACATGTTTGTAAAGGGCGACAAGCTCTTCGTGTGGTTATCGCATTCCCAGGATCTATTCCGTTTCTCCCTTGGAGGAGACCTTATCAGCAAGACGTCCCTTGCTAGTGCCCTCAACGCTTTAGCTGCTTCCACGAATAGTGGTCACGTGTCGGTTCAGTGTCTGACGACGGGTGAGCATAGCGAGATTTTCGCACAGGTTAAGCTCTGGCCGAAGGGCCCACCCGATCCCACCATAAGAACGATCACAATATCCATTCCGCCGGACGGCGCAAAAGCAACGGTACTTGCATCTCAGTCCAACTTCACCTCCTTTCTCGGGAGAACAGATCTCGGCAAGATGATTTTCTTTGAGCCTCAACCTGGATGGAAGGGCGGCACAGTAAGCGAGTATTAACTCCTCGCAATTGCCGTAGTGCTTTCTTGAACTCCCCGGGTGCTGCGGTGAGGTCAACTCCGGAGAAATCGGAGTGTGGCCCTTCATTTTCAAATCTCGTCTCTCGTAATACTTAAAGATTTGTGGCTCCAGCCAATATTTGGGTTTACCTCCCCGCTTATACCTAGTATAAGTAAAATAGGCCGTCCGGGACGTCCGAGGGCTATGGCCTTATTGGGAACAACGGACAAAACGGTCTATTCCTTGGGATTCCAATGGTTTAATTTGAATCCCGGTATCGTCACCAACACTGCAGTGAACCCCGCAAAGTGGAGACGTCGGGCACTCGCGCCTTCAGGCGCGATGAGGCATGAAAAATTGATTTTAAACGAGGAGGCCATTTTCCCGGTACACTCGGTGTGCATTGCAGCGGTCGACGGCAGCACCACGGGTTGGGCGTAACCTGGCCTTAGGCTGACACGTCAACTTATGGTGACTTAATCTGACGAATTGACCTCATAGGACGATATGGCTATTTCAGAAACCGGACAGGATAAAGCGCCACAGGCGCCATCACAAATTCGCACGCAAGTGGAAGAGGCTGGTCCCCCGCGAAAGCGCGGGTGGGTGTGGCTTCTTGTCATCGCAGCACTGGCGGGCGGTGGGTATTACTACTACCGGTCACGCGCTTTGGCGGAGAGTAAAGCGGCGCCGGCGCCGGCTGGAGGCAGAGGAGCTGCCGCAGGAACCGTATCCGTCGCGGTTGCGCCTGCCGTCAAGCAGAACGTCCCGTACTACCTGTCAGGGCTCGGGTCGGTATCCCCTTTCAACACCGTCACCGTGAGAAGCCGCGTGGATGGGCAACTCGAGAAGGTCCATTTCACGGAGGGCCAGTTTGTGCGCGAAGGCGATCTCCTCGCGGAAATCGATCCCCGGCCCTTCCAAGTGGCGCTGGAACAAATGGAGGGGCAACTGGCCCGCGACCAGGCCCAACTCAATAACGCCCGCGTCGACTACACGCGATATGACCAACTACATAAAGAAGGTGTTGTCGCGCAACAGCAAGTGGACACACAGAACGCAACCGTAGGACAGTTGGAGGGAGCAGTGCGCGCCGATCAGGCGCAGATTGACAATCAAAAATTGCAACTGTCCTATTGCAAAATTGCAGCGCCCTTGACCGGACGCGTGGGGTTGAGGCTGGTCGATCAGGGCAATATGATTCGCGCGGCGGATCCGAACGGGCTCGTTGTCATCACGCAGGTGCAACCCATCGCCGCCCTGTTTACGCTTCCGGAGGACAGCCTCCCCGAAGTGATCCAACACATGAAGAACGAACAACTGGCGATCGATGCGTACAGCCGGGACGATCAAACCAAACTCGCGTCCGGCAAACTTGTGACCATCGACAATCAAATCGATCCCACCACTGGAACAGTCCGCTTCAAGGGCGAATTCGAAAATCGTGATCTTTCCCTTTGGCCCAACCAGTTCATCAACATTCGTCTGATGTTGACCGTTCGAAAGGATGCCATCGTCATCCCACTCGCGGCCATCCAGCGAGGCACGCAGGGCACATATGTGTACACCGTCAAGAATGGCCACGCGAATCTGCAGGTAGTGAAAGTGGATTTGACGCAGGGCAACATCTCAATAATCGGCAGCGGGGTTGCGGAAGGGGATCAGGTCGTAATCGATGGGCAGGACAGACTCCAGCCCGGCGCGACTGTGGAAGCCCATGGCGCTGGGCCTGGCGGTGCAAGCAATGGTGGCGTCGCCCCGGACAAGGCCTCGGGCCAAAATGGCCGGCCAAGCGGTTCAGGCCGGTCGAATGGCGGCGGAAAGCCGGGAGGAAATCCAGGGGCGGGTGGAGTTGCCGGATCACAGGGGTTCAACCGGCATACAGACACTGGAAAGCAGAACTAAGGGGTGCGGGCTCGATTTTTACGCTGAACGCGCAAGCCCGGCCGGGGCGTAGAGCCAACCGAGAAATATGAATCCATCCAAGCCATTTATTCTCCGCCCGGTTGCCACTTCTCTGCTTATGGCGGGAATTCTGCTGGCCGGCATGGCAGCCTACAGGCAGCTTCCTGTTTCCGCTTTGCCGCAAGTGGACTATCCCACAATTCAGGTTCTTACGTTTTACCCGGGAGCGAGTCCCAGCGTCATGGCCTCGTCGGTGACGACTCCGCTGGAGCGGCAATTCGGCCAGGTCCCAGGACTCAATCAGATGACGTCGACCAGTTCGTCCGGCGCGTCGCTGATAACGCTGCAATTCGTGCTGGACCTCAATATCGATGTCGCGGAGCAGCAAGTACAGGCTTCCATTAACTCCGCGACAACGTTCCTGCCGCTCAATCTCCCGAACCCGCCGATTTACAGCAAGACCAACCCCGCCGACACGCCCGTGATTACACTGGCGTTGTCGTCTGACACGCTGCCTCTGATGAAATTGGAAGACCTCGCTGACACAGTGTTGTCCCAGAAGATTTCACAATTACCCGGTGTGGGTCTGGTGAGCATCAGCGGCGGCCAGAAACCAGCCGTTCGTATCCAGGCCAATCCGACGGCGCTGGCCTCGTATGGCTTGAGTCTGGAAGACTTGCGCACCGCGCTGGCCCAGGCGAACGTGAATCAGGCTAAGGGGAATCTGGACGGGCCGCGCCAGGCATTTACGATCTGGGCGAATGACCAGCTGCTTACCAGTGACGCCTACAAACCGATCGTCATGGCGTACAAGAACGGCGCGCCCGTGCGAATCATGGACGTGGCCAATGTAGTGGATGGCGCGGAAAATGTGAAACAGGCGGCCTGGGAAAACGACAAGCCTGCCGTGATCGTCAACATTCAGCGGCAACCCGGCGCGAACATCATCAACGTGGTGGATCGCATCCAGAATCTGCTGCCGCAATTGAAGGCCACGCTGCCATCCTCGGTCCAAGTTTCGATTTTGACCGACCGGACGACCACGATCCGCGCGTCGGTCAAAGATGTCCAGTTTGAACTGATGTTGACGGTTGCGCTGGTCGTGATGGTCATATTCCTGTTCCTGCGCAACCTGTCCGCGACCTCCATACCGAGCGTGGCCGTGCCGCTCTCGCTGGTGGGCACGTTCGGAGTGATGTACTTGCTGGGCTACAGCCTGGACAACCTGTCGCTGATGGCGCTGACCATTTCGACCGGCTTCGTCGTTGACGACGCAATCGTGATGATCGAAAACATCACGCGCTATATCGAAGAGGGCGAGGAGCCGCTGCAGGCCGCCTTGAAGGGCTCGGAACAGATCGGCTTCACGATTCTCTCGCTCACGGTTTCGCTGATCGCCGTGTTGATTCCCCTGTTGTTCATGCAGGACGTGGTGGGGCGGCTGTTCCAGGAATTTGCCGTCACGCTCAGCGTGACAATTCTGGTTTCGGCGGTCGTTTCCCTGACGCTGACGCCGATGATGTGCGCGAAGATTCTGCGCCACCAAAAAGAAACGGATAAGAGTTGGTTCTACAGGGCCTCCGAAAAATCGCTCAATTGGATCATCGACCGCTATTCGGTGGTCCTGCGATTCGTGTTGCAACACCAGCCTGCCACGCTGGTGGTGACAGTCGGAACGCTGGCGCTCACCATTTTCCTGTTCCTCATTATTCCGAAAGGCTTTTTCCCCGTACAGGACACGGGTGTGATCCTGGGGGTTTCGGAAGCCCCGGCGACACTTTCGTTTCGGGCGCTCGCGGAGCGGCAGCAGGCCCTGGCCAAGACCATCTTGCGGGATCCGGATGTCGTGAGCCTATCCTCGTTCATCGGCATCGACGGCACCAACATGTTGCCCAACAGCGGGCGCATCCAAATCAATCTGAAGCCCCGCGAGGAGCGCACCGACGACGCCCCCACGATTATTCGCCGTCTTCAGGCCAGGCTGGGCGAGGTCAAGGGAATTACACTGTACATGCAGCCCGTACAAGATCTGACCGTGGAAGACAGAATCAGCCGCACTCAATTTCAATACTCGATGGAAGACGCGGACGGAAAAGAACTCTCGGATTGGGCGCCGAAGCTGGTTGACAAATTGACCGCCTTGCCGCAATTGCGCGATGTGGCCAGCGACCAGCAAGACCGCGGGCTGCAGGAAACGATCACGATCGATCGGGATACGGCGTCGCGGCTGGGGATTCTGCCGCAAACCATCGACGACACCTTGTACGACGCATTTGGCCAGCGTCAGGTGTCCACGATTTTCACGCAACTCAATCAGTACCACGTCATCTTGGAAGTGGATCCCGCGTTCCAGCAAAATCCCGATGCGCTGAAACAGATTTTTGTGCATTCGACCAACGGTACGCAAGTTCCGCTGAGCGCCTTCACGCAGTTCTCCTCGGAGGCTGCTCCCATCGCCGTGAACCATCAGGGGCAATTCCCCGTGGTGACGCTCTCTTTTAACTTGGCGGAAGGCGTTTCGCTCGGGCAAGCCGTAAACGCAGTTAAACAGGCGCAGCAGGACATCGGATTGCCGGCGAGCGTGCATGCCGGGTTCCAGGGAACGGCTCAGGCCTTTCAGGCGTCGCTGGCAAACGAGCCGATCCTGGTTCTGGCCGCATTGCTGACGGTGTACATCGTTCTGGGCGTGCTTTATGAAAGCTACATTCATCCGGTGACGATACTTTCGACGCTGCCCTCGGCGGGTGTCGGCGCTTTGCTGGCTCTGTTGATTACCCGGACGGATTTCAGCGTGATCGCGCTGATTGGAATTATCCTGCTTATCGGCATCGTGCAGAAGAACGCGATCATGATGATTGATTTTGCCCTCGAGGCGGAGCGCAAGGGAGGCAAGAGTCCGCTGGATGCGATTTACCAGGCCTGCCTGCTGCGTTTCCGGCCAATCCTGATGACCACAATGGCGGCCATGCTGGGCGGCCTGCCGCTGGCGCTAGGCGGAGGGACGGGCGCGGAACTCCGCCGTCCGTTGGGAATCGCCATCGTGGGCGGTTTGATTTTCAGCCAGGCGCTGACTTTGTTCACTACCCCCGTCGTATACCTCGCGTTTGACCGGCTGGCAAAACGCCTCGGAGGCTCCACGGTCGCGGACACCACACGCGTCGGCGCGCCCGCGGACTAACTTCCAATCCATATTCCCAAGGACTAATTTCCGGTATTGGGTCTGTTTCCCATGATCCCGGTCATTCGGATCTGGTTCCGCCGGGCGGATTTGCTGGCAATTGAACGCATTTAGGATTACATTTCAGGCCACCGTTCCCAGCAGGATTGTCCCGTGAAAACTGGCTCAGTTCCGTCACCCCCACCCGAGAATCCCGAAGACCGCACACTTACGACCCAGAGCGGCACAACTTCTTCCGGCAACGCCGCAGCCGTTACCGGCCGTTCGATCCCGGCGATCATCGGGCGGTATGGGATTCTTCGGCTTCTTGGTGAAGGCGGAATGGGGACGGTCTATGAAGCGGAACAGCAACAGCCGCACCGCACCGTTGCCCTGAAGGTCATCAAGCCTGGCTTGGCCAGCGCCGTAATGCTGCGCCGTTTTGAGAACGAATCACAGGCGCTCGGCCGATTGCAGCACCCAGGCATCGCACAAATCTACGAAGCAGGCACCGCGGATGCAGGCTTCGGCCCGCAGCCTTACTTCGCGATGGAGTTCATTCGGGGCGAGTCGTTGCTGCGATACGCCGAAACTCATCATTTGAAAGTACGGCACCGTCTGGAGTTGATGGTTAAGGTTTGCGATGCCGTCCACCACGCGCACCAGCGCGGCATCATTCACCGCGATCTCAAGCCAGGGAATATCTGGGTGGACGAGACCGGTCAGCCCAAGGTTCTCGATTTCGGTCTGGCGCGTATGACTGACAGTGATGCCCAAGCTACCCGCCAGACCGACATGGGTCAGCTGGTGGGCACGCTGGCATACATGAGTCCCGAGCAGGTGCTGGCCGACCCTCTGGAACTCGACACGCGCAGCGATGTGTATGCGCTGGGAGTAGTCCTTTACGAACTGCTGGCGGGACGTCTGCCTTACACTCTCAGCCGCAAGCTGCATGAAGCTGTGCAGACGATTCGGGAAGAAGACCCTGCGCCACTCAGTTCTTATAATCGTAGTTACCGGGGCGACATTGAAACTGTCGTGGCCAAGTCGCTGGAGAAGGATCCTTCTCGGCGATATGCCTCGGCAGCGGCTTTGGCCGGGGATCTTCGGCACTATCTGGAAGACGAACCGATCACCGCTAGGCCCCCGACCGCGAGTTATCAACTTCAAAAATTTGCCCGGCGACATAGAGCTTTGGTGGCGGGGACGGCGGCGGTATTTGTGGTACTCGTCGCCGGGATCGCTGGCAGCACGTGGCAAGCCGTGCGAGCCAGCCGGGCGAGGCAGGTGGCCGTGCAGGAACGGGATCGGGCCACGAGCGCCGAACAAGTGGCCACAAGTGAGCGGAATCGGGCGGTTATCGAGAAACAGCGGGCGGACACCGAGGCCGCGACAGCTACAGCGATAAACAACTTCTTGCAAGATGATCTACTGGCCCAAGCGAGTGCTCAGTCACAAGCACGGCCGGACACCAAACCTGATCCTGAACTCAAAGTCCGCACCGCACTGGACCGGGCCGCGGCACGGATCGCGGGTAAGTTCGATACGCAACCGCTGGTGGAGGCTTCGATCCGGCAGACCATTGGCAAAACATACCTTGCCTTGGGCTTATATCCGGAGGCGCAACTGGAATTGGTGCGCGCGCTCGACTTGCGACGTCGCGTGCTGGGCGAGGAGCATCCGGACACGCTGACTACTATCGACGAACTGGCGTTTCTGTATGGGCACGAAGGCAAGTATTTGGAAGCTGAGAAGCTCACTGCCAAGGTGCTTGAGGCTCGGCGTCGCGTACTGGGCGAAGACCATCCCGACACGCTGTCTACCATGAGTGACCTGGGGTGGGTGTACATCCAACAAGGCAAGTATGCACAGGCCGAGGTGCTCATTACCAACGTGGTGGAGATCCAGCGACGGGTGCTGGGCGAGGAGCATCCCAACACGCTTATAGGCAAGCTTCGCCTCGCGTTGGTTTACAGCGACCAGGGCAAGTATCCGCAGGCTGAGGCGCTCTATACGAACCTTTTGGACGTCCAGCGCCGCGTGCTAGGCGAGGAGCATCCCGACACACTAACCGGCATGAACAATCTGGCGGGGGTGTACAACGGCCAGGGCAAGTATCCGCAGGCCGAGGCGCTGTTTACGAACCTTTTGGACGTCCAGCGCCGTGTCCTAGGGGCGGAGCATCCCGACACCTTACTGACCATGAGCAATCTGGCGGGTCTGTACGACGAGCAAGGCAAGTATGCGCAGGCCGAGGTGCTGTATCTCAAAGTTTTGGAGATCCAGCGCCGGGTGCTGGGCGAGGAGCATCCTGGCACGTTACTCAGCATGAGCAATCTGGCGGTGGTGTACGAAGACCAGGGCAAATATCCGCATGCCGAGGCGCTAACTACCAAGCTGCTGGAAGTTAGACGCCGCGTGTTAGGGGCGGAGCACCCTCAGACGTTACTCAGCATGAACAATCTGGCGGATCTGTACGGCGATCAAGGCAAATATGTGCAGGCTGATGCACTCTTTACCAATGTTGTGGAGATCGAGCGCCGGGTGCTGGGCGAGGAACATCCAGACAGGCTGGCAACGATGAACGACCAGGCGGCGATGTACATGGACCAAGGCAAGTATGCGCAGGCCGAAGTGCTGTTCAGCAAGGTCTTGGACGTGCGGCGCCGGGTGCTGGGCCAGGAGCATCCGGATATGCTGAATAGCATGAGCGGCCTGGCAGAGGTTTATCTTGATCAAGGCAAGTTTGAGGAGGCCGACGCGCTTTTTGAGAAGGTCCTGGAGATCCGGCGTCGTGTGCTGGGTCCGGAAAATCCTGACACAGCAAATGTTTTAGCCATATGGGGCTTGGTTCGGTTACGGCAGCAGAAGTACATCAACGCCGAGTCGTTGCTTCGAGAAGCTCTAAACATCCAGGAAAAGACTGGTCCTAATACCTGGAGACGATATAACAGCGAAAGCATGTTAGGCGTCAGCCTGGCGGGTCAAGGAAAATATGCCGAGGCCGAGCCGCTCTTAATTTCCGGCTACCAGGGGATGGTTGAGCGGGAAACCACCATCGCCGCCGCAAACCGGAAATTTTTGGAAGATGCCGGAGAATGGATCGTCCGGCTTTACCAGGGTTGGGAGAAGCCTGAGAAGGCGGCCGAATGGCAACTGAAGCTGAAAGAAACCAATTTTTCCTTTTCTGCAACGGATCCGTGATTGCCTCAGAGTGAAACATAAGCCAGCACAACCGCCCGGCTATCACAATTCAGCAGATCCCTTGAAATTACTTGGGTAAATTGGTCTAAAGACCGGGGCGGCGGCGTTCACTCGCGGGTGGGAAACCCGGCCTCGTATTGCGCTCCGGGAAACCGAGTACCCCTGCGCCATATGCGGCGACTAGCGGTTATGTTAAATTTTAAAATCGGGTGAAAATCGGCAAATTGCCACATGCAGAACCAGAGAATGCCCGGCGTGCAACGTCACAAGATCTCAGGTGTCGAGGTCTACTGGAAAACTGTTACCTATCGCACGGTCGCGCTCTACGTACTGCTGATTATGGCTGTGGTTATGGCCACGTTGTACCTAATCTACCCGGAATCTTTTAGCGGCGCGATCGCCAAAGTCTCCAGCAGCTTGGGAGCAGGCACGAATGCGAACGCGGAGCTGAGTGCGAGGCAGGCGAAATTTGTGAATCTGGACGGCAAGGTGCAGGTCAAGAAAGTGAACTCAGTCCAGTGGGTCGCGGCTGATTATCGGATGGCGCTCGACAAGGGCGATTTGATTCAAACCAGCGGAGACGGCGCGGCGCGCGTCACCTTCGCGGACGGCACAACCTACACGGTGCAGGCCGATACACTGGTGACCGTGGAAGAGAACTCCGTCGGGCGCGACAGCGCCACGCGCGTCGCCATGCACATCACCTCCGGGGCCGTGGATCTGGCCACGGGCACATGGGATTCTCCTAAATCAAAGGCCGAGGTTTCGTTTTCGAATGCCGTGGCATCCGTCAAGCAGAACAGCCGTGCCGCCGTGCGCAGTGATCCCCAGACAAACGAATCAAACATCACCGTGTCCGCTGGTACCGCGGAATTGGCAACGACGGATGGCCGCCAGCACGTGGAGATCGGGAAATGGGAGCGCGTCACCGTGCCGCCCGCCGGGGGAACTGTTACCAAAACTAATGTGCTCGCCCCGCCCGACTTGGCTGAGCCTCTGAACCTGCAACCCCTGATCGTTCCAGACCCCAAACATGCTCCGGTGCACTTTGAGTGGAAGCCTGTGCCGGAAGCCATCAGCTACGAGATTCGCGTCAGCACAACGTCCATGTTTTCTCGCATTGTGGAGGACCGGAAGCTGGCAGGCACCTCGGTGGATATAAGCGGCCTCGACCCGGGAGACTATTTCTGGGACGTTATGGCGACGGACGCGCTAAAACACGTCAGCGCGGCCAGCGATACGTTCAAGTTTACGCTCGCGACACAAGGCAAGGGGCAGGAGATGGTGCTGGAACTCAGTGACACCGAGTTGCATGGTAACGTAGTGGAGATCAGCGGACGCACTGAGCCGGGCGCGGCGCTAATCATCAACGGTGAGTCGGTGGCCGATATACACCCCGACGGCACGTTCAAATACTTCACGCAATCGTTGGGGCGCGGCAGCCATACGATTGCCGTCACAGGACAGAATCGCCGGGGCGGCACAGTCATCAAGCAACTGGAAATTGTAGTTCCGTAGCAAGGCCACCGGCGCGATGTACCTGTAGGAACCAGCCGGGCGCACTCCCATACGCGGCATCCGCAAACCGCGCGAGCCGCCCGGAACTGAGGGGACCATGAACAAGAACGGATACAGCCTTCGCTCGGTCTTCAGCCTGTTTTCTTCCGATCTGGCGATTGACCTGGGCACAGCCAACACGCTGGTCTATGCAAAGGGCAAGGGCATCGTTGTGAATGAGCCATCGATCGTGGCCATCAACAAGAATAGCGGCGAGGTCGTGGCGGTCGGGAAAGAAGCGAAGGACATGCTCGGGCGCACGCCGGGCAACGTGGTGGCCATCAAGCCGATGAAGGACGGGGTGATCGCCGATTTCAAGGTCACCGAAAAGATGCTCACCTACTTCATCCAGAAGGCGCACAACCGGCGCGTACTCGTGCATCCGCGCATCGTCATAGGAGTACCCAGTGAAATCACTCCGGTGGAAAAACGCGCGGTGCAGGACTCCGCGTATCGCGCCCGCGCCAGTGAGGTCTACCTTGTCGAGCAGGCCATGGCCGCCGCCATCGGCGCGGGACTGCCCATCGAGGAGCCTTCCGGCAACATGGTTGTGGACATTGGCGGAGGCACCACAGACATCGCGGTAATTTCCATGAGCGGGATCGTGTATTCGCGGTCGGTGCGTGTCGCGGGCAATGAGATGGATGAGGCCGTCATGCACTATCTGAAGCGCAAGTACAACTTGCTGGTTGGCGAGCGGACCGCCGAGCAGATCAAGATGGAGATTGGTTCGGCGTACCCGCTCGAAAAGCCGCTCACGATGGAAGTGAAAGGCCGCAATTTGATCGAGGGCGTGCCGCGAACTGTCACGATTGATGACAGCGAAATCCGCGAAGCGCTTTCGGAATGCGTGGCCACAATACTGAACGCCTGCCGCGTGGCGCTCGAGCGTACGCCGCCGGAGCTTTCCGCCGACATCAGCGACCGCGGTATCGTGCTCACCGGGGGCGGCGCGCTGCTCAAGAATCTCGACAAGCGCATCCGTGAGGAAACTGGTTTGCCTGTCTCGATCGCGGATGATCCGCTGGCATCGGTCGTGCTGGGCACTGGCAAGATGCTCAGCGATTTCCGGCTCTTGCGTCTGGTGTCCATTGACTAGGCGCTGGCTAGCCGCGGCCGCAAATTTCTAAGTGCTGGAAGTATTTTCGATGATGGCAATTCCCTCACGACACAAATCCTTGACGCTGCTGGCGACCGTCGTCGTGGCACAGGTCTTTCTGCTCGCCGTGCAGATCAAGCGCGAGAGGCAGGTGCGGCTGATCCGTGTCTGGGCCGTGGAACTGATTTCGCCGGTGCAACGCGCGGGGTCGTGGATTGTTTATAACTTCGAGCATGGCTGGGGCAACTACGTCAGTTTGCGCAACACGCGGGAGGAGAATCAGACTCTGCGCGCGGAATTGGACCGGTTGAAAGTGCGCAACGCCGAGTTGGAGGGCCGCGCGCACGAGGCTGACCGCCTTGCCGACCTGCTGAAATTCCGCCAAGAGCATGCGGAGGTCTCCATGCTTGCCGCACGCGTCATCGGAGGGAGTCCGGATTCCGGGAGTCTCATTGTGAATATCGATCGAGGCTCGCGCGATGGACTTCGCCGCGACATGGGGGTCATCACCCCGGATGGTGTCGTCGGGAAAATTCTGGCCGTCTATCCGGACGTTTCACAGGTGCTGCTGATCGGCGATAAGGAGAGCGGCGTAGGCGCGCTCCTGGCTAACAACAGGACGCAAGGGGTCGTAAGAGGCTCGGGCAAACCGGAACTATCGATGGATTACGTCCCCAACGATGCCAAGGTTTCTGTGGGCGAAGCAGTCCTAAGTTCGGGCCAGGACCGCATCTTCCCCAAGGACTTGCCTGTGGCTACCGTGGCGGAGGCGGCGCCGGACCACAAAGCACCGTTCATGAAGATCCTGCTGAAACCGGCCGCGCACCTCGATCGGCTGGAAGAAGTTCTGGTTTTGCTTACGCGGCAGGATTTGAATCAAAAGAAGGAAGCGGACGCTAGCCCGGTGGCGCCTCCGGCGGCTTCCAAGAGTCCCGCAGGCGCGCGGTAGTTGCACAAGGAAACGGCAAGCGAAAGAGAATGGAAAACACCGAACTATACATCGGTCCCGAGCCCCACATTGAAGTGCACAAGTATTATGGCGGAGTTGTCTCAGCCGCCGTTGTGCTGGCACTCGTGCTACAGGCATTCCTTCCGGCACATATCCGTGCGGCCAACTATCTCGAACTGCCGTTACTGGTTACGCTCTATTTCGCGCTCAGCAAACGCAATCCGTCATCGGGTTTGCTGCTCGGCATGGTGATCGGACTACTGCAGGACAGTCTGAGCCGTACCCCCTTGGGGCTCTACGGTATCGCAAAAACGCTGGTAGGATTTGTGGGTTCCTCGATCGGTGCGCGCATCGATGTCGAGCATCCGATCGCCCGTTTCATTTTGACCATCGGGTTTTACCTCTTCCACCATGCCGTGTTCGCGCTGACGAGCCGGCTTCTGCTCGCGCAGCAAACCGAGAGTTACGTCACCGGATCGGTTCTAATCGCCTCGGTGGTTAATGCGGTAATCGCGATCGGGCTGTTTCCCTTGCTTGACCGGTTCCGCAGGCCATCGTGATTTCCCCTGCGCGGGGTCGGCACTTCACAGGGAAATCCGACTCCTTTCCCCCCTCGACCGGTGAATGCCGGCTGTACGCGCCGTGTCGCCTAGTGGGTGGGCTTCCCGGTCGCCTCACTGCTTTGGCGGGCGAGCGCGCGTCGGCGACGAATTGCCCGACGGAGTACAGTTATCCGATACGACGCGCGGCGTCTTGCGGACCCATAGTGCAAGTGCTAGTGTGAATGACGGTTAGGTGAGGGCAGATATTAGCACGTTGTGCGCTGGAGTCGACGGCGCGGGGTAGATGTGCCAATTTCTTTTCAAAATGACAAACGCATGCCGCAGGGACGCCTGGCCGTCACCTCCTACGTCATCGTCGGGATGATCGCGCTTCTGCTGTTCGGTTTCTGGAAGCTGCAGATCATCGATTCGGATCGCTACTCGCAACTCGCAGAAAGAAACCGTGTCCGGTCAATTCCCATCATCGCGCCCCGCGGCACGATGCTCGACCGCGAGGGCCGTGTCCTGGTGGATAACTATCCGTCCTTCAGCGTGCTGCTCTTGCGCGACGCTCCCGCGCAAGTGGAGCGGCTACTCCCGCAGGTCGCCGATGGCTTGAGCATGACGCTTGACGAACTGAAGCAAGTGATTGATTCGGCCAAGGCCATGCCGAAATTCCAGCCCATCGTGATCAAGCCAGAGGCAAGTCACTCCGACATCGCTTTCATAGAATCGCATCGGGCCGACATCCCGGTGCTCGAAATGCTCATGGTCCACCGCCGCCGTTATCCGAGCGACGGCTTCCTGGCGCACGCCAGCGGCTATGTCGGCGAAGTGAGCGCCGAACAGGTAGAAGCCTCCGATATGAAGCTGCGCCCCGGAGATATCGTCGGAAAGACGGGCCTGGAGCGGCAGTACAATGAAACTCTGATGGGCACCGACGGCTTGCGGCGCGTGATCGTCAACAGCATCGGCAAGGAAATGGGCCGATTGGAGCAGCAAGACGCCATCCCCGGGAAACCGATCAAGCTGACGATTGACTACGATTTGCAGGTCGCGGCCGAATCGGCGCTGGGCGACAAAAAAGGCGCCGCGGTGGTGCTGGACCCGCGAACCGGCGAAGTGCTCGCCATGGTGAGCCGCCCGGCATACGATCCGAATGATTTCGCGGTGAGCATCTCGCGCGATCAATGGGCGCAATTGAACGAAGACCCTGACAAACCTCTGCTGAACAGAGCGATTCAGGCGCAACTCGCGCCGGGCTCGGTCTTCAAGATCATCATGGCAACGGCAATGCTCGAATCAAAGGTGATCCCGGAAAATTTCACCGTGTTTTGTCCGGGATACGCGTCGTTTTACGGACGCACGTTCCACTGTTGGGATAAGAAGGGACATGGCGAAGTTTCATTGCATAAAGCCATCGTCCATTCCTGCGACGTGTTTTTCTATAATGTGGGCAAGGAACTGGGCATCGATCGCATCTCTTATTACGCCACGCAACTCGGCTTGGGACACAGGACGGGCATCGATTTACCGTCGGAAGAAACAGGGTTCATACCCTCCGAGGAATGGAAACAGCGCGTCTACCACCAAAAGTGGTATGCAGGTGAAACGATTTCCGTGGCGATCGGCCAAGGCGCCGTGGTAACCACTCCGTTGCAACTGGCGCGCACGATCGGCGGCATCGCCATGGGCGGCATATTCAAACAACCCCACCTACTAATGACGAACCAGCCGGCGCCGGAGGTTGATTTTCCTCTGAAGGAAACTTCAACCGAGCAAGTGACGCAAGGAATGTACGGCGTCGTGAATGAGGGCGGCACTGCCGGAGCGGTCAAATTGGTGGGCGTGGAGCTCTGCGGAAAGACCGGCAGCGCTCAGGTGATCAGCAACGAGGGAAAGGCTCGCGTCGGAAAGTCCTCGGAGAATAAGGACAATGGATGGTTTGTAGGCTACGCGCCGCGGCGCAATCCGGAAATCGTGGTTTCCGTTCTTTTGCAAGGCGGAGAGCACGGAAACCTGGCCGCACCCGTGGCACGCGCCGTCATCAAGGCCTTTTACGACAAGAGAAGCGGGCAGAAGAACCAGAAATACACTGTCGATTACCAGCACTTCGATATTCCGAACGATTCGGCACCTGCCCCCGAATTGGCCCAGGACCAAGTCCAGCGGAATCCCAAACCAGAAGCGCATCCGGTGCAGCCGGTGAATACAGATACGAGTTTGAATCCGTGAAAGGGCGAGAAAGACGTTGCACGCAATTTCGAATCGTGAAGCCGGGATCGTGAGGCCATGAAAGAAGGCGCAGGTATCCGTGATTATGATTGGTGGCTGCTGGCCACTGCCTTTGGCATCTGCGGCATCGGTGTGCTGGAGATCTGGTCCGCGACACATGCCAGCCATCTCGCTGGAATGCACACCCACCAGATGTATTGGATCATGCTGGGCGTTCTGCTGATGTTTCTGCTTTCTCGCGTGGACTACCACACGATCATGGAGCAAGCTCCGTTGTTGTACTTGCTCGCCATGGTGGCGCTGGTCGCGGTCCTGGCCATGGGACACACGCGCTTCGGAGCCAAACGGTGGCTGCCGATTCTCGGGGGCTTTTTGCAGGTGTCAGAACTGGTCAAGTTGATTATAATCGTCGTGATGGCGCGGTTCTTCGCGGAAGTGCGCACGGAACATCTCGGGCTGGCTGATTTATTTAAGGCAGCGCTTGTGGTTGGCTTTCCCCTGGCGTTGATCATGCTGCAGCCGGACTTGGGCACGGCGTTAGTGCTGGTGCCATTGGTGGGTGTTGGAGCATACTTGGCGGGGATACAGTGGAAGCACGCGCTCGCACTGCTGGCCCTGGCCGCTCTGATGTTGCCGGTAGGCTGGCACGCCCTGAAACCTTACCAGAAGGAACGCGTTACAACATTCCTTCGGCCGGAAGAAGATCCCCGCGGCGCGGGATACCAGATCCTGCAATCGAAAATCGCCGTTGGGTCCGGTGGGTTCTGGGGCAAAGGGCTTGGCAACGGAAGCCAAAATCAATTGGGCTTCGTGCCGGTGCGGTACTCGGATTTTATCCTGGCGGCGCTCGCGGAAGAATTAGGCTTTGCGGGGGTTTTCGTTGCGCTGCTGCTGTATATGTTCCTGCTGTTGCGGCTGGTGCAGAACGCCCAGCGCGCGCACGATCGCGCGGGGATGTTTCTGACCATGGGCGTGGCGGCAGTATTGGGTTTTCACGTTCTGGTGAATGTGGCTATGGTGATTGGGTTCATGCCGGTCACCGGAATTCCGCTGCCGTTGATGAGTTACGGCGGCTCGGCCACGCTGTTTGTCTTTTTGGCATTGGGGCTCGTGATGAACGTCCGCATCCGGCGTTTCGTCAACTGAGCTTGTGGCATTGCTTTCCGGCCAGCGCCGCGCCGTGAATCGAGCGAGCGGCCCGCTGGAAAGAAATTTTGGTGGTGAGGCTAGCATCGCATGCCCTACGGAATATCAATAGCATTGACTTCCCCGGCGATCCCGCTGCGCGGGACGGAGCGCTGCTTTATGCGCCGAGCCGGATTGCGGCGATGCCCTCCGAGGAGTTTTCATGTCGAAGGAGCTTGTGATTTCGGCGACCCCGCACGAGACCCGGGTCGCTATTGTGGAAGATGGACAGCTTTGTGAAATTTATATCGAACGCGAAAAAGAATTTGCTTTAGTTGGAAGCCTCTACAAAGGCCGCGTTACACGAGTCCTCCCCGGTATGCAGTCGGCCTTTGTGGATATCGGCCTCGATAGCGACGCCTTCCTGTACGTCAGCGATTTCCTGGAACATCTCGAGGATTACGACCACGTTGCCGCTCCGGTCGAAAACAAATTCCAAAAGATGCCGCAGCCGGGCAGCGAGGTGTTTGCGCCCTCCACCATTGACGGTGGAGTCGTCCATGAACCGCCCGCCGACGTTGCGCCGCCAATCGCCTCGAGTGAAGCTTGGAACCCGGAAGAGCAAACGGGCGCCGACTCCCCGCCTGCCGGACGGGCAGGTACTTTTTCACCGAACACATCCAGCGACGCGTCGAGCCCGTCAGAAATTAGCGATGCCGCGCCGCCTACAGTAGCTGAGACGGCACCTTCCGTTGTCCCGAATACCGGCGCACCGCCTGCTCCTCCCGTTCAGCACGCACAGCGGCCTTTCGAGCAGAGACCGGACCGCGGACGCGGAGGCTTTAACGACCGTGGTGGACGCGGCGGACGCAATCGCCGCTGGGGACGCCAGGGCGGCGGGCGCGATCGGCGGCCAGGCCGCGATTTGCCGCCTTCAAAATATGCTACGTCGCGACCTTTTGATTCGCGCCCGCGCGAATCTCAACCATACGAGCCGCCGCCGGCCGACTACCAGCCGGTTATTCTCCCGGGCGAGTCGCTCGCCAAGTACAAGGATAGAATTCCGGCCGCTCCCGCTCCGGCCGCGCCCCCGTCTGAAGCTGTAGCAAATACAGCGAGCCTTCCTGTAGTACCGCCGGTCGCATCGACTGATTCCATGCGGGATTCGATGAGTCAGCAACCCGCTTCACAACCGTCAGCGGGGCTGCCCGATTCACTCTATGCCTCTTCGTTCACAAAAGAATCCGTGACCGAGATGCGTACGGAACCGCGCTCCGCCCCGCCTGTTCCGACTGAAGAAATCCTCGGCGCGGCGCCGATTGCTTTCCCTCAACATAGTACTGAACATAAAACTATTCACAGCGTAAGTAAACCTGAGCACGAACTCGAAATCGCGGAGTCCGTGGAAGTCCCCGCTCATAATGGAGCGAGCCTTTCCGACGATGAAGTAAGCGCCCTGGCCGCGCAGCTTGCCGAAGCCAGGCACGAAGAAGCGCAGGCCGAGGCTGAAGATCTGCCGGACGTGGAAGAAACAGCAGCCGAAGCGTTCGTTGAAGCGGCGGAACTCGAAGACCTGCAAGACGCGCTGCATGACGATCATGAGGCCGATGCCGCGGAAGCCGAAGAAACCGCGGATGCCATGCACGATGAAGCGTTCGCTGCGGAATCAGCACCGGAACATACGGAAGAGCACCCGGGCGCGGGCTCTGCTTTTGCGGAACGCCCCGGCTCGGAGGGGGCGTGGACCCCGCAACGGGAAATCGAGCCTCCTGACGGGCCGCACGACGCAGCGGGAGCGCCGCCTCTCTCCGAGGCCCAGCCCACGAGTGCGCGCATCTCCGATCAGCCCCGCGCCCGGTTCCAGCGCCCCATGCGGCGCGGAAACCGCCAACGCAGCGGAGGCCCGCGTCGCGGCGGGCGTCCGAATGAACATCGCCCTCAGCAGCACTCGCACCCCAATCCGCGTCACGAACAGCACCGGCGCCCCCAGCTGATTTCAGAAATGCTGAAGGCCGGCGAGGAAATCATCGTACAGATCGCCAAGGAGCCGCTGGGCAAGAAAGGCGCGCGCATCACGAGCCACGTCGCTCTGCCGGGCCGCTACCTCGTCTACATGCCCACCGTGGACCACATCGGCGTGTCGCGCCGCATTGGGTCCGCCGAAGACCGCTCGCGCCTCCGGCGGGTGGTGACCGAAGCGAAGGGCACGTTTCCCGGCGGTTTTATCGTTCGAACGGCAGCCGCCGGCGCAAGCGATGACGAAATCCGCACCGACGTGGAATTTCTGGGCCGCACCTGGGACACCATCCGCGCCACCTCCGAGCAGCGCCGCGCGCCTTCGCTCCTTCACCGCGACCTGAACCTGGTCGAGCGCATTCTGCGCGACTACCTCAGCGACGACTACGTCGCCATCTGGCTCGACAACGAAGAAGAATTCACGAAGGTCGTGGAATTTGTCGGCCGCTTCCAGCCGAAGATGGTCCCGCGCGTCAAGCTGTACACGAAAGAAGCGCCGATCTTCGAGGAATTCGGCATTCAGCAGGAGCTCGACAAGGCGCTGCGTCCGAAGGTCTGGCTGAAGTCGGGCGGCTACATCGTCATCAACCACACCGAGGCGCTCGTCGCCATCGACGTCAACACAGGCAAATACGTGGGCCGCGGCTCCACGCGCCTCGAGGACACCATTGTCAAAACGAACCTCGAAGCCGTGAAGGAAATCGTCCGCCAGATCCGCCTGCGCGACCTCGGCGGCATCATCGTGGTCGACTTCATCGACATGGAAGAACGCCGCAATCGCGACAAAGTCATGGCCGCGCTCGATCAGGCGTTGAACCAGGATCGCGCGCCATCAAAGGCGCTTTCCTTCAACGAATTCGGTCTCGTTTGCATCACACGCAAACGCACCAAGCAAGCCCTGGAACGCATCTTGTGCCAGCCATGCCCCTACTGCACCGGCTCCGGCATGGTCAAGTCCATCCCCACAATCTGCTACGAGATCCAAACCGAAGCGCGAAAAATGGCCGCCGATCTCGACGCGCAAAGCCTCACCCTGCGCGTCAATCCCGAGATCGCGAAAACGCTCAAGACGCGCGAATCCTCGCTGATCGAAGAGCTCGAGCAGACCACGCGCAAGAGCGTCATCATTCAATCCGACCCCACGCTGCATTGGGAGCAGTACGATATTTATTAGGATGATATTTCAAAGTCACAGTGCCCCACGTTTGCTTCCCAATCCATAGGGCACGGTCTATTGTTTCTATTTCGAAACAAAGTAAACGCATATGTTCTTGACGTACTTTCATGCCGAGAACACACTCCCCGCGACCTGTGTTGTAGAAGCGAACCCATAGCCGGTGCACCCGGCATGCCAAGCAATGAGCTCTGCTTAACTGTGTTGTTTCTGATCCGCCTTGACTTCGAGTCCAGGCGGTTCAGGGCACTTTGAGGTCGTAGGCTCATCTCGAAGTGCCTAGCCCTGCTCACATGAAAGAGAGGTGGGAGAACATGGCGGATTTCAAGGGCAAGATTGAAAAGAACGCGTTTTTTGTACTCTTCGGTTGCGTTGTCACCTCCGTGGTGATCTCTGCGGGAGTGCAACAATACTTTTACAAGCAACGAGCGGACTTGGCCAACGCGAAATGCCAGGCAGCTGTGGAGGACGCAAACTCGAAGCTGGCTTCCATAGAGCGCGGAATTTCGGGAAGTGATTATCTTGATCTAAAGAAACTACTTTACACAAGCGCTGACCCTCTCAATCTACCGGAAAAGGCACATTTCTTTTCCACTGATCAGTTTTACGCAAGTTCGAGTGACAGCGATTGGGACTATTCCTCGACTACTGAACTAGGATTCATGGGTTTGCTAGGTGAGATGGCCATTCGTGATATCCCGCGGTCCATGCGGGAAATCGCTAGTCTTCAGCCGGTGCACCTATGGAAGTCAAAGACGGCATACGATGTGAAAGGAAGCGATCAGTTTGAAACTCTATTTGGATGTATTACCCTTGAGAGAATTCCCATATCCAGAATGAGAGAGACTTTCAAGCTCCGAGCCCAAATGGCTGACGAGGAGTCGGAGAGCCGCACGTCGTCGATTCCAATCTCGAAAGACGACACCCCTGAGAAATGGGTGGCCAATCTGGACCGGGTGTTCATGGGAGATGTTGTCGGTTTTGTGTTCTCCAGTAGTATGAAGATGCAAGAGCATGCAAGCCTATACTCACCCGAGATGGGATTCTATATAGTTAAAATGCAGAAAGTTGGGAACGTGCTCTATTGCCAGACATTGGTCACATTGAAGGATGTGACGGTTAATGGAAAGCCTTATCACCTTTATTACATTAGATACGAATTGTTGATCGTTTCGACTCCCGAAAACGTGTACGTCGTCACAATATTCGTCCCGAGCTCTGATCCGGCACCACGTGGGAAAATCTATTCCGCAGTGAATTCGTGGCTCTCTACTTTTCGCATCCGTATTTCATGACGACAAGCCGGCTGCGCCATCTTTTAGCCGATTTTGAATTTCGGGTGCCGCACCCTTGCGCAGTTTAAGGGTGCGGGTTTTTTATCCTCCATTTGCTTTTCCCACCGGCCGATTCCAATCCGCTTTTTTTTCGCACACCGAAAGTTGCGCACGAAAGAAAAACCCGCACCCTTCACAAAAACAGTGAAGCGTGCGGCACCCAATCTTAGGCCGACGATCCGCACCGTGGGAGCTGTGGGCGGCTTGTGGGTTTCCCGATCGAGTAGAACCGATGACAAAAGGAACGATCTGCCGAATCAAGGATGGAAAGCCGATCGAGAAAGAGTTGTCAGCGCAAATACGGCAAATAATAGCCTGGGCCGATGCGGAGCATGTGGTGCCACGCGATAGGGAATGCCCACCACACGAGCGAGCCCAGCAGGGATTGTCCCGCAGCGAGAGGCAGGATGTTCCGCACGCGCGCGAACATCCACGCCATGGCCGTGCCGCCGATGAAGGTCAGCGGCACGAGCACGGGAGTGGGCCAATGGAGTGCCGCGAAAATGGCTCCGGCGATGATGCTGGCCAGCCAGCGGCGGCTGATCAACGACGCGAGCCGGTTCATCAGCAAGGAATTCAGCGCGATCTGTTGTATCAGGCAGAAGGTAAAGTACAGCCATATGCGGCCAAATCAGCGGTAGTTCGGAGGAAGGTGCAAACTCTGCCTGAGCGCAAATCCCGTCATGAGCAGCACGACGGCAAAACTTCCGTAGACGATGGCGGCTTGTCTTGTTGCGGGCCACAGATTATCGGCACGCACGCCAAGCGTTTTCGGATTGTCGGGATGCAACAGAAAACTCGCCACGAGCCAGAGCGGAAATCCTATCCAGGAAAGCGGTGTTCGAAGAAGTTGTCCTCGCCAGATAAACCATGCGATGTAGACGGGCATACCCGTCACGTCGATCACGGAGAGTGCAATGCGAATTCGGTCGCTCATGACCTTACGATTGGATGCGGGAAAGCGGGCTTGCTTTTGAGTGCTTTTGGATGTTGGGTGCCGCATCCTTGTGCCGTTCAAGGGTGCGGGTTTTCTCACGCTCCAATCGGGCTTTCCACTGGCCGATCCCGATCCGTCCTTCCTTCGCGCGCCGTCGGTTGCAAATGGAAGAAAAACCCGCACCCTTTACAAAAGCCGTGAAGGATGCGGCACTCAAGACTAGCCCAAACACCCGTGTTGATGCTCCGCTTGTCCTTCCGTTTTCGTTGCTTGTTGGAGATCGCGTAGCACAGGCACTCTTGCCTGTGCGGGTTTTGCTCCGCTGACCATCGATGCACAGCCGAGAGTGGCTGTGCTACTGATCCGTATCAAATCTCTGCTCTTTCCACGGATCGCCGTAGATGTGGTAGCCGTTTTGTTCCCAGAAGCCGGGTTCATCTCGCGCTGTCAATTCAAAGCCGCGCACCCATTTCACGCTCTTCCAGAGATACAGATGCGGAACGATCAGGCGCACGGGATAGCCGTGTTCGGGCGAGAGCGGCTCGCCGTCGTGCTTGAAAGCAAAAATCGTGGTTGGCTTCATCAGGTCTGCGAGCGGCAGGTTGGCCGCGTATCCGTTCTCTCCGCGCACCATTGCGAAGCGCGCTTCCGGCCCGCCTGCCGGCGAGGCAGGCCCGCCTAGCGGCGAGGCAAGCTTCGGTGTCACCAGCTTCATCACTTCGGTGAAGAGCACACCCTCAAACCGGTTGTCGAAGCGGCTCCAATGCGTCACGCAGTGCATATCGCATTGAATTTCCGTTTGCGGCAGGCGATTGAATTCCTCCCAGGTAAGCCGCAGCGGTTTTTCGACCAGTCCATCGACGCGGAAATCCCAGGTGCGCAAATCGACGCGCGGCACGTCTCCCTCGTGCAGCACAGGCCACTTCAGCGTGAGCGATTGCCCCGGCGGCAACCGTCCTTCGCTGCGCCGCAGGTGCTCGAGTTTCTTCCGTTCGCTCGATTCGCCAAAAATCACCGTGGCCTCCTTCCGCCTGCATCAACCGTAACTCCGGGAACGCCATTCTCCTGAATGGCGTTTCACTGTCCGCCAATCGGGAGATTGGCGTTCCCAGGATTTGATTGTACCTGACTCTCGGCATGACTCAGGCACTGCTCGGGCGCCGGGCAATGGCCTGTGTGACCTTGGATGCGGGCTTCAGTAGCACAGGGACTCTTGTCTGTGCGGTTCTTTTTTAGAGCATGCGACGTGGCGCACAGCCAAGAGTGGCTGTGCTACCATGAATGCGAATTACACTTTAACCGCCCCATCAGGAGCAATCGTGACGGCGCGCATCCTCAACGGGAACGCGATTCGGGATCAAATTTATGGCGAGCTCGCGCGGGAGATTGCTGCGCTTAGTGCCGCCGGAATCCGTCCCGGTCTGGCCGCGGTCCTGGTGGGTGAAAACGCCGCCTCACAGATTTATGTGCGCAGCAAAATCGCGGCGTGCGAGCAATTGGGCCTCGGAAGCTGGCTGCACAAGCCGCCCGCCACGGTGACGACTGAAGAAATGCTCGCGCTGGTCGAGGAACTCAACGCTCGAGATGATGTGGACGGAATCCTCGTCCAGCTTCCGCTTCCCGCGCGGGTGGACACGAAGCGTGTTCTCGAGGCCGTGGACCCGGCGAAGGATGTGGACGGCTTCCATCCGGTAAATCTGGGACGTCTGGTCTCGGGCCGCGCGGGACTCGTGGCCTGCACGCCCGCTGGAGCGATGGAAATCCTGCGCCGCAGCGGTGTCGCACTTGAAGGAGCCAACGCGGTGGTCGTCGGGCGCAGCGACATTGTAGGAAAACCGATGGCGCTTCTGCTGATGCATGCCAACGCGACGGTGACGATCTGCCACTCGAAAACGCGGGACCTGCCTGGGGTTGTGCGCCAAGCCGATATCGTAGTCGCCGCGATCGGGCGCGCCGCGATGGTCGAGCCCGATTGGGTGCGTCCCGGGGCGACGGTGATCGATGTGGGCATCAACCGCATCACAGATGCAGCGGAGGCCCAGCGGATCTTCGCGAAATTCCCCGCGAAGCTCCATCAGTTTCAGGAGAAAGGCTCCGTGCTGGTGGGTGACGTTCATCCGGGACTCGCGGAAGTCGCCGGCGCAATCACGCCGGTTCCGGGGGGCGTCGGACCGCTGACTATCGCCATGCTGATGAGCAATACGGTGAAGGCGGCCCGCCTGCGGCGCGCTCATGCGGTTTCAATCGTTTTGCCGGGCGCCGTGGCCACCAAACCTTGATGCTGCGCGTAGGCTTGACGGGCGGAATCGCCACCGGAAAGACCACGGTCGCCGCGATTCTTCGCGAACTCGGCTGCCACGTGCTTGAAGCCGACAAAATCGCGCACCGCTTGATTGAGCCCGGCGCCGCGGCCTACGATGATGTGGTACGTGAATTTGGACGCGGAACCCTCGCCCCGGATGGCCGCTTGGACCGGCAGAAGCTCGGCGCCATCGTGTTTGCCGACCCGGCGCGCTTGGCACGCTTGAACGCCATCGTGCATCCGCTAGTGCTCGAAGCGCAGGACCACGAACTCGACGCCATCGAACGTGCCGAACCGCACGCCATCGCGGTAGTCGAGGCCGCGTTGCTCATCGAAGCAGGTTACGCGCCGAAGTTGGATTGCCTCGTGGTTACTTGGTGCACGCCGGAACAGCAGCTCGCGCGCCTCACGCGACAAGATGCATATCGAGGCTCAGGCCGCGGCCTCACGGTCGAGCAAGCCCGGCAGCGCATCGCCGCACAGATGCCGCCGGAAGAAAAACGCCGCATGGCCGATGAGGTAATTGATTGCTCGGGCTCGCTCGAATACACGCGGGAGCAGGTCGTTGCGCTGGTCGCCAAACTTGAGAAAATGGAAGCTGAGCAGACCCGCCAGCCGCAGGAGGCGAATCGAAATGAGCGCAGGAAAAAGTAAGGGCGGCGTTATCCGTCTGCTGGCGCTGGGGCTCGCACTGGTGCTCGGAGCTTACTGGGCGGGAAGCCGCTGGGGACAGCGCCAGCCGGAACGCGTTGAGGCGGTGCCGGCGGCTTTCCCTGATCCGAAGCCCAGCGAGCTCGTGGGTGACGAAGTCCTCAATGTAAAAATCTACAGTCAAGCGGCCCCCGCCGTGGCCAACATCGTCACGCGCACGCTCGAGTACGACGTGTTCATGGAACCGGTTCCAGTGGAAGGCGCGGGCTCGGGATTCGTGATTGATCCTCGCGGCTACATTCTCACCAATTTTCACGTCGTGCAGGGCGCGCAGGCGATTTCGGTCACGCTGGGCGACCGCTCGCACTACGACGCAAAATTCATCGGCGCGGACGAGCGCAACGATATCGCCATGGTTAAAATCGATCCCAAAGACCGCAAACTTCCGGCGCTCACGATGGGCGATTCCGACAGTCTGCAAGTGGGACAGCGCGTGTTGGCCATCGGAAATCCCTTCGGATTTCAGAGCACGCTTACGACCGGCGTTGTCAGCGCGCTCGGACGCACGGTGCAGACCGGACAGACCACAGTCATCGACGGCGCAATTCAAACCGACGCCGCCATCAACCAGGGCAATTCAGGCGGCCCTTTGCTGAACTCGCACGGAGAAGTGATCGGCATCAACTCAGCGATCTATACGCCATCCGGAACGACAGCTGGAATTGGGTTCGCCATTCCGATCAGCACGGCGCGGCTCATCTCGCAGGACCTGATTACGGAAGGCCGTGTTCGCCGCGCGACCATGGGAGTCGAGGCTCGTTTAATCTCTCCACCCGTCGCAGAGGCGCTGAAACTGCCCGTCAGCGAGGGTTTGCTGATCGAGCGCGTTACGCCGGGTGGTCCGGCCGAGCACGCGGGCCTGCGCGGCGGAGATCGTACAGCCATCTTGGGAATGCGGCGGGTGGTGCTCGGCGGCGATGTCTTGACAGGCATCGATGGCCGGCCGATCACGGAACAAATGGATTTGAATCTGGCCCTGAACCGGAAGCGGCCCGGCGATACGGTGAAAGTCGAATTCTATCGCGGCGGGCAAAAAATGGATGCGCAAGTGACGCTCGGGGATGGGAGCAGGTGAACACCCTTGTGCGGGTGCGTGCTCTACTCTTACGCCGATGATCCGATACCCACAAGAATTTCGTGAAACCTAACGTCTATATCATCTGCGGGCCGAATGGTTGTGGCAAGACTACTTTTGCGCGCGAATTTCTCCCTCATTACGCTGATTGTAGAAATTTCATCAACGCCGATCTCATCGCGCAGGGTGTTTCGCCTTTTTCACCAGAAGCCGCGGCCTTCCGAGCGGGAAGACTGGTGCTCGCTGAAATCAATCAATTCGGGAAACGGGGCTTTGATTTTGCGTTTGAGACGACACTTTCAGGCCGCAGTCATCTGAATTCCGTTCGCCAGCTTAAGAATTGGGGTTAAACCGTACATTTTTTCTACCTCTGGGTGCCAAGCATCGAACTCGCTCTGGACAGGGTCAGGGGAAGAGTTCTCAGTGGGGGACACGACGTGCCTGAAGCTGTAGTCCGTCGGCGATTTGACCGCTCGATCAGGAACTTCCTGACGAACTATCGTTCGTTGGCCGACTCATGGACCTTATTTGACAATTCAGGCGAAAGACCGGAATTATTTGCTTCCGAGAGAGACGATAAGCTGACTATAATAGAAGTTCAGAAGTATAAAGAGTTGGTCTCGCGCTACGGTGGAACATGAAAAAGCCTCCCGCAAATGTTCTTGAATTGCCTTTGCAAGAACGAGCTTTGATGGCGCTAGAAGCCGCCGTTGAGAAAGTCTGGGAGGAGCACGCGCGTGACGGGCTGCCGATTTACGTTTTGCGTGATGGAAAAATCGTTGAAGTGCCCCCCGAGGAATTGCGAATCCTCATCTCGAATCGGCAATAGATTTTCAAGCAAGATTACACATTCCACAGGGCGCGTTCGCGCTCCCGTTCCGTATCCGTGAGCGAAAACCAATTCTCCGCCACGTCGCGCACGCGCTCCAGCATCTTCTGCATCTCCCGATGTTTTTCCTCCAGCTCCTCACGGTTGACGTCTTCGGCCACTTCGATCGGAGAAGCGATCACGAGAATTGCACGGGTAAAGAGTTTCGGGATCTGAAACAGGTCCCAGGTCTTCTTCAGCGTCCATGCGCGCTCGAGTCCGATGTGGAACACGACGATGGGCCGGCCCGTGCGGCGGGCTAGCATCACGGGGCCGGGCTTCGCTACGTAGCGCGGCCCGCGCGGGCCATCAATGGTGAACGCGGCATCAATCCCTTCCTCAAGCCGCTGCGCCATGACCGCAAGGCCGCGAAGGCCGCCTCTCGTGGAGCTCCCTTGTGCAGTGCAATAGCCCAACCGCTCAATTACACGCCGAGTCCACTGTCCGTCGAAATTCGTGGTGTTCATCAGGACGGCGTTGCGGTTCCGAAAATACCAGGCTCCGGCGAAGATGCAGCGGTGCCAGAATGCATAGATGTTTGGAGGCTGGTCCGGCCGGTAGTCGCGGCCAACGCGCTGTCCGCCCAGAACCTCAAATCGGAGCGTTGGTCCGAGAACGCGAATTACGGCCCAGACTGCCCAGGCGATAATTGGAATCTGGATTCGTTGGCCGAGCGAGAGTTTAGGCAGGCGTGTATCATAGTGAACCACTAGTGTCTTTTCTCTCACATCCATCGGCGTTTTTATTTGATCCGTCATGCGGGTATAGTATAGGTTGAACGTCGCCCAGCCTCACGTGAACCTTTTAGACGTTGCGAAAAAAAGTGCTTTCGCTGACCATTCGACGGAATTGGTTTGAGATTCGGCTCAAGACCTTGGCAATCACGTTGCTGGGAATCCTGGCAGCGATTTCTCTCACACCTGCTCGTCTCTCAACTCAGAGCATGCCTGCCATCGTGGGTCGAATTGAAGGCGATGACCTCGTCGTAAAGACCGCAACAAACGGCGGCGTGGAAATTAACGGTGGACCAACCGTCGTGGCCAGCGGAAGCGACGTCACAGTGAGCTCAGGCCGCGCTCTCCTCTTGCTTGATGCTGGGGGCGAAATCAGCATTTGCGGGCCGGCACACTTCACGCTGGTCAAATCCGCGGGAGCGATCACGGTGGCGCTGGATTATGGCCGTGTCCATCCGTCGCTCGATTCATCCGAGACATTCACCATTTACACGCCGTCGGTCGTCGCGACGCCGGTGGCGATCTCGGGCGCGCGCCGGGACACCACGGTCGGACTCGACCAGGGCGGCGAAATGTGCATCCTCACAGCGCGCGGCGCCATGCGCGTTGAGCCACAGTTTGCTGGACAGAGCCTCATAGTGCCTCAGGGCGGCGTGGTGAATTTTTCGGGTGGTCAGATTGAATCGCTTCGGAATGATGCGTCCTCTTGTTCCTGCGATTTCCCGCGCCCCGCCATGGAACGCCCTCATCCTTTGCCTGCGCGAGAAATCGGTACTCTCAGTCGCCCGCTTCAGCCCAACCGGAAGAAACCTGAGGCAGCTACTCCGCCACCAACGCTGGCCCAAGAAGCCATATATACCGTTATCATGCCGCCACTCAGCTTCGATGCGAGTTCTCCGGCTCCGCCGCCCGACCCCAGCCCTGAGACCATTCTCCTGGTCCGTGAAGTTCGCATGCGCCCCACTGTGGTATTTCGAGGCCACGTGAATCCAGCGCCCGTGCAAGCCGCGCTCAGTCCTCCCGCCGCTTTGCCGCCGTCCAAACCTGCCGACGATCGCCGTGCGGAACCTCAGCCCGGCCTCATGGGCCGCTTGCGAAATTTCATTCACAAGCTCACCGGCCAGGCGCCTTGCGCTGGTACCGGCTGCGGGAATTAGCCTGCCTGTCATTATTCGTGACATAATTTATTGACGCGTATCTAATGCTGTGGTAACTTGCGCCCTGTTCCCTGAATTTCGAACAGTCTGGCAGAGCTTAGACCCAGCCATTGGATCTGCATCTTCGAATTCGTTGTTCGCGTGACGATGTTGGCCTTCTTCACCAACCACAAGATGCCATACTGCCCCGCGCGCTGCGCTCCCGCCTCTCGTTGCTTTTCTTTCTCTCCCCGCTGTTGGCGATATTTCTGATTTCCTGTGGCGGCTTGGTATCCTCCGGTACGCCGCCTCCGCCGGTGACTGTCACCGTGTCGCCCGCCTCAGCACAGCCGTTTACCGGCACTACCGTGCAATTCATCGCAACAGTGCAAAATGCCGGAAGCTCGGCCGTGAACTGGCAAGTAAATGGGATGACGGGTGGAGACATAGCAACCGTGGGCAGCATTTCTGTCTCGGGCTTATATCTAGCACCCGATCAAGTCCCCACTCCGCCAACCACCGTGACTGTCACCGCTGTCTTGCAGTCGGATTCCACCAAGGCAGGCTACGCCAGCGTCACGGTCATACCCGTGAGCACAATTCAGAGCTTATCAATCACGCCACAACTCTCGAGTGTAACCACAACGCAAACCTTGCAATTGCAAGTTACCACCGCAGGCGTTGGCAATGACCTGGTGAACTGGACGGTCGATGGTTTTCCGAACGGGAATCCAACGCGAGGCACGATCACTCCGAACGGTCGCTACATGCCTCCAAATTCAGAGGGTTCTCACACGATTACAGCTACCCTGATCGCGAATCCGAACGCTTTTGGCTCAGCCCGAGTCGTTGTCACCGGTTTTGCGGGCACGTTTACTTGGCGCAATGATCCCTTACGGTCGGGCCAGAATCAGAACGAACTTGCACTGGCTCCCACGACCTTCGATTCATCCACGTTTGGCAAACTTTTCTCATGTCCGCTGGACGGTTACGCCTACGCGCAACCCCTTTACGTTGCCAACCTGGCCATTTCCCCAAGCGAAAGCCGGAACGTCGTCTTTGTCGCGACCGAGAACGACAGTGTCTTTGCCTTTGACGCCGACGCCAACGCCAATCCTTGCGTGCCGCTCTGGCACAGGAGCCTTATCCCAACAGGGGAGGAAGTCGTGCTCTCCTCGGATATAAACGCGGTCGATATTACCCCCATTATTGGAATTACTGGCACACCTGTCATTGACGTAATTTCCTCAACGCTCTACGTAGTTGCCGAAACTCGAACCCCGTCGGGACCACCAACCTTCCAATACTCCTACAATGAGCGGCTGTACGCTCTGGATCTTGCCACAGGACAACCAAAGATCCGGCCGACCGGTGTCGAGATTTCGACTCCGATGTTCAGTCCGCTGTTGGGAAATCAGCGAGCCGCCCTGCTCCTCGATAGCGGGACGGTTTACATCGCCTTCGGATCGCATCGCTATGCGTGGCCCATTTCGGCGATTTCGCGCACCACTAACGTGGTGACTGTGAAGACGTCCGGCAGTTCAGGCGTTCAGGCCGGCGCCAACGTCACGATTGCCGGTGTAACTGACATGAGTTTCGACGGCACGTTTCCCGTTGCAACGGCCGATTCAACTCAATTCACGTACCTACAGACTGGCGCGGATGCGAGTTCCTCTGGAGGCACCGCTACTCCCGCCTCGGTTCCGATTATCTATCACGGGTGGCTGCTTGGTTACGACGCCTCGACCCTGCCGCAGAACCCGAACTTGGTTTTTGATGTCGCACCCAACAGTGAAGGAGGAGGAATCTGGCAGAGTGGTGGCGGCCCTTCGGCGGATTCGAATCACAATGTTTATGTGGCAACAGGAAGGGGAACGTTTAACTTGAATCTAGGTGCACAGGATTTCGCCGAGAGCTTTCTGCGTCTAAACACGGCCGGACCATTGCCTGTGGACTATTTCACGCCCTGCGATCAAGCCACGTTGTTCGCAACGCGCCAGGATATCGGATCGAGCGCGCCAGTCTTGCTGCCGGACTCCTCGGGCCCTGTGCCACACCTGATGATCGGTGCCGCGAAGAATGGGTCTCTCTATGTGCTAAATCGTGACATCCTCGGCGGATACAATCCCCCATGCCCAGATTTGGCGGCCGGTGTTCAGGTCGTCGTACCCACGGGCGACACCCCCATTCCGCCCATTCTCAGCACCCCGCTGTTCTGGAAAGACGCCGTTTACGTCGCACCGGCAAACAGCAAGCTGAAAGCGTTCCCCATGCCCGGAGGAGTCCTCAATTCAACTCCGCTCACCTCGCAGTCGCCTGAAATTCTAGGGCCACAGGGCGCCACACCCGTCCTCTCCTCGAACGGAGCAAACAACGCCATCATTTGGCTGATTGACACGAGTGGGGCGCTGGTTACGCCCAACATGCCAGCTGTTCTTCGTGCGTTTGACGCGGGCAATCTCTCGAACGAGATCTACAACAGCACGACGGTGCCGGCGGACCGGGATAGGGCTGGCCTCGCGGTAAAGTTCACTGTACCCACGGTGGCCAACGGCAAAGTTTACGTGGGAACACAAACTGAACTGGACGTGTACGGACTGCTGCACTAGCAGGCGGCGCCACCTGCGCGGGCTTATTTCTTGGCGGCCCCTCGCAGTGCGGCATCCTGGGGCACGGGGTTTTCCGGGTTTGACCAGTCATAGAACCCCTTGCCGTTCTTCTTTCCATACCAACCCGCCATCACCATCCGCTTCAGCAGCGATGGGGACGCGAAACGCCTCTCCTTGAATTCATCAAACATTACATTCGTTATGTAGTATGTAGTGTCCAGTCCGACGAAATCCAGCAGCGTGAACGGCCCCATCGGATATCCGCATCCCAACTTCATCGCCGCATCGATGTCGCCGATCGAACCCGCACCTTCCTCGTAGGCGCGCACCGCGTCGAGCAAATAGGGCACCAGCAGACGGTTCACGATGAAGCCGGTCTTATCACTGGTGCGCACCGGCGTCTTCCCGAGCTTTTTGCCAAACTCAAATACGGTTTCATACACATCATCGGCGGTGGCAATTGTGCGTATCACCTCGACCAATTTCATCAACGGCACTGGATTGAAGAAGTGCAGGCCGACAAACCGGTCCGGGCGCTTGGTCGCGGTCATGGTCTCGGTGATGGAGATGGAGGAGGTGTTGCTCGCAAAAATAGCGGCGGGTTTTACGATGGAATCGATCGAGGCGAACATCTTGCGTTTCTCGTCCAGATTTTCAATGATGGCCTCGATGATGATGTCGCAGCCGGCGAGGTCTTCCTTCATCGTCGTGCCTCTCAACCGCGAGAAAATATTGTCCACAGGCTCTTTCAGAGCGCCCTTGGCCGAAAATTTGTCCAGGGACTTCCGGATTCCGGCGAAACCCTTCTCGATGTACTTCTGCTCGATATCCAGAGATACCACATCGAACCTAGCGGTGGCGCAAACCTGGGCGATACCGGATCCCATCAGACCACAGCCCAACACACCTACTTTTTTGATTTCGTACATTCAAACCTCTCGTGATCTGTTTTCCTTACCGGCTCCCCGCTTCACTTGAAACCCATGGCTCGATACCTCAGGGTAAACGTTCAGTGTAAAATTGGAGCCCACATCCGTGCACGGGGGAACACGCAGTCAATCATAGCGCAAAACCTGCGCGTGTCTTCGAATCTACGGGATACAGCGCTTGGGTTGGCATGACCGCATTTATGCGCGCTTGAAACTGGCGTTCAGCGGTTAGAAACCATATGCAGCCTCATTTTCGCCTTGCCGTAACCCCACATGCCACCGTGAGAATTGTTACAATTTATTGACAAATTCCCGACATTTTGGCGACATTTCGCCAGTAGTGGAAAGGTAAGCTCCAATAGTCCCGGGCGCTTTAGGGAGTTGTAGGGGCTAGTGTCTCCGCGCGTGTCTCCGCGCGAATCGCCACGAGTGGAGACACGGGTCCCGATACTCTTCCGGGCGGGGGCTTTGGGAGCGCCCGGGACACCCAACCGCATCTCCCTCCGATAGTGGTAGTGAAACCCGCCGCGATTATGAGTTTTTGCCGCAAAAAATAAGCGTGGATGGAACATGTACCAGCCGAGGGCCGAACGCCTAGGTGGCGACCCTTTGGGGAACCTCATCCACTTCTTGTTGCGTGCGGGGCAGCCTGATGAGGAACACTGTTCCCGCCTCGGAAGTGCGCGCCACGCTCACCGCGCCGCCATGATCGTGAATCACTTTGCTGACGATGGCGAGGCCGAGGCCCGTGCCGTTGGACTTCCCGGAGCTGACGAAAGGATCGAACAATGTGTTGCGTATGGAGGCGGGGATCCCCGGACCATTATCCGACACACGAATTTCAAATGAATCCGCCGCGGAGGAAATGTCGATCGCGATTCTCCCTTGCCGCTCCGCTGTGGCTTCGCAGGCATTCATCGTTAGATTAAAAAATGCGCGCTCCAATTTCTTCGGATCGAACACTCCCGTCATATCCCCTGTTGTGGTCATCAAAATGGAACGGTGTCGCAACTCAGGACGCCCCTGTACGGCCTCGATTGCGCGGCGAATGGTTTGATCGATGGAGGCGGGCATGGGAGAGATCGTGCGCCGCTCGTCCGCCAAATCGCGCAGTGAATTAAGCAATTCCGTGATTTGTTCCGAGGCGGCCCTGATTTCGTCGTAAATTTCGTCGCGATCCAGCTTCAATTTCTCCGCTTCGTACAGGAATTCCGCATTGGCCACCAGAGCGGCCAGGTGATGACGCAGATCGTGAGAGATGGAATTGGCTGCACGCCCGAGCGCGGCGACTCGTTCCGTCTCGATCTGTTTCCGCTGGAAGGCCAGCAGTTCACCTCGCATCTTCGAGAAGGACTCGCCGAGTTCCGCGACTTCACTGCTGCCGCGCGGGGTGATCGAGTACGTGTAGTCTCCCGCCGCCAGCGCGCGGACGCCAGCGACTAAATTGTCCAGGGGACGCGTAATCGTACCCGACACAAAACGCAACAGCAGCAAAGCGAAAAATACCGCGGAGATACCACCGACGAGAATCGTGCGGTTGAGCCGCTTGATAAAATCGATGGGGCGTTTCAAGGGAACGAACACGTAGCATTGCACCGGAGACGGCGGCCCATCATGGAGAACGACCGATGCGACCCTGTATCCCTCGCCACCCAAATCCAACTCACTTGAACTGGAATCGGGGTCAAATTCCTTCGCGATGATCCGGTGCTGCAGCTCGCGCTCTTCGCTGCTCGCGAAAGTCGACGCGATAAGCTTGCCATTCGCCGCCAATACGATCTTGCTGTCGGCGACGAGCGCAAGTTGTTCCGCAATCGTGGAATCGACTTCGTACCCAATCACCACCAATCCAAGCTGCTTCTCGTTGTTTCCGACACCGGCCGTGATAGGACGCAGAAATACCCAGTAGAGGCGCCCGCCGGCATACCACCAGGAGGAATCCTCCCCTTCCTTCAGGGACGCCGCCAAATGATCGCCGGCATCGCGCGCGTCCAATCCCGCCCTGGTGACGTGAAGTCCCATGACTTTCCCGCGCATGTCCGCGAGGAGGAACAAGTCGCTGCCTGCCAGCTTCCAGAAAGGCATCGATCCATCCTGGATGGTGGGCGCATGCCCGGTGGTCATCAACGCCTTCAGCGTGGGAAGCTCGGCGAGCAATGCCGCCGTCCTTGACAATTGAATCTGCAGCTGCTGCTGGACGCTTTCGAACTCGTGAAGCGATGCCGCCGTGCTGTCCCGCACCTGCTCGGCAATTTGCGAACGAACGGTCTGCCGGACGATCAGGAGGATCGCCCCGGTCAGTGCGCTGATGATCAGTAGGGTCGAGATGAGTAGCTGGGATTGTAGCCGGAGGCGCGCCATGAATGTCTCCCTGCCTCGACCTAACTCTTCTTTCCGGGCCCGCTGCTGCCGGGCACAAACTTATAGCCGGCCCCATGTATCGTCAGGAAGAAACGCGGGTTGGCGGGGTCCAGCTCAAGCTTCTGCCGGAGACGAAGGATGTGATTGTCCACGGTGCGGGTGGAAGGATAATTCTGATAGCCCCAGACTTCGTTCAATAATTCCTCGCGCGAAATAACGCGCTCCGGTGACGCCGCAAAGAAACGCAATAATTTGAACTCTTGTGCTGTCATGGAGAGGGGGCTGCCGCCACGCTTCGCCTCCATGGCCGTAAAGTCGATTTCGAGGTCGCCGAATGTAAGCAATTCGTGGTGCATAGCGGCCGGCGCGACGTTTGAGGCGGCCTGCGTCTTGGGTCCATTGCGCCGCATCGCACGGCGTACGCGGGCCAGCAGTTCTTTCGGGCTGAACGGCTTGGTCACGTAATCGTCGGCGCCGAGTTCAAGTAGTAGAACCTTGTCTTCGACCTCGTCATTGGCGCTTAGCACCACGATCGGCACAGACGGCATTTGCGTCTTGAAGGTCCGGCACAGTTCCTTGCCGGATAAGCGCGGAAGTTTCAAGTCAAGAACGACGACACTCGGCGGCTGCTTCCGAAAGATTTCGAGACCCGCGACACCATCGGAAGCAATTTGCACCTCCAGCGCGTCTGATTCGAACAGACGCTGCAGAGTCCGCTGCATCGCTCGGCTATCCTCAATCACCAAAACCCTGTCCATTTGACCCCTACCCAGTTCATGAGTATACGTCCTATGCCCCACAGGAAGGCAACTCCATATGAGATGACCTTCATCTTAGCGGGACAGAGTGGTCTTGTAGTCCTTGCCAGACATGCCCAGTAATGGCATCTGACATCGAGCCCGCGGCTCAGAACCGGGAGTCAAATATTTTAACCATCAAAAACGTCCCAATTGCAATTTTTTTCGGATTTTTGGGGGTAGTCTGCGCTCTTGGCCCCTACCCTGTATCGGCGCAGGCCCCGGCCGGGCCGCTCCCACAAGCACAATCTCAACCCTCCACCGCACAACCACCGCCCAAAACTCAGAACCCGAAGCTGGAACAAAGGAAAACTCTTTCCGGGTTTTGGAAGTTGAATCCCGACGAAAGTGATGACCCGCGAAAGATAATGCAAGACGCGAGACGCCTACACGGTGGAGGTCCTCATGGAGGTGGCAGGCGCACGGGCGGACTCCATCCCTTGAGGCCTCAACACACGCCGCCAAGAGCAGCTAATGTTGGGGTCGATCCAGCCGATAACATATCTGATGACATCCCTTCGCCCGAATCGAATTGCGCGGCGGAGTTTCGCCTACGGTCTTCTAGCCTTCGGTCTTCTTCTCATTGCTCCCGCCATTCACCGCTCCACCTGGGTCGGCAGCGTCCAACTGCACACTTTGTTCGAGACCATCGTAACCCTTCTGGGCCTCACCACGGGTGCGATGGCGCTCGTCCGTTATTACACCAGGAAAAGCAGCACCTACTTAATCCTTGGCAGCGGATTTCTAGGTGTAGCGATCCTCAACAGCTACCATACCGCCATCACGTCATCTTTTCTTGTGGGCCGCACTCCCTCCGCCTTATCCGCTCTCACCACATGGAGCGGAGCTGTCCCCCAAGTCTTCTTGTCACTCGTTCTGTGCGCGAGTTTGGCGTCCTGGAAAATTGAGAAAGGGCGATCCGCCCCTATCCGGATCAAAGAAAGCTACATTTATTGCCTCGTGGGGTTGTGGACTGTTGCCACTTTTCTCTTTTTCGCATTCGTACCCTTGCCAGCGGGGTACTTTCCAGACAAGGTCATTACCCATCCCGCTGATCTGCCACAAGCTTCCTTATATGTGATTGCCGTCATTGGATTTCTCCTAAAGGGTGAGTGGAAGGATGATGATTTTGAGCATTGGCTCGTAATCTCTCTCATCATTGCTGCGTTCCTGCATCTGCTTTTCCTGTCCTATTTCCGCAAGACATTTGACGCCACATTCTTCGCGGCTCACATGTTGCTGGTCGCTCAATACGTCTTCATGCTCGTAGGCCTCTTCGTCAGCATGCACTCCATCTTCAAGCGGGAAGCAGAAAACGCGACGAACCTCTCACACGCCAATCAGTCTCTTGCGACCGAGATTACGGAACGCCAGCGTGTCGCGGAGGCCTTGCGGCAGGCGCATGACGAACTGGAAGTGCGGGTCCAGGAGCGCACTCAGGAACTTTCCCGGGCCAATCGGGAATTGGCTGATGAAATAGCGGGGCGAAAGCTAGTGGAGCAGGCACTGCAAATGGCCAAGGAGGCCGCCGAAAGCGCCAACCTGGCCAAGAGTAATTTCCTGGCTAACATGAGCCATGAAATCCGCACGCCCATGAACGGGATCATCGGCATGACGGAATTGGCCCTGGACACTGAGATGACCCGCGACCAGCGCGAGTATCTGGACATCGTCAGAAGTTCCGCCGATTCCCTGCTCTCGCTCCTCAACGACATCCTGGACTTTTCGAAGATCGAAGCCGGGAAGCTGGATATGGAAACGGTCCCTTTCAACCTGCGCGACGCCATGGACGACACCATGAAAACCGTCAGCTTCCGCGCGCATCAAAAGGGTTTGGAACTCGTCTGCCACGTACTTCCTGAAGTTCCCGACGCCTTGCAGGGCGACCCCACGCGCTTGCGCCAGATCGTGTTGAATCTGCTCGGCAATGCCGTCAAATTCACTTCGCGGGGCGAGGTGGTCCTTGTTGTCGAAAAACGCGAAGAGGTGAACGAAGCGGTGGTCCTGCATTTTGCCGTGACGGATACAGGCATCGGCATCCCCCTTGAAAAGCACGCCTCCATATTCGACGTCTTTACCCAAGCGGATACCTCCACTACTCGTAAGTTTGGCGGCACGGGTTTGGGTCTCGCCATTTGCTCTCGAATCGTAGAGTTAATGGGTGGCCGCATCTGGGTGGAGAGCGAGCCTGGCCGGGGCAGCACGTTCCATTTTGAAGTGCGTTTCGGCCTGCAAAAAAACTCTCCCGTCCGCTATGAACCTATCGGCATTGAAATGCTCCAAGATCTTCCGGCATTGGTTGTGGACGATAACGCCACCAACCTGCGCATATTCGAAGAAACGCTTGTCGGTTGGGGGATGCGACCGACTCTGGCGGCAGGGGGACGGCAAGCACTCTCTGCCCTGGAAGCAGTGACCGGCAAAAAGAGCGCTTACCGTCTGATCCTCCTCGACTCGCAGATGCCGGAACTGGACGGATTCAGCGTCGCCAAAGCGATCAAGCAAGACCCGAATCATTCTGAGTCCGTCTTGATCATGCTCACTTCGGCAGGCATTCGTGGCGATGCCGAGCGATGCCGCGAAGTAGGAATCAACGCCTACCTGGCCAAACCAATCAGGCGTTCGGAGCTTCTCGAAGCGATCAAGATGGCGCTGGGGTCGCACCAGCGAAGCGAGCAAAGTTCACCGGTCATCACGCGCCATCTTTTGCGTGAGAGCCGGCGGCAACTGAAAATTCTCCTGGCTGAAGACAATGCTGTGAACCAAATGTTGGCAGTTCGCCTGCTGGAAAAAAGAGGCCACGCCGTTACCGTAGCGCAGACGGGCACGCTGGCCGTAAAAGCCCATGAATCGCAACCCTTCGACCTTGTCCTCATGGATGTTCAGATGCCCGAAATGGACGGCCTGGAAGCCACAATAGCGATTCGACAGCGCGAAAAGATGAGCGGGAAGCACATCCCCATCATTGCGATGACCGCTCACGCGATGGTAGGCGACAGAGAACTCTGCCTTAAAGCCGGGATGGACGGCTACGTCTCCAAACCTCTCGACGTCGGTGATCTTTTCGCGGTCATCGATGACCTTGTACACTCTCCGATGCAGCCCTCCATTGTGTAATAGAAGCGGGAATGACCGTGGTTGGCGCGGACGATGAATCGGGGTGGTTTTGGTCCCATTGTTTCCAGACTCTATTCGACACGCGCGTCAGGTATACCGAGCGAAAAGCGTGCCGCATCCTTGCGGCTTGTGCAAGGGTGCGGTCCTTGAGACTGACTTCCCGCGCTCGCCACAGCAAGCCCCCTGACGCTTCACATAGCGGCATGAATCAGCGCACAAATCGTCCGACCACGCTTCCCATCCGCTTGTGGCCGGGTGTATATTACGTGGTAATGAAATAGCGTGGATGAGAGAATTTTCGGGGTTTAAACGCGGGTTCTACTTATTTTCCGCAGGTTCGTCGAGAAAGGAAACTCGCCATGGCGCAAATCTCGCTTAATATAAATGGCAAGGCGCGAGTCGTCGATACAGACTCCAGCACTCCGCTGCTATACGTCTTGCGTGACAATCTGGGGCTGCATGGCCCCAGGTTTGGCTGCGGCCTGGGCCAGTGCGGAGCTTGCACCGTAATTATGGACGGAAAGTCGGTCCGATCCTGCACCATCCCCACGAGCGCCGCGCAAAATAAGCGCATCACGACCCTTGAAGGATTGGGGAGCGTCGCCCATCCACATCCGCTGCAATCAGCCTTTATCGAAGAGCAGGCAGCGCAGTGCGGCTACTGCATGAACGGCATGGTTATGGGCGCCAAAGTCTTGCTCGATAAAAATCCGCATCCGACGGTCTCGGATATCAAGCAATCCTTGAACAGCTATATCTGCCGCTGCGGCACTCACCTGCGGATCATCCGCGCCATCCAGCGAGCCGCAAACGCAAGCGTGAAAGCTTGATCGAAGGAGAGCCGAACATGGAAACCAAAACCATCTCCCGCAGAGATCTTCTGAAGAACACGGGCATTCTCGTCGTGAGCTTTAGCTTTTTCGGTTCCGTCTCGAGAGTGCTCGCACAGGGCGACGGGTTGTCGGTCGACGGCATGGATCCGACCGTGCTCGATTCCTGGATCGCGATTTCCAAGGATGGGACCGTCACCGTCTTCACGGGAAAGGTCGAGCTCGGTACGGGTGTGGTGACCGCGCTGGCGCAGGTTGTAGCCGAAGAACTCGACGTGCGCTTCGACAAGGTCTACATGGATTCCGGCGACACGGATAAGGCCGTCGACCAGGGAGTCACGGCGGCCGCCAGAACCATCGAGCGGGGCGGCCCGCAACTGCGGCAGGCATCCGCGGCTGCGCGCCAGGAATTGCTCAAGCTCGCCTCCGCGAGGCTCGACTCGCCGGTGGACAAGCTCACTGTCACCGATGGCGTGGTGAGCGTGGTGGGCAATCCCTCCAGGAAAATCGCCTACGGAGATCTCCTGGGCGGCAAGCGCTTCAACGTTAAAATCACGGCTAGCGGAAGCGGCTGGGACATGAAAGTAGCCCCGCAAGTTCCCGCCAAAGACCCGAAAGACTACAAGATCGTCGGAAAATCGATTCCCCGCGTCGACCTGCCGCAAAAATTCACGGGTGAGTTCGTCTACTCGCAGGATGTCAGCGTCCCAGGAATGCTTCACGGGCGCTCCATTCGTCCTGCGACCTCGCTTTCCACGCCGTCGAGTGTGGATGAAAGTTCGATCAAGAACATTCCGGGCGTCGTGAAGGTCGTGCGCGAGGGGGACTTTGTCGGCGTCGTGGCAGAGACGGAGTGGGCGGCAATCCAGGCCGCCCGGGCGCTGAAGGTGACGTGGTCGGAGCCAACACTGAAAATGCCCTCCGGACCGGATGAAGTCTTCGACTATTTGAAGAACACCAAAAGCTTCAAGGATAACCTTGTATTAAACCGGGGAAATCTGGAACCCGCCTTCTCGCAAGCGCACAAAGTATTTGAAGCCGCCTATTACTGGCCGTTCCAGTTGCATGGCATGATGGGTCCCCCTTGCGCCGTTGCGGATGTCCGCGGAGATAGGGCGACGATCTGGGCCGGTACACAGGGGCCGTTCCGAACGAGGGATTCTATTGCCAAGATGTTGAATGTTCCTCCGAAAAATGTGCACCTGATGTACCGGGAAGGGTCCGGGAGCTACGGACGACTCGAGTGTGATGACGCGGCCGAGGACGCGGCGCTAATGTCTCGTGCAGTGGGAAAACCGGTTCGCGTGCAGTGGATGCGCGAGGACGAACACGCCTGGGATCCCAAGGGCCCGGCTCAGTACTCAACGGTCCGCGCTGGCGTGGATGCCCAAGGCAACGTGACAGCGTGGGATTACATGGACCGCAGTTTTCCCTGGACCGCGTCGGAGGGGAATCCCTTGCTCGCCTCGAGTCAAATTGGCCTCAAGCCGACCACTCCGGGATTTTTGAACGGCGCCGGAGGTGGAGGCCAAATATATACTTTTGAAAACCAGAAAGTTCTGGCTGCCGATATCCCTTGGGTGCAAAAAGGCGACTGGCCCCTGCGGACCAGCAATCTTCGCGCGCCGGGAGATTTGGCCCGCGTCTTCGCCAGCGAATCCACGATCGACGATATCGCTTCGTATTTGCATGTGGATCCAGTGCAATTCCGGCTGCGCTACCTCACCGGCGAAAAGCGGCCTCCCGAAGTTCTCGTCGCCACGGCCAAGAAGGCGGGCTGGACCGACCGCCCGTCACCCGCGCCCGCTTCTAGCGGGACGAAGGCCGCGGGAAGAGGAGTCGCCGCCGCCAATCGGGCCAATACTATGACTGCTGCGGTTGCGGAAATCGAGGTCGATAAGTCGACCGGCGAAGTGACCGTCAAGAAAATCACGCTGACGCATGATTGCGGCCTGATCGTCAATCCCGACGGGTTGAAGAATCAAATCGAAGGCAATATCCTTCAGGGGGTGAGCCGGGCGCTGATGGAAGAGGTTCAATTCGACGCGACCGGACAAAAAAATCTCGACTGGGACAGCTACCCGGTCATCCGGTTCAATCAGGTTCCGGAGGTCGAAATCGTACTGATCAACCGGCCGGAAATGCAGCCCCTCGGCGGAGGCGAACCCTCGATCGTGCCGATCACGGCCGCGATTGGCAACGCGATCTTCGACGCTACCGGGGTGCGCCTGCGCAGGGTACCCTTTACGCCGGAGCGTGTTCTGGCGGCTCTGAAGGCCTGATCGTGGTGGAACAAGGAGCTGAATCTGAACGAATACAGCCCTACGACACCGCTAAGTTCGCGACCGACGGGATTGCTGGGGCGTAGCGGCGACGGTCGTATAATATTTTGGAGGACCTTCCATGAAGCCAACCTTGGTTGCCTCGCTCCTCACAGGCCTGTGCGTATTAGGGCTAGTATTCTATCGACTGCTTTGGGCCGCATCACAATTGGCTAGTGCGGCTGGGCTAGGTCGATTGCCAAAATTACCGAAAAGCTGGCGACGCTGGCTTTTTGACGAGCACAGTGATACCTCCAATTAAATCGATCAGGATCTCGTTTCAAATTAGGACATCAGCCGAGTCTTTGTAAGGTGCGGCGCGTCGGCGGCCAGGAAGTCCACCGTTAAAAATTCAATAAATTCATGTTTTTGCGTGCGATTGTTGTTGATTTTTGTGTGGAGAGATTGCAAGGTTTCGGTGTGGTGAGCGCCGAAATCTTGCAATTTTATTTTGGGGGTGAA